>Ga0066652_100002445_pt1 | contig 10195 bp, 11 predicted proteins | sample GraSoiAngelo_101_FD_71413 | JGI IMG/M metagenome (GOLD analysis project Ga0066652, IMG submission 71413) | Grasslands soil microbial communities from the Angelo Coastal Reserve, California, USA - 14_0903_02_30cm | ecosystem: Environmental > Terrestrial > Soil > Grasslands | place: USA... | reverse complement strand
CATTGCATTTTCACCAAACATCGTCGGAGCCGCAACAATCAATTTCATTCCCTGCCGCCATCTCGAATTGAGTCTGTTGAGCAAATATGTTGGCCGGGAATACCTGGACAACACACAAAACGAAACCCGCAAACTCGACCCTTTTTATACGCAGGATCTAAGGATCATTTATACATTAAAACCAGGGTTCCTGAAGGAGATAAATCTAACCGGCCAGGTATATAATCTTTTCAATGCGAAATATCAGCCGAATGGTTATACCTACAGTTATATCACTGGGGGAGAAACAGTAACAGAAAATTATTATTTTTCGATGGCGGGGATAAATTTTATGGTGGGGCTGAATGTGAAATTGTGAGCAATCAGGTGCCAGTCGTGAATGGCGTCCCGATAGCTATCGGGAGGTCAATGAGTGGTGAATAATGACTCCGCACTCTTGGCTCAGTACTCACGACTCTGGACTAGCGACTATCGACTTGCTCCGAATTTCTCCTGCCAGGCCAGCATTCCTCCCGCGAGATTTTTTGTATTCGTAAAGCCAAGAGTATCCAGGATCAAACAAGCCTGGCCGCTCCGGTTGCCGCTGCGGCAATAAAGAATCACTTCTTCATCTTTCAGGTTTTCGATATCATCTACCTGCATGGTTTGTATATAACCGAGTGGGACCAATTGACCGCCGATATTGAACTCCGCGTTTTCCTGTGGTTCACGCACATCTATGAGATTGATCTTCTCACCGGCATCGAGACGGCGTTTTACTTCATCAACTGAAATGTTTTGCATAGTCTAACGTTCTTCTTGATCTGGCTGCTGCAAAGGTACAGCAACGCTGTCGATTACGGGTTTTTCAAGTTGCAGAAACACATCAATTGTCTGACCCGTGCGGATATACTGGAATTTTCCGTCAGCATCATACTTAACAGGCTTCTGTTGATAGATATAAGCACCGCATGTATCTTTAATTGGGGCACCCAGGATAATAATGGAACCGATTGCAAGGCCATGCGATTCGATCAGTTCTTTTGCTTCGCAAAAAGTCATGCCTACAAGGGTCGGCACCACGAATTTTTCATTTCCTACGCCCGATCCCAATACCATGTCTATTGAACTACCCATAGGTATTTTCATACCCGAAGTAATAAGCTGGCCATCGTACCGCATTTCCAGCACTGCATCGCGGTCAAAGCTCGGTTTATAGGTCGTATCGCCAATTTTCAGGCCGCGGTTGGTCAGTTCCATCACCATGGTACGAAAACTAAAGCCCCTTGCGACCGGGATCTCGACCAATGGAGGAACCGCCCTGTTTATAACTACATACACTGTCCTGTTGATCTTTATTATTTCGCCATCTTCGGGTACCTGTTTCAATACGCTCAACGGTTTGGCTGTGTCGACATAAATAGAATCCTGTACCTCCATGGCAAAACCATTTTTATCCAGGATAGACTGCGCTTCTGTAAATGATTTGCCGACGACAGCAGGCACTGTTTTCGACTCGTTGTGATGTGTAAGCCAGTTAAGCGAAAGAATGAAAATCAGGAAAACGATCAAAGCCAGCAACAGCCCTGTCAGGATGTTGAGCCATAGCGGTCGATGTGTAATGAAACTGAACATATTCGTTATTGTTGCAGGTTAGGCTTTAAAAACATTCTTCCAGCAATTTGGTATAAAACTCTTTTAAGCTCCATCCCATGGCTTTTACCTGCTGTGGAATAATACTGGCTTCACTTTGACCGGGAATGCTGTTAACCTCCAGCATAAATGGTTTGCCGGCCTCTTTATTGTAAATAAAATCAATCCTGACGACTCCTCTGCAATTGAATACCCCATATATCTTCCTGGCAGCTTCTCTTATCTTATCCGCAACGGGTTCATCAATCTCAGCGGGTGTAGTCTCGGAAGATTTCCCCTGGTATTTCGCCTCGAAGTCAAAAAAGTCCTTGTCGTCATGGGCTTTTACTTCGGTTAAAGGTAATACAATGATGTTACCTTTTGTTTTGAATACACCGACAGTAAATTCTCTGCCCTGGATCATTTCTTCTATCAGCACCTGGTCATCTTCCTTAAATGCTTTGGCAATTGCCGCTTCCAGGTCGCCGGGAGCAGTTACCTTACTCATTCCAATGCTGGATCCACCGTTATTTGGTTTGACAAACACGGGAAGCTTTAATTGTTCGAGTAGTTGCGTTGCCGGAACCGGTAAATGACTGAACAGATGAATCGAATTGGCTACATTAATACCGGCCATTTTAGCTATGGCGACGGTATACCGTTTATTAAAAGTAATGGCAGAAGTCGCGGCATCGCAACCGGTGTAAGGAATATTCAATGTATCGAAATATCCCTGCAGTTTACCATCTTCACCGGGTGTGCCGTGCATGCCAATGAATACAGCATCGAAATTTATTTTTTTATCCTTTGGCTGAATGGAAAAATCATTCTTATCGACAGCGATTTTTTTTCCATCACATTCATAAAACCAGCCATTAGGATTAATATCGATCTTATAAACATCAAACTTTTCCCTGTCGAGGTTATTTCCGATCGTTGTTGCGCTTTTATAGGATATCACCGCCTCGCCCGAAAAACCGCCGGTTACCAGGGCTATGGTTTTTTTCATGTATTGATTTGTGGTTTTGCATCGCAAATATTGAGCAAAATCCGCTTAGCAGGAAATTTCAAATGCTAAATATTGTGAAAGACGCAGCGAGAAAAGGGAATTTCCGTGTTTTCAAAAGAAAAGAACCAGGAACCAAATAAAACCCAAATCATGAAAAGCTACCTGGAATGATTTGAATTGAGATTTTAACCTTTCAAGTTATTCATGGTTCTTGTTATTTGGAATTTTTGTGTCAAAGAAGGTCGCGTCGGCAAAGTCTTTCAATTTCAATTCATCATTTGTTGTCTCGCAAATAAGAAAGGTGAAGGCTGTTTCTCCTTCACCTTTTTACGACGGGAAATATCACCCGCCAAAGATGAGCAGCAATCGCTGCTGAATTGTAATACTCTAAGTTAAATACAAATTTGAAAAAACCATGCCGCTTTTTTGCACCTTGAAATGTGCATAAAAAAGGCAATTGTCTTAAATATGCAATTTTTCTTTTTTAGCTAATAATTCCTCAACCGTTTCACGATACATTTCGTCGGGAACGCAACAATCTACCGGGCATACCGCCGCGCATTGAGGCTCTTCATGGAAACCCTGGCATTCGGTACATTTATTAGGAGTGATGTAATAAATATCGTTAGCGACCGGTGGATTCTTTTGATCTGCATCCACGACCGTTCCATCAAGCAGGGTAAATGACCCTTTTACAGACGTACCATCGGAAACCGCCCATTCCACGCCACCTTCATAGATAGCGTTATTGGGGCATTCTGGTTCACACGCGCCACAATTGATACATTCTTCAGTTATCTTAATAGCCATAATACCGGGGTTAAAGTAGTTGAGGTTATTTTTGTGGCTAAGTTATCGCAAAAAAATAATCCTGCAAATGATTTTGAGCCAACGAATTGATCTATTGTCAAGGCTTGGAGCCTACATGCTATCCGGGGATAGAGAATGGGAAGAAGCTAAAACAAAGGCCAGCCAGGAGAATTCCTGGTTTATTCCAGAGTTTATTGGCCGTGCTGCCGACAATATAGCCAGGGCTTTTTTACAAAAAGATATTCTTCAAAACTGGTCATCTGCCTATGAGATTCCTCCTACAAACTCTCATCCGAAAAAGGTTGGGATCGTCATGGCCGGTAATATCCCGCTGGTAGGTTTTCACGACCTGCTATGTGTTTTTATTTCTGGGCATAACGCCATTATCAAGCCTTCTTCCAAAGACGATACGCTTATCCGGCATCTTGTGAAAAAAATCCAGGAATGGGAACCTGGGCCTACGGAGCTGATCCAATTCGCTGAACGGCTGAAGAATTGTGATGCCTATATCGCCACCGGGAGTAATAATACAGCCGGTTATTTTGAATACTATTTCAAAAAATACCCGCATATCATCCGTCGCAACAGGACTTCTGTGGCCGTTTTAACCGGGAAGGAAACCAGGGAAGAGCTGGTAAAACTAGCCGACGATGTGTATCTCTATTTTGGGTTGGGCTGTCGTAATGTGTCCAAGATATTCGTGCCGACCGGCTATGATTTTATTCCGCTCCTCAGAGCTTTTGATAAATATAACTACCTGGCTGACCATTCCAAATACATGAATAATTATGATTACAACCTTGCCATCCAGATACTGAACAAGAAGTTTTATATGAGTAATGCTTCCCTGTTGCTGGTGGAAGATGCTTCTCCATTCTCTCCTATCGGCCGGCTTAATTATGAATATTACGACGATCCCAGGCAGCTCAATGAGCGGCTGAAAAAAAATTCCGATATACAATGCATAACAGGAGTAGGCCATATTGCCTTCGGAAAATCGCAGTCTCCCGGCCTGTCCGATTATGCAGATGGCATAGATACTTTGAAATTTCTGACAAACTTGTGAAGAACGGGTTCTAAGTTTTACGATTTATTAATAAATTTGTGAAGAACTACGAAAGGCTTAGTAAATGATATGTTAAACTGAATGAACGGGGCTTCTGTCGGATTTATACTTCGTTATTTTGTAAAGCAAAGGCATAAATTTTGACAACAAGCTTTGCCAAATCTTCTTCAAAAAAATAAAAAAGGAAAATACTACTATGAAATTTAAACAAATCTTGATGGTGGTTGCAGTCAGCGCAGCTTCCGCAGTTGGCAGTGTGGGGATCTTCAATAAATTTACTACCCAGAAAATTGCCGGCGTTCAATCAACGAATGGCAGTCTTCCTGCAAATTATGCACGTTACATGGGGGACAATGTGGCAGGAGCGCCTGCAGATGCTATTGACTTTACAAAAGCTGCGGCAACTGCTGTTCCCGCAGTAGTGCATATCAAAACAAAAATCCCTGCTAAGAGAGTAAGCAATAATATCGGTGGTGGCCGCAATCGGAACGGCTCAATCGATGACTGGTTCAATGATATGTTCCAGAATTTCGGACCCCAGGTCCAACCCGAACAAAGAGCATCGGGTAGCGGCGTTATCATCAGCGATGATGGTTATATCGTCACTAATAATCACGTAATCTCCGATGGTGGAACTGGCATTGCCGATGAAATCACGGTAACGCTTCATAACAAAAAAGTGTACAAAGCAAAAGTTATAGGCAGAGATCCAAGCAGCGATATTGCTGTATTGAAGATCGAAGGAACTAATCTTCCTTACCTGCTCTATGGCAACTCAGATAACCTGAAACTCGGTCAATGGGTTTTAGCAGTAGGTTACCCGCTTTCGCTGGAAACAACCGTAACAGCCGGTATCATTAGTGCTAAAGGGAGATCGATCGGTATCAATGGCCGTCAAAGCCAGACACCTATTGAATCCTTTATCCAGACCGATGCAGCTGTGAACCAGGGAAACAGCGGTGGCGGCCTGATCACTACCGATGGACAACTGATAGGTATCAACTCAGCCATTCTTGCTCCCAGCGGAACGTATGCAGGTTATTCTTTTGCGATCCCGGTAAACCTGGTAAAGAAAATTGTAAATGACCTCATCAAATTCGGTGACGTAAAAAGACCTTATCTCGGTATATCCGCAGATCCCGGAAAGATCGATGCAGGTGATGGCGCTTATATCGGTGCCGTTGCAAAAGACGGAGCTGCTGCCAATATCGGCCTGAAAAAAGGTGATGTGATCACCAGCATCAATGATATTAATATCAATTCATGGACTGAATTACAGGGCACAATCGCTTCTTATAATGCAGGCGATAAAGTAAAAATTTCTTATCGTCGCGATGGAAAGGATTTTACAACCAATGCCACGTTAAGTACGAAGACTGGCACCTACGACGAGATCGCGAGCAGTGGTGTTGGAGAAGCATTGGGCGCTGAGCTTTCTACACTGGATGCAAAAAAAGCTAAAGAATTAGACGTAGAAGGTGGTATCGTAGTAAAAAATATCAAGAAGGACAGCCCGCTCGGCCGCACACGCATGCAGGATGGTTTTATTATCCTTAGCGTTGATGGGCAGGAAGTAAAAAATGTACAGGAATTGGGTCGCTTGCTGGCATCGTTGGAAGGAACCGTGCAGGTACAGGGAGTTTATCCCGGGTCTGATGGCACTTATACCTATCCATTAAGTCTTGATGATGAATAATTAATCCAGATAATAAATTTCAAAAGGTCCCTTCGTGGGGCCTTTTTTATTGGCCCCACCCTCCAACTTGCTTCGCTTCGCTCGCAATGACGGGAGAGGGAGCGCTAGCAGCATCGGTGTCCTCGCGGCGTTCGCAATGACGGCTTCCTGCATCCTGGCCAACTATTTTTCATAGACAAGATACCTCCAGGGTTCCATTACAAACTGCGTATCTGCCATGATTTCCTCCGTAGAGCCGGAAAAAACATTCCTGAATTTACCAGAAACCACCTTACCGATTATTTTGAATTGCCGTTTAACTCCGGAAAGGTTAAGGATGACAAGCACTTCCCGTTGACCGTTCTTTCGCAGGAAGGCAAAAACATCCGCATTGTCTGTAGTTTCAAGACGGTATGTCCGTACGTTATCATCCGCAGCGCGAAGCGCCGGGTTAGTTGAACGAAGATTCAACAGTATTTTATAAAAATCGTCCAGCTTATGTTCGGCGGTCCAGGGAATCGGGTCCCGCTCAAAAAAAAGAAGACGTTTATTCACCAGTGGTAGTTCCTGCCCGCTATAAATTAAAGGCAATCCCTCCCAGGTAATGCAAAGCACGGCGAAGGCCTGTGCAGCATCACCCATCCGCTCATACTCACTCCCACTGTGCGAATTTTCATCGTGGTTGCTGGTGAACAGGAGTTTGATAGCGCCCCTGGGATATAGTGAACTGTATTTGAAAAATACGTTATCAATATTGCTCATATTGGCTTCTTTTCGCCAATATCTTTCCATCGTATGCAATAACTCCCAGGAATAGGAGGCATCAAAGACTTCGTGGTACCTGGGGTCCTCCATCTCTCCAAGCCAGAACAACGGCTTCATTTTATCCAACTCCGTTCTTGCTTCAATCCAGAATGCAAGCGGAACGAGATGCGCCATATCGCAGCGATACCCGTCCAGATCGCATTCCTCTATCCAGAACTTCATGGCATCTATCATTGCAGTCCAAAGGCTCCTGTTCTCATAGTTGAGATGGATCACATCTTCCCAGTCGGGAAAAGGCGGCCGGAAACTGCCTTTGTCATCCATCGAAAAAAATTCGGGATGCGTCTTCGTCCATACATGGTCCCAGCCCGTATGATTAGCTACCCAGTCTATCATCACTTTCATGCCAAGCTGCTGGGCTTTCCTGACAAGGTTTTTAAAATCATCCAGGGTGCCAAACTCGGGGTTGACGCTCGTATAATCCGAACAGGCATAGTAACTGCCGAGAGTGCCTTTCCTGTTCAATACGGATATGGGGGTGATGGGCATGAACCAGATGGTGCGGATACCCAACTGTTGCAGGCGGGGCAATTCTTTTTGGAAAGCGCTAAATGTGCCGTCAGGCGTATACTGCCTGATGTTTACTTCATAAATATTGCTCGCAAGCGCCCAATCAACTGTCTGAAAAGCCTTGTTCATTAGTATTTCCGTGAATGTTAGCGTCCGATCCGGTATCGGGATCAGTATCTAGTACAATATTAAGTCAACTAAAGTTAAATTTGCAGCGAATGAAAAGTTTTGAGGTCCCAATAATCTATCGCAGTCCGCTTATTGCCGCTATTAAAAAAAAGCGGAAGGAAATGGACAAGATGAAAAAGGATTTTACGCCTACCCTGCTTGACTTTGGTCCCATTCGCATCTTCCTGGCCCGTCATTTCGGTTTTTGTTATGGAGTGGAGAATGCTATCGAGATCGCATTCAGGACCGTCGAAGAAAATCCCGGCAAACGGATCTTTCTATTGAGCGAAATGATCCACAATCCACAGGTTAACGCGGATCTTCAATCTCACGGGGTCCGGTTCCTACAGGATACGTACGGCCGTGAACTTATTTCCTTTGAAGAACTGAAAGCTGATGATGTTGTTATCATTCCCGCTTTTGGGACCACACCCGCGATCGAAAAAAAATTGAGTACGATCGGCATTCCAGTCGAGAAATATAATACCACCTGCCCGTTTGTAGAAAAAGTTTGGAATCGCAGCGAGCTCATTGCCAAAAATGATTATACAATTATTATTCATGGTAAACCAAAGCATGAGGAAACAAGGGCTACGTTTTCCCGCGCCGCTGCACATGCCCCTGCCGTGGTAGTAAAAGATATGCAACAGGCAATAGAACTGGCTAAATACATAAAAGGCGAAAAACTGCCGTTCCTGTTTTACGATGAATTCGAGGGGCAATATTCGGATGGTTTTAAGATAGAAAAAGATCTCCAGCGAATTGGCGTGGTCAATCAAACCACGATGCTGGCCAGCGATACACAGGGCATTGCGGATTTTCTCCGGGAAGTAATGATTGAAAAATATGGCAGCGAAACTATCCGTGAGCATTTTGCAGACACCCGGGATACGCTGTGTTATGCTACTAATGACAACCAGAGCGCAGTGACTGGCATGCTTGAAACAAAAGCTGACCTGGCTATCGTTGTCGGCGGCTATAATTCGTCCAATACTTCTCACCTGGTTGAGCTTTGCGAGGGGAAACTTCCCACTTATTTTATCAGCAATGAAGAAAAAATAATTTCGCAGAAGGATATACTCCACTATGATTTTCATACGAAGCAGGAAATCCTGACCAGCAATTACCTGCCTGCCAAAGAACCTCTAAATATTCTTATAACCAGCGGTGCCTCCTGTCCCGACGCGATCGTGGAAGCAGTGATCAATAAGTTGACGGGCTTTTATTCGCTTAAAAAAGATAAGGAGCAATTGTTACGGGAGTTTAGCTGAAAGTGAGAACGCAGATCATCATAATGTCAGGATGAATTATGATCCGTGAATATCAACTATCATAATAAATCTGCATTCTAACTGCAATTTAGCCGGAATGGCCCTACGCAACTATATCGCCTGCGCAATAAAATGCCAGCCGAATATTAAAGCGATAATTAATAAATAGATCAAATAAATTACTGCTCCGTTGAGTAGAGTTCTGAAGGACTGGTTGGCACCAGCCTCATCGTTGGTTTTTATACTCTGGAACAACTGTCGTGGGAACCTGGTATAATATATGTTCGAAATAATGCCGAGCAGCGATATGAATATTGACAGGTAAGGATAAATTTCATCATAGGCACCCATTTTATATCCTGCGTAATATCCTGATGAAAATCGCTGGATGATCATCTTCACTTGCCAATAAATAATTACCGTGGATTGAATGATCACCAGCACCATGATAATATAGCTGATAGCAGCAAACTTCCGAATGAATTTCTTTCCTTCTTCAGTAAACCGGAGCTCGAATAAACTGGGTTCTTCTGGCAACATGACGATCGATTATTTTAAACCTGCCTGCGAGCCGTCGCCGCCGGTGACCGGCAGTCAGGTGTTGAATGTTAAATAGATACTGGATACTCGTCATACCATTGTGAAGCGATCAGCATCCAGTTGCGTCGTCGCTTCGCTCCTCTCAATGACAGCATCTGGCATCTTTCCTGCCTGGAAGCAGTCAACCATTCTATAGAATGCAGATTTGAATGAGAACTGAACCCTGAATCTTTAAAAACTGAAGCAATCTATTCAATACATGAACCGCGTCATTTGTATAATTGTTCGTAGTACTCGTAGGCCATCCTGTTGCTATCAAATGTAAAGCGTACGTCCTGCATGCCATTCTTCATGACCTGTCTCCAGGTATTGTGATTGTCGTAATAAAGAGGCAGTATCTCCTTTTCCAAAATCTCGTACAACTTGTTAAGGTCATACTGGTCCTGCTCATGTACTCCCATGTTGGCATAATCCGCTTTAGGCACCACGAAGCCATTGTAACCATGATTGATGAACTCTGGTATCCAGCCATCATCGGTGGAAAAATTAACGGCCCCATTCATGGCAGCAGTCATCCCACTTGTACCGGAAGCTTCCCTTGGCACGCGCGGGTTATTGAGCCAGCAATCGGCTCCCTGTTTCAGGCGTTTGGATAAAGTGAGCTCATATCCTGTTACCACTGCCATGTTCTTATATCTCTTGCTGAGTTG
>Ga0066652_100002441_pt1 | contig 10200 bp, 9 predicted proteins | sample GraSoiAngelo_101_FD_71413 | JGI IMG/M metagenome (GOLD analysis project Ga0066652, IMG submission 71413) | Grasslands soil microbial communities from the Angelo Coastal Reserve, California, USA - 14_0903_02_30cm | ecosystem: Environmental > Terrestrial > Soil > Grasslands | place: USA... | reverse complement strand
GAGTCCTGGTGCGCCCACCAAACATATCAAGCACTTACAGACCGGCGCCGCGCTCAATCTTCCCAAAATGGGCCCCTGGGAAGCTCATGGGAAGATGCAGGGACGCAACCGGGACCACCTCGCTCAAGGAGCAATCCGATGATGAGAAGAAGAACAAGGAGAATCGGTAATCACCGTGCACGGCGCACACGAGGTCGGTAGCCGAATGCGATGATGTATTGCCCCGCATTCAAGATGTAGTTCGGTGTCCTCGCGGCGGAGAATGCGTCCGCCACGTTGTCCTGCGCCGATTTGCATTTTCAGCGTGCCAGGCTGGTATCCCACAAACTACCCCCACGAGAGCAGCCGACGCGGAACGATCAAGACGTGGAGGTCCATTGGATTTGCGAAGTCCCGAGTCGACCCCGAGCGCAGCGATTATCTGCCGGGCTCGGAACCTTGCCGCGGATTAAGCTCATGCCTGGCCGTTTTGCCCATGGACGGGAGAAAGACAGCGCGTGCGCTGCGGATCCGCTGCTTGCGTTCCAGCGCTCCTCCGTTTGCTACGTTGCTGCCGCCGCGGCTGTCATCACACGGGCATTGTCGAGAGATTGTGGCGCAACGGCATGTTCTTCGCGATGTCCTCCTTCGGGATGCGCCGTTTGACCTCGTATTTTCCCTGCTCTACCCGGCTGATATAGCAATCGATGATGCCGGCATGGTCTTCCTTGCGGATGAGCTTGTCGCCTTGCGGATGCTCGAGTGAGTTCTTCATCTGCATCCCTTCAAGCGCCTGAATCGCGCCCTCGATGTCCTTGCGGCCCTTGTATCCGGAGGTTTCGATTGCCGCTTTAATGGCGAAGACGTCCTCCCAGGCTTGCCAGCCGTGGCTCTTGTCCATGACCCGCGTCCCGCCTATCTCCTTGGCATAAACGTCGTCGATTCCAATGGCCTTGTTGAACTCCTTGTGATACTCGTCATTCTTGTGCGCGAGCATGCGCGGGAAATTCTCGAAGAAGTAAACGCCTTCGGCCGCGCCCTGGATATCCCCGGGATCAATCGATTCCAAGCTCGCCGAGGATGAGAACATCTTCATTTTCTTGTCGAGGCCCATCGCTTTCGCCTGCGTGTAGAACGCCACTGATAGTGAGCCGATGAACGCCGGCAGAACGACCTCGCTTTCACCAGGGATCTGGGCGACATAGGGCACAAAGTCCTTGGTATCGAGCGGTACCGGAATGCTGGCGAGCACCTTGCCGCCTGCCTTCTCGATGTACAGCTTGGACTCTTGATTGGTGCTCTGGCCCCAGGCGTAGTCGGCATAGATGACCGACCACACCTTCCCAAGGTTCTCGACACACCAAGGCATGCTGGCGGCAGCAATCGAGTAAGTGTCGGTACCCGTGCGGAATGAAAAGCGCGTGCCCTTGGAGCCGGTCACTTCAGTCGCCTCGCCCGTCGAGAAATACGGGGTTTTGAACTCGGACGCGATCGGCAACGCGGCCAGCATCACGCCGGAATGGACCGAACCCACGATGAATTCAGCGTTCCCGCGCTGGATTAAATTGCGTAGCTTGCGCGCGCCTGGGGCCGGATTGGATTCCGTATCTTCCGTGACGAGCTCGACCTTGCGCCCCGAAATGCCGCCTCCTTTGTTGATGATATCGACAGCGGCCTTGGCGCATTTATCGTGCCAAAAGCCCCATGAGGAAATCACGCCAGTGAGATCGCAATGATGGCCGATCACGATCGGTCCGGACGCCTGAGCAAAAAGGTCCTTCGTGATTGTCAGGCTGGCCGTGCTGGCCAGCGCGCCGCCCTTCAGCGCAGCATCAAGGAAGCTCCGGCGGGTTACATTTCTCTGCTTCATTGGTCCCTCCTCTTCGAGAATGTTTTAGTCACTGTTTCGATAGCCCGAGGTAGCGGCGTACGATTTCGGGCTTCGACTTCAGCTCGTGGGCCGTTCCATTATAGACGATGGCGCCCTTTTCCATCAGAAAGACGCGCGGACAAAGCTTGAGCGCGGTCTCAACATTTTGCTCAACCAGCAGGATGGAAACGCCTGCCTGGTTGATACGATGGATTTCCCGCCTGATCTGCGACACGAGACGCGGCATGATGCCTTCGGTCGGCTCGTCAAGAATAATGAGCTTTGGGCGCATCATCAGGCAACGCGCGAGGGCCAGCATTTGTTGCTCGCCGCCGGAAAGCGTGCCGCCGGACTGCTTGAGCCGCTCCTCGAGGCGGGGGAAGCAACCGAACACATATTCTTCCCGTTCGAGGTCGCGCCGGCCGGGCAGCCCAATGCAGAGATTCTCCAAGACCGTCAGATTAGGAAAGATGCCGCGTCCTTGCGGAACATAGCCCACCCCCCGCCGTGGAATCTCGTGCGGCTCGCAGCTCGCGAGATCGAAGCCCTCGAACTCGACCGTACCGCCGCTCCTACGGGCCAGGCCCATGATCGCGCGCAACGTTGTGGTCTTGCCGACGCCGTTCCTGCCCAAGAGGGCGGCGCATTCTCCGGGCTTCACCTGCAGATTCACGCCCTGCAGAATGTGGAGTTTGCCGATGTGGACATGCACATCTTTGAGGTTAAGCATGGGCGGCGTCCTCAACGTAGTCCTCATCCTCGTCGCGGCCTAGATAGGCTTCACGCACGCGTTCGTCGGCAGCTATTTCTGTTGGGCTCCCGCAGGCGAGAATCGCTCCCTGCGCCATCACGGTGATATCGTCGGCGATCTCGAACACCACCTCCATATCGTGCTCAATGATGACGATATCGACTGCGCGCGACAGCTCCCGAATCTTGCTAACGGTGCGTTCCGTCTCGGCCGGACTCATCCCGCACGTGGGCTCGTCGAGCAAAAGAAGCCGCGGTTCGGAAATCACCGCCATCGCGATCTCAAGCAGCGCCACATCACCGTACGAGAGTGTGCTGGCTTGGCGGCCGGCGAGGCTGGACAAACCGATTTGCGCCAGTGTTCGTTCGACCGTTTCGCGCGTCTGCCGATCGCTCGTAGCAGCACGGAAGGGGTGCAGAAAGCCGCGACCCGCCTGTCGCGTGATCCAGAGGTTTTCGGCGACCGTGAGCTGAGGGAAGACGCTCTTGATCTGAAGAGTGCGCTTGATGCCGAGTCGGCTGATCTGGTGTGGCTTGAGACCAGTGATGTCACGGCCCTGGAAGAACACACGCCCATGGCTCGGTTGGAGCAACCCCGAGACGAGATTGAAGAACGTGGTCTTGCCGGCGCCGTTCGGGCCGATGATGGCATGTAAGCGTCGGGCAGCCAGGCTGAGACTCAGATTATTAATCGCGATCAGCCCGCCGAAACGCTTGGTTAGGCCTTCCGTGCGCAGGGTCGGCTCACTCATGGTTCAGTCCGCAGCTCAACCGCGCCCACAGGCGCGCCGCTGCGTTCAGCAATGCGCGAGATGAAATCGTTCCACAATCCAACCATGCCCTTAGGCGCAAACATCACCGCCAGGATAGCAACCGTTCCAACAATCAGGGAATGATGCTCCCAATGGGTCGATACGATCTCACGCACGATGATGAACAAGGTCGTGCCAATTAGCGGGCCAAGCAGCGTTCCGGCCCCGCCAACTATCGCCCATACCACGGCTTCGCCGGAGACGTGGTAGAACATGTAGGTCGCCGATGCATAGCGCCCGAAGAATGCAAACAGGCCGCCGGCGACTCCGGCCAGGAATCCTGACAGCACAAAGGCTATCAGGCGCAGCAAATAGACGTTTAGCCCAATCAGACGCGCTCGCATGTCATTGTCGCGGATGGCCAGGAAAGCCTTTCCGAGCGGGCTTCCGACGAGCCGGTGCATCAGCAAGAAACAGAGCGCCGCCGTGCAGAGGACGAAGAAATACTGAAATATCGGATCGGTGAGACTCTTGTTGAAGCCGCCAATGTTGATCGTCGGCGGCAGCGCGAAGTTGATACCGTCGTCGCCGCCAGTTAGCCATTTATTGGTCAGTGCGAGAAAATAAAAGATGAGCGAGAACACCACGGTGATGATCGCGAAATAATGCCAGGTCAGCCTTACCGCGAAAATGCCTGTTACCAGCGCCATGGTCATGGATGCTACAATGCCGAGGGCAAACGCCGGCCAGAATGAGAGGCCGAGGTCCTGGATACCGATGGCGACCCCATACATACCGAAGCCAAAATAGAGCGCCTGGCCAAACGAAAGCAGCCCGACATAACCGAAGAGAAGATTGACGCTCGCGGCAAGCAGCGACCAAATCAGGATTTCGGCAATGACGCTCACCCAAAAGCTGCTGATCAGGGCCGGGATGATCCAGGGTACCGCGATCATGAAGGCGGCGAATAAGGCCCAAAGGCTTCGTTCAATTGCCTTCGCCGACATCAGCGTGTCAGTCCTTTGAATAGGCCCTGCGGCCGCAGCAGCAGGACCGCGCTCATCAGCACCAACGAGGCGATGCGCGCGACAGTGGGATCTGTAACGCTTTGAATGACGCCCTCAACGAAGGCGAGCAACACCGCAGCGGCGGCGGTGCCGGGCAGGTTGCCCAGGCCTCCGATGATCACCGCCATGAAGCAAAATGGCAGGATGTCAACGCCACCGCGGAAATCAACGGTGGTGATCGGCGCCGCGACCACGCCTCCAAGCGCCGCAAGTGCAAAGCCGATGGCGAAGGTGAGTATGTAGACGCGCCCGGCGGGAATGCCCATCGCGACCGCGATCTCGCGATCGTGACGCACGGCCCGCATCCAGGTGCCGAGCTTGGTATGTTGCAGGAACAGGAAGAAGCCGCCGAGCGCAAGAATCGCTACGACTGCGGCAAATAGCCGGTAGACCTCGTAGTCGACGCCGAACAAGTGAATGGTGCTCTGAATCGGCGGCAGGATCCGCCCCGGCGTGGGGCCATAAGTTATGCGCACGCTCTCCTGCAAGATCAGAGAGAGGCCAAAGGTCGCCACAATCGAAAGCATGGCCGTGTTGCGGATCGGCTGGATCACTACCTGCTGGATGAGCGCTCCCAGAATGAAACCGATGAACGGCGCTACGATGAAAGCAAGCCAAAAGCTGCCGGTCGACTGCAGGGTTGCCCAGGCGAGCACGGTTCCGACCATGAAGAAGTCCCCGTGTGCCAAATTGATAATGTCGAGGAGGCCGAAGATGATCGCAAGCCCGAGCGCAATCAGGGCAATGATCAGCCCCCAGATCAGGCCATTCATGGCGAGCAGAAAAAGCTTTTCCATTGCACTGTCCACCCGTCGCCCTGATCGGGGCAAAGTTCAATGCGATGCGCACCAGCCAACGGTCGAATGGCGTTCCACGACCATGCCGCATCCAGAGTAACTTTCAAGAGATGACGGTGCCAGGGTCAAACTGGACCATATGCCGGTCAACGCGTAGCTCCTCGGGCGAAAGGCCAAGGGCAAGTCCCACCAGCTGCGGAAGGTGCAGGACCGGCATGCCGAGCTTTTGGCCCATATCCTGCTCGATCTCACGCTGGAAGCCGTCAAGGACCGTGTGGCAAAGAGGACACGGCGTTACCATACTATTGGCGCCATTCACCTTGGCTGCCTGAATATGTGCGCCGGTGAGCTTGATCGCGATGCGCTCGTCGTGGGCAGCGGTGTGAAAACCGCAGCACTCGGTTCGGCCGCTGTAGTCGATTGGCCGACAGCCGAGAATTTCGGCCAGCCGTTCGAGCGCAATGCTGTTGCGCGAATCCACAAACTTGTAGCGCTGCGGCGGGCGTGTGATGTGACAGCCGTAGAATGCGGCGACCGTCAGGCCGGTAAGCGGCCGCTTCACCAGCATGCGCAAGCGCGCCTCACCGATATCCTCGTACAGCACCCAAAGGAAGTGACTGATACGCGTTTGGCCGCCGTAATGCAGGCCTTCATCTGCAAGCCGAGCATTGATCCTCGCGGCTAGATCGGAATCCTCCAAAAAGGTCGCGTGCGCATCCAGCACATTGAGCGTGCAGGTATTGCAGATCGTCATCAGCGGCAGCCTTTCGCGTTCCGCCAAGGCGAGGATTCGCACATTGAGGATGTAGAATCCGAGGGGATCGATCGCGCGCAGCTCGCGCGCGCCGGTGCAAGTTGCCGTATCGAGCTGGACAAGCTCAAGCCCGAGGCTGGCAGCTACGCGATGGGTCGCTTCGTTAAGCTCGGCACAGGTCGAGCGGGCCGAGCAGCCGGGATAATAGGCAAACTTCACGGGACATCCTCGCGCCCGAGATATCGCGCCCCCGCGGCGCTCGCCGGCGTTTTGCGTCTCAGAAACGTCCTGAGCAAATTGATCTTGCCACGGAAGAGCAAGCGCAGTGCGCGCCTCAGATTGAGGAGCGCCTTGAGTCCATGTACTTTGAGAACCAGCGCGCTCGGATCGACATAGCCGCGCACGGCCACGACCGCGCGCAGTGCATTCGAATGTTTCGCCATGTCAGGGACCAAGGCTGCCGTTTTTGCCTTCAACGGCTCAATCACCTGGCTCACGATCGGGATGCTCGCCGGGCACACCTCCTCGCATTTGTAACAGGACACACAGTTGAAGATGCCCGTGAGCGCGAGTGACCAGGCGACTTTGGTCGCGTCATTTCGCGGATCAAGCGCGGTTTGCCCGAGCTGTACGAGCGGCGCTGGCCCTGCAAAGTCCGTGAGATCGCCGAGGCCGATTACCGGGCAGGCCGAGTAGCAGCACATGCATCCAATGCAATCGAGTGCCTTCGACGCATTTTTCATCTGCTTATGGCTGAGGGGCTCAGGGAATCCGGAATAAGCTTCGGACCGCTCGAGCCATGGCTCGAGCTGCTCGACCTTCCGTTCGAACGGCCCGCGGTCGACCATCAGATCGCGGATGATCGGCAGGTTGCGCAGCGGCTCGATCGTCATATCCGGCTCAACCGCCTCCCAACACGCCAGCACCTCGCGGCCGTTCATACGCACCGCGCAAGTGCCGCACATCTTGGATCCGCAGAACCACCGATAGGCGAGATCGGGTGCCTGGTTGTCGGCGACCCAGTTGAGCGCATCGAGTACACGCATCCACTTGCGGTACGGAATGCGGAATTCCGCAAGCCGGGCGGTATCCGAGCGGCGCACGCGCATGGTAATGGCATCGCCCTCCGCTAACCGCCGATTGCGGGCCTCTAACGTGTCATGGCGCTCAAGCCGCCCAAGCTGGCGCGCTTCTCCAGGTGTGAGGACGTCGCTCACCATGCCACCTCAAGGTTGTCCTTGACCGCGAAATCCGGCTGGAAGAACGGCAGATCGTAAGGGCGCAGCTCGAATCGATAGCCGTTATCGGTGCGTATCATGAGGTTGGCTGCAAGCCAGCGGCTATTGTCCTGCATCGGAAAGTCCCGCCGCATGAAGGGTCCGCGGCTTTCCTTGCGCTCAAGCGATGACAGGATGATCAGCTGGCACGTATCGACCATATTGACCGCGTCGATGGCATCGAGCCATTCGTAATTTACGCTTTTCTCGGCACGGACAACACTCATGCGCGGCAGAAGATCGAGACGAATGGCCTCAATGTCGGCAAGCGCCGATTGTAGGCTCGCCGCATCCTTTTCAACGCCGACCTTGTCCCACATCATTTGGCGAATAGCGACCTTCACCTGCGAAACCGGAACGCCGTCACGGCGCGCCCTCAACAGGCTTTCGAGCCGCCGAGCTTCGCTCTCCACATCAGCTTCGCGAAGTACGCCGAGTGCCAGTTGTGGAAGATCCTCCATGACCCCTTCGGCGACGACCTTGCCGTCATAGGTCGCCAGCCCGATCAGCCCGTTGCTGTGGCCGGCAAGGCCGCCGGCCACGTAAAGGCCTGGCACCGATGAGCGCATAGTTTTGGTATCAACATCAATGCCGCCCTGACGGTAGTGGGCGGTCACCGCCGCCTCGACCAATTGTTCCGGAAAGCGCAGACCAAGCTGACGGAAGGTTTTGCCGTAGCTAGTAAAGGTTTCGACCTCTCGCGCATCGCAGTGATCGAACCCAGCGTAGTAGCCGCCGTCGTAGCGTGCTTTGCCTGCATGCACCTGCTTGGCCAGCGCCTTGAGCTGCACCGTGTATGGCCCGTAGGCAAGCGGATCGTCCTCCTGCTGGTTAAAGAATTCCTCGCCCACCGAGTTGACCATGCGCGCGCTTTTTTCCGAACCGAGCATTGGGTTGGGGTAAACCTGCATGCGCTGCCAGGCGGGCGGATTGGCGATGTCGTTGGTATGCCACCACTGCATTTCAAGGTTGACGAGGGTCGCGCCTGCGCGCCACGCCATAGCAATGCCGTCGCCCGACATTTCGCGCGTTCCGGTCGAACGAGCATGCAGCCGGTCAGAATATCCAGTCGCGAGGATAACCGCGCGCGCAAGCACGATCTGATACTCGCCCGACACGATGTCCAATGCGAATACCCCGCATACCGAGCCGTCGAGACGGCGCAGGAGCGCAGTAACCGCGCTCTCTTCCAACCTGGGTATCCCCGCCTTGATCACCTGCTTACGGCGCAGGTCCATAAACGGCACGCCGGAATTGCCTTGCAGGTTCGCGGCAACGCTGCGGATCTTGCCGGGGCTGGTGACCACTTGGCCTTTGTCGTCCCGGCGTAGATAAAGGCCAGCTTCCTCAAGCTCCGGGTAGTACACGTTCTCGATCCACTGGCTGCAGGCGCGCGCCCAACGCTGATCGATGAGGAACTGATTGTGATACTTGATCAGGAACTCGGCGGTGTTGCGCGCGTGCTCCTCGGTATTCCCCAGGGCGCGGCCCGCGAGCACGAGATTGCCCGCGAAGATCGAGGCCCCGCTCTTGCCGACGAGACCCTTGCAGAGGATTACCGATTTGACTCCGTGGCGATGGAGACTGAGTGCCGCGTAGCACCCGGCCGCCCCTCCGCCGACGACGACAACATCTGTGGACTGGACCCGCATTATGCGACCCTGGATACTCGCCGGAGCTAAGCTGGCAAGTTACAACAAGCGGCGCGCCGCCCCAGAGTGAAATGAACTTGCGCCGTAGCCTGCCCGGTCCTTCCCGTGCTCCGCACCAGCATAGCACGACCACGCTGCGGCACTTCAATTTGGCTAGGTCGGGTGTAGGTCAAACTCGGTCATTCGGCGATGTTGGTTCAATGTTCGGTGGGGGTGCATCAAATCGGCAACGGCATTGTGTCAATCGCCACCGGTACTGGCGGGGTAATCTCCATCGTTTCCCGCTGGTGCGCAGCCTTATCGGCTTACTGGGCCGCCCGACCGCGAGCCATGAACGGCGGCCCGCAGATTGCCGAGGCGCAGACTATGCCAGGCACCCCCACGGTGGAGGTGGCGGCGCAAATCGCTCGGAACAAGATGCCCTGAACAGAGCAGTGGATGCAAAAGCTCCGCTGGCCGGCCCCTCTATGCGTCAATGGTTTTCTAACGGTCGCCGAAAGCGCCGCGCCGCCCTGCTTGACCCTCCCCGCGTCCGGTTCTAGCGTCCTGTCGACAAACAGCTTGCGTCGAGGGTCATGCCATGGCGTTGACCATCACGCCTCTCACGGCTCACACCGGGATCGAGGCCACCGGGCTCGACTTCGCCCAGCCGATCGATCCCGCTGACCAAACCGTCCTGCGCCGCGCCTTCGTCGAGCATCACGTGCTGGTCGTGCGCGACCAGCACTTTGCGCCGGACCAGTTCACGGCCGCCGCCCAGCTCTTCGGTGAGATTCAGCCGCACGACAAGAAGGAGCGCCACGTGCCGGGTCATCCCGGCGTGGACTACGTATCCAACGACCAGATCGAGAACGGCAGGCGCATCATCCCCGGCGAGACATTCCACACCGACCACTCCAATCACCCGAGCCCGCCCAAGGCGACGATGCTGTTCGCGGTCGAGCTGCCATCGCGCGGCGGCGACACGCAATACGTCAATATGCACGACGCCTATGACGACCTGCCGGCCGACACCAAGCAAAGGATCGACGGCCTCAAAGCCGTTCATGTCTATCAGAGCAAGTACAGCCCGCGTCCGCTTAGCCAGATCAGCGACGACAGCCGCCGCAAGCTGCCGCCGCCCGGCATTCACCCGCTGGTGCGCACCCACCCCGAGAACGGCCGCAAGGCGTTGTTCCTCAACCCGGTGCGCATGGAATCGATCATCGGCATGGAGGACAACGCGGCGCTGGCGTTGATCGAGGAACTGATGCGCCACGCCACGCAGAAAAAATACGAATATCGACACAAGTGGCGCCATGG
>Ga0066652_100002440_pt1 | contig 10201 bp, 8 predicted proteins | sample GraSoiAngelo_101_FD_71413 | JGI IMG/M metagenome (GOLD analysis project Ga0066652, IMG submission 71413) | Grasslands soil microbial communities from the Angelo Coastal Reserve, California, USA - 14_0903_02_30cm | ecosystem: Environmental > Terrestrial > Soil > Grasslands | place: USA... | reverse complement strand
ATTACCCAAGTGTGCGGGCGGATGCCGTGTCGTGTGCCTCGGCTCTCCTGCCACTCGCCGCCTTTTGCATTCTCGATGCGGGGTTTGTCGCGAAGCTCAACCCATTCGTCTTACTCTATTTGACCGCAGCGGCTCGAACTCAGGATATGTTGAATTCGATCGAATCGAACCTCCCCGAACGTGTGGCGATTGGACCGCGATTGCCGGGGGGGCCACCCGAAATCCCGGCCCTGACATGCTGATCATCTGTACCGGAAAGCTCGCCAATACGACGGTCGGCCACACCGATCATGCGATGGTCTATGCGGCGGGCTTCCAGAAGCTGGGGCACGAGGTCTATGTCATGGACCGCGTCGGCTCCGGGCGCTGCATCGATGAGAACGGCCAGAGGGTCCCTTTCGAGCAATGGCAAGGCGGGCCCCATTTCGAGCAGATCGCCCGGTCGTACGGTCTCTGGCCACGCTGCTGCCTGATCTACAAGGAGGGCCGGGCTACGCGCGGAATGTCTTTTGGCGAGGCGGTCGGCGTGGCCAGGCGATGTGATCTGCTGTTGACCCGCAGCGGGGAGATCCACAGGGTGCCCGAAGTATTCGAGAGCGCCCGGCGCCGGGCCTATTGCGATGGCAATCCTGGCGCCACACAGGTCCTTGCCCAGCAGAACGGGACTTTCGATGCGCTCGATCGCTATGAGGTCCTGTTCACGCTTGGACTCAACATCGGGAGCGAGACCTGCCCCATCCCGACGGACGGCCGCCAGTGGCACCCCATGCCACGGCCCGTGTTCCTTCCGACATGGCCGATGGCGATCGACGCCGGATGCCGCCGCTTCACCACGGTGTCCAGTTGGAAGGGAAGACGCACGTTCCAGTGGCACGGGACCGACTCGGGCGAGAAATCGGACAATTGGCTCCAATTCCTCGATCTGCCGGCAATGACCGGGCAGGAATTCGAAATCGCGCTGCGCATCGACTCGGCCCGGCACGATGCCGATCGCAGAGTCTTTCACGACAAGGGCTGGCGGCTGGCCAACCCGGGTACCCTGCGTCAACTCGACGACTATCGAGACTTCATCGGGAATTCCCGGGCTGAGTTCAGCGTGGCTCACAATCGCTACGTGCAGTTCCGGACCGGCTGGTTCAGCGACCGGACGGCTCTGTATCTGGCTGCCGGCAAGCCCGCTCTGGTTCAGTCGACGGGCTTGGAAGCTCATCTGCCGACAGGAAAAGGCTTGCTGACATTCGCGACGGTAGCGGAGGCCGCCGCGGGCGTCGAGGAGATCAATCGGGACTACCTTGGACATTGCCGTGCCGCAAGAGCAATCGCCGAACGGCACTTCGACTCCGACAAGGTCCTGGGGAAGATCCTCGAAGTCTCGTGCCGCTGATTCAACGCATGGCAAATCAGTCAAAAAGAGACGAATGATCCGCTGAGGGCCACGCGGGCATTCGACGTATTACTGGAGACAGATTCGAATCGATTGGATCAGGCCCGATCTCACACGGCTTGCGAATACGAAATCGGTCTCTCAACTCTCGGCCCTCTGCTCCGGTGAGCTCCGAGAGTTGAGAGTTGAGAGTTGGGTGCAGCGTCGCCAGTGCTAGTGCGTGATGTTGGGCTGGCGGATGAACGCCCGCAGGTCTGCCATGGTCGCGACGCGCGGTCCGTGCAGCGCCGCAATCTGACCGACGTCCAGCCTGAGCCGCTGAATGTTGTCGTACAAGTTGACCGCGAACGGGTTCGGCGTTGCCGGCGGGGGCGTACCGGCGGCGGCCGGCGTATACGCGTCCACCTCGATCAGGATCTTTTCCGCCGGGAGATACACCATCGCGAAGGCGTCGTTGTGGCCGCCCCCTGTGATCTGATGGATCTCGATCGTCCTGCGGCCGTCGGTCATGACGTGCTTGTCCGTAAATGTCTCGAACGAGGCGCGCTTGGCCGAACGGGCGAGCCGATCGGGGTTGATCGTCCGGGGCGCCGCCCACGCCTGCTCGTAGTACGGCTTGTTCCCGGCGTGCGTCACGATCGTGGCCCCCTCGTCCACATATGTGCGCAGACCACCAGAGTGGTCGAAGTGCGCGTGCGTGTTGATCAAGTAGCGGATCGGCTTGTTGGGGATCGTCTGCTTGACCTTGGCGATGACCGCCGTCGAACGCGCCTCGTTCTGCGGCGCCTCGACGACGACGATGTGGTCGCGCTGGTCGATGGCGACGCTGTGATGGCTGCCGCCTTTCACGTAGTAGACACCATCGGCGAGCTTCTCCATCTCGACGTTCACTGCCGGCGGCGTAAAGCTGCGCACCGGGTCCGGGATCGCGATCTCGACCACGGGATTCGCCGTGACCTTCGAGACGGCGACGTCCAGCACCGGATACCCGCCCTCGGTCCGCAGAATCCTGGCTGGAAACATCACGCCGCCGAAGTCGCGGTAGTCGGAGAAGGTGACCTCGACGGACGTGTCGCCGAGGACGGGGTTGTCGATCCAGGTCTGGACGCGCTCCACCTGGTTCTGCGCGTTGATCCGGCCGACATACCGGTGTTTCCCGTCCACGGTGAAGGAGACGTCAGAGCCGCCGTTGGCCGGCTGTGACGTCGCGTTGTTCGCCGCGGCCGCTTTGAGGAAGCCGTGCGGTGTCGTCCAGATCTCCATCGTCCGCTCCTCGACGGCCTCGACTTGCGGCTGCGGTGCGGGCGCGGCGTCGGGCGCGGCGCCCGGGGGAGTGGCCATGTTCCACGCGTAGGTGCCGCTGACGACCTGGACCGGGTGCTGCTCGACCGGCGCGGGCCGGGCCCGACCCGGCTCGACGACCTGGATGCGCGCCATCTCCACGCGCGCGGCGGGCGTTTCGTAGTTGACGCTCGCCGTGAAATTGCTGACATCGAACGCCGGCCACGGCAGCGTGGGACCCGGCGCCTGACCGAACTGGAACCACCGGCCGGTCCCCGAATACTCGATCGATCGCACCTCGGTTGCACCGAGGGCTTTGGTGGCCGTCTGGAGCGTGCCGGTCTCCTGGGGGGCACACGCCCCGAACGTTGCGGCAGTCGAAAGGGCGAACGTCAGAACAGTGAGTGTGCGCATGGTCATCGCTCTCCTTTCACCACGGGCCGTTAGCTCAGCCATGAATCTCGCCCGAGTTGCGACATTCTACAGGTGCGATGAGCGTTTGTGGCGATCTGAAATGCGACTGTCCGTTCGCCGTGGCGGACCAACGCACCGTGACCTCATGCAAGGTTCTACGGCAGAGCGCGGAGATCGCTGGGAATATGCTGGTTTCCCGGCGGTCTCGGCGGTTCGTGTGCGTTTCTTCGGTTGAGGTGCCGGGGCCGCTCAGCGATTGAAGCCCATCGCGAAGAGCAGCGCCGTTCGGACTTCCGTCAGCCGGTGGGCGGGCAGCGTCGCAATCAATTGTCCGAGGCGGGCCGCAGGCACGGTCTGCAGATGATCGAGATTCACGGCACAGTCGCGTGGGACGCCATCCGCCTCCGTCAGGGCGACTTCTGACGGGATGTCTCGAATCGTCGACGTGACGGGCGCGACGGTCACGTCGCGGAGAAACCCGAGCGCAGACTCACGGGTGAGAATCAGGACCGGCCGGTTCTTGTCCGGCTGTCGAAAACGGTACCAGCGAATCTCCCCGCGGCGGATCAATCGGGCCATGACTGCTCGCGCGTCCAGGCGTCGAACTCGCCGCGTCGCACCGGTTTTCGACGATAGCCCTCATGGTGGCGCCGTTCGAGCTCCTGCACTCGCAGTTGATCGACGGCCGCCCGCAGGGCGCGCCGTGTAAAGGCCGACCGCGTGAGGCCGAGCCGTCGCGCGACGCGATCGACCTGGGCCACGAGCTCGGGTTCGAGCGTCATCTGAACGGTTTTCATGTCTGCTCTCCCGGCTGCATGTTGATAACTCTAGCTATCGTAATAGCTAGCTGGCGGCGAGTCAACGCTCCGCGTCGAGGTTTCGTCCCACGTCTCTTTCGTGCCTCGTGCGGGGCGCAACGCGCGGCGGCGTGCCGGCGGCGGTGCCGAACGAGAGGCTCGGGCTCGTGATCGCGGTGCCCGCCGTCCGTGCGTCGCAGGTCGATCCGATGATAATCTTGCGGCGAGTGACTCCCGACCCGCTCATTCGCGACGTCTCGGATACGGCGAGGTGGATGGCCGTCTACCGCGCGCGTGAGACCGAGCGCCCTGACGCCGTGTTCCGCGACCCGTTCGCGCGCGCGCTCGCCGGCGAGCGCGGCGAGCGGATCGCGCAGGCGCTGACGTTCGGCGACCAGGAAGCCTGGCCGTTCCTCGCGCGCACGCACCTGTTCGATCGCTTCGTCGCCAAACAGGTGAAGCAGGGCGCCGACCTGGTCGTGAATCTCGCCGCGGGCCTCGACACGCGGCCGTATCGCATGGACCTGCCGGCCTCGCTGCGCTGGGTCGAAGTCGATCTCCCGGACATCCTGGATTACAAGGAAGAGATCCTCGCGGACGCCAGGCCCGTGTGCGCGCTCGAGCGCGTGCGGCTCGACCTGTCGAATGCGGACGCACGCCGGGGCCTCTTCGATCGACTCGGTCGCAGCGCGAGACACGTGCTCGTGCTGTCGGAGGGCCTGGTCATCTACCTGATGCCGCAGGAAGTCGGCGCGCTCGCGCTCGATCTCGCGACACCGGCGAGCTTCGACCACTGGGTCGTCGACATCTCATCCCCAGGCCTCGTGGAGATGCTGAAGAAGCGCACGGGCGATGTCATGAACCAGGCCGGGGCGCCGTTCCTCTTTGCGCCCGCCGAAGGCCCACTGTTCTTCACGGCGTACGGGTGGATCCCGGCTGAGGTCCGCTCGATCATCAAGGCCGCAGCCAGCCTCGAGCGGCTGCCATTCATGCTGCGGATCTTCTCGATGTTTCCCGAGTCTTCCGGCGCGCAGGGCAGCCGCCCGTGGTCCGCGGTGTGTCTGCTCGGGCGTACCGGCTAATGCTAATGGCGCCCCTTGACGGCTGTCGGGCGGGATCGCCTGCGTCGACGACCGGCGGTACTGTTCCTGCGCGGCGTACGCGCGCATGTACGCCTCGTCGAGCAGCTCGCGCCTCCACGCCGGGTCGGTGACTCTGGGAGACGAGGCAATGCGGATCAGCGCGTCGGCCGCGAACTCGGGAGCTACGCCGGCCGCATCGGCCGCCAGCGTTTCGACGACCGGATCGTGCCGCGGCCTGTCCTGGGCGGGACGCCCGCCTTTGGACCACTCCTTTCCGCCGGCCCGGACACCGCCCTCTGACGTCACCATCGCCGCGCACACCAGGAGCCCGGTGCAGAGTCTGTAGGGCGGGGCTTTCAGCCCCGCGCAAGCCGGCCCTGAAACGACCGCCCTCCGTGGTTTTGCAGCGCGCTCCAAGTACCGCAACGGTCGCATCCGCGAGGTCCGGAGGTTCAGACGATCCACGTCGCTCATCGGCCTGCCCTGAGCGAGACGAGACGCTCATCCTTCGACAGGCTCACGATTGACTAATCCTGGTGCGAGGTGCGGAGGTGCGGTAGGTGCGACGTGCGAAGGTGCGAGGTGCCTTTGCTTCCGGGACTGCCGCTTCGAGCGCCGCGGGATCGCGAAAACGGAGCTGAGGGACGCTCACGACGAACCCGGGCGGAGGGTCGGCGACCGGCTCGTCCGCCGGCCAGGGCGCGAGGCGGACGCCGAGCACCGCGCCGAAGATCATGAGCGCCAGAATGAAGCGCCCGCTATTTCGCGGGAACCGGCTCCGCATGAGGCACGACCGTTCGATGTTTCAACCAGGTCTGCACCTGCGCCATATAGGTGTAGACCACGGGCGTGAGATAGAGCGTCACGAGCTGGGAGAAGAGAAGCCCGCCGACGACGACCAACCCGAGCGGCTGGCGCGCTTCTCCTCCGGCGCCGTACCCGAGCGCGATCGGCACCGCCCCGAGCAGCGCCGCCATCGTCGTCATCATGATGGGACGGAAGCGGATCAGGCAGCCCTGATAGATCGCTTTCTCCGGCGGCGTCCCGCCGCGCTCGGCTTCGAGCGCGAAGTCAATCTGCATGATCGCGTTCTTCTCGACGATGCCGATGAGCATGATCATGCCGACGAAGGCGTAGATGTTGAGATCCATCCGGAACAGGATGAGCGTGACGAGCGCGCCGAGGCCGGCCGACGGCAGGCCCGAGAGAATCGTGAGCGGGTGGATGTAGCTCTCGTACAGAATGCCGAGCACGATGTACACGACCATCACCGCGATGACGAGCAGCACCGCGAGGTTGCCGAGCGAGCTCTCGAACGCCCTCGCCGCGCCCTGGAACTCTCCGCTGACCGTCTCGGGCAACGTGCGATCCGCGACCTCGCGGACACGGCTCAGGACGGTGCCGAGCGCGGCGCCCGGCTCGAGGCCGAACGAAATCGTGACGGCGGGCAACTGGCCGTGATGGTTCACCGTCTGCGGGCCGACGACCTGACTGATGTGCGCGAGCGTGTCGAGCGGCACCACCGTGCCGGCGTTCCCTCCCGCCTGCCCCGCCGCTCCCGCCGGTCCCGCCCCACCTGTCGCACCTGTCGCGGCGGCATTGGCGCCGGCATTGCTCGCACCGCCGCCCTGGCCGGGCGTGGTCTTGAAATACAGCAGCGAGAGCGCGGAGGGATCGTTCTGGAACTGCGGCGCGAGCTCCAGCAGCACCTTGTATTCGTTCACCGGCGCGTAGATCGTCGACACCCACCGCGGACCGTACGCGTCGTAGAAGGCGTTCTCGATCTGGTTCGCGGTGACGCCGAGGGCCGCCGCCTTGTCGCGGTCGATCTCGACGTTGACCTGCGGGCTCGAGATTTCGAGATCGCTCGTCAGATTGTCGAGGCCCGCCACCTGCGCCAGCGCGCTCTTGAGATCCCGCGCCGCGCGGTACAACTCCTCGCGGTCCGACGACCGCATCGAGTACTGATACAGGCTCTTGCTCACCTGACCGCCGATGCGTACGGTCGGCGGGTTCTGCATGTAGACCTCGATGCCGGGCACGCTCGCGATCTCGGGCCGGAGCTTCGCGATGATATCGGTCGCCAGCTCCGTGCGGTCGCCGCGCGGCTTGAGGTGCACGACGATCTGCCCGAGGTTCGGCCCGCCGAGTGTCGCCGCGGCGCTGCCGCCGACTGTCGACACGAGCCCCTCGACGTTCGGATCGCGTCTGATGATATCGGCCACGGCGCTCTGGTACTCCACCAGCTTGGCGTACGCCGTCCCTTGCGCCGCCTCGGTCGTGACGGCGATCTGATCGGTGTCCTGCTCTGGAATGAAGCCTTTCGGGACCAGCACGAAGAGCAGGGCGGTGAGCGCCAGCACCACGACGAAGGCGGCCATCGTCGCCGGCCGGTGGCGCAGGACCATCTGGAGGGTGCGGTCGTACGCGCGCAGCAGGGCGTCGAACCCGCGCTCGGTGACCCGGCCGGCCTTCGACGAGCCGGCGCGCGCGTGCGGCTTTCTGAGGAACAGGCTGCAGAGCATCGGGGTCAGCGTCACGGACACGACGCCGGAGATGAGGATCGCGACGCAAATCGTGACAGAGAACTCGCGGAACAGCCGTCCGAGCACGCCGCCCATGAACAGCACGGGGATGAACACGGCCGCCAGCGACAGCGTCATCGAGACGATCGTGAACCCGATCTCCCGCGATCCGTCGAGCGACGCGGTCAGCGGGTCTTCGCCCATCTCCACGTGCCGGTAGATGTTCTCCAGCATCACGATCGCATCGTCCACGACGAAGCCGACCGAGAGGATGAGGGCCATCATCGACAGGTTGTCGAGGCTGTAGCCGAGCATGTACATCGCCGCGAACGTGCCGATGATGGAGAACGGGAGCGCGAGGCTCGGGATGACCGTGGCCCAGACGTTTCGCAGGAACACGAAGATGACCATGATGACGAGCGCGAGCGTCAGCAGCATGGTGAACTGCACGTCCCGGTACGATTCGCGGATCGTGTCGGAGCGGTCGTAGAGGACGTCCATGTGGATGCTGGACGGCAGCTCCAGCTTGAACTGCGGCATCAGCGCCTTGACCGCGTCGGCGACCGCGATGGTGTTCGTGCCGGGCTGGCGCTGGATGCCGAGCGTGATGGCGCGCTGCTCGCCTTCGTGCGTGTAGAACCAGGACGCGGTGCGCTCGTCCTCCACGCCATCCTTGATGGTGCCCAGCTCGCCCAGGCGCACCGGCGCCCCGTTGCGGTAGGTCACGATCATGTTCTTGTATTCGCCGGCCGTCATCAGCTGGCCGGTGGCCTGCAGCGTGTACGATTTGTGGGGCCCGATGATCGATCCGGTGGGCGTGTTCACGTTCCACGCGCGGAGGGATGCTTCGACCTCGTTGATGCCGATTTGTCGTGCCGCGAGCGCGCGTGGATCGAGCTGTGCGTGCACCGCGAACTTCTGGCTGCCGAGCACCTGCACCTGGGCCACGCCGCTCACCATCGAGATACGCTGCGCGATGCGCGTCTCCGCATACTCGTCGAGCGTCCACGGCGGTACCGTCGTCGACGTGATCACCAGGTACAGAATCGGCTGGTCTGCCGGGTTCACCTTCGTGAACGTCGGCGGCGTCGGCATGCCCTGCGGCAGCAGGCGCGCGGCCTGTGTGATCGCGCCCTGCACGTCGACGGCGGCGCCGTCGAGGCTCCGGTTCAGGTCGAATTCGAGGGTGATCTGCGTCGACCCGAGCGAGTTCACCGACGTCATCGACTCCAGGCCGGCGATCATCGAGAACTGGTTCTCGAGCGGCGTCGCCACCGAGGCGCCCATCGTTTCCGGGCTCGCGCCCGGCAACTGCGCGGTCACCAACAGAGTCGGGAAGTCGATGTTCGGCAAATCGCTGACCGGCAGCGACCGGTAGGCGACCAGCCCGAACAACGCGATCGCCGCCATGAGGAGGCTGGTCGCGATCGGCCGCTTGATGAATCCTTCCGAGATGTTCACTTATTCACCATCTGGTCATCTGGTCATCTGGTGATCTGGTGATCTGGAAATTGGATTGCGCGATGGCGCGACAGCGCGACTGCAGGATTCAATTGACCAATTCAATTACCCGATTACCAGATTATCCAATTACCCGATTGTCTGTGCGGTCACCGGCCTGGTGACCGGAATCTTCCTGGTCTTGAACATGCCGGCCATGTACGTGTAGACGACCGGCGTCAGATACAGCGTGATCAGCTGCGAGACGACGAGACCGCCGACCACCGCGAGGCCGAGCGGACGCCTCGCCTCGCCGCCGGCGCCGTATCCGAGCGCGATCGGCGCCGACCCGAACAGCGCCGCCATCGTGGTCATCATGATCGGCCGGAAGCGGATGATGCAGCCCTCGTAGATCGCTTCGGACGGCGTCCTGCCGTGCCGGCGCTCGGCGTCGAGCGCGAAGTCGATCTGCATGATCGCGTTCTTCTTCACGATCCCAATCAGCATCACGAGCCCGACGAAGGAATAGATGTTCAGCTCGTTGCCGAACAGATAGAGCGTGACCAGCGCGCCGAGCCCGGCCGAGGGCAATCCCGACAGAATGGTGATCGGGTGGATGTAGCTTTCATACAGCGCGCCGAGGACGATGTAGACCACGCCGATGGCGATGAACAGCAGCAGCCCGAGGTTCGTCATCGACTGCTGGAAGACTCGGGCTTGCCCTTCGAAGCTCGTCGAGATCGTCGGCGGCAGCACGCGATCCGCCACCTGCTTGACATGGGCGGTGGCCGTGCCGAGCGACACGCCCGGCTTGAGACCGAACGACACGGACACCGACGGCAGTTGACCGGAGTGGTTGATCGATTGCGGGCCGACCGTCTCCTTGAAATTGATCACCGACTGGAGCGGCACGATCGATCCGTTCGGCGCCTTGAATGCGACTTTCTCCAGCGAGTCGACGTGTCCCTGGTACTTGGGATCGAGCTCGAGCAGCACACGGTACTGCGCCGTGTCGCCGTAGATCGTGGTCGCCCACTTCGGCCCGAGCGCGTCGTACAGCGCGTTCTGGACGTTCGTCGCGTTCAGACCCACCATCGCCGCCTTGTCACGATCGATGACGAGGTTGATGCGTGGGCTCTTCATCTCCATGTCCGTGGAGAGGTCCTGCACGTCGGTCACCTGGTCGGCGATCGCCTGTTCCAGCTTCGGCGCCCATTCGTAGAGCTCTTCGGTGTTCATGCTCTGCATCATGATGCTGAAGTTCTGGTTGCCCATGCG
>Ga0066652_100002439_pt1 | contig 10202 bp, 7 predicted proteins | sample GraSoiAngelo_101_FD_71413 | JGI IMG/M metagenome (GOLD analysis project Ga0066652, IMG submission 71413) | Grasslands soil microbial communities from the Angelo Coastal Reserve, California, USA - 14_0903_02_30cm | ecosystem: Environmental > Terrestrial > Soil > Grasslands | place: USA... | reverse complement strand
GGAAAGGTCTCCCTGGTCGAGCGCGAGCAGTCCGAGATTCTCGCGGGCGATCGCTTCGACCTCGGAGCTACCGCTCAGCGTCGCGTACTCGATGCTCTCCTGATAGAGACGGCGCGCGCGACCGAAGTCCTGTGCGAACAGGCCGAGGTTGCCAAGATTCACGAGCACGTTCGCTGTGCGCTCGTGCTCGTCGAGGCCGCGGACGAGCACCAGTGCGGGCTCGAAGAATGCCTCTGCGGCCTCGAAGTCGCCCTGTTCCGCGGCCAGCACACCGGCTCCGTTCAGCGCACGGACGCGGAGGAGAGGATTGCCGCCCTGATCCGCGGCGAGTGCGTTTTCGAGCGCACGCCTCCCTTCGTCGAGATGACCGTGGATCTGCCAGAACCGCCAGAGCGCGGCGCACACTCGCAGTCGCAGATCGGCATCGCCCTGCTCCCTGATGTACGCCTGCGCGGCGCGAAGGTTGTCGTGCTCGCGCTCGAGCCGAGCGAGTGAGTCGGCCTGCTCCGGCCCGCCGTGCGCCGTATGAGCCTCCTCTGCGAACGCGAGGAAGTAGCGCGCGTGTCGCTCACGCGCATCCTCTTCCTCGCCCAGGAGCTGCAGGCGCTCGACCGCGTATTCGCGCACCGTCTCGAGCATGCCGAAGCGCGCGTCCTCGCCGGGCTCGCGCCGAATCAGACTCTCCTCCGCGACAGCGGAGAGGTCGTCCAGCACCGATGCGCCGCAGACCGCTTCGGCCGCGTCGATGCTCCACGAGCCGACGAAGACTCCGAGCCGGGCGAACACCCGCTGCTGCTCCGGAGTCAGGAGGTCGAAGCTCCACTCGAGCGTGAGCCTGAGAGCGCGATGCCGTCCCGGAGCGTCGCGCGGCCCGGCTGCGAGGAGGTCAAGCCGTCGATCGAGCCGGTCGAGCATTGCCCCCGGCGTGAGCAGTCGCGTGCGCGCCGCAGCGAGCTCGATCGCAAGCGGAAGCCCTTCGAGACGAACGCAGAGCTCCACCACGGCCGCTTTCGTCGGATCGGTCATGGAGAAGCTCGGGTTGACCGCTTCGGCCCGCTCCGCGAAGAGCGCGACGGAGTCGTCGACCGGCAGCGCAGGCAGCGTGTACTCGTGCTCGCCTTCGAGCCGTAGGGGCGCGCGGCTCGTGACCAGCAGCTTCAGACCAGGCGCCGCACGGAGCAACCGGGAGATCAGACCGCCGGCGGCGACGACCTGTTCGAAATTGTCGACGACCAGCAGCGACCGCCGGGTGCCGAGGGAACTCTCGAGGACGTCCTCGGGTGCCCGGCCTGCCTCCTCCTCGCCGAGAGCTTGCACCATCGTCGACGCGACGAGATCCGGATCGGAGATCGTGGCCAACGGCACGTAGGTCGCGCCGTCTGGAAACTCGGGCGCGACGGCACGCGCCGCTTCGACGGCGAGCCGGGTCTTCCCGATCCCGCCGAGACCGGTCAACGTCACGAGCCGAACGTCATCGCGCCGGATGAGCTCGACGATCGCGTCGACTTCGCTCGTGCGACCGACGAACGGCGTGAGGAACTCCGGCAGCGACTCCCGCCTGGCGCGTCGGAGCGGCTGCCGCGTCGCGGCGATCGCCTCGTCCTGTCGCAGGATCGAGCGCTGCAGATCGCTGAGCGCCTGGCTCGGCGCGATGCCGAGGTCCTCGTCGAGCTTCACTCTCGCGTCCTGATAGGCCGCGAGCGCGTCGGCTTGCCGCCCCGACCGGTAGAGCGCGAGCATGAGCTGCTCGCGAAGGCGCTCGCGTAACGGATGGCGCTCGACGAGAGCGGAGATCTCGCCTACGAGCTCTGCGTCTCGGCCGAGCTCGAGGTCGCAGTCGATTCGGTCCTCGAGCGCGCGTAACCGGAGCTCTTCGAGCCGCGCGACTTCAGGACGCGCGAACGGCTCTTGCGCGACGTCCGCCAGCATGGGGCCGCGCCAGAGTGCGAGCGCCTCGGCGAACGACGCGGAGGCCCGGGCGGCATCGCCTGCAGACCGAGAGGCGTCCGCCGCCTCCACCAACCGCTGGAACCGGTGCGCATCGATCTGATCCGGTGTCACCTGCAGGACGTACCCGGGCGAGCGCGTGGCCAAGATCGAAGCTGCGTCGGCTCCCTCGCCTGCAAGTGCTTTTCGGAGCTGCGACACGTGAACCTGAATCGTGTTGGCCGCGGTCTCCGGCGGCTGTTCGCTCCAAAGCTCGTCGATCAAACGGTCGCGGGTTACGACCTCGTTCGCATGCAAGAGCAACAGCGCCAGGAGCGCGTGCTGCTTCCGACCGCGCAATGGGAGGGGCTCTCCACTCCGGCGCACTTCCAGCGGGCCGAGGATCCTGAACTCAAGCGGTGCTTCGACGGTCAGTCCTCCTTCGGCGACGCTACCACGCCCTTCAGAGGGCATTCAGGAGAGTTTCAGTGGTCCGCAGGACAATCGCACGCATGGTCATTCACGCACACAGAGACACCGTGACGTGGGGGGCGAGGAACGGCATGTATGACGGTGTCGACCTCGTGAACTGACTTCGGGAGCGGGGCGCCGTCAGCCCGCGGCCCGGAAAGCGCGGCCGCAGCCGAACAACAGCGCGCGAGGAGAGAGACTGCGGTCTCCTCGCGCGCCGCTGTGGTCGTCGTCAGAAGACCGAACACAGAAGAGCTTCGACCTCCGTCGGCGTAGCCTCCCTCGGATTCGCCTTCGCGCCGGGACGCTGCGCGATCGCGTCCGCAAGCCGGGGAAGGTCCGCCTTTGGGACGCCGAGGGCTCCGAGCGTCGTGAATCCCGAGAGGTGTGAGAGCTGCTCCGCGCGTTCGGCCGCGCGACCCTCGAGCAGGGCTGACGGGACGAAGTCGGCGTTGAAGCGCAGGGCCGGGGGAAGACAGATCGCATTCAGGGCACCGTGGGGCAGGCCGTACGCCCCGCCGATCGCCTGCGCCATGGCGTGGCCGAGCGCGAGCCCGGAGCGGCCGAGCGCCTCGCCTCCGTGCGCCGCGCCCTGAAGCAGCTCCGTCCTCGCCTCGACGTCGCCTCCGTCTTCGAGGACGCGCGGCAACGCCCGGGAGATCAAATCCGCGCCTTCGAGCGCGACGGGATCGGCGGCGGGGTCGCGGTCCCGCACGTAGAGCGCTTCGCAGCAGTGCGCGAGCGCGTTCAGCGCGGTGCCGCCTGTCACCTCATGGGGGAGATCCATCGTCAGACTGACGTCATAGACGATTCCCGCCGGGTGAGCGCCGGCACCGCCGCCGCGCATCCGCCGGTCGGAATCGCGCACGCCGAAGAACGTCGTCCACTCGGCGCCCGAGTACGTTGTCGGAACTGAGACGAGCGGCAACTCGGTCGCGGCCGACAACCCCTTTGCGGTATCGATCGCGCTGCCGCCGCCGATCGCAAGGATCCCGTCGGGACTTCCTTCGACGTCCGCACGATGCGACGGGATCTCCGACCAACGGCCGACGGCGTCGACGGGCGTGTCCCAGCGAGGCGACGCGACGAGAAACGGGCGCTCGATTCCAAGCTCGCCGAGGAGCTCGGGCAGCTCGCCGAGACTCCAGCGGACGATCACGTCGGCAGACGCGTGCGCGCGAACTCGACGAACGCCTGTGCCGCGCGCGTCTCCGCCCGCCCGCCGGCACGGACGAGAAAGATCTCGCGCACGGGATCCAGCCCACGGACACGCGCGATCGCGAGCGTGCCGGCTGCGAGATCCGACTCGATCGCCGTGCGCGAGATGAACGTGACGCCGTGTCCCGCCGCGACGGCGCTGCGGACGGATTCCTGCAGCCCGAGCTCGATCCGCACGTCGAGGTCGCGCAAACGCGTGCCGACCCTGCGCAGCTCGTCCTCGATCACCTGGCGAACGCCCGCACCGTCCTGCATCAGGATCAGCGGTTCGGTGCGAAGGTCATCGAGAGTCGCAGTCTTGCCGGCGAGACGGTGGCCGCTCGGACACGCCAGCACGACCTCGTCACGAAAGAACGGCTCGTACGCCACGCCCCGGTGACGAGGTGCGGCGCCGACGACGCCGAGCTCGAGCTCACGCTCGGCCACCTGCGCGACGACCGTCTGCGTGTCCGAGACGGAAAGCCGCACACGGACGTCGGGATGCGCCTCGTGGAACTCGCAGAGCAGAACGGGGACGACCGTCCCGCCCGGACCCGTCGAAGCTCCGAGCTCGAGCGTCCCGGAGATCGCTCCCTCCGCGTCGCCGGTGACGTCTTCGAGGAGTTGCTGCTCGAGCGCGAGGAGCTTCTGCGCCGACGCGTACAGCCGCAGGCCGGCCTCGGTGGGCTCGACGCGGCGACCTGAGCGGTCGAGCAGCTGCGTCCCGAGCCGCTGCTCGAGCGACCGGATCTGGAGAGAGACGGCGGGCTGTGTGACCCCGAGCCGCTCGGCCGCCTGGGAGAAGCTCTTACGCTCGACGACCGCGCAGAACGCAGCAAGCTGGCGCGTGTCCATAAGCGTCCATTATGCAAACGCCGAGGCCTTAGCATCCGAGCGTGGCCGTGGAATCGCCGGACGAATCGTTCATCCAGCGCTTCTCGGCCCTGACCGAGGCGAGCCCGAGGCGCGGGCGGGACGTTCTGCTCCGAGCGCTCGATGTCACGCTCAGCGCGTTCTTCCTGCTCGTCACGCTGCCCGTGGCCGTGCCGATCGCACTCGTCCTCCTCGCGACGAGCGGTCTACCGCTCTTCTACCGCGGCGACCGTGTCGGCCAAGGAGGGCGCGTCTTCCAGATGCTCAAGTTCCGCACGTTGCGGCGCGGGGCCGAGGAGCGCCTGGGCCCCTACCTTGGCGAGGAGCTCGTCAGGCGGACGAAGGCGGAAATGACACGCCTCGGAGGCTGGCTGCGCGCGACGCAGCTCGACGAGATCCCGCAGCTCTGGAACGTCCTCGTCGGCGAGATGAGCCTCGTCGGCCCGCGGCCGATCCGGCCGCGCTTCTTCGAGGAGCTCGCGTCGGAGCTCCCGGCCTACTGGCAGCGGCTCGTCGTCCGGCCCGGTCTCACGGGCTTCGCGCAGGTGCGGCGCGGTTACGAGACGTCGATGGCCGAGAAGCTTGCCCACGACCTCGAGTGGATCGCCGACCGCTCGGTCCGCCTCTACCTGCGCACGCTCGCGACGACAGCCTGGCGCGTCCTCCGCCAGTTCCTGCGCGGGCTTACTGGAGGAGGTGGCTCAGGATGACCGCAAGCACGTTCAGCGCCGAGACTGTGAACGCGATCGACGTGATCGCCGCCGTGGCAAGAACGAACGCGTGCGTGTTCGGATCGAGTCTCATTCCCCCAAAATCCCCACGCGCAGTTTGTCCCCCAGAAGGGGTAGAGGGCAATCCCCCATTCGAGGGTAGTGCCCCTACTACACGTCGAGCCGCGCGTCCTCGAGATCGAGGTCGCGCTCGAGCCGGTGCATGACGTCGTCGTTGATCACGCGCTGCCGTCGCAGGTCGACGATTGCGGTCCGCTCCGCTTCGAGCAGCTCGCGGCGCAGTCGCTGGTAGTTCTGGGAGCGCTCCTCGATCGACCCGTCGGCGCCGTCGTCGAATCGGGAGGAGAACCGGTTCCGCCGGAACCCGTAGAACCCGCGCATGCGTTCCGCGGTGTCGTCGCGGACCCACTCCTCGGCCGCGAGCTCTTCGAGCCTGGCGAGAGCGGCGTCGGCTGCGTGGATCCGCGCCTTGTTCTCCTCGCGCTCGGCCGAGCCGTCGTCTTCGAGCTGGAGGCTCTGGATCAGGGCGGGCAGCGTCAGACCCTGGACGACCAGTGTCCCGAGGATGACGCCGAACGTGAGGAAGATGATCAGGTTGCGCTCGTCGAACGGCCGCCCCGCATTGGTGGTAAGTGGCAGCGCGAGCGCCGCTGCAAGGGAGACGGCACCGCGCATGCCCGTCCAGGCGACGACCATCGCATACGAGAACGGCGGGTACGGATCGCGCTCGCGAATCCTTCGAAACAGGAAGCGCGGCAAGTACGCGTTGATCGGGATCCACGCGATTCGCGTCACTACGACCGTCGCGGTGACGAGTAATGCGTCGCCGATGAGGCTCGCGGTCGACATTCCGGTCAGCTCGTCGAGGATGTGCGACAGCTGCAGCCCGACGAGCGCGAACAACAGCGCGTTGATCACGAAGGCGAGGATCTCCCACACGCCGGCGCCTTGAAGGCGTGTCTGCACGGACGTGAGCTCCGGGGTCAGCCACCCGAGGTAAACGCCGGCGGTCACGACTGCGAGGACGCCCGAAGCGCCGACCGCCGCCGCTGGGATGAACGCGAAGTAGCCCGTCATGAGCGCGATCGTCACCTCGAGCGGAGGGCTGTCGAGCCGCCGGCGAACCTCTGCGACGACAAAGCCGACGATCAGCCCGATCCCGACTCCGCCCGCGATGCTCCAAACGAATCGGAGGCTCGCCTCCCAGACCGAGAACGTTCCCGCGACGACCGCCGTGACCGCGACCTTGTAGAGCACGAGCGCACTGCCGTCGTTGACGAGGCTTTCGCCTTCGATGACCGCGATGATGCGCCGCGGTACCCCGAGCCGGCGGGTGATCTTCGTCGCGGCAAGCGGGTCGGTCGGCGAGACGACCGCTCCGAGCACGAAGGCCGCGCTCCACGAGAAGCCGTCGATCAGTTCGTGGGCGACGACGGCGACCGCGCACGTCGTCGCGATCACGAGGCCGATCGCCAGCAGCGAGATGGCGCGGGCGTTCTGCCGCAGGTCGCGTAACGACGTCGAGTACGCGGAGTAGTAGAGGAGCGGCGGCAGCACCGCGACGAGAACGACCTCGGGCGGGAGCTCGAGCGTCGGCATCCCGGGGATGAAGCTGATCGCGAGCCCGGCGAGGACGAGCAGAATCGGATACGGGATCCGAACGATCGGCGAGACGATGAGCATGGCCGCGAGGCCCAGCAGGAGCGCCAGGAGGACCAGCTGCTCGTGCGTCCCGAAGTGCACCTCGGCAGGTTACGCCGCTCCTACACTGCTCCGCATGTGCGGGATCTGCGGGATCGCGTCCTCGCGAGGGCGCGCCGACCTCGATCGCGTCGAGGCGATGAGCGCGACGCTGGTCCACCGGGGGCCGGACAGCTTCGGCGAGTTCGTCGACGGCCCGGTCGCACTGGCGGCGCGGCGCCTTTCGATCATCGACCTCGAGACCGGCGACCAGCCGATCGCCAACGAGGACGGGTCGATCCACGTCGTCCAGAACGGCGAGATCTACAACTACCGAGAGCTGCGGCGCGACCTCGAGCGGGCCGGCCACACGTTCCGGACGCACGGCGACACGGAAGTGCTGCTGCATCTCTACGAAGAGCACGGCGACTCGTTCGCGGCGCGGCTGCGCGGGATGTTCGCCGTGGCGATCTGGGACGCGCGCCGGCGGCGGCTCGTCCTCGCGCGCGACCGGTTCGGGATCAAGCCGCTCTACTACCGCGACGCCGACGGAGAGTTGTCGTTCGCCTCCGAGCTGCGGGCGTTGCCGCGCGGCCAGGTCGATCTCGACGCGCTCGAGGCATTTCTGGCGTTCAACTCGATTCCCGCGCCGCTCACGATCTTTCGCGAGGTCCGGAAGTTGCCGGCGGGTCATGTTCTCGTCTGGGAGGACGGTGGGACGCGGCTGGAGCGTTTCGCACGGCCCGGGCCGGCGACCGACGTCAGGGACGACGATGAAGCGGAACTCGTGGAAGAGCTGCGCGCGCGTCTGCGCGACTCCGTGCGTGCCCACCTCGTCAGCGACGTGCCGGTCGGTGTGCTCCTCTCGGGCGGCGTGGACTCGTCGCTGCTCGCGGCGCTCGCGGCCGAGGAGAGCTCAGAGCCCTTGCGGACGTTTTCGATCGGGTTCGAGGAGCGCTCGTTCGACGAGCTCGGCGACGCGCGCCTCGTCGCGTCTCGTTACGGAACGCAACACCGAGAGCTGGTCCTGCGTCCGGACGCTGCGTTGCTGTTGCCCGCGCTTGCGGAGGCATTCGACGAGCCGTTCGCGGACTCGTCGGCATTGCCGACGTACCTCGTCTCGCAACTTGCGGCGTCGGACGTGAAGGTCGCGCTGTCGGGCGAGGGGGGCGACGAGCTCTTCGGCGGCTACTACACGTATGCAGCCGACCTCCTCGCCGCGCGCGTCGGCGGTCTGGCGCGGATCGCGCGGCCGTTCGTCGAACGGCTTCCGAGCTCGGACGCGCGGGCGAGCTTCGACTACCGTGCGAAGCGCTTCGTCCGAGCTGCACATCTGCCGCCCCTCGAGCGGCACCACGGCTGGAAAGAGATCTTCGCGCCGGAGTTGCGCGCCGAGCTCACCGGCCGGCACAACGGCTTCGATCCGGTGGACGTCCTCCGCGCTCGCTACGCCGAGACCAGCGCGGCACCTGAGCTTGCCCGCTTGCAGGACGTCGATCTCGGGGTGTACCTCGTCGACGACCTGCTCGTGAAGACGGACCGCGCCTCGATGGCGCACTCGCTCGAGGCGCGCGTACCGTATCTCGACACGGCGGTGACGAATCTCGCGCTCGCGTTGCCGACGCGGCAGAAGGTGCGCGCTCTGGCGAAGAAGGTGCTCCTGCGCAAGGCCGCGGAGCCGCTGCTTCCCCGCGAGATCGTGCAAGGCAAGAAGCGCGGATTTTCGATCCCGGCCACAGCATGGCTGCGAGGCGAGCTCGAGCCGTTCGCGCGCGAGACGCTCTCGGCCGATCGGCTACGTCGGCAGGGCTTCTTCCGGCCCGAGGTGGTAACGCGACTCATCGACGAGCACGTGAGCGGCCGCGAGGACCTGAGCCGCCAGCTCTGGGGACTGCTCGCGTTCACGCTCTGGCACGAGCGCCACGTCGAGCGAACGCCCACGACGCCTCGTACGAGACTGTTGCAGGGCGTCGAGGCGTAGTGCGCGTCTGGATCGACATGACGGCCTCGGCGCACGTCCTCGTGTTCCGGCCGTTGATTCGGCTGTTGCGCGAGCGCGGAGACGAGGTCGAGGTGACGGCGCGGGAGTACGCGCAGACCTTGCAGCTGCTCGAGCTGCATGGCCTCGAGGCGGAGGTGATCGGAAAGCACGGCGGCCGTTCGCGCCTCGGGAAGCTCCGCTCCCTCCAGCGCCGACTCCGCGCGCTCCGCCGCTGGGCGCGCAGCCGCGAGTTCGACATTGCGCTCGCACACGGCTCGCACGAGCTGACCATGACGGCGCGGCGCCTCGGGATCCCGAGCTCGACGACGTTCGACTACGAGTTCGCCTGGCTGCAGCATCAGCTCGGCTGCCGTGCCGCCACGAAGGTCGTGGTGCCCGACGCGATTCCGGCTGACAGGCTGGCGCGATACGGCGCTAAACCGCCGAAGCTCGTTCAGTACGACGGCTTGAAGGAGGAGTACTACCTCGCCGACTTCGAAGCGGACCGCTCGGTTCTCGACACGCTCCAACTCGATCCGGCACGCGTCCTCGTCGTGCTCCGACCGCCGCCGGACGTCTCGCTGTATCACCGTCACTCGAATCCGCTCTTTCCGCAGACCGTCGACTTCCTCGGTCACCACGACGGCGTCCGGGCGATCGTCCTGCCGCGTACCGAAGAGCAGCGTGACTACGTGCGAGGGCTCGCACTCCCGTCGATCGTGCTTCCCGAGCGCGCGGTCGACGCGCAGAGCCTGATCGCGCTCGCCGATCTCGTCGTCTCCGCGGGCGGAACGATGAACCGCGAAGCCGCGGCGCTCGGCGTCCCGGTGTACACGACCTACGGGGGGCGGCTCGGCGGCGTCGACGAGGAGCTGATCCGGCAGGGACGGCTCAAGCCTCTGACCGACCCGCGCGCACTCGAGCTGCAGAAGCGCGACGACACGCGCCAGGAGCGGATGCGACGGGATCCGATGGAGATGCTCGAACTGCTGCTGTCTCCGCTGCGCGGATAGTGCGGTCCGTCGCGTCTTTGCGCTCTACGACGTCATCCGCTAGACGTGGAGGATGCACGCGTCGGGTCTCGACATCTTCGTGCTCGTCAGCGGCAGCTTCAGCATCGTCGCGACCATTCCGCTCGTGTACCTCGCGCTCGGCAGCTTTCGCGACGGCCGCGAGCTGCGCAGGCTCCAGGTCGAAGTGGCCGAATTGATGGGCGAGGTTCGCGAGCTCCAGCACGAGATCCACGTCGACCAGAAGGACGCAAGGACGGAGCTCGTCCAGACGAAGGAGACGGTCGAACGCGTGGCACGGGCGACGCAGCGGCGCCGGCTTCCCAGGATCCG
>Ga0066652_100002438_pt1 | contig 10205 bp, 5 predicted proteins | sample GraSoiAngelo_101_FD_71413 | JGI IMG/M metagenome (GOLD analysis project Ga0066652, IMG submission 71413) | Grasslands soil microbial communities from the Angelo Coastal Reserve, California, USA - 14_0903_02_30cm | ecosystem: Environmental > Terrestrial > Soil > Grasslands | place: USA... | reverse complement strand
CTTCGCCCCTGCACACGCTGATCAAGCTGTTCGTCCTCGACCAGCAAGTGGACGAGGATGCCGTGCGCGCGGCCGTCAGTCCGCTGACCGTCGCCGACTTGCGGGCGCTCGGACTCGTCGAGGCCGGCGCGCATGGCGTGCGCGCGCGCGTGCGCTTGTCCGCCTACGACGGCCTCGTGCTGGCACACGATCGCTACGACGAGAGCGAGCCGACGCTCAGCCACGATCACGTGCTCAACGTGAATCCGACGACGATCGCCCTCTCGGGCCTGACCGTGCGGCGGAAAGTCGGGTCCACGCTCGATGTCGGCACGGGGTGCGGTGTCCTGGCGATTCTCGCCGCACGTCACAGCGAGCGGGTGATTGGCGTCGACACCAATCCGCGCGCGCTCAATCTCGCCGCGTTCAACGCCGCGCTGAACGGCGTGCACCACGTCGAGTGGCGCCTGGGCAGCCTGTTCGAGCCGGTTGCCGGCAGCCGCTTCGACCTGATCGTGTGCAATCCTCCGTACGTCATCTCGCCCGAGTCGCGGTACGTGTTTCGCGACAGCGGCCGCCGCGGCGACGCCATCTGCGAAGAGATCGTTCGCTCGATTCCGCAATATCTCGCGGAGGGCGGGTTCGCGTCGATGTTGTGCAACTGGGCGCTCGGGCCCGGCCAGGACTGGTCCGCGCCGCCCGCTCGTTGGGTCGCCGATCGCGGCTGCGACAGCTGGGTGCTTTCGAGAGGCGCCCAGGATCCGCTGACGTATGCGGCCGGCTGGAACCGGACCAGCGATCCCGCGGCCTACGACGAAGCGCTGAACCGGTGGACGGCGTACTTCGAAGAGCTTGGAATCGATTCGATCGGACTGGGCGCGATCATCCTGCGCCGGCGAGCCGGCGGGCCGAACTGGATGCGCTCCGACATGCTGTCGGAGAGCCCTGCCGGGTCGTGCGGAAGCCAGATCGAGCGCATCTTCGCCGCGCAGGACGTGCTGCCGGCGGTCGCCGACGACCGCACGCTGCTCGATCGCGCGTTCCGCGTCGCCGACGACACCCGCATCCAGCAGATTCTGGCGCTGAGAGACGGAACGCAGGTTGCCGAACGATCGGAGATCCATCTGACGGGCGGCTTTCGATTCCGCGGCGCTGTCGACGCGCAGACGATCCGGCTGTTGCAGCGGTGCGACGGAAGCCGCCGCCTCGCCGAGATCGCGCGCGAGCTGGCGCAGGAAGTCCCGATGTCGCCGGAACAGGCGGCAGCGGCGACGGCGGACACTGTTCGAGGACTACTGGCCTGGGGCTTCGTGATTCCCGCGGACGCGGATGGCGGCGACCCGCCGCTGAATCGGCCATGAAGAAGGAGAGGCGGACATGCAGATAGACGGAACGAGTCTGAAGCGGCGCTCGCTGCTGCAGCGGTGTCTGGCGGTGCTGGCGGGTGGCGGCGCCGTGGCCGGCATCGAGGCGTTGAAAGGACGAGACGTGGTGCGCGCGTCGGAAAACCCGGTCGAAACGCTGACGGTGTACGGCCGGTACCGTGCCATCGGCGGATCGAACGCGGATCGAGCGATGACCGTCGGAGAGCTGATGGATCGGCCCGACGGCAAGGTGGTCGGCAGCTTCTCGACCAACTGCTTCTGCATGAACACGCCGTTCGGCGCGCAGCCCGCCGGCACACCGAGCCTCGAGCTTCAGGTGTTGACGCTGGCCGGGGGAACGCTGTTCGGCATCGGCGGCGGCGCTCACGCGGAGCAGGGCCTGACGGCGCGGGCGCTGGTCGGCGGCACGGCGCGATACGCAGGCGCCAGCGGCAGCTACATCGTGCGGCCCGTCAGCGCTGAATCGAACAGTCACGAAATCCTGGAATTCATCGTCACGTTCGCGAGTTGAGGAGGACCAATGGCAGTCGACATGTTTTTGAAGCTCGACGGAATCAAAGGGGAATCGACGGACCACAAGCACGCGGGCGAGATTGAGCTCCTCAGCTTTTCGTGGGGCGTCAGCAACCCCGCGGTGTCCTGCCGAGCAGGCGGCGGCGGTGGATCCGGCAAGCCCAACTTTCAGGACCTTTCGTTCATGAAGAGAGCCGATTCCGCGACGGCAAAGTTGATGCTCGCCTGCGCCACCGGAGAACACATCCGGGAAGGGCTGATCACCGTCCGGAAGGCCGGAGACAAACCGCTCGAGTATCTCAAGATCAAGCTGGAAGACATCCTCATCAGCAGCTCGCAGTCGGGCGGAACGGAAGGCAGCACGCCGGTGGAGAGCGTCTCGCTGAACTTCACGAAGTTCGAGATCAACTCCAACGGCGACATCAGCAGTTTTGATGTTTGCCTCGTGAAGAACGATTAGTTTGAAGATGTGATTCGGGATTTGGGATTTGGCGCCGCCAAATCCCAAATCCCAAATCCCGATTCCAACCGCCAGCTCAGCCTCACCGGATAACATCCCACGGTATTACGTCGACGTTCGCGATAGGATCTGCACCTTTCATCGGGAGGTCGCCGTCATGAAACGGTGCGCGATCGCGTTGGTCACAGCGTTTCTCGTCGCGATGATGATGCCGGCGTCGCGTGCGCAGGCGCCGCCGGGACAACCCGGACAGACCAACGCGCCTGCCGGTCGAGGACAGGGTCGCGGCGGCCGCGGCGGGCCGGCAGCGCCGATCACCATCCGCGCCGCGCGCGTGCTCGACGGCCGCGGCGGCACGCTCGAGAACGGCGTCATCGAAGTGACCGGTTCGAAGATCTCCGCGATCGATCAGCGGACGGGTCCGGTGACGTACGACCTCGGCGCGAACACCATCCTGCCCGGAATGATCGACGTGCACGTGCATCTCAACTGGTACTTCGGGCCGGGCGGGAAGTACGGCGAGCGCGATGTGCCGGCCGGGTACCAGATGGATGCCGTCCTCGACAACGCGCGCAAGACGTTGATGGCCGGCTTCACGACCGTCCAGTCGCTGGGGTGGGCGGGCGACAAGCCGCTCAGGGCCGCCATCGCCGACGGCGTCGTGCCCGGGCCACGGCTCATCACGTCGCTCGCGCAGATTCAGCCGGGCAATCAGACGGCGGACCAGCTGCGCGACCGCGTGCGTCAGCTGAAAGCGCAAGGCGCGGATGTCATCAAGCTGTTCGCGTCGGGAAGCATCCGCGACGGCGGCAAAATCACGGTGACGCAGGAGCAGATGAACGCCGCGTGCGGTGAAGCGAAGGCGCAGGGACTGCGGACGCTCGTCCACGCCCACGGTCCCGATTCGATCATCGCGTCGGTCAAAGCCGGCTGCACGCAGATCGAGCACGGCGCGTACGCCGACGATGCCGCCATCAAAGCGATGAAGGACGCCAACGTGTACTTCGATCCGAACATCGGCCTGGTGCTGCAGAACTACATCGAACACAAGGAGCAGTACATGGGCTCCGGGAACTTCAACGCCGAGGGGTTCGCGTTCATGGAAAAAGCGGTGCCGACGATGGGGCCGGGGTTCAACAAGGCGTTGAAAGCGGGACTGAAGATGCCGATGGGCACCGACGCGGTCGCCGGCGCGCACGGGCAGAACGCGCGCGAGGCGATCGCGCGCGTGCAGCAGGGCGGACAGAAGCCGATGGACGCGATCGTCGGCGCCACCTCGCTCGGCGCCGAATCGATGAACCTCGGCAACGAGATCGGCACGCTGAAGACCGGCTACGAAGCCGACATCGTAGCCGTGGCCGGCAATCCCGCGCAGGACATCACGAAGCTGCGCGACGTGATCTTCGTCATGAAAGGCGGCCGCGTGTTCAGGCAGAAGTGATAGGGGATTCGGGATTCGGGATTCTGCAGGAGGAGTCGGATGAACCGGAGTGGATTGCGGCTCGTCTCTCTCGCGCTCGTCGTTCTCAGTGTCGGAGGCGGCGCCGCGTACGCGCAGACCAGCGCGAGCAGCTCGCTCGCCGGCGCGGTCGTCGATGCCGACGGCGGTGTTCTCCCGGGCGCGACCGTCGCGATCAAGAACGATGCGACGGGAGAAGTCGCGCAGCTGGTCACGAACGAGGCCGGCGCCTTTTCGGCGCCGGCGCTGCGTCCGGGCAGCTATACCGTCACCGTGACGCTGCAAGGGTTCAAGAACGCGGTCCTCAAGAACGTGACGCTGACGGCCGGCGCGCCGGCGAACCTGCCGAAGATCACGCTCGCGCTCGGCACGCTCGAGGAAACGATCGAAGTCGTCGCGCACACCGAGCTCGTGCAGACGCAGACCGCGGCGGTCAGCGCCACGCTGACGGCCACGCAGATCGACAAGCTGCCGCTCGTCTCGCAGAACGGTTCCGCGTTCATCGCCAACCTCCCCGGCGTCGACACCGCGGCGGGCGGCCACAGCATCCGCAGTTCGAGCATCAACGGCCTGCCGCAGAGCGCGATCAACCTGACGCTCGACGGCATCAACGACCAGGACAACTCCAACAAGTCGACGGACGGCTTCTGGGCGATGGTCCACCCGAAGCTCGATCAGGTCGAAGAGGTCACGGTGACCGGCGCGGTGCCGGGCGCGGACAGTTCGGGGCAGGGCGCCGTCACGATCAAATGGGTGACGCGCAGCGGCTCGAACACGTTCAACGGCAGCGCCTATGAGTATTTCCGCAGCAAGGCGCTGAACTCGAATTACTACTTCAACGAGATCAACGGTCTGCCCAAGACCGACATCACGCTGAATCAGTTCGGCTTCCGCCAGGGCGGTCCCATCAAGAAAAACAAGGCGTTCTTCTTCTTCAACGAAGAAGAGTTCCGGCGGCCGGCGCAGGCGACCAACATCCGGAACGTGCTCAGCGCGCCCGCGCAGGCCGGTACCTTCAAGTACGGCGCGTCGGGATCGGTGGACCTGCTCGCACTGGCGGCGCGCAGCGGTCAGACCGCCACGTTCGATCCGACCGTGCAGTCGCTCCTCGCGAAGATCCAATCGGCGATGGGGACGGCCGGATCGCAGATCGGGACGAGCGATCCGAACGTGAACCGCTACACGTTTCTCGGCGACGGCGGCCGCATCGAGCACAACCCGACGGTGCGAATCGACATCAACCTCACGCAGAACGAGCGCCTCACCGGCACGCACAACTGGCAGGAGGCGTTTCAGCATCCCGACTTGCTCAACGGCAACGATCCGACCTTCCCGGGGTTCGCGAATTTCGCGGACCAGACGTCCTACCGCAACCTCGGTTCGTACACGCTGCGCTCGACGTTTTCGTCGAATCTCGTGAACGAGCTCGTCGGCGGCTTCCTGTGGTCGCCGATCGACTTCGCCGGTCCGCTGGGCCCGGCGCAGTTCGAGGATCAGGGCGGCTACAGCCTGTTGTTCCCGACGCTCGGCAGCGCCGCGCTCACCGGCGCGACGATCTCGCGGTCGATCTCGCAGCGCAACGCCTCGCACTGGGATCTCAACGACACCTTGAGCTGGCTGAAGGGCAATCACAGCGTGACGCTCGGCGGCACGTTCACGAAAGTGAATTACTGGACCGATGCGCAGAATGCGGTGCCGCAGCTGACGCTCGGCGTCGACGCGACCAACGACCCGGCCAACGCGATGTTCACCACCGCGAATTTTCCGGGCGCCTCGACGGCCGATCTCGCCAACGCGCGCGCGCTCTACGGGATGCTGACGGGACGGGTCACCCAGATCGGCGCCGATTACCGCCTCGACGAGGGCTCAGGCCAGTACATCTACATGGGCAAGGCGCACCAGGCGGGCGGCATGAAGGAGTTCGGCCTTTTCGTCCAGGATTCCTGGCGCATGAAGCCGAGCCTCACGCTCACGGGCGGCGTGCGTTGGGAAGTGCAGATGCCCTTCGCGCCGCAGAACAGTCTCTTCTCGACGACGTCGCTGGCGGGCTTCTGCGGCGTGTCGGGGCTGAGCGGCGACGCGTGCAACACCTTCAAACCCGGAACGCTCAGCGGCAGCCCGACGACGTACGACCAGTATGAGAGCGGGACGCCGGGCTACAAGACCGACTGGAACAACCTTGCGCCGAGCGTCGGCTTCGCCTGGCTGCCCGGGGTACAGGACGGCTTCCTCCGCGCGCTGCTCGGCGATCCGGATCAGGCGACGATCCGCGGCGGGTACGCAGTCGGCTACAACCGCGATTCGATCGGGACGTTCACCGGCGTGTACAACAGCAATCCGGGCATCACGCTGACGCAGAACCGCAACGCGACGACCGGCAATCTCGTGCTGCCGGGGCAGACGTGGCCGGTGCTGCTGCGGGACGGCTCGCGACTGCAGCCGCTGCCGTTCTGTTCGGGCGCGGCCTCCGCGTCATGCGTGCAGCAGTCGCCGGTGTATCCGATCGCGGCGAGCCTGTCGAACAGCGTCAACATCTTCGATCCGAACTTCCAGGTCGCGCACAGCGACTCATGGACGCTCGGCGTGCAGCGCGCGCTCTCGAGCAACATGGCGCTCGAGGTCCGCTACGTCGGCACGCGCAACAAGGACGCGCTCGCCAGCGAGAACCTCAACGAGCTTGTCGTCTCCGAAAACGGGTTCGTGAACGAGTTCAAGCTGGCGCAGGCGAATCTGCAGGCGAACATCGCCGCCGGGCGCGGTGCGACGTTCGCGTACTTCGGCGCGGGCACCGGTACCGCGCCGCTGCCGATCTATCTGGCGAATTTCAACGGCAAGGGGGCGGCGCTCGCCGGCGATCCGAAGCAGTACACGGGCGCGAACTGGGCCAACGCGACGCAGGTCGCTCAGGTGGGAATGATTCAACCCGGCGCGATCGTCCAGGGCATTCCGACCGGCACGCCGGTCCAGATCGCCGCGGCATCACTCCAGAGCAATGCGGGGTTCCGCACGAACATGCTCGCGGCGGGACTGGCGGCGAACTTCTGGGTGATGAATCCCGACGTGAGCGCCGCAAACCTGACGCAAAGCGTCGGCGCGTCGAGATACGACGCGCTGCAGATCGAGTTGCGGCGGCGTCCGTCGCACGGGTTCTTCGTCGGCGGCAACTACACGCTCGCGACGCGGTACGCGACCGTGACGCCGACCATCACCACGTCGGCGACGACCGGCAACGGCTACACGATCCGTCAGCCGCTGCAGATGGTGCAGGATCCGGCCGGCGTCGCGCATGCGCTCAAGGCGAACTGGGGCTGGGACATTCCGGTCGGACACGGCCGGCACTTCGGCGACGGCATGCCGGAGTGGTTGAACACGATTGTCGGCGGATGGGACTTCGACGGCGTCGCGCGCGTGCAGACCGGCAACCTGTTCAGCTTCGGCAACGTGAAGCTCGTCGGGATGACCGCCGACGAACTGGAAAAGGCGTTCCACATCGATATCCGGCACAACCCGACCACCGGCGTGTCGACGGTGTACACGCTGCCGCAGGACATCGTCGACAACACGATTCGCGCCTTCAACGTGAGCGCGACATCGGCGACCGGCTACGCGGGAACGCCGCCGAGCGGCCGGTACCTGGCGCCGGCGAACGATGCGTCGTGCCTGCAGGTCGTTCGCGGCGACTGCGCGCCGGCCGACCTTTTCGTCCACGGCCCAGTCTTCTCGCGCGTCGACATCAGTACGCGCAAGACGTTCGCCCTCGGCGGCAGGCGCAACTTCCAGTTCCAGGTCGACATCTTCAACGTGTTCAACGCGATCGGCTTCAACGCCGTGGCGCAGGCGAGCAACAACGCGACGATCGACCAGGTGACGACGGCGTATCAGGACATCAGCAACACATTCGATCCCGGGGGCCGCGTCGGGCAGTTGATGTTCCGATTCAACTGGTAGACGCAGAAGGGATTCGGGATCGAATCACTTCCATCGATCGACGGTCTGCTGCCGCAGCATGTGCATCTGAGCTTCGGTGCATACGAGCTCGCTGCCGTAGATGCGCAGCCGGACCCGAAGGGCGCCGGCGAAATGCTCGAAGTTGCTGACAGGCATGCTGTGCGTCGCGGCTGAGCGGCTCGTCTGACGCGCGTGCAATGGCGTCCATTCGCTGCCGACGTTGAACTCGAACGCCGGCTGCACTTCATCCGGAAGAAAACGGGTCAGGGTCTGATCGACGATCGATGGCCGCGTGATGGTCGTCCCCGGATACGTGAATGCATAGTCGACGGTGAACGCGGGCGTGTCCGGCGGCCCGAACTTCAACGTGATCGTGTCCGTCGTCCGGTTCGTGAGCCGGTCGAAGTGCAGCGTCCTTCCGACGGATGTGCCGAGATAGGTCGCCGGCATCGACAACTGAACCTGTTGTGCGTGAAGTCCGATGGCGAGCGCGGCGACGACCAGGGATGCGAGACAGCAGCTCTTCATTCGTCCCCCTCGGTGCGTTTAGACGACAGTCTACGCCCGGCGGACTGCGACAGAGAGGTCACATCTGCTCCGCCGGCGTCACGGCCGCTCCACCCTGAAGAAGTCGAACCCGAACGCCATCTGCGGAGCGGCGCCGTGGCTCAGCATCAAGCCGGTCAGCGACGTGTTGCGCGCCGCGCCGCTGTTGTCGCTGAACCACGCGGCGGGCGCCGCGGTCGCCGTGCCGAGCGGCGTCAGCGTGCCGGTGGTGTTGACGTCGTAGAACGCCGCGATCGTGTGCGCGACGGGATCGCCGACGAGGACGACGTCGAGATTGCTGATCGTCGCGGTCGAGAGATCGACGCGCGCTTTTTCGGTGAACACGCCGCCGACCTCGATCGCGACCTGCAGCGCCTTGCCGCCTGACGCCGTTCCAATCAGCGCGAGCCGCGCGTAGTTGTCCTGATTCGGACCGAAGAAGATCCCGCCGATGTGTCCGACCGCCGGTGTGATGCCGGTGAACGGCTGCACGATTTGGCTCGAGATGCGGAAGGCCGACGAGCTGTCGAAGCCGATCTGCAGCGCGTTGGTCTGCGAGTTCGTGGACCCCTGCGCCGTGCCCGGGTATGTCCACATCGTCAGATGGCCGCCGGCGTCCACGGCGTGGATGCCCTCGCGGACGATCGCGTGCTGTGTCGCCTGATCGATGGGACCGTTGGTCGAGATCTGCGAGCCGGTGAAGCCGGTGCGCTCGACGCCGCCGAGCGCCGGGTCGGTCGGGCTCCACTGGAGCGACAACGGCACTGTCGTCGACGCGCCGTTGCCCGCGTCGAAGAACAGTTGATCGGTCGCGTCGCCGATGCCGTCCGAGTCGTCGTCTTGATCGAGCACGTCGCTGACGTGATTGTGATTGAAATCGGCCGGCGTGCTCGCGGCGCTGCACGGATCGGTGTCGTTCGCCCCCTCGTCGTAGTCGGTGTAGCCGTCCTTGTCGCTGTCGGTCACCGTCGGGTCCGAATTCGGCACCGGACATGTGCCGACCGACGTCGGTGCAAGCACCGTCAGCGAGTTCGATCCGAACTCCTCGACGTAGATGACGCCGCTGCGATCGGCGATCACGTCGAGCGGATTCGCGAACGTGCCGAGCGAGCTCACCTTCGTGACCGCGGTGCCGGCCGCATTGAGCTCGATGCGGCGCAGTTGCTGATCGCCGGCGTAGGTGGCCGTCAGCAGGTTGCCTTTCATCGCGCCGCCGAACGCGTCCGACCTGTACTCCGCGATGCCGTCGTCGCTCGGCGTGTTGGATGGGTAATTCATGACCGGCGGCACGTAGTGCGCTTCCGGCGCGAGGTCGGGCTCGTAATCCTTGCCGTTGCCCCACACGCACGTGCCCTGCGCCGGGTTCGGATGCCCGCCATACGCGCCCTGCGTGACGATGTTCAGCGTGTCGGGCTTCGTGCTGACGTCAATCGACGGCGTCGTGCACGGACCGTCGCCGGGTCCCGGCGTCAACCCTTGATTGAGATTCGGCGCGTTGCCGTTCAAATACAGCTTGCCGTTGCTGTGCCAGACGATGTCGTACGGATTGCGGTAGCCGGTGGCGAACAGCTCGAAGCGTCCGGCCCACTTCGTCATTTGCGCCGCGGACTGTACGCCCGTGACGTCGATCGGAAGCGTGATGCCGTTCAAGTTATTGAGGTTCAGGCGCAGCACCGACGCCGACAGGTAGTACTCCGCGAGGTTCGCGAAGAACGTGCTCGGACGTCCGGCGTTGGTGTTGCCGCCTTCCGCGATGTACAGCCAGCCGTCGGGGCCGAAGTCCATCCCGTTCATCATGTGCGCTTCGCGTGAGCGCGGCACGCCGACGACGAGGTCCGTGTCCTGGACGACGTCCATCGTCCGCGGATCGCTTGCGTTCGGACGCAGCGTCAGCCGCGTGACGACGCCGCCGTAG
>Ga0066652_100002435_pt1 | contig 10209 bp, 6 predicted proteins | sample GraSoiAngelo_101_FD_71413 | JGI IMG/M metagenome (GOLD analysis project Ga0066652, IMG submission 71413) | Grasslands soil microbial communities from the Angelo Coastal Reserve, California, USA - 14_0903_02_30cm | ecosystem: Environmental > Terrestrial > Soil > Grasslands | place: USA... | reverse complement strand
CACGTTTCGGATCGCTCTATGTGGGACGCGCGGGAGACTCCATCGGACCATCGGCGCGATCGACGGCCCGGACGTCACGGGCGGCAACAGCGATACGCTCGTGGATGGTCGGATGCGTGTGGAAGAACCAGAACACCGCGGCCGACGGATGCTCCTCGGCGAGATTCTGCGCGCCGAGGCGGCGCATCGCCGAGATGAACGCCGCGGGACGCCGGGTCAACGCGATGGCAAAGCGGTCGGCGCGGCGCTCGTTGAACCGCGACCAGGCGTTGCCGGCCGGTTGCAGCAGCACGGACACGGCCCCGGCCGACAGGATGAGCAAGGGGAGCATGGCCAGGTCCGCGGGGCCGGCCCCCCCGCCGCGCGCGACGGCCACCTGCGCGCCGTAGAGCGCGGCCGCGACGATCGCCGTCTCGAGCGCGAGCGTCGTCCAGATGTCGTGATGGATGTGGTGCGCCATCTCGTGGGCGAGGATCACCTCGATCTCGTCGTCGCTGTAATCCTTGAGCAGCGTGTCGGACACGAGGATGCGGCGCGTCTGCCCGAGCCCGACCAGCGCCGCGTTGGCCCGCGTGGTTTTCTCCCCGAGGCCCCACTCGAACGCGCCGAGCACCGGCACGCCGGCGCGGCGCGACAGCGTCATCAGGCGGTCGCGCAGCGTCTCCCGGTCGAGCGGACGGAAATGATAGAAGAGCGGCATCAACAGTACCGGCGCGACGCGCGACAGCACGATGCCCGCGCCCGCGAACAGTGCCGCGGTGACCAGCCACCAGGATCGGGCGGCCAGGTGGATCGCCCCATACACGGCCAGCCCGGCCCCGAGCCACAGTAACAGCGCCAGGCCAAGCCCTTTCAGGTGATCGCCGGCCCAGGTCGCGAACGGTTCCGACGACAGGCCGTACTTCCGCTCCAGGAGAAAGCTGCGATAGAGGACGAACGGAAGCGACGCGATCTCCCACCCGAGCGCGAGGACGGCAACGAAGAGGAGGATGGCGACAGGGCGCGCGACGAGCGCGGGCAGATGGCCGGCCAGCGTCTGCGCGCGAGCCGCCAGCGCGATCGACCCGCCGGAGAGCAAGAGCGACAGCAGCCACGCGGCGCCGGCGAGCGTGCCGGCGACCGTTGCGCGGCGCCGCAGCCGGTGATAGCGGACCGCCCTGTCTTCGTTCATCGCAGAGACAGTGTAGGGGCGGTTCGTGAACCGCCCTGTTTCAATTCAGCTGCACCGAGATGAGCTTCGAGACGCCCGGCTCCTCCATCGTCACTCCGTAGAGGCGATCGGCGATCTCCATGGTCTTCCGGTTGTGGGTGATGAGGATGAACTGGGTGTGCTCGCCCATCCCCTGGAGCATCTCGACGAAGCGGCCGATGTTGGCGTCGTCGAGCGGCGCGTCGATCTCGTCGAGGAGACAGAAGGGGCTGGGGCGGTATTTGAAGATCGCGAACATCAGCGCCATCGCGGTCAACGCCTTCTCGCCGCCCGAGAGCAGCTGAATGCTCTGGAGCCGCTTGCCCGGAGGCGAGGCGATGATGTCGATGCCGCTCTCGAGCGCGTCGCTCTCGTCGAGGAGCAGCAGGCCGGCCTTGCCGCCGCCGAACAGCGTGGTGAAGGTCCCCTCGAAATTCTGATTGATGATGGTGAACGCCTCCTGGAAGCGCTCGCGCGTCGTCTTGTCGATCTTGCGGATGGCGTCGTTGGTCGCCGCGATCGAATCGACGAGATCCTTGCGCTGCGCCGTCAGGAACGTGTGGCGCGACTCGAGGTCGTCGAACTGGTCGATGGCCATCATGTTCACCGCGCCCATGCGCTCGACCTTGGTGCGCAGGTCCGTGACCATCTCGTCGGGAGTCAGGGTGAGCGCCGGCGCCGCCGGCCCTTCTTCGGCGGCCACAGGAGCCGCGGCCGGTGCGGCGCCCGCATCCTCGATTTCGGCGGCGTCGGGCGTGTCTTCCACGGCCTTGGGGCTGGCGAGGAGGCCGGCGGCCTCCATCTGCGCGACTTCGGCCGAGACCTCGTCGAGCGTCGCCTGCACGGTGTCGACGCACGACGTCGCGAGATGACCGAGGTCCGACTCGGCGGTCGCGCGCTGGATCTCCAGCTGCGACGCTTCGTCGCGGACCACTTCCAGCGCCTTGCGCGCTTCGCGAATCCGCACCTCCTGCCCCTCGAAGTGCCCGCGCAGCTCCTGCGACGCCTCGTCGGCGGTGCGGACCTGCTCGCGCAGATCGTCGAACGCGCGCACGTCCTCGTCGAGCCGGGCCTCCGACGTGGCAATGGCGGCGCGGAGCTCGTCGCGGCGTCCGGCGTTCCGCTGCAGCTCCTCGGATCGCGTCGTGACGCGCTCCTCGAGCTCGCGCGCGGCATCCTCGAGGCGCTGCACTTCGATCGCCAGCGCGCTGCTGCGCTCGACGAGCGCGGCGTGCGCCGCCTTCGCTTCCGCGGTAATGCGTGACTGGTTGGCGGCCGTCTCGCGCGCTTCGAACAGCTTCCGCTGGGCGCCCGAGAGCTGCTCGTCGGCGGCGCGCTGTTCGACCTCGATGCGCTGGATCGACTGGCGCGCCTCGTCCTCGCGCTGCTCCTGCGCGCGCAGCTCCTCTTCGGCGCTGCGCCGCTCGGTCGAGATCTGCTCCTGCTTCCGCGACACGCGGTCGGCCGCATCTCCCGCCGCGGTCACCTGCAGCTCGTAGCCGACGACGGCCTTTTCCTGGCGGTGCAGCTCGGCCTGGAGCGACGCGATCGCCGACTCGGCGCCGGCAATGGTGATGTCGAGGCCGGTGGCCTCTTCGACGAGGCGGACGAGCGTCGCGCCTTCGGCCTCGGCGCGCTCGCGCAGCTCCTTGATCTCCCGCTTGGTCGTGAGGATGCTGCGCGCCTCGTCACGCGCGCCTCCCTCGACGCGGTGCGCGCCGCGGAAGACTTCACCGTCGCGCGTGACCACGGTGCCGCCGGTGGCCAGCGCCAGCGTGCGCGCCTCGTCGTTCGATGCCGCGACCAGCACGTGCGCGAACTGGGCGCGGATGGCCTCGGCGGCAGGGCCGCTCACGCGGACGAGAGTGCTGAGTGCTGAGTGCTCAGTGCCCGGTGCTGAGTACTCCGTGCTCTCGCCGCCGACGACGAAGCCGACGCGGCCGGCGGAGCGGTCGCGGACGAACTGCAGCCCGGCGGCGGCGTCGGCATGGGTCCGCACGACGACGTGCTGGAGGAGGTCGCCGAGCGCAGCGTCGACGGCGCGCTCGTACTCCTGGTCGACTTCGACGTAGTCGGCAACGGACCCGAGGTGCGGCACCGCGTCGCCGGACTCGGCGAGGATGATGCGGGCGCCGTCGCCGTATTCGGCGCGGGCGGCGTCGAGCTCCTCCAGTGACTTCAGGCGGGCGGCGACGCCGGCGAGCTCGTGCTCGCGGGTGCGCACGTCCTTGCCGAGGTGCTCGCGGCTGCTGCGCGCGACCGAGAGTTCCGATTCGCGCGCGGCCCGATCGACATGCAGCGAGTCCATCGCCTCGCGCGAGCGGTGGAGCGATTCTTCGGCGGTGGCGCGCTCGAGGGCGGCGCGCTGCGCCTCGACGGTCAGGTCGTTCCTCTCGACGTCGAGCTTGCCGAGCTGTTCACCGATGCGCGCGCGGGCAGCGGCGGCATGCTCCATCGCGTGGCGCAGCGCGGTGGCCGCATTGACCGCGGCATAGACCTCGCTGCGCGCGGCCTCGACGTCCGACTCGAGCCCTTCGATCGTCCGATTGGCGAGCGCGTGCGCCTCTTCCTCGGCGGCGAGGGCCTCGGCCGCGTGCTGGCGCTCACCGATGGCGCGTGCCGCCGCGGCGCGGCGCTGCTCGAGCTCGAGCGCGGCCGGCGCCCGGCGCGCCTCGAGCGTCTCGATCTCCGCGCCCATCACCAGCGCCGCGGCGCCGAGCGATTCCACCTGCTGCTTGTCGAAGGCGACCTGCTGCTGCAGCCGACCGATCGACAGCTCGCGCGCGTGCGCCGCTTCGCGCGCCCTGGTCGTCCGGCCGTCCGCTTCGGTCAGCTCGAGGCGGAGCCGCTCCAGCGTCGTCTCGACTTCCGCCAGGTGGCCGGCGGCCGCGGTCTCACGCGCGCGCGCGTCGGCCAGCCTGCCGCGCGTCGCTTCGATCGCCTCGCCCAGCAGCCGGTAGCGCCGCGCGAACTGGACCTTCTCCCACCGCCGCAGCTCTTCGCGCAGGCGCTTGTAGCGCCGCGCCTTGGCCGCCTGCCGCTTCAACGCCCCGCGCTGCTTCTCGACCTCGAAGATGATGTCGTCGACGCGCGTCAGGTTCTGCTGCGCCGCTTCGAGCTTCAACTCGGCGGAGCGGCGGCGCGACTTGTATTTCGTGATGCCCGCCGCTTCCTCGATCAGCTGCCGGCGATCGGTGGGGCGCGCGCTCAGGATCTGCCCGATCTTCCCCTGCTCGATCACCGCGTACGCCTTCACCCCGACGCCCGCGTCCATCAACAGATCCTGGACGTCCTTCAGGCGCACGACTTCGCCGTCGATCAGGTATTCGCTTTCACCCGACCGGTAGAGCCGGCGCGACAGCTCGACGTCACGCACGATCAGCGACTCTTCTTCGACCGTCAGCGCCGCCGCCAGGGGATCGCCGGCGCCGAGCAACTCGCCGGCGGCGGCCGCGACCACGGCTTCGCTCGGCGAGAGCGGTTCCGGTTTCACCGAGCCGTTGCCCGGCACGCGCGACGCCACCCCGCTCAGTCGCAGCCGCACTTCCGCGGCGGAGGTCGACTTCCGGGAATCGCTGCCCTGGAAAATGATGTCCTGCATGTGCTCGCCACGCAGGCTCTTTGCGCTCTGCTCGCCAAGCACCCAGGTAATCGCGTCGACCACGTTGCTCTTGCCGCAGCCGTTCGGCCCGACGATGGCGGTGACGCCGGTGTCGAAGGCGAGCTCGGACCGGTCAGCGAAGCTCTTGAACCCGGCGATTTCGAGACGATTCAAACGCATATGGATGACCCAGGGCGCCCGCGAACGGACCACGGCGCCGAAGCGGCTGGAAACGCTTCAAAAAGAGAGGTTTTCGGGATACGGAGACTGGACAACGGCCGTTACATTCCAAGCACTCAACACCCCGCACAGCGCGGGGTGGCCCCTGAGGCCGGGGAACGGCGGTCAGTCTAACAAGCCCCTATAGCTAGGGCAAGTACAAAGCGACGCTACTACTAATAGGGTTAGGTGACCTAACCCGAAACTACTGCCCGCCCTTTGACGTGGTCTTGTTCCGGGAGAGCTCGGTGAGCTTGACGGCTTCGCCGAACTGGCCGAGCGCGAACTGGGCTTGCGGGTCCTTCGACACCAGATTCTTCTGCCGCTCGTTGACGCCGAACAGGGCGTCGTCGATGTCGTAGTGGATCATCGCGCGGATGAACTCGAGATCCTTGGCGAAGGCCTCCTCGTCGACCTTCATCTTCTGCTCGGTCTGGAGGAACGTCTTGAACTCGCCGATCATCGCGTCGGTGACGGCGAAGCCGCGCGCGAGGCGCTTGCGGCCTTCGGTCGCCGCGCTCATGCGGGTGTCCCCTTCCGCGGTGTAGCGCTCGGCGAAGTTGGCGAACGCGGCGCGCGAGACCAGCGAGCGGCCGAAGCGCGTCGGATTGAAGCCCTGCACCGGGCCGACGAAGAACTTGTCCGGTTCGATGCCGCCGCCGCTGTACACCTTGCGGCCGGCGTCGGTGTACTTCAGCTGCGCCGCGGCGTGCTCACGCTGGCCGGTCTGATCGCGCAGCGTGTAGGTGAGGTACTCGTCGAACGCGTTGTCCCACGGGCGCTGGATCATGCGGCCGCTCGGCGTGAAGTAGCGCCCGGTGGTCAGCGCGAGTCCCGCGCCTTCGCTGATCTTGTAGACCGACTGGACCAGCGCCTTGCCGAACGTCGTCTCGCCGACGACGAGCGCCCGGTCGTGATCCTGGAGCGAGCCGCTGACGATCTCCGAGGCGCTCGCGCTGTTGCGGTTGGTCAGCACCACCATCGGCCCGGTGAAATCGGGGTCATCGGTGCCGCGGTAGTCCTGATCGGCGTTGGCGACGCGGCCGCGCGTGTAGACGATCATGTCGCCGCGCGGCAGGAAGCGGTTGGAGATGCGGATCGCCTGATCGAGCGGGCCGCCCGGGTTGTCGCGCAGGTCGAACACCAGGCGCTTCATGCCCTGCGCCTTGAGCTTCTCGAGCGCGTCGCCGACTTCCTTGTCCGAGGTCTCCGAGAAACTATCGAGCTTGATGTAGCCGGTCTGCGGGTCGAGCATGATCGCGCCGCGCACAGTGACGATGTTGACCTCGTCGCGCTCGACGTCCATCTCGATCAGCTTCTCGTAGCCGGGACGGCGGATCGCGATGTTGACCTTCGTGCCCTTGTTGCCCTTCAACTGCTTGACCGCGGCCTCGCTGGTCCAGTTCTTGGTGTCCTCGCCCTTGATCCGCGCGATGATGTCGCCGCGGCGAATCCCCGACCGATACGCGGGTGACCCTTCGAAGAGCGACATCACGGTGATGTCGCCGTCGATCACCTGGATCGAGATGCCGAGGCCGTAGTACTTGCCTTCCTGGCGCTCGCGCATCTGCGCGTACGACTTCGGATCGAAGAAGCTCGAATGCGGGTCGAGGGTCTGCAGCATGCCGCCGACGGCGTCGTAAATCAGCCGGTCGGAGGGCACGGCCTCGACATACTCCCGGTCGACCGCGGCCAGGGCGGCGGTAAACACGCGATATTGCTGGGAAACCTGGTCCTGGGTGGCCTGGGCGGAGCTGCCGACGAAGCCGCCCACGAGGGCCGACAGGAGCACGGCCAGGGTCGCCACGACGAAAAACCGGGGAGTACGCATAGATAAATCCTAACAGACTTCCGGGGTGTATAATTCCCCCATCATGTTTGGCTCTGTCGGGGTTCCGGAACTCATCATTATCTTCACCATCGCCCTGATCATTTTCGGGCCGCGCAAGCTGCCCGAGCTGGGCAAGTCGCTGGGGAAGAGCCTCGCCGAGTTCAAGCGCGCCTCCAACGAACTGAAGAACACCCTCGACGAGGAAATCCGCACCGAGGAGCGCCGCTCCGCCGAACGCCAGGAGCCGCCCCGTGTCCCCGCCGCGGTTGAGCCGATCGATGGCGCCGTCGCGCACAGCACGGGCACCGATGACAGCATCGGCAGCGTGCCGCGCTCGAACGGCAGCGCGTAGGACGCCGCATGGCGCTCGTGCCCTTCCCCTCCGTCACCCCCGGTGACGACGAAGACGACGATCCGTATCTCGAAGACTCCGGCAGCAAGATGTCGTTCCTGGAGCATCTCGACGAGCTCCGGAAGCGTCTGATCTACGTCGTTTACGCCCTCCTCGTCGGCTGCGTCGTCGCCTACATCTTCATCGGCAAGCTGTTCGACTTCATCATGAAGCCGATGTACCAGATGCTGCCGCACGACGCAGTGGGCGGCGCCGGCAAATTGATGTACACGGCCGGCTCCGAGCCGTTCATGCTCTACATCAAGATCGGCTTCCTGGCGGGCATCTTCATCGCCTCGCCGCTGATCCTCTGGCAAGTCTGGAAATTCATCGCCCCGGGGCTGTACAGCCACGAAAAGAAGTTCGCCATCCCGTTCGTCCTGATGTCGACGTGCTTCTTCGTCGCCGGCGGCCTGTTCGCGCATTACGTCGCATTCCCGGTGACCTGGTTGTTCTTCAACAGCTTCAGCACCGACTACATGATCTTCATGCCGAAGGTCGACGAGGCGTTCTCCCTCTATACGAAGATGCTGCTCGGGTTCGGGCTGATCTTCGAGATGCCGACGCTGGTTCTCTTTCTCGCCCGGATGGGCGTGGTTAGCGGCCACCTGCTGGTGAAGTACTTCAAGTACGCCTTCCTGGCGATCTTCATCATCGCCGCGGTGATCAGTCCCGGCACGGACATGATGTCGCAGCTGGTGATGGCTATCCCGATGCTGGGCCTCTACATCATCAGCATCGCCATCGCCTTCATCTTCCAGAAGCGACGCAAACCCGCAACCGACTGATAACACGACCCTTCTGGCTACACCCTTTGACTCCAGAGAGCGCTAGCTCTACCATGGATATAGATGAGGTCTCGTCAGATTCGACAGTTACTCGGGTCCCTGGTGCTGGTGTCCCTGGTCACCGCGCCGGCGTTGGCCCAGTCCCCGCAGCCGGCACCGCCGGCCCCCAAGGCCACCGACGTGCGGCCGGCGACGACCACGCTCATGGGCGATACCGGCCTCTGGAACGTCCCGACGGCGGAGATCCTCCCGGCCCGGAAGTGGTCGGCGAGCGGCTATCGCGTCAACTTCGACGACAACCAGGGCTTCAGCGACGTGTCGAACTGGCCGGTGACGTTCGGCTACGGCCTCGGGGACCGCGCGGAACTGTTCGGATCGTTCGTCGTCGTCAACCGGATCGATCGTGACGTGCGGCCGCTCTTCCTCGCGTCGGCGAGCGCGCCGGCGCTCGGCGCCAACCCGCAGGTCGGCGGCTTCGTGCCGCAGAACCCGCTCGCGCGCGAGGCATGGAGCGGCAACCAGGTCGGCGACTTCTGGGTCGGCGCGAAGGTGAACCTGTGGTCGGAGTGGCGGCAGAAGCCGGCCGCGTTCGCGATCCGCGGCATGGTCAAGGTACCGACCGGCGACAAGGACAGCGGCGCGAGCACCGGCAAGGCCGACGTCGCCGTCGACGGGATCCTCAGCTCCGAGATGAACGGCCGCGTCGAGATCGCCGGATACGGCGGGTTCATCGTGCGCGGCACGCCGAGCGCGGTGGAACAAACCAACGGCTTCCGCTGGGGGATCGGCGCGGGCTTCCCGTCGCGGCAGTCGCTGCGCTTCACCGCGGAGCTCGATGGCGAGGCCTATACGAACACGACGCTCGCGACGAAGGAGCTCCTCCTCGGAGCGGACGGGTCGTTCTCCCCGGCGGGTTTCGCCTACGCGATGAAATCGCCGATCAACGTCAACCTCGGGCTCACGTGGCAGCACCGGGGCGGCGTCTTCGCCGGCGCGGGCTGGACGTGGCGGCCGAACGTGGACGATCGCAGCGACTTCCTCAGCCAGTACGCCAACGGCGCGGGCGACAAGATGGACATCGTCGGGCGCATCGGGTATCACCCCGGCGTGCGCGTCTACGCGCCGCCGCCGCCCCCGCCGCCGCCGCCCCCGCCACCGCCGGCCGTGCAGAACCGTCCACCGACCGTGCGCGCGCGCTGCGAGCCGTGCACGGTGTACGTCGGCAAGACCTCGACGGTTTCGGCGGACGCCGCGGATCCGGACGGCGATCCGCTGACGCATGCGTGGAGCGCCCCCGCGGGCACCCTCACGTCGGCGTCGGCGCGCCAGACGCCGTGGACCGCGCCGATGGTCGAGGGCCCCGTACCGGTCACGGTCACGGTCAGCGACGGCAAAGGGGGCAGCGCCTCCGACGTCGTCACGATCCAGGTGATCAAAGAAGCGGTGAAGGAAGTCGTGTTCGAAGACGTGCACTTCGACTTCGACCGCTACAGCCTGCGGCCGGAAGCGACGCGGGCGCTCGACGAGGCGATCCGCGCGCTGCAGGACAGTCCGACGCTGCGGATCACGATCGAGGGGCACACCTGCAACATCGGCACGGCGGAGTACAACCTCGCGCTGGGCGAGCGCCGGGCGACCGCGGTGCGCGAGTACCTGTCGAGCCGCGGCGTCGCCGCGAACCGGCTGCAGATCGTCAGCTACGGCGAAGAGCGGCCGAAGTTCGACAACGCGCGTGAAGAGACGCGCCGCCTGAACCGCCGCGCCGCGATGGTCGTGCGCGTGCAGTGACCGCGCACGGAAGTTAACAGTTCACAGTGAACAGTTCACAGTCCGGTTTACAGTTTCGGAGTTTACAGTTTCGGAGTTTACAGTCCGGTTTACAGTTTGGGTCACTGTCAACTCTTGAACTGTGAGCCAAACTGTCCACTGTGAACTGTAAACTGTGAACTATGCCAAGGGCCGAGCTCAATGATCTCATCGAGGCCCTTGGCGCAACCGACGAGATCGCCCGTGAGTCGGCGGTCGCGCGGCTGGCGCTGATCGGTCCGCGCGCGGCGGAACGGCTGCTCCAGCTCGCGCCGGCCGCGGAGCCGCGGGCGCGGGCCGGCATGCTGCGCGCGCTCGAAGCCATCGGCGACCCGCGCGCCCTGCCGATCGCGCGCGCGGCGCTGGCGGATCCCTCTCCCGACA
>Ga0066652_100002427_pt1 | contig 10223 bp, 11 predicted proteins | sample GraSoiAngelo_101_FD_71413 | JGI IMG/M metagenome (GOLD analysis project Ga0066652, IMG submission 71413) | Grasslands soil microbial communities from the Angelo Coastal Reserve, California, USA - 14_0903_02_30cm | ecosystem: Environmental > Terrestrial > Soil > Grasslands | place: USA... | reverse complement strand
CTTTTTTAAACGAATCACGCAGAAACGCAATCCTGATTTTCGAGGTCGGTTGTGGAATATGAAGCAATCGAAGTTCAATCCGATTGCGTTTGTCGTCGTTTCAACCGATAGACTCCCGTGGGACAACAGAATCGTGTAAGAACCAAACGCAAGCGACGTAAAGCATATCTGGAGCGCAAGAGAGCAGCGCTTCGAGCCAGCGCCACCCAACCAGCTTCCGCCAAGCAGCGGACCAAAAAGGAATCCGAAGCGGGTGAATAAATTCGATTCGATCGCCGTGTAACAACCCCAGTTCGGTGATTTTCAGGCATAGGCGTAGCAATGCCGAACCGAGGCCGTTATTTGATTGTCGATGGACACAGCGTGATTTTTGCCTGGCCCGAATTGCGCAAGCTCCAAGCGAGGCGGCCCTCACTGGCGCGTGAAGAGCTGATCAAACGTTTGCGAGATTATCAGGATTGGACCGGTGTGCACGTAGTGGTCGTCTTTGATGGAAAAGGGAAAAAAATCGAGGCGATTTCAGACGTGGCTGACGTACAAGTGTTTTATTCCCGTACAGGTCAGACCGCCGACGCCATTGTCGAGCGACTCGCAAGCAAATATGCGAAACGATTTGAGCTAATGGTCGCCACTTCCGATTTCCTGGAAGCAGAAACAGTTCAGGCCTGCGGCGCAGAATGCATTTCCCCCGAAGCGTTGCGCTCGCTTCTAATGAGTGCGCGTCCAACCTAGAGTCCTAATTTTTTCTCGATCTCTTTGACCCTTTCAAAGAGTCTTCCGACTCGGCGAACCCAGGCAATCTGTCGCTTTGCTTCGGCAAGCGGCACCGCGGACGACGCCCACCATGTCCCGCCGCTGATGTTCTTGGAGACGCCAGTTTGCGCACCGATGGCTGTATTATCACCAATCTCGATATGTCCAATGATACCGACCTGACCGCCAATTAGGACACGCTGACCGATCCGGACACTGCCGGCAATTCCGGTCTGCGCTGCGATGACGGTATTCTTGCCGATCACCACGTTGTGCGCGACCTGAACGAGATTGTCGATCTTTGCTCCCTCTTGGATCCAGGTTCGACCAAAACGGGCGCGATCGATCGTTGTGTTGGCGCCGATCTCGACATCATTATCGATCTGTACAATTCCAAGCTGCTGAATTTTCTCCTGGTGGCCATCGATCATTTCAAATCCAAATCCGTCGGCGCCAATTACCGCGCCGCTGTGAATGATTACACGCGATCCGATCCGGCTTCGCTCGCGAATGGTCACGAGCGGATAAATCACGCACGTGGACCCGATTATTGTTTCATGTCCAATGTAACTTCCCGCGCCAACAATTGTGTCATCGCCAATTTTGGAACCGTCTTCGATGACCGCATGGGGCTGGACCGATACACCTCTTCCCAGGCGAACGCCTGGTCCGACAATTGCGCTCGGATGAATTCCCGGGGTAAAGGTGATCGGTTTCGGTGCAAATTTGAGCACCACCTGCTCGAACGCTTTGGTGGGGTTTGACACGCGGACCTGGGCCTGAGCCAGCGGTTCGGCGAAATCGCGGGGAACGAAAACAGCTGAAGCCCGGGTCTTGTGTAGGAGGCCGATATATTTTCGGTTCGCGAAGAAAGTAATTTCTCCGCTAGTCGCCTCACTCAGGGATGCAGCGCCAGAAATCTTTAGCTTTGAATCGCCAACTAGTTGACCGCCAGACATGCTGGCTAGTTCTTGAAGAGTGAAGGACACCGCTGAACTCCGTTAAATTGCTGAATCGTTAAGCGTTGAAGCGGAATTCGCCGCGTTGGCCAACCGCCCGTTAGCCGTGTCATTTTTGATTCCAGCGCGGCGGACGCTTGTCAATGAATGCCTGAACGCCTTCGAGCGCAGTTTCATCCATCATGTTGCAAGCCATGGTTGTCGCAGCCGCCTGATAGGCTGGCGCAATGCCCAGTTCAATTTGCCGGTAAAAGAATTCCTTTCCTATGGCCACAGCGACACGGGGTTTCGCGATGATTGCCGCAGCCAGTCTCTCAACTTCGGCGTCGAGTTCTTCCGGCTCCACTACACGGTTAATCAATCCGTGCATTTTTGCTTCTTCAGCGCTGATAAATTCACCTGTTACGAGCATCTCGAACGCAGCCTTACGTAAAACATTGCGGGAGAGTGCTACGCCGGGCGCCGAGCAAAAAAGACCGAGGTTAACTCCGCTGACGGCGAACTTCGCAGTACTTGCGGCCACAGCGAGATCGCACATCGCCACGAGCTGACAGCCTGCCGCAGTCGCGACGCCTTGGACACGAGCGATCACCGGCACAGGCAATCGCTGCAGGCCGAGCATCATCTCGGAACACTGGCTGAAGAGCCGTTCGTAATAATCAACCGACGGCTTTGCCCGCATCTCTTTGAGATCGTGCCCGGCACAGAACGCTTTCCCATCTGCTGCGAGAACCACCACCCGCACCGATTCGTCTTTGGCTATTGCGTCGAACTCACTCTGCAATTCCGCAACCATCGTTTCCGACAAGGCATTGAACGCCGGCCCCCGGTTTAGCGAGAGTGTTACGATGCCACGCTCGTCCTGGTGGCGTAAGACAGCGGCTTGCTCGCGCTCCCGCGGCTTCGACGCCGGCGCAGGTTCGATCGATACTGAAGGAGCTTTCACGGGTTTGGACGATCAACAGATGGTTGAAAGTATTTCAACGGTCTCTAAACGCTACTGCTGAAATTCCAAATCTGAAATCCGAAAAATTTAGTTTCCGTTTGCAGCGAGTGGCAACATCATCTGGCGAGCTTCGAAGACAGCAAACAACTCTGCAGCCCTGATCGATTAGATTGACAATTCTGATTTATGAAAATCGTCGCGATCGCTAACCAAAAAGGCGGTGTGGGCAAAACTACAACCGCCGTAAATCTCGGCGCGGCGCTAGCTGAAATGGGTCATCGCATTTTGATTATCGATCTTGATCCACAAGCCAATGCTACCAGCTCGTTTGGGCTGCAGGCTTTAGAGCAAACCAGCCTTTACGAACCATTACTTGGAGACGCCTCGATTACCGAAAGAATCTTTCCCACCGAACGCGAGGGCCTCTTCATTGTGCCTTCCGATCTCGATCTTGCTGGAGCCGAAGTGGAGATTGCACGGATGCCGAATCATCTCACGCGTTTGGCAGAAACGATCCAGCCGCTGCACGTAGACGACACATTTAATTTTGTTTTACTGGATTGCCCACCGTCGCTTGGAATTCTCATGACCAACGCACTCGCGGCCGCCGACGAACTCTTGACTCCGATACAATGTGAGTATTTCGCCTTGGAAGGATTGGTCAAAATTGTTCGATTGATCGAGCAGGTGCGCGACTCAGGCGCGAACAAGCGGCTCGAACTTGGCGGCATTGTTATGACGATGTTTGACGCCCGCACAAACCTTAGCGAGCAAGTGGTTGCGGAAGTGCGCAAGCATTTTGGCGAGCGCGTTTACGAGACTGTGATCCCGCGCAGTGTGCGCTTAAGCGAAGCGCCAAGCTTTGGGAAGTCAATTCTGGAATACGCTCCGAGTGGAGCGGCCGCCGAAGCCTACCGCGCACTCGCCCGCGAGTTCATCGAGCGCCGCGGTCCGAAAGCCATTGTTCCCGAGATAACGCAAACACAGTCGTCGGAAAGCCGCGAAACGTAATTTCCTTTTCCGGCGTCATACCAATTTTCTCCGCCACGCGGCGCGAAGGAATGTTCTCCGGATGAATCAGCGAAATCACTCTTGTCAGTTTGAAATCGAGAAACGCGTAATCGCGCACGGCGCACGCGGCTTCCGTGATCAGACCACGGTTCCAATATGTGGCATCCAGCCGGTAACCGATTTCCACCTCTTCTGGTAATTCCGGGTGATGGAGAAAACCGCAGTAACCGAGAACACTCTCATTGTCACGAAGAACCACGGCAAACTGCGAAGGCAACCGGGCCTTGTTCCAGGCGAGGAATTTCTGCAGCACAGTCTCCGTTTGCTTGCGCGTATATGGACCGAGCGAGAAGCGCGTGAAATCGCTGTTGGCCATCAGTTCGGCAAGGCGCCCAATGTCTTCCGCCTGGAATGGACGCAGAATTAACCGGGCCGTTTGCAGAATCATCTGGCTAAGCAAACACAAATTCCGACGCAGTTGCGATTAATAATCGGAAGATGGCGACCGACACTGAAGAATACGCGCGTCCAGCGCAACCGCCGGACACATCAAGCCTGGCGGAGGTGCGCGATGCGGCGCGGGAATGCCAAGCGTGTCATCTTTATAAGCGCGGTACCCAAACCGTGTTTGGCGAAGGTCCCAAACACGCAGCGATCATGCTGGTCGGCGAACAGCCGGGTGATTACGAAGATCAGGAGGGTAAACCGTTCGTGGGGCCCGCTGGAAAAATCATGGATCAGGCGCTCGAAGAAGCGGGAATTGATCGCAAGGAAGTGTACGTTACAAACGCCGTGAAACACTTCAAATGGGAGCCACGCGGCAAACGCCGGATTCATCAGAAACCAAATTCGCGCGAAATCGCAGCCTGTCGACCGTGGCTGGAAGCCGAGCTGCGTCTGGTGAAGCCAAAATTGCTGGTGTGTCTCGGTGCCACTGCAGCGCAGACGGTTTTTGGTCCATCATTCCGGGTCACTCGCGAACGCGGCAAGGTATTATCATCGAAACTTTCGCCGAGAACCCTCGCCACAGTGCATCCATCATCTCTTCTTCGGCAACCGGACGAAGAATCGCGGCAACGCGAGTACGCAAGGTTTGTAGTGGATCTGCGCGCCGCACGCAGGGCAGCCAGTAAAGAGTAGGTTAATGATAGGGACGGTGCGCGCCAGGGCGTTGCGACTGCGCAACGCGCCGTCCGTACCTCACTCCACTCCAAGGACGTCTCGCGTCTTGTAATCAGCTACAAACGCTTTGCAAAATTGATCGAATGTTCCTTTTTCGATTTCAGCGCGCGCTTGATTCATTAGATTCAAATAAAAATGCAAGTTATGCAGCGTGATCAGGCGAAGCCCCAGAATTTCTTCCACCTTAATGAGATGGCGAATATAACCCCGCGAAAATTCGCGACAGGCGTCGCACGTGCAGTTTTCTTCGATCGGATTCTTGTCGAGAATAAACTCGGCATTCTTTAAATTGATCGTTCCCGCGGCGGTGAATGCCGTTCCATTTCGGGCAAGGCGCGTCGGCAACACGCAGTCAAACATGTCCATTCCGCGGGCGATCAACTTCAGCAGTTGCGGCGGAGTGCCGAGGCCCATCGCGTAACGCGGTTTATCTTCGGGCAGGAATGGCTCCGCCCATTCAACGGCTCGCATCATTTCCTCCTCCGGCTCGCCTACGCTGACGCCGCCGATGGCGTAACCATCGAAATTAAGATTCACAATTGCCTGGGCGCTTTCCTTGCGCAGATCCTCGAACGTTCCACCCTGGACGATGCCGAAGAGCATCGAATCACCGAGCCGGCGAGTCGATGAATCCGCGAGGCCCGGTGTCCCCGTCTGGCCGTTTCGCCGTTTCCAGTCCCGGCATCTTTTCGCCCATCGCCTGGTCATCTCCGCGCTTTGCGCTGCATAATCGTAATCACATGGGTACGGAACGCATTCATCGAGCGCCATCGCGATATCGCTGCCGAGCAGAGTCTGGATTTCCATGGCGATTTCCGGCGAGATGAATGCTCGCGCCCCGTCGATGTGATTTTGAAACTCGGCGCCTTCCTCGGTGATTTTCCGCAATTTAGCTAACGAAAAAATCTGGTAACCACCGCTGTCCGTCAGAACAGGACCGTGCCAGCTCATGAAATTGTGCAAGCCGCCAAAATGTTTGATCACATGGAGTCCCGGCCTAACGAACAGATGGTAGGTATTGCCCAAAATGATTTGCGCATTCAATTCATGCAGCTCGCGCGGACTAACGCCTTTCACTGAACCTTGAGTTCCTACTGGCATGAACGCCGGCGTATCGATCGCGCCGTGTGCAGTCGTTAGACGTCCGCGCCGTGCATTCGAAAGTCGATCAGTCGCTAAACATTCGAAGTATTTCTGCATTTCAATCAGAGATTGATCGACTCGACCCGCAATGACAAACGCCGACTAAAATATTTTTTGCAGACTGGGTTTTCCCCTCTATATTCGCGCTTCACCGCATCAGGCGCGTGGGAGTTTACTGCGCAACCTGGGCGGGTTTTTTGTCGTCCCAAGCCCGACGCTTTTGGCGGCGTTTTATTTTTGAAAATTGGAAGATGCCCACGATTAATCAACTGATCCGCAAAGGACGGCGAAAAGTATCGGTGAAGTCAAAATCACCGGCGCTGGCCGACTGCCCACAACGGCGCGGCGTGTGCGTGCAGGTGATGACGCGCACACCGAAAAAGCCGAATTCTGCCCTGCGCAAAGTGGCAAAAGTGCGGTTGACCAACGGCCAGGAAGTGATTGCCTACATTCCAGGCGAGGGGCACAATCTGCAGGAGCACTCAATCGTGCTCGTACGGGGGGGGCGCGTGAAGGATTTGCCGGGCGTCCGTTACCATATTGTGCGGGGAACGCTTGATGCGCTGGGCGTGGATGGGCGGCGGCGCGGCCGCTCCAAATACGGGGCCAAGCGTCCAAAAGGTGGTGGAGGGAAAGAAGCCGCCGCCGAGAAGAAATAAATTGGATAGGAAAGTCGACAATGTCGAGACGCAAAAGAGTTTACAAAAAAGAGGAGCATGTCGATTCCCGCTATGGGAGTCCGGCCGTTGCCCGCCTGATTACGACGGTGATGAACCGCGGCAAGAAATCGTTGGCGGAACGGATCGTGTATACGGCGATCGACAAATCTCGCGAAGGTTCTGATTCGGTCGATCCATTGGAGGTCGTAAACAAAGCGATTGAAAACGTCCGTCCCCGACTGGAAGTAAAATCACGCCGGGTCGGCGGAGCGACTTATCAAGTTCCGATGGAAGTTACGCCCGCGCGACAGATTTCTCTGGCTACCCGCTGGATCGTCCAGTACGCGGACAATCGTAAAGGCATGCCCATGGCCGAAGCACTGGCTCAGGAGATAAAAGATGCCGCGGCGGGCCAGGGAAACGCGATCAAGAAACGCGAAGACACTCACAAAATGGCGCAAGCGAATCGCGCGTTTGCGCATTTCCGTTGGTGACGATTATGGCGACCGCGACAATGGAACAGAAAAAAGCGTCGGCGAAAAATCCAAATTCGCCGAATCGCAAGTTCCCGCTGGAACGAACGCGAAACATCGGCATCGCAGCCCACATTGACGCCGGTAAAACAACGATTACCGAGCGGGTGCTGTTTTATACCGGCATGATCCACAAGATGGGCGAGGTGCATGAAGGCACGACCGTCACCGACTGGATGGAGCAGGAGCGCGAACGCGGAATCACGATTACTTCTGCTGCGACGACGTGCACCTGGGCGCAACGCAAAGAAGAAGGCGTTTACAAAATTTTCGAAGGAGTCAAAGAGCGAATCAACATCATTGACACGCCGGGGCACGTCGATTTCACCGCGGAGGTGGAACGTTCATTGCGGGTGCTGGATGGAGCCATTGCAGTCTTCGATGGTGTGGCCGGTGTGCAGCCGCAATCGGAAACGGTCTGGCGTCAGGCCACCAAGTACAACGTCCCGCGTTTGGCCTTTATCAATAAGATGGATCGGGTCGGCGCGGACTTCGAAATGTCAGTGGAGAGCATCCACAAAAAACTGGGTGCGAACGCATGGCCGGTTTTGCTTCCTCTGGGAAGAGAGGATCAGTTACGCGGCCAACTCGACGTCATTAATAGGAAGGCAATTATTTATTCCGAGAATGATCAGCTCGGATCGACCTATGAAGTCACCGATCTTCCGAAAGAGTATGTTGAGATCGTCGACAAGGCTTACAACGATCTGGTCGAACAAGTTTCAAATATCGATGACGAAGTTGCCGAGGCTGTCATTCATGAAAAGCCGATCACGCCTCCGTTGTTGAAAGCTGGGATTCGCCGGCAAACAATTGCCAACAAATTCGTGCCTGTCATCGGCGGATCCGCGCTCAAGAACATCGGGATTCAGTATTTGGTCGATGCGGTCGTCGATTATCTTCCGAGCCCGCTGGAGATTCCGCCAGCAAAGGGTCAGGACCCGGACACCGGCGAGCCGATCGACGCGCCGACTGATGATAGCGGCAATTTTTGCTCGCTGGCCTTTAAACTATGGAGTGATCCGTTTGTTGGGAAGCTTGTTTTCTTCCGTGTTTATTCCGGCACGCTGAGTAAAGGCGACACCGTTTACAATCCGCGCACGAATAAGCGCGAACGCATTTCGCGTTTGATCCAGATCCAGGCAGACAAACGCGAAGATATCGAGACATGTTATTCTGGCGATATCGCCGCAATTGTCGGCATCAAAAATATCACCACCGGCGATACGTTATGCGATGAGGATCATCCAATTCTTCTCGAACCCCCGTCCTTCCCTGATCCCGTGATTTCCATGGCCATTGAGCCAAAAACGAAATTAGACCAGGAAAAAATGGCGACTGCGCTCCAGCGCCTCGCTGAAGAAGACCCGACGTTCCGCGTCTATACGCACGAAGATACTGGCCAGACGATCATTGCCGGGATGGGCGAGTTGCACTTGGAGATCATTCGCGACCGGATGTTCCGGGAATTCAAAGTGGACGCAAACGCGGGCAAACCGCAGATCGCTTACCGCGAAACAATCACTGCCAGTGCGCATGGCGTCGGCAAATTGATCAAGCAATCAGGCGGCCGCGGTCAGTACGGACACGTGGAAGTAGACGTCCGTCCGGGCGCTCGAAGCACCGGGTTGGTTGTCGAAAACAAAATTGTCGGCGGCGTCATTCCTCGGGAATACATTCCTGCCGTCAAGAAAGGCATCGACGAAGCCGTGCTTAACGGAGTGCTAGGCGGTTATCCTGTTGTCGATGTGGAGGTCGATATAGTTTACGGTTCCTTTCACGAAGTCGATTCCAACGAGCTTGCATTTAAGATGGCGGCGATCTTCGCGATGAAAGACGGCTTTAAACAGGGCAAACCAATTCTGCTGGAGCCGATCATGAAGGTAGAAAACATCACTCCGGACGAGTTTCAGGGAGACATTTGTGGCGACTTAAGCAGGCGCCGTGGCAGCATTAACAGCATCGAGACACGCGGCAATCTGGCCATTATTCATGCCGAAGTACCGCTCGCCGAGCTGTTCGGTTACGCGACTGCCATTCGTTCTCTTTCCAAGGGTCGCTCCAGTTATTCGATGGAACCGTCACATTTCCAATCGGTCCCAGCGAACCTGGTTCCGGCCATTCTCGATCAGAAAGAGGCTAAATGAGTAATGGCCAGCGCATCCGGATTCGTTTGAAAGCGTTTGATCACCGCATGCTCGATCAATCTGCGGTGGAGATCGTAGAAACTGCGAAGCGCACCGGGGCGCGCGTGGCCGGGCCGATACCGCTGCCGACATTAATTGAGAAATTTACAGTGAACCGGTCGCCGCACGTCGACAAAAAATCCATGGAGCAATTTGAAATTCGCACGCACAAACGGCTGTTGGACATTATTGAACCGACGGCCAAGACGGTGGATGAATTAAAGAAATTGAATTTGCCTGCGGGCGTTGACATTACGATTAAGATTTAAGCGGAGGCGCTTCTGAAACATTTGCAATCCCACGGTCATGAGCATCGGACTTCTTGGACAAAAAATTGGTATGACCAGCGTTTACGACGCCAGAGGTCGATTGTGTCCCGTGACTGTGATTGCTGCCGGCGATAATGTTTTGCTGCGTCGCTTGACCCAACAAAACGACGGCTACGCCGCCGTGCAGGTCGGATTCGCTGCGCAAAAGGAATCGCGCGTGACCAAACCTTTGCTTGGCGAATTCAAGAAGGCTGGCGTGGGGCCACAAAAATTCGTTCGTGAGTTTCGCCTGACCAATGATTTTCCCGAAGGCGAGATCAACCTAAGCATCACGCAATTTCAAGCCGGCGACTATGTCGATGTAATCGGTCGATCGAAGGGAAAAGGATTTCAGGGCGTGATGAAGAAACACAACTTTCACGGGCAAGGCGCGGCGCACGGTTCGAAGACGCACCGGCGCATTGGCGCAGTCGGTAATCGTTCCACTCCGGGCCGCATTTGGAAGAATCAGGGAATGCCCGGGCACATGGGCGATGAACGCGTGACCGTACAGAACCTCCAAGTCATGCAGGTACGCGAAGC
>Ga0066652_100002426_pt1 | contig 10223 bp, 12 predicted proteins | sample GraSoiAngelo_101_FD_71413 | JGI IMG/M metagenome (GOLD analysis project Ga0066652, IMG submission 71413) | Grasslands soil microbial communities from the Angelo Coastal Reserve, California, USA - 14_0903_02_30cm | ecosystem: Environmental > Terrestrial > Soil > Grasslands | place: USA... | reverse complement strand
GGTCGATCGCGTCGCACAGCGCCGCGTCGAACGCCTCGCGTGTGGCGAACGCCTTGTGATCGACGACCTCGGTCGACACGCCGTAGTCGCGCGCGATCGCGAGCGCGCCGACGCCGGGCCGGTTCGAGATCACGTGCGTGACGCTGCCCGCGAACGCGCCCGCGCGCTCGGAGGCCAGGAGCGAGCCCAGGTTGGAGCCTCGCCCCGAGACCAGGACCGTGATGCGCGCGAGCGTCACGCGACGACCGCGGCCGGCGCGCCGTCGGGACGGGGCACGATCGTTCCGATGCGCCACGCGCGCTCGCCGTCGGCGGCGAGTCGCGCGAGCGCGCGGGCCTCGTCCTCCGCGGCGACGACGACGGCCATCCCGATCCCGCAGTTGAAGACGCGCAGCATCTCGGCGCGGTCGACGCGTCCGTGCGTCGCGAGCCAGTCGAACACCGCGGGCCGCGGCCAGCGCGACGCGTCGAGCTTCGCCTGCGTCCCGGCCGGCAGCATGCGGGGAACGTTCTCGGTGATGCCGCCGCCGGTGACGTGCGCCATGCCCTTGACCGGGAGCTCGCGCATCAGGGCGAGCAGCGGCTTCACGTAGATGCGCGTCGGCGCCATCAGCGCATCGGCGAGCGTTCCCCCGCCGAGCGGCGCGTCGAGGTCGGCCGCGGCGTCGTCGACGATGCGCCGGATCAGCGAGTAGCCGTTGCTGTGCGGGCCGCTAGACGCGAGGCCGAGCACGGCGTCTCCCGGTGCGATCGTGCTTCCGTCGACGATGCGCGACTTCTCGACCACGCCGACCGCGAAACCGGCGAGGTCGTACTCGCCCTCGGCGTACATGCCCGGCATCTCGGCGGTCTCGCCGCCGATCAGCGCGCAGCCGGCGAGCTCGCAGCCTTCGGCGATGCCCTTGATTACGCCGGCGGCGACCTTGTTGTCGAGCTTGCCGCAGGCGAAGTAGTCGAGGAAGAAAAGCGGCTCCGCGCCCTGCACCAGCACGTCGTTCACGCTCATCGCTACAAGATCGATGCCGACAGTGCCGTGCCGCTGCAGCGCAAACGCCAGCTTGAGCTTCGTGCCGACGCCGTCAGTGCCTGAAACCAGCACCGGCTGCCGGTACTTCTTCGGCACCTCGAACAGGGCGCCGAACCCGCCGATACCTGCCAGCACTTCCGGGCGCATGGTCTTGCGCGCGTGCGGCTTGATCGCTTCCACCAGCGCGTCGCCGGCATCGATGTCCACGCCGGCGTCGCGGTAGGTAAGGCCGTTCGACATGCCAAAATTCTACGTGATGCGACAACTGCCCCTCGGCATCTCACAGGGCGCCGAGCCCGCTTTCGACAACTTCGTCGCCGGCCGCAACGCGGAGGCGCTCGCGCGGGTGCGCGAACTCTCTGCGGGCACGCTGGGCGAGCGCATCGTCTACCTCTGGGGGGAGCGGGGTAGCGGATGCAGCCATCTCCTCGGTGCGGCCGCGCGCGCGAATCCCGCGCTCGTCACCGTGGACGACGTGGAGACGCTCGACGCGCAAGGCCAGCATGCGCTCTTCGTGGCAATCAACGAGGGCGCAGCAGTGCTCGCCGCCGGCGCGAGGCCGCCCGCCCAGCTCGGCATCCGCGCCGACCTGGCGACGCGGCTTGCCTCGGGCCTCGTCTACCAGCTGGTAGCGCTCGGCGACGAGGACAAGGCGCGGCATCTCAAATCGGTCGCGGCCGAGCGCGGTCTGCAGCTTTCTGACGACATCGTCGGTTATCTCCTGACGCGCCTGCCGCGCGACATGGCAAGTCTGCGATCCGTGATGGAAGTGCTTGATCGATATTCACTAATGCGTAAGCGCCCGCTGACCCTGCCGCTCGTCCGAGAGGCGCTGGCGGAGGAAATTCTTGGTGGACAGCCGCCAAGCCGCTGAGTAGATTCATCGGCATGGTTGCTCTGCGCCGCATCGCTCTGGCTGGCGCCCTTCTCGGCGCCCTGCCGGCCTTGGGACAGTCCGGAATCCGGCCCGCCGAGCGCGGCGAGCCGGGCCTCGATCCGGGTTTTGCACGCGGCTGGTTCGCCCCCGAATACGACCGTTTCGGCTTTGCCTCCAACTATTGGCGCCCGCGCACACAGTGGTCCTACTCCTTCAGCGAGCGCGGTAACGTCGGCATGTCTCTCTCGAGCAGTGCGCGCGACTCGGAATTCGAACAGCGGCCGCTCTCGGTGTATGGGCGCTACTGGTTCTCGTCCGATTGGGCGGTGAGCGCCGAGTCGCTCTCGCGCGATCCGACCGGCCTTTTCCGCCTGCAGGACTTCCGCATCGGCGTGCAGCGCCGGTTCTAGGGTTCGCCCACAGTTACACTCCGGGCGCGCATGCGCCTGGCCCTGTTCGATCTCGACAACACGCTGCTCGCCGGCGACAGCGACTACGAGTGGGGCCAGTTTCTCATCGATCACGGCGTGCTCGACCGCGACGTTTACGAGGCGCAGAACCGCCGCTACTACCAGCAATATGTCGACGGCACGCTGGACATCCACGAGTACCTCGGCTTCGCGCTGCGGCCGCTGGCCGAGCACGCGGCGCCCGAGCTCAGCCGCTGGCATGCCGACTTCATGCGCCTTCGCATTCTGCCGATGATCACGCCTGCCGCCCGCGCGCTGGTTCGCGAGCATGTCGCCGGCGGCGAGCTGTGCGCCATCGTTACGGCGACCAACAGCTTCGTCACCGCGCCCATCGCGCGCGAGTTCGGCGTGCGCCACCTGATTGCCACCGAACCCGAGCTGCGGAACGGCCGCTTCACCGGGCGCGTCGCTGGCACGCCCTGCTTTCGCGAGGGCAAGGTCCGGCGCATAGACGAGTGGCTGGCGGGCCTCGGCCAGCCGCTTGAGGCGTTTGCCGAGAGCGTGTTCTACAGCGATTCCCACAACGACCTGCCGCTGCTCGAACGCGTACGCCGGCCCGTCGCGGTCGACCCGGACGCGGCGCTCGCCGCCGAGGCCCGGCGGCGCGGCTGGGCGGTCATTTCCCTGCGCCGGTAAAATGCCCGCCCGCGAATGATCAAGCGGTTCATCCGGCGGGTCCTGGGTCTGTCCGCAAACCACATCGAGCGTGTGCCGCGCGAAAAGCATGGGTTGTCGCGCGACGCCCTCAGTCCCGCCGCGTCCAAGGTGTGCGCCGTGCTGCGCGAGGCCGGCTTTTCCGGCTACGTGGTCGGCGGCGCGGTGCGCGATCTGCTCCTCGGCATCGTGCCGAAGGATTTCGACGTGGCGACCGAGGCGCGCCCCGAGCAGGTGAAGCCGCTCTTTCGCCGCGCGCTCATCATCGGGCGGCGTTTTCGCCTGGTGCACGTGATGATGGGCGCGGAGACCGTCGAGGTCTCCACGTTCCGCGCGGCGGATCCCGACACGGCGGAGAAGGACGAGCACGGGCGCGTGCTGCGCGACAACGTCTTCGGCACGCAGGCGGAGGATGCGCGGCGGCGCGACTTCACCGTGAACGCGCTTTACTTCGATCCGGCGACCGAGGAAGTCGTCGATTTCCACGGCGGCCTGACCGATCTCAAGAAGCGCCTGATGCGCGTGATCGGCGACCCGGCGACGCGCTATCGCGAGGACCCGGTGCGCATGCTGCGCGGGGTACGGCTCGCCGCCAAGCTCGGCCTCACCCTCGACCCGGCCACGCGCGAGCCGATCCGCAGCCTTGCGCCCCTCATGGAGCGCGTGCCGCCGGCGCGCCTTTTCGACGAGATGCTGAAGCTGCTGCTTTCCGGGCATGCCAGCGCCTGCCTGCGGCAGCTGCGCGAAGTCGGGCTGCACAAGGGGCTGCTGCCGCTCCTCGACGTGATCCTCGAGCAACCGCTGGGCGAGCGCTTCGTGACGCTCGCGCTCGCGCAGACCGACGAGCGCGTGCTCGCCGAGCGCCCAGTGTCGCCCGCCTTCCTCTTTGCCGCGCTCCTCTGGCACGAGGTGCTCGCCGCATGGCGCGCACACGAGGCGCGCGGCGAACGCTCGGTTCCGGCGCTCGAGCACGCCATGGACGAGGTGCTGGACACGCAATGCGCCATGCTCGCCATCACGCGCAAGCTCACGGCGACGATGCGCGAGGTCTGGAGCATGCAGCCGCGCTTCGAGATGCGCGCGGGCCAGCGCCCGTATCGCCTGATCGAGTCGCCGCGCTTTCGCATGGCGTACGACTTCCTCGCGCTGCGCGCAGCGAGCGGCGAAGTGCCCGCGGACATCGAGGCCTGGTGGCGCGCGTTCTATGGCGCCGACGCCGACACGCGCAAGGCCATGCTGCTGCCTGAGACCGGCGCGCGCAAGCGCCGTCGCCGTCGGCGCAAGAAGCGCCCCGCTGCGCCGACGCCCTCGCCGGCGTGACCCTCGCCTACGTCGGCATCGGCTCGAACCAAGAAGAGCCGCGCGCGCAAGTGATGGCGGCGCTCGACGAGCTTGCCGGCATTGCGCGCACGCGGCTTGTGCGCCGGTCTTCGCTCTATCGCAGCGCGCCGGTCGGCTACGACGCGCAGCCGGATTTCATCAACGCCGTCGCCGAGCTCGACACGGGCCTTGCCGCCAGCGCGCTCCTGCGCGAGCTGCAGCAGGTCGAAGCGCGGCACGGTCGCACGCGCAGCTTTCCGAACGCGCCGCGCACGCTGGACCTGGATCTGCTGCTTTACGCGCAAGAGCGAATCGACGAGCCCGCGCTCGTCGTGCCGCACCCTCGCATGCACGAGCGGGCGTTCGTGCTGAAGCCCCTCCTGGAAATCGCACCGGCTGTGCAAATTCCCGGCCGCGGGCCGGCTGCTTCGTGCCTGCAGGCGTGCGCCGGCCAGGAAGTCGAAAGGATCACGTGATGCAGCTGCCGCCTGTCGCCCTTTGTGCCCTGCTGCTGGTCGCGTCGAACGTCTTCATGACTTTCGCCTGGTACGCTCATTTGAAAAACCTGGGTGGCAAGCCGTGGTGGATCGCCGCGCTGGCGAGCTGGGGCATCGCCCTATTCGAGTACCTGCTGCAGGTGCCGGCCAATCGGATTGGGTACACGAAGCTTACCCTGGGACAGCTGAAAATCATGCAGGAGGTGATCACGCTCGCGGTGTTCGTCCCCTTCGCCATCCTGTACATGAGGCAACCGCTCAAGCTCGATTATCTTTGGGCATCCTTGTGCATCATGGGCGCGGTGTACTTCGTGTTCCGTGGATAAATTTCGTTACCTGGTGGTGGAGGGGCCGATCGGCGCCGGCAAAACCAGCCTCGCGCGCCGGCTTGCCGCGCGCATGGCCGCCGATCTGGTGCTCGAGCAGCCGGAGGACAATCCCTTCCTTGCGCGCTTCTACCAGGACATGGCGCGCTTCGCGCTACCGACGCAGCTCTTCTTCCTCTTCCAGCGTGCGCGACTGCTCGAGCCGCTCGCGCAGCCCGACATGTTCGGCCGGCCGGCGATCGGCGACTTCCTGCTCGACAAGGACCCGCTGTTCGCGCGCATCACGCTCTCGGCGGACGAGCTCGCGCTCTACCAGAAGATCTACGAGGCGCTGCGGCCGCGCTCGCCGACGCCCGACCTGGTGGTCTACCTGCAGGCGCAGCCCGCCACCCTGGTCGAGCGCGTGCGCCGGCGCGCGCGCGGCTACGAGCGGCCGGTGAGCGAGGAATACCTCGCGCTGCTCGCCGAGAGCTATGCGCGTTTCTTCTACCACTACAACGCCTCGCCAGTGTTGATCGTGAACTCGGACAATCTGAATTTCGTCGAGCGCGACGGCGATTTCGAGCTGCTGGTGTCGCGGCTTCGCGGCATGAGAAGCCGGCGCGAATTTTTCAACCTCGGCTGATGCGCACGCTCGACGCGATCGCTGATCTGCGCCGCGCGGTGGCCGAAATCGCGCCGGTGGCCTTTGTCCCGACCATGGGCAACCTGCACGAGGGACACCTCTCCCTCGTGCGGCACGCGCGGCGTCAAGCGCGCGCGGTGGTGGTCAGCATCTTCGTCAACCGGCTGCAGTTCCTCGCGGGGGAGGACTTCGAGCGCTACCCGCGCACCTTCGAGCGCGACCAGCGCTTGCTCGAACAGGAGGGGGTCGAGCTCCTTTTCGCGCCCGACGAGCGCGTGCTCTATCCGGAGCCTCAGCGCTACATCGTGCAGCCGCCGCCGCTCGCCGGCGAGCTCGAAGGCAAGTTCCGTCCCGGGTTCTTCGACGGCGTCGCCACCGTAGTGCTCAAGCTTTTCAACTGCGTGCAGCCGCTCGCCGCGGTGTTCGGCAAGAAGGACTACCAACAGCTGATGATCGTCCGTGGCATGGTGCGCCAGCTCGATCTGCCGCTGGCGATCATCGCCGGCGAGACGGTGCGCGAGCCCGACGGCCTCGCCATGAGCTCGCGAAACACCTATCTCTCCGCCGCCGAGCGGGCCGAGGCGCCGCGGCTTTATCGTCTTCTCCAGCGGGTGCGCGACGGGGTACCGCCGGCGGAAGCGATGCGCGAGCTCGAGCGGGCTGGCTGGCAGCCTGATTACTTGGAGGTGCGCTCGAGGCGCGATCTTGCGCCGGCGCAACCGGGCGAAGGGCAGCTGGTGGTACTGGGCGCGGCGCGGCTGGGTGCCACGCGGCTCATCGACAACCTGGAGTTCTAGGCGGGGTACGGCTCGAAGGTCATTGATTCGACGGGGCAGCCAAGCGCTTTTGCCATTTTGTCCATCGCCTCGTCCGTGATTTGGACCGGCTGGAACTCGGCGTCTGCGCCTTTGGCGCTGATGAAAGCCTTCGCGGCGGCTTCGGTGTTCCAGGTGACCACCGGATCCGGCGTCACGCCCTGTATCTGCCGGCAGATCGGAAACCCGTCGGCCTTGTAGACGATCGCGTACATGCGGCCCCCTCGCCGCCGCAATTTAACCGATGTGCCCATCGGGCAACAAGGCGGGGCATCAGGGAGACCCTTATTGCTCCCTACGAGAGGGGAGCGTTAAATCCTTCACGGGAGGCCGTGGCAGGCTTCACCGCCATTCCCGGCCCAGGCGATTGAGCCCCCGCCCGCGGGGCGTCTTTTTGGGAAGGAGAAAACGAATGAGCAACATGAACGATGCAGTCGGCCTTTGCATTCCCTGCAGTGAGCCCGGCAGCCCGTACGAAAGCGCGTTCGAGCCGGCGATTGGCACGCTCTGGACCTATTTCAGGCCGAAGGGCGTGCCTTGCTACAGCCTCGACCTGTTGAAAGCCATGATCGCGCACGACGAGCGGCTCATCGCCAACAACGCGCGCGTCGACGTCGCCGGCGAAGTGCAGGCAGTGGACTATTACGTCACCTGCTCGCGCACCCCGGGCGTGTTCAACCTCGGTGGCGATCTGTCGCTTTTCCAGCTGCTCATCAAGACGCGTGACCGCGACGCGCTCGCGCAGTACGCGAAGCTTTGCATCGATGTGCAGTACCCGCGCAGCCAGAGCTTCTTCAGCCCCACGCTGACGAGTATCTCGCTCGTGCAAGGCGATGCCCTCGGTGGCGGCTTCGAATGTGCGCTCGCCGCGGACGTGATCATCGCCGAGGAAAGCGCCCAGCTCGGCTTCCCCGAGATCCTGTTCAATCTGTTCCCGGGAATGGGCGCCTATAGCCTGCTCGCGCGGCGCATCGGCATGCGCGCGGCCGAGGAGCTCATGCTTTCCGGCAAGATGCTGCCCGCCTACAAGCTGCGCGATATGGGCGTGATCGACGTGATCGCGCCGAATGGCCAGGGCGAGGCGGCGGTGCGTGGTTGGATCGCCGACAACGCGAAACGGCGCATCGGCATGCAGGCGGTGTTCCGCGCCCGGCAGGTGATGAGCCCGGTGACGCGCGAGGAGCTCGATCGCATCGTCGGCATCTGGGTCGACGCGGCGCTGCGGCTGACCGAGCGGGAGCTCAAGATGATGAGCCGGCTGGCGCGCGCGCAGGCCCGCCGCATGGAGCACGAGCACTCCGCGCCGGATCAGGCGCCGCTCGCCGAGGCCTTCGCGATGGCGGGTTGAGGCAACTCAGTCCGTCGGACATCGAGTTGCGCGAGCAGGCGCGGCCATAGGGTCATGCCGACCGCGCGACGGAAGAAGCCGAAATGGCCGATGCGCCGCACCTGCGCATCGTCTGGTGTGAAGGTGAGCTGCTGGGGCGACGCGAGCCGCGGGAAGTAGGACAGCAACCGCTTCGTGGCCCCAGGCGTGGCAAAAGCGTCGTCGCTGATCGAGATCGCCACCGACGGCGAGCGCAGCGACGCGCAGCGATCGAGGAGCTCGCGCCGGCGCTCGCGCCAAGGCTCGGCTCCCTTGGGCCCGAGGTCGGGCCGGCGGCGGTCCGCCCATTCGAGCGCCATGCCGGCTGGCAGGTCTTCCCCAAGCCCCAGCCGGTCGGCCGGAAAGTAGCCGAGGTAACGCGTGATGGCCGGCATCAGGCCATGCCAGGCGAAGGCCATCGGCAAACGATAAAGCGGCCGGTAGTCCCCGTAGTACCCCGTATGCGCCCCGATGAGAACGACCTGCGCCTGCTCGGCAGCGTTCGGCGCGCCGCCCAAGGCGAGGCAGCCGATCGAGTGGGAGATGCCGACGATCTCGTCTTGCGGGAAGCGCTCGCGCAGCCAGGCGATCGCCGCGGCGCTGTCGAACTGTGCCCAGTCCTCGATGGTCGCCTGAAAGCCGCGCAGCTCCCGCGGGCGCGACAGCCCGATGCCCCGGTAATCGTAGGTCAGTACCGGGACGCCCCACTCGGCAAGAAAGCGCGCGAAGCGCCTGTAGCGCAGCGCGGCGATGCCGGCGCCGCCGTGCAGCACCGCCACCCGGCGCGGCGAGCGCGGCCTGAGCGCGGCATAGAACACGGCGCCGATGTCCGCGCCGTCGGCCGCGCGCAGGCGCAGCCGTTTTCCCTCGCCGGAATCCGACGAATCGCGAAAACCCTTATGCATCCGCGCAAGCACGATGCGACCGATGTTACCCGCGCGAGCGGCGGTCAAGCCACTAGATGACGGAGGAGCGTTTGTCGCGCAGCATGCGCTCGAGCTGCGCCCGGGCGGCGGTGAGCTCGTCGGTCAGCGTGCGCAGTAGCGCGGGTGCCTGCAGGCGCACTTCGGCGTCGGTGAGCTTGCTCAGGCTGGAGCAGAGCTGCGTCAGGCGGTCGGTGCCCATGCTCGCCGAGGAGCCCTTCATCGCGTGCAGCAGTGAGCGGAATTCGTGGTAATTGCGGCCGGCGAGCGCCTGCTCGATGCGCGCGAGCAGCGCCGAGTTGTCGGCGACGAATACGCCGACCAGCTTCTCGATGAACTCGGCCGAGGAGCCGAGCTGCCGCAGATGCTCGAGGGTCTCTTCGTTGACGACGGCCACGACCGCCGGCGCCGGCGCCACGCGCACCGGCCGACCCGTTTCAGGGCGTGAGCGCTCGGGTGGCGCCCCGCAAAGCTTCTGGATCTCGTCGAGCAGCCGCAGCGCCTCGATCGGCTTGGCGAGGAAGGCGTCGGCGCCCGCCTCCAGCGCCTCGCGCTTCGCCTCGGCGGTGACGTCGGCGGAAAGCATGATCACCGGCAGACGCTCGCGACCGCGCGTCATGAGCCGCAATGCCTGCAGCGCCTCGACCCCGCCGATGCCCGGCATGTTGCGATCGAGGATGACGGCGTCGAAGTTTTCGCGCTCCAGCGCCTCGAGCGCCTGCTCGCCGTCGTCGACGACCGTTGCCGGGTGGCCGCCGCGCTCGAGGATCTTGCCGATCACCTCGCGGTTGGTTGGGTTGTCGTCGGCCACCAGCACCTTGAGCTTGCGGCCCGCCGCCGCGCGCCGCGCGTAGTCCTGAAGCCGCACCACGCCGCCCTTCACCTCGTCCCCGGCGGTGACCGAGTGCAGCACGTTGAACAGGCGACGCTTGTCGAACGGCAGTTCGAGGATGGCGGCGAAGCCCGAGGTGAGCGCATCGAAGCGCTGTACATCGGCCTCGCGCGGCACGGACAGGATGGTCGGTGGTGCGGGGTTCGGCGCTGCCTTGCGGAAGCGCTGCGCCAGCTTCAGGTCCTCGCGGGTCGCATAGAGGAGCGCGCTGTGATAGGGCTTGGCGAGGCTGATTTCCGCGACAAGTCGCGCGACGGCCTCTTCGACGTTGGCGGCCGGGACCGGGGTGGCGCCCCAGCCGGCCAGCGCCTGCTCCAGCGCTTCGCGGCTCGTCTGGGGAAAGCCCACCAGCAGGATGCGCGCCCCGGCGAGCTCGCCGACGCCGGCTGCGGCGCGCTCGGGCTGCTTCTCGAGCTCAACCTCGAACCAGAA
>Ga0066652_100002425_pt1 | contig 10224 bp, 9 predicted proteins | sample GraSoiAngelo_101_FD_71413 | JGI IMG/M metagenome (GOLD analysis project Ga0066652, IMG submission 71413) | Grasslands soil microbial communities from the Angelo Coastal Reserve, California, USA - 14_0903_02_30cm | ecosystem: Environmental > Terrestrial > Soil > Grasslands | place: USA... | reverse complement strand
CCGGCGGCAAGCCGGTCCCGGGGGTGTTCGTCAGGGTGGCGTCTGGATAGAGGCCCGCGCCATCGCGGCTCACGGAGGCGGCGCCGGGAACGACGAACGTCGATGGGTCCCCGCCGGTGTAGGCGTACCGCGCGCCCGTGATGTCGGCCGTCTGCAGGTTCAGGTCGCCGACGAGGGAGCGGCGGAACGGGCCGGTTCGTGTCTCGGGGTCCGACTCGGCCGTAGCCCAGGAAGTCCGGACGCTCGGGAAGCTGACCACGTTGCCGTTGGCATCGGACATGTTCCGCCACAGCTGGTCGATCGTCTGGTGGGTCGTGAACAGGGCGCGGACCTCTTCGACCGCGCCGTGGTACGCCTCCGCGATGACGGCTCGCGCACCGGTCTGCAGCCACCCGGCGGCGAAGTTGTCGAGTCGCTGGTGGGCGACGCTGATCGTGGGTTCCGGATGGCCCGGCTCGCTGTTCCCGGCGGAGTAGCACAGGTGGTTCAGCAGCACGACCGCGTTGGGCGCCAGGCGGATGTCGCGCGCGAGGTAATACTCGCCCCAGTACTGCGTGGTCGTGTTGTCCGAGGAAGTGTCCTTCGGGTTCAGGCCGAGGCCGTTCTTCGTGTATGGCTGGTAGGGCGCATAAGGACTGGGCCAGCCGTTGCCGTGGCCCATGTTGATCACGACGGAAGCGCCCTGAAGCGCGGTCTTGACCCTCGCCCACGTCGCATGGGGCGTATAGATCTTGACGACGTTGTTCGTGTACTTGAGGGCCTCGGCGGCGGCGGCATTGGCGTCCGACCAGTAGTAGCTCGTCATGCTGGCCACCGGGCCGACGATGATCACGACCTTGGGATTGGCCGGCGGCGTCGCGGTCGCAGCACCGACGGACGGGACCCCCACGCCGACGAGCAGGACGAGGCCGATCGAGGCGGCCAGAACGAGCTTCCGCATGAACCCTCCCCGGACCGCTCGAACGAGCGGCGGGATGACGCGCGATGAGTACGCGAGGAGGGTGTCCTGACCGGTCGGCAGCGCTCAATCGCGGGATGGTCACGGGCGCCATGGGCCCATCGGGGCGACGCAGGTGCGGAAGATGGAGGAGCGGTGGGGTCGAGTGGCGCCCGGGACACTGGGGCCGTCGCACGTTGCGGTGCGCGGTCGCACCGGTGAGACCGGCGGCCCGCGGCTGCAAGTTCAGACGCCGGCGTCCTCGGCGGCGATTCGGCGGAGCAGCTCGGCGAGGGGTGGATTCGTGCGATCGCGGTCGGAGAGGATCGGGATGCCAGGCCCAGGGCCGGCGGTCGGCCACGGGACGCCGACCGCCGGATCGTCCCACGCGAACCCAAACTCGTCGGAGCCGTCGTACTCCGCGGTGACGAGATAGCACACCTCGAGCTCGTCGAGCGCCAGGAAGCCGTGGGCGACGCCGGTGGGGATCACGAGCCAATCGTCGGCCGCCAGCTCGTGCGTCTCGACGATCGGGCGCGAGCCGTCGCCTGACAACACGGGTCGCACGTCGACGAGCGCGACGAACACGCGGCCGCGCGTCACGACCCAGAAGTCGAGCTGGTGCCGGTGGTAATGGAGGCCACGGAGAACCCCGGCTGCGGAGGTCGAGAGATTGGCCTGCACGAACCGTGCGTCCGGCCGTCCCGTCAGGCGGGGCTCGATGTCGGCGAAGGCGCTCGCGCGCCAGATCTCGCGAAACGCGCCTCGCTCGTCGGCGTGCCGCTGGAGCCGCCCGGTGCGAACGCCTTCCAGGGCGGAAGCGCGCGGCGTGTCGGCGTCCGTGCTCATCGGTGGCAGATGCCGCCGGTCATCCGGCCGCCGGCGCCGCCGCTTGCCTGAAGGTGGCGAGGTACTCCGCCAGCGCGACGGACCACGGCCGGAGCGGCACGTCGGAAGCGAGCACCGCCCAGGCCGGCGGGGTCGAAGCGCGCGGCCAGGCTCTGGAGGCGATGTCCTCGACGTCCTCGTCGACACCTGCCTGGCGCAGGATCTCGCGTGCCCAGTCCGCGCGCGACACCGCACCCGCGTTCACCACGTGCAGCACCCCGGAGGCGCGTCCGTTCGCGAGCAGCCCTGCGATTGCCCGCGCCAGGTCCGGAGCGAACGTCGGGCTGCCGATCTCGTCCGACACGACGCGCAGGGGCTCGTGGGTGCGCGACGCGCGTTCGGCAGCCGCCAGGATCTTCGTCGGGAAGTCGTCGCCCGGGGGCCCGTAGAGCCAGGCGGTACGGATGATGGCGAGCTGCTCGCGGTGGCTCGCACGGTTGAACGCGTCCCGGGCCGCACGCTCGCCCGCCAGCTTGCTGTCGCCATAGGCGTTGAGCGGCCCGACCCGATCGTCGGGCGTGTAGCCCCGACCGTCCGCTCGGCGGCCGTCGAACACCTCGTTCGTCGAGATGAGCACGAGCCGGCTGCCCGCGCCGAGACAGGCCCGTGCCAGTGCCTCGGTGGCATCGGTGTTGCGCCGCTTCGCCAGGTCGGGGTGACGAGCGCACCCGTCGACGTCCGTCCACGCCGCGGCGTGGACGATCACCTCCGGTCGGTCCCGCCGGACCAGCCGATCCGCGGCCTTCAGATCGTCGAGGTCGTAGTCGGGTCGGCTCCACGTGGAGACGACCTCCCAGGGGTGCTCCGGCGCCTCGGCGTGGTCACCGGGCGGGGCCGAGAAGGCCTCGACCAGCGCGCGGCCCAGCCTCCCGCGTGCACCGGTGATCGCGACGCGCATCAGCGGGAAGACACGTCGTCGCCGGCGGCGAGCTCGGCGACCAGCAACCCGTTCGCGAGCCGGGAGCCGTACTGGCGGTCGTAGTAGGCGGTCCAGTCGCCGGACTTGCAGGCTCGCCACCACGGCTCGTTGTCCCGGAACCAGGCGACCGTCGAGGCGAGGCCCTCCCGGAAGTCCGTGCGATTTCGCCAGCCAAGTGCCTGGAGCCTCGCGCCGTCCATCGCGTACCGCCAATCGTGGCCGGGGCGATCCTCGACCTGCCGAACAAGCGACCAGGGCTTGCCGAGCTCCTCGAGGAGCAGCCCGACGACCTCCCGGTTCGTGCGCTCCGTGTCGCCCGGGATGTTGTAGATCTCGCCCGCCGCGCCGTGGATGAGCACGTGCTCCACGGCGAGCGCGTGGTCGGCGACGTACAGCCAGTCGCGGCGCTGGAGGCCGTCCCCGTACAGCGGCAGCGGCTGGTCGTCGAGGGCGTTCGTAAGGAAGAGCGGGATGAGCTTCTCGGGATGCTGGAATGGCCCGTAGGTGTTGGACCCGCGAGTGATCACCACGTCCAGCCCGAAGGTCGCGAAATAGCTCCCGACCAGGAGGTCGCCCGCCGCCTTGGCCGCCGAGTACGGCGAGCGCGGTGCGAGGGGATCCGTCTCGCGGGCATGGCCGTCGGCCACCGAGCCGTACACCTCGTCCGTGGACACCTGCACGAGCCGCGGGGCCGGCCGAAGCCCTCCGTCGGCAGTCCGACGCCCGCCCGAGGCGACTCTGGCGGCCTCGGCGCGACACGCCTCGAGCAGCACGTGGACGCCAACGACACCCGTCGCAAGAAACGCCTCGGGCTCCAGGATGGAGCGATCGACGTGCGTCTCGGCCGCGAAGTTCACGACCGCGTCGGCTTCGGCGACGAGTGGGCCCACGACGTCGGGGGCTGCGATGTCTCCGTGGACGAACCGGAACCGCGAGGCCTGCTCGGGATCCGTTTCGATCGCCGCCAGGTTTGCCCGGTTCCCGGCGTACGTCAGCTTGTCGAGCACTGTGACACGGGTTCCGTCGCGTCGCCCGAGAATCTCGCGCACGAAGCAGCTGCCGATGAAGCCCGCCCCGCCCGTCACGAGCAGACGGCGGCCGGGCCCCGCGACCGGCGAGTCTCTCATGCCAGCGGGACGCGGACCGGGGCCGCAGCTCCGTCGCCGGAGGCGTCGGAGGCGGTCGCCTCGACCGGTCGCTGTGCCGGAGGTTGCAGATCACCTGCGGCGTCCGCCCGAGCGGCCAGTTCGGTCGCGCGGACCAGCGAGGCGACCGTTCCCGCGTCGGTCCAGTCGCCCTGGTAGACGCGCGTGTAGAGCCCGCCGTTGGGGATGTAGTGGTTCAGCACGTCGGTGATCTCGAACTCGCCGCGACCCGATGGGGCGAGGTGCTCGATCACGTCGAACGCGTCGGGGCGGAGGAAGTAGACCCCGATCGGAATGAGGTCGCTCTTCGGCTGGGCAGGCTTCTCCTCGAAGCGGACGACGTTGCCGGAGGCATCCAGCTCGGCGACCCCGAAGCGCTTCGGGTCGGGGACGCGATGCAGCAGCGTGCCCGCACCCCACGCGCCCGCGTCGAACTCTCGCGCGATGTCGGCGAGGGGCGGGCCGTGGAGGATGTTGTCGCCGAGGACGCAGCAGAACGAGTCGTCGCCGACGAAGCTCCGCGCCAGGCCGATTGCGTGCGCGATCCCGAGGGCCCCGTGCTGGTAGCGATATGTGAGGTCGAGGCCGAAGTGCGACCCGTCGGCCAGCAGCTCGACGACGTCGCCGACGCTCTTCCCGCCGACGATGACGAGCACCTCCTGGATGCCCATCCCGGCCAGGGTCTCGATCGGGTAGTAGATCATCGGCCGGTCGTAGATCGGCAGGAGATGCTTGTTGGTCACGATCGTGAGCGGGTAGAGCCGGGTCGCCGTCCCCCCGGCAAGCACGATCCCCTTCACGAGCCGCGCCCGTTCATGGCGCCACAGCGTAACAGCCGCTGAAGCGGTGAACGGGGAGGTCGAGGGGGCGGTCGCGAGTCAGGGTTTGGGCGTCGCGCTGTGGTTCGGTGCCGCCGTCGGCGTGGCAACGCTGCACGGCTGCTCTCCGGCCGGGAGCGTGACACCGGTCGGCGCGCAGCCGCCCGGCGACTGGCCGGGAACGGGCAGGCCGCCCTCGTAATTCGTGATGACCAGCACGTATTCGAGCTTGCTCAGGTCGATCGCGGGCTTCACGAACGCGGTCTGGACGACGGCGTTGGGGTTGTGCTGGACATCGAGCACCTGGCCGATCAGGAGTCCCTTGGGAAACGGGGATCTGACCCCGTTCTTGAGCTCGATCCCGGCGGTCAGGACCGCCTCGCCGTCGTTGACCGTCTCGGTCGCGTCGATGTTCTGCATCGCCAGGACCCCGCCGAGCTGGCCCGCTACTTCGCCGGTCGCCGAGCTGCCGCTGAGCTGGCCGATCACGACGGAGTTCACCGAGTTGATCAGCAGGACGTGGGCCGAGGCGGGGTTCGCGTCTGTCACCCGCCCAACCACCGCCCCGCCGCCAGCTACCACGACGTCGCCCGCGTTCAGCCCGGCGTCCGTGCCTCGGTCGATCGTGATGGTCATCTCGATGTTGGGGTCCTCGCGCGCGATGACCGACGCCGGCACCGTCTTGAAGTCGATGTTGCTGCGCAGCTGGAGCAGGTCACTCAAAAGCTTGTTCTGTCGCTCGATCTCGACGGCCCGCGTGTTCTCGCTCGCGAGACGCTGGTTCTCGCGCTCGAGCTCCTCGTTGCGGGCGCGCAGTCGGTCCAGCTCGACGAATGCCCCGACCACCGAGCCCACGCCGTTGGCCACGCCCGATACGGCCGACTGCAGTGGCTTGAACGCGAAGCCGAACGCCTTCTGCAGCTCGGTGACGGGCGGCGTGCCGGAGATGCCCATCGCGGCCACGGAGAGCGAGAGGAGAACGGCGTAGGCAATCGTGCGGCGCCGAGCCGTCCTCGAGGCGAGCAGTCGACTGGTTGCCATGGTGCCCGCCTGAGACTAGCGCAGGGCCGTCAGCGGGGCGGGCGCGCGTAGGTGTCGGCGACGAGAACCCTGTCCATCTGCGGGTTGCCAAGCTCCTCGAGCACGAGGCCCGTCCCACGCGCGACGCACGTCAACGGATCGTCCGCGATGTGGACCGGCATCTGGGTCGCCTCCGCGACGCGGCGGTCGAGGCCCACGAGCAGCGCCCCTCCGCCGGCCAGCACGATGCCCTGGTCCATGATGTCGGCGACCAGCTCGGGCGGGGTCTCCTCGATCGTGTCCTTGATCGTGTCGACGATCTGCTGGACCGTCGGCTCGATCGCGTCCCGGATCTGCTCCGCGCCGACCTCCACGCTCCGCGGAAGTCCCGTCAGCAGGTCGCGGCCGCGGAGCGTCACGCGCTGCGAGTCCCATTCGCCCGGCGATGCCGACCCGATGGCGATCTTGATGTCCTCCGACGTCCGCTCGCCGAGGAACAGGTTGTACTCGCGGCGGGCGAAGGCGACGATGTCCTGGTCCATCTCGTCGCCGCCCATGCGGATGCTGCGGCTGACGACGATGCCCCCGAGGCTGATGACCGCGACCTCGGTCGTGCCGCCACCGATGTCCGCGACCAGGCTGCCCGACGCCTCGCTGACTGGCAGGCCGGCCCCGATCGCGGCGGCCATCGGCTCCTCGATCAACCGCGCCCAGCGCGCTCCCGCGTTGACGGCGGCATCACGAACGGCGCGCTTCTCGACCTCCGTCACGCCCGAGGGAATGCCCAGGAGCATGCGCGGTCGAGCGATGAGGCCGACACGGTCGTGCACCTTGTCTACGAAGTACTTGATCATCTGCTCGGTCACGTCGAAGTCGCTGATGACTCCGTCGCGCAGCGGCCGCACGGCCTGGATGCTTGCCGGGGTCCGGCCGACCATCCGCTTCGCCTCCGCCCCGATCGCCAGGACCCGCTTGGTCTTCGTGTCGATCGCGACGACCGACGGCTCGCTCATCACGATGCCCCGGTCCTTCACGTGGACGAGCGTGTTCGCGGTGCCCAGGTCGATCCCGATGTCCCGCGAGAACAGGCCGAGCAGACGGTCGAACATGATCGAGCGCAGATCCTTCGTGGTGGTGGCCGGAGGCGTCCAGGGTGGGCACGCGGCTCCCGGCGGTGGGGCGAGCCCTGAGGTCGCTCGCGGGAAAGCCCGTGCAGTATAACCGCCTGCCCCAGCCCGTCCGGAGCAGTCCGGCGATGTCAGCCCCGGCCCGCCCGATCGAAGGCCACCCCTCGATCGCGCAGCGACACGTACGCGTCATGGCCGATCACGAGGTGGTCGAGCAGGTCGATGTCGAGCAGGCGGCCGGCAGCGAGCGCCTCGGCCGTCAGGTGCAGGTCGTCGGCCGAGGGCGTCGGGTCGCCCGATGGATGGTTGTGGACGAGGATCGCTCCCGTCGCGTTGAGCCGGACCGCGTCGCGATAGAGCTCGCCGACGCGTACCAGCGACGACGACACGTTGCCCTGGTAGACGGTCACGACACGGAGCACGACGTTCTTCGTGTTGAGCAGGACGACCCGCAGCTCCTCATGCTCGAGACGGCCCATCTGCAGCACGAGTCGGTCCGCCACGTCGTTCGGAGCGCGGATCGTCCAACGTCCGGCAGGCCAGTCGGCCATCAGCCGCCGACCGAGCTCGAAGGCGGCCGCCAGCTGCGCGGCCTTGGCTCGACCGACGCCCGGGATCGCCTGCAGCTCGAGCTCGGTCGCACGCGCCAGGCCCGTTAGGCCGTCATGGCGGCCGAGGGCCGTTTCGGCGAGCTCGACGGCGCTGGCGCCCCGCGGGCCCGAACCCCACAGGAGCGCGATGAGCTCGGCGGATTGGAGGCCGCCGGCACCGCGTAGCGCCAGTCGCTCGCGAGGTCGCTCGTCGGGCGGCAGCTCGCGGATCGCCCGTTGGCCCATCCGATCACTGACCTCAAGGCGGGCGGTGGCAGGGCCAGGACGCGGAGTGGCCGCGAGGCGTCCCCGGACCCGGACGACAGGAGCCCGCCGATTCCCCCTGCCATCCGGATCCCAGGGACGGTCGCGACTTTAGCGAGTGCCCCTCACCGCGGGCTCACCGGCGCCTTACTGGCGGCTTTACCGGGTGCAGCCGGCTGACGGCAGCCCGGATCGCGGAGAATCAGGGGAGCTGGCTCAGCAGCAGCGCGATCGCGTTGAACGCTGAATGGAGCCCGAACGAGGCGTAGATCGAGCGTCGACCGAGGAACAGCCAGCCCAGCGCCAGGGCCACCGGGACTCGCGCGCCAAAGGCGATCAGTGCCTGACGACTGCCCTCCGAGAAGTCGACCGTATTGACTGTCAGGACGTGCGCGAGCGCGAAGACCAGGCCGCCCTGCACGATCGCCCGCGTCACGCCATAGGTGCGCGCCCAGGCCGTCGTCGCGAAAGCCCGGAAGAAGACTTCCTCCCCGATTGGCGCGACGACCGCCGCCGAGACCAGGTTGAGAAGCAGATCGACAGTGTTCGAGGCCGGCGGCAATGGCGACTCCGGGCGGGTCCCGAGGAGCGCGACGAGCAGCGCCGCGACGAGGACGGTCGCGAAAAGCACAGGCAGCGCCAGGACGGCGCCCCGGGCGATGTCCAGCGGAATCTCCCCGGCCCGGCGGCGAAGACCCATCTCTGACCAGCGCAGTGCCCCGGGGCCGATCACGAGCAGTCGGACGACGGCGATATAGACCAGAGCCTGGATCGTGATGCCGATCAGGGTCGCGAGGGGAGCGTCGGCGCGAAGCCCGAGCGCGACGAGCGGCCGGAAAACGATCAGGGCGGCCAGGAACGTCAGCGGGATGACGGCGGCAAAGGCGAGGAACGGCGATGGCCCCGTGTAGGCCTCTCCGCGCGCCCGTCGGTCGAGTGCCTGGGAACCGGCGCCCGCGACCAGCCCGATCGCGAGCAGTGCCAGCCCGATGGCGAAGACGAGCGTCTTGACGGGTCCGGGGTCGGCGAGCCCACCGACAATGACCAGCCCGAAGCCCATGATCGTGCACAGCCAGCCGACGAGGAACAGGCCTGGGGCGGCCCGGCCTTCGAGGGTGAACGTCCGAAGCCCGGGACGCCCGGGACGCCCGGGACGCCCGGGAGGCTCGGATGTCGGTGGAGGTCCGGTGTCCACAGATGGCTCGGGCGACGCGGGTGGCTGGGGAGGCTCCTCCCCCTGGAGCCCGCCGCCGGAAGGGTGTCCGCCCCCGCTCAACGCTCCGGAAGCGGGTCTGTCGTCGGGCGGGGAGGCATCGCACGGCTGCCGCCCCGCGACCCTGTTCCGCGAAGCGAGGTTCGTCCTGCGGATGCCACCGCCGTCGCTTCCGCGGGAAGGGGCTCGCGGACGGCGTCACGTCCTCCCGGAATCTGCGCCAGCCCGGCCGCCGCGACCTCGCGCCGCTCGAAGTCCTTGCCGCACCAAGCGCAAAGCGACCAGTCAAGCCCGACGAGACGGCTGCAGTTCGGGCACACGCGATTCAACCGCGTCCGGCAGGTCGGGCAGATGATCCATTCGTCGTGCACGCGGCGTGCGCACGTGGGACACGTCTTGACCGCCTCTACCTCGGCGAGGAGTGCCTCCTCGGCCAGTGTCCGCTCGTACACCTCGCCAACCTTCTCCTGGGGTCGAACGATCCGGTACACGAACACCGCGGCTGGAAACAGGAGCGGGGTCGAAACGATGATGAAGCTCGCCGCGAGATAGGGGACGAGGGGGTTCTCCGCCCGCAGCTGCATGTCGCGGAAGGCCCAGTACGCGGCCGCCAGCCAGAGGACGACGAAGTAGACCGCGATCGCCTCCGCCGCCAGCTGAACGTATGGGTTGTTGACCACATCGCCGAAGGCTTTGCCGATCGTCTGGAGGATCTGGTCCATGCGCCCTGTGCGGAGCCTCCTGGTTCGGGGCTGAGCAAGTGGCTCGCCCCGTATGATGGGCGGGGCCGGCGCGACGTCCGGCGCAGTGTATCAGGGGCGAACGGGCCGCTAGACGCCTGACTGCGGTGGCTCGTGACGCCGCGGACGGACTTCCAGGACGCCACCGGCGACGAGGAATCCCGCTCCAAGGAGCAGGGCAGAGAGGCCGACGCCGCCGCCGAACGCGCTCGACGCGCTGGCATAGGTCCACGCGATTCCAGCGAACAAACCGCCACCCAGAATCGGCAGGATGCCGCAGGCGATCCAGCGCGGGATCCGGTTCGGCCAGACGGCGAGCGCGAACAGAGCCAGCGCGAGACCCACGAGCAGCACGGACGTGGGCACCGCCAGGCCCCAGCTGTCGATATAGCCGGGGTTCAGCTCGAGCGTCGTGTCGCCGATCAACGTGCGGCCCCGAGCCGCCCATGGCAGCAGGAAGCTGAACGCCGCGATCGCGCCACCAATGGCGACGAACCAGCCGGGGAGATCGTTCGGAGCGTCGAGCGGGAGATCGGCCCACAAGGAGGCCTTGCCGGGTTTCG
>Ga0066652_100002424_pt1 | contig 10227 bp, 19 predicted proteins | sample GraSoiAngelo_101_FD_71413 | JGI IMG/M metagenome (GOLD analysis project Ga0066652, IMG submission 71413) | Grasslands soil microbial communities from the Angelo Coastal Reserve, California, USA - 14_0903_02_30cm | ecosystem: Environmental > Terrestrial > Soil > Grasslands | place: USA... | reverse complement strand
GTAACGTCACGCACCGTCGTGTAGCCCGGCGTCGGGACCCGCCGGCCGCGGAAATCGTTGGTGCCGATCACACTGCGCGTCACTTGTACGTCACGTGGAAGATGCAGTCGGCGGCCGCGACGGCCGTGTTGTCCGTCAACGCTGCGTTCCGCGTGATCGCGATCGCGATGCCGTTGGCGAACGGAATGCCGTTCGGGAACACCATCTCGCACTTGCCGCCGGTCTGGATCGCCGCGAAGACGCCCTTGAGGAGCGCGCTGTCGGTCGCAGGCGCTGGCGCGCTCGACTTGTCGTACAGCTTGATAAAGCTGTTAGTCGCGGTGCCCTCGATCGCGTAGATCGAGTACAGTCGGCCCGCCGACGCCTTGATGATGTCGGTGTTGGTGTCCGCAGTGGACACGAACTTCGGGTAGACCGCGAGTCCGCCGGCCTGCGCGGCCGTCGCGCCGAGCGCGACCTCGTCGTTCGTCGCGTCGAGTTTGCCGGGATTGACGAACAGCCCGGCGGCATCGCCCTTCGCTTCGAGCGTGCTCAGGTTGTCGGCGGCGCTGAGGAATTCGAGGATCACCGGACGACCTCCCTGAGATACGCTTTCTCGGCCAGCCGATAGCCGCGCTTTAGCAGCGACCGCTCGTTGATCGGCGAGTTCGGCAGGAGCGACATCGCCACGCGGTACCCGTGCGCGTCGGCGAACTTGTGCAGTTCATCGAGCAGCAAGAGTCCCGCGCGACCGCCGCGGCGCTCCTCACACACCCACCAGAAATGCTCGGCGAGCACCGGGAGCTGGGAGTTGTACGGGTGCGCGCGCACCTCGCCGCCGATGAACCCGATCGGGTGCCCGTTTTCGGCCGCGATGAACAGCACCTTCTGCTCGATGTACGCCACCAAGCCACGCCGCGCTTCGGCCGGCGACGGGAAGAGCGGCGGCAGCCCGTAGAACTCGGCGAATTTCCGGAGCTCGCCCATGAGCCACGGGATATCCGGCAGTTTCGCCGGCCGCACATAGGTGACCATGGGCGCGATCGCCAGCTCGTGAGCGATGGCCGCCGTCACGATAGCATCCCCGCCGGCTCGTCCTGCACTTCGGCCAATGGGTCGTAGTCGGCCTTCATGCGACCACGCTGCCCGCGGCCCGGGGAGTACTTCGGCAGCACCGGATGCGCGAACGTCAGCGCCAGGCAGTCCGCGCGGTTCGGCGACGGCACGCCGCGCTTTTTCATCTGCTTCTTGGACTCGAGCTGCAGCTTCCCGTCGAGCCGCGCCACGATCTCCGGCGCCATCAGCTCCGCATGCAGCGTTGGGTCTTCGTCGATCGAGCCGCCCGACTTCAACCAGTCGCGCGTCTGTTTCCACATCTCCGCGCGTTTGTTCAGGCATCCCACGTCACTCGACCGCTCGCCGAACCACACCAGAATCCAGTCGCGGCCCAACGTGTGGCCGACGCTGACGATCCCGGTCCCGAACCCGCCGTCGACGAACACCGCGTCCGCGCCGTACTCGTCCTCGAAGCCCATGACGATGTTCGCCATCTGCACGTCGTTGTCGTTCTTCGGGTACGTGGCGAGAATCTGGAACCACAGCCCTGTGCGGATGCCGATCACGAACTCGTCGTCGCCTTCCCAGCTCGGCTCGACCGCGATCACCTTCGCCACGCCCTGCACCTGCGCCGGCATGACTCCGCGCCCGTACGCCGCGTCGACGTCCTTCTCGCTGATGAACTGCTTTGCCGACAGCGACGGGAACATCCCGCGCACGCGCACCTTCACGAAATCCGAGTCGACGCCGTGGTCAGCGATCCACTTCGCGATCTGCGCCTGGTTCGTCCCCTCGACGTAGCGCGTGTCGATGTGCCGCTTGGTCCACCGATGCTTGAACTTCCGGAAGCACTCGCGGAACCTCCCGGTCGCTCGGGTGCCGTTCCCGAAGACGAACCACAGGATCTCGGTGTTCTGGTCCGTCAGCGCGCCTTCGGCGGCTTCCCATACCAGGTCCGCGATCTTGGACGCCTCGTCGAAGATCAGCAGGATGCGCTTCCCCTCGTTGTGCAGCCCCTGGAACGCCTCGGTGTTGTTCTCGCTCCATGGGATCAAGTCACAGCGCCATGTCTTCTCATGGCCCGGCGCGTTCGATGCGATCGACGTCGTCGTCAGGTCGAACCAGTCCGCGTTGATCGCCATGCGGAACCACTTCGCGAGCTCAGGGCTCGTCTTGGTGTGGAGCTGCTTCTCGGTGTTCGCGGTGATGGTGACGCGCGCGTCCTCCATCGTCGACAGTGCCCAATGTGCGAGGAAGGCCACGAGCGCGGATTTCCCCGAGCCGTGGCCGGAGACCGTCGCGTCCTGAATCACGTCGGCCGCGCCGTTGGTGTCGCCCGCGCGCAGTCGATCGCCGATTTCCGTTAGCACCTTGCGCTGCCATGTCCGCGGGCCCGTGTGCGTCTCGAGCGGCGTCCCCGGCACGCCCCACGGGAACGAGTACAGCACACAGCCGAGCGGGTCTTGCTGGAAACGCGCGAGGTCCTCGATCAGCGAGCGCTCGACCTGATCGTCGGCGTCGGCGACCTCATCGAGGTCAACGTCCGAACGCACGTTCCCTCGCGAGCTTGAGTGCGTCGGCGCGTTGCACCGTCAAGCCAATCGAGCCCGAGATGCGCTGTTCCGGCCTGCCGTAGCCGTTCTCGGACGCCCAGCGCAGCGCCGCCACGAACTGCGGGTGGTCCTTGTCCTCGAGGATCTTTCGCACCGCCTCCTGCGTCTTCTCGCCGGACGCGAGCTCGCGGCAGAGGCGTTTGAACGCGTCCGGTGGGCGGCCGGTCGAGCCGGGATTGCCAGGGACGCCGCCAGAGTACAGCGCACCGCCGTGCGGCTGGGGGACGAGGGTGGGGACGCGGATGCCGCGCGCCTCGCGTTTCGCCTTCGCGCGCTCACGAACGTTGCGGGTGTGTTCGGGACCACGTGGCGTCGGCCGGTGGATGCGGCCGTTGCCATCGTGGCTCTTCGTGCCGTTGGCACCGTTCCCGTTAGCTCCCAATCCCGACACTCCAGAAAACGAAAACGGCCCGAGCCCCGGGAAGGGGTTCGAGCCGTGGTGAGCGGTGACGTGAGTTGTGGCCTACGACAGCATTCTAGGTGCCATGCCGCCGATTAGGCAATAGGGAACCCTATGCGACCCCCTGCCGCGGTGGCGCGCTGCTCAGGTATGTCAGCGCCTCGTCGGCGGTGAAAATGTGCGCGCGCAGGTGTTGGAACTCCGCGACCGAAATCTGCGCGACGTACTTCCGGCCGTCAGGGTATTTCCGCACCCAGACCCGCAGCCCACACTCCGCGTGTGTCCCCTGCCGGTGCTGACAGATCAGCGCGTCGTGCTCAGGGATCGCCGCGTTCGTCGCCAGGCGGTGCCCTGCAGGGCACTCCCACGGCTGGTCGGCCGTAAGCCACAAATGCGGCCGCACGATGAACCGCGGGCGCATCTCTCTCAAAAACTCGCCGGGGGCTGGGCGTCGTCGATCGGCATGACCTTGCGCGCTCGCGGGCCGCGATCGGACTCCTCGAGCATGAACTCGACACGTGCGCCCTCCTTCAGCGTCTTCCGGCCTTCGGGCTGGACGATGTCCGAGTAGTGCACGAAGCAGTCGGCGAGGTCTGTGCCGCCGTCGCACGCGATGAAGCCGAAGCCCTTGGTGTCGTTGAACCACTTCACCGTCCCCGTGTGTCTCACGCGGTTCTCCTGGAAGCGAATGGGCTCGATGCCGTATGGACCTGAGCCGCGGCATGCGAGATCCAGCTCGATCAACTTCTCGACGAAGTGATAGCGGTCGCCGAACCCGTGTGCGTGGCTGCACCGCGTGCAGTCGTCGCGGAACTCGGCCTGCGCCGGCGACAGCGCGCCCCCGACCTGACGCTTGGTTTCCCACCAGAGCATGAGCGGCATCCGCCGATGGATCAGCAGCAGGTCAGGGAACCCGAGCGACACCTTCGCCGGCCGGTACTGGCTCAGGTTCTTGACCTTGAACCCGTACGCGAGCGCGAGCTTCCGGATCTCCACCTGCTCGGCCTTCTCGAGCACGCGCTCATCGCGCACGACGATCGGCGGCGCAATGTCTCGGTACGCAGGATCGGCGCGCACGATGGCTTCGCACCGCTCAACTGGCAGGCGCGTCTGATCGCGCAGCGCAATCACGGCCTCGTCGAACGACAGCATCAGCGCCGCTCGCGTCTTAGGGTTTTATATAACAGCACGCACGTGCTGAGCAGCACGAGCGAGAGAAGCAGCACCTGCAGCGCACGAAACGTCATGCCGCGTCGTCCGGGGAATCGTGCGCTGATTTTCCAGCATAGCGCCGAGTTTGCTCGCGTTGTTGCTGGAGTTCTGCGGTGGTGCGCTGCGCGTGACGCTTGGATCCGCAGGCCAGCACGACGAGGATGTCAGCGCCGTGGGTGGCGGTCGCGAGCTGGTCGGCGGCTTGGCGGGTCGGCGCCTGGATGCGTCCCAGCCATTCCCGGATGCCGAACGGGAAGACGCGGCGGTAGACGTCGTACCACGCGCCGGGTCCGGGGTCACGGCTGGGTCTGCTATTCATTCTCGAAATCCCAGCGGTCGTCCGGATCGGACCGGGTGGTGAATTCCTCAAGGTCTTCCGGCGGCTCGACCGGCCAAGCGAACTCTGCTTCGGCACGGTCGTGGGCAGTTACGTGACCGTGCCCCCCTTTAGGGGAGGCACGGTCACTGCCCGTGCCGTTCGACCGTGCCATCACGGTCCCGGCACGGTCGGCACGGTCGTTTTTCTGACTGTGCCGGGTCTCGCTGGCACGGTCTAACGTCAACCGTCCTATTTCGGTGACATGCCAAGTTTTCTCATTTCTGGGGCCGGAATCGAAGCCAATTCCGCCCTTCGAAAAGAGGGTTTTGAGCGCTTTGTCGAGGTCCGGCGCAAACACTCCAGACCCCTTGGCGGCGTCCCGAATCGCCCTGGAATTGAGGCCCGGCGACATCAATAACTGGCTCAAAATGAAGAGCTCGGCCTTGGTCGCGCGGGCCTCTTCTGGTCGCTCCGTGGCGAGCCTCGCCGAGATCCACTGCGCGCGGTTCGTGGGCTCGCTGTCGATCGCGCGGGTGAGCACGAACGTCGGGACCTTCTCCGCGTACGTCATTTTGACCTGCTCGACTATCACGCCGGCGGGCGTGAATTCGAAGAACAGCGTGCCGCGCGAAGCGTTCGCGATCGTGGTCGCGCCGCGGATGCGCGACTGTGAGCGCGTGGCGCGCTGGTCTTGCACTTTGCTCGCGTGATGCACGAACGGCACGCTCGCCTGGGACTCCCGCGCGAGCTGCCGCGCGAAGCCCATGACGCCGCTCGCTTCGCTGTTGGAATTCTCCTCTTCGAGCCCCGACAAGTCGACGAACGGGTCGAGGATCACCATCGCCGGCTCGAGGATGCGCACGGTCTCGACGAGGTGATGCTTCCACCGCGGGTCTTTGAGCCGGATCCCCGCGAGCGCGAAGTAGTGGAAATGCCGCATGACCTGCCGCCGGTTCCAATCGTGGCCGCGGATGAACGCCTCGAGGCGCATCTGGATCACAGAGCCTGGGTCCTCGGCGCTACACAGCAGAACGGGGTAGCCATCGCCGCTCCCTCCACCGGTCTCGAACCGATCGAACGCCTTGTAGCCGCCCGCGACGGCCGCCGCGATATGGAGCGCGGCGCTCGACTTGAATGAGCCGCCATCGCCGACGATAAGGCCGATGTCGCCAGCCGTGAACAGGTCCTGCACAACCCACCGAATCGGCGTTGGTGGTGGCGCGTCGAGCGCGCAGATAGGCTCGGGGAGCGCGCGTGACTCCTCCGGCACGTCGTCCGGGCTCGCCGCGTCGTCGGTGATGAACGCATGCTCATCGCGCTGCAGGATGCCGGTCACGTCGCGGGTCTCTCGCTACTCGGCTGGTGGGGGCTCGAACGCATCGGGTGCGATCGATCCTGCGGTCGCGGCGGCGAGATGGTGGCGCTCGGCGATCGAGGCGACGTCGCTCAACTGCTCGGCGAGCGCGCGGAGCTCGTCGCGCGAGATGCCGACCACCGCGTTGTGCTCGGTGCTGGCGCGTTTCGAGAGTTCGTGCGCCACGCGCTGCGCGGCGAAGATTCGATGTCCTTCGGTGGTGGTTCTGGCCATCTATGCGATCCTCAAATGATGTTTGCGTTTCTATCCGCACTGCTTCCCGGCGTCACGCTCCGTCCGACAGGCGTGCGCACAGTTCGCCTGTTTACTGCCCGTAGACGGCCACAACTTGCCCATTGACAGTTAGGAACACTGTTCCTATACTCAGTCTCGTCAGGGCAATCAAGCCCGGCGCAAACAGGGAGCAGGGAATGGCCACCAAATACCGGATGACCCGCTACCACGTCATTGACACCGCGGACGGCACCAAGTTGGGCGACTTCGGGTTGCTCACGGTCGCAGAGGAGAGGGCTAACGCGCTCAACTTTGCCGAAGCAACGACGCGCCGGTACCAAGTGCATCGCGTCGAGCTGAACGAGCGTGGACGCGTCGTTGAACGCGCGTGGGTGACCGCGCCCGACGCGAGGGAGAGTTGAGCCGATGAAGACGAAACTCGGATTTGACCACACCGTCGCGGGTTTCAAGCCGTGCTTGCTGCTCAGCACTGCCATCGAGGACAGTGGGCGCAGTGCGCGGAAATTCGCGAAGCTGCTCGGCGTCGCCGAGCGCACCGTCCGGTACTGGCTCGCCGATGAGCGCCGGATTCCCGGCCCCGTGCTGCTGCTCTGCGCATTGATCTTCGTGAGCCCCACGGTGATCGTGGACCCCGAGGGCGCGGGCGAACTGGTGTCTGTGGAAGACGTGCTCGACGAGTTGCGCCGAGGACTCGACAGCAAGAAGAAGAAATGAGGCTTGGGGGAGACGGTCACGGTTGGCCGTCTCCTTCTCGACGCTCCGACAGCGCCACGCTCGGTTCGTCGTCGTCTAGCGGCGGTCCACCCGCAAGACTGTCATAGACGTTCTGCCAGTACCGCTTGTCGTCCTCGGTCAGAACGAACCCTTCGTTCGCCGGATCACCGCCGCGCATGAGGATGTGCGCCACGCACGTCCACGCCTTCATCACGTCGCGTTCTTCGTCGGTCACCGGCACCTCGGCCGCTGGATTCACTGAGTAATCCTGCCGGGTCCGGACGCCATCAATCGCGGCGAGGAAGGGGCACTTCCGACACTCCACGCCGAGACAGCACGTCAGGTGATTGTCGGACACCGGCTCGCCGACGTGATCGTGCGAACACTGGTGGTGTTGCTTCGCCAGTTCGCCGCGACGTTCCATGCCGAACAACAGCGCTAGCCGCGGCGTTTCCTCTGCCGCATGCTTCGCCTCGTACATGAACTCTTTCCCGTCCGCGACCGCCCCATTGGCGTGACCGAGAACGTCACCGGACGAGAGGCGGAAAGGAGCGTCGTGGCGATTGATGGCCACATGCCACGGATGGTCGAGCTCGCGCGGTACCCTGACGTCGGTTGGCTTCATTCGTTGCCCTCCATCGGGGCTGCACGCAGCGTGAGCGTCATAATTTCTCCGGGCCGAGCAGGTCGCCGACGAACTCACGTACGGCGCGATAGATCGCGTCGCGGATGATCGGCTCAGCCCACGCGCGGTCTGTCAGATACGCATGCACGGCATTCTCGATGTCGCCCTGGTGGCGGTGCACGACGTTCTCGGCGAGCTGCTTCGCGATATGCTCGACGGCCATCGGCCCCATCTGTGCCAGCGCGTCCTCTGCGATGTCCAACGAAAACCGCCGTGCGTACCGTGTCGTGTCGCGAAACGCCTCGGCCGCTACGTCGCTCGCCGAAATGCTGTGACGCGGCGGCAGCGTTGTCCTGATGTCGCCCTTCATTCGGACGGCTCCGCACGCACCGAGAGCGCCGCGCGTACTACTGCGTCGGTCAGCAGCGCCACGTCGAGGGGTCCGGTTTGCAGGAAGTACATGCGCTCCATTGTTGTGGTGCCGTTGCCCGGATCGTCGCGCTGCACCGTCATTCCCATGATGCGACCGTACGGCGGCACTTCGGTGCCGAGCGGTATAGGCGGGTGCTCCATGCCCACGCGACGGAAGCTCATTCGGCAGCGTCCTTCGGAGCCGCGCGCATCGCGAGCGTGTTCCCGCGTTCCAGGCGAAGCGCGACTCCCTCGACTTTGTCTCGGATGCTCGGCCTCAACTGGCCAAGGACTTCGCGTAGGATCATGGCTTCGCTGCGCAGAGACACCGCTGCCTCGGCCCGATCCACCAAGGCGAGCAGCCATGCTACGAGGTTGCCAGTGTCTGGCGCGATCAATTCGCGTTCGCTCGGGCGCTCAGCGCGCCACATCCGCGTTCCGCGATTGATGGCAGACAGGTACAGATCGAAGCTGCTGTCGGCCTCGTCGAGCGAAGCGAAGTAGTGTGCGACCGGCGGACAGTCACAGGCATGCTCTGGATGTGGGCAGTAGTTGTGAGTCGCGCGATACTCGCACTCCGCACTCGTGGTCCGCTCCCAATGGCACGTAGGCTGATGGGTCATTCAGCACCTCCCGACGGAGCCGGACGCCCGCTGCGCGTTGTCCCTAGTGCTTCGTCGGCTATACGCTCGACGCTAGCGAGAAGCCCGTTCAACAACCCAATACTCGCGTCCGGCAACCGGCCGGTGTGCGCGCGGATCGTGACGATGGCCTGACGGAAGCGTTCGGTGTCGTCGAGTCCGGCGCGGGCCGTGGCGCGCAGGCGTTCGTAGTCCTTGCAGTAGAGAAGCGCCGAGCCGTCCGTCAGCCGCGACGGGATCAGCGCCTCCAGCTCCTCCCGCGTGTACGGCTTCGCGTCGTCGCTCGCAGCGGCGGAATTGTCCCACATGCCCTCTGGCGCGTTCGGGTCTTCATAGTCGCGGCGCACGTCGTCGGTCGGCGCGGCTACCTCAGCCATCGCCTTGCGCATGCTTTCTTCGATGAACCGCTGGTGGGCGCCACACTCGTGGATGATCGACGAGTGATATGACTCGCCGCACTTCGGGCATTTCCAGTGACCGCCGACGCGGATCGGTTCGCTCATCGTCCCTCCGACGCGGCACGTTGCCGCCGTAGTGAGCGCCTTTTCATGGGATTAGCTGGTCGATGACTCGGCCAGTCGCTTCCTCGGCGCCGATGTCCGTGAGTTGCAGCGTCGGGTCGTTTCGCAGGTCGAGCGCCTGGGCCCAGCCCGCGCGCACCAGATAGGCAGCGACGGCCGCGCTTGTCAGCTTGTCGAAGTTGGAACCGCGGTAGTAGCTGAGTCGCGCACTTCGCGTGGAGGACTTCAGCGCCTGATCGCGCCAGCCCTTCACGAAGCGCCACGCCCGGCCTTTTGTGCCTTTCCATTCCGTGTCACTCATTGGCGAGTCCCCGGCAAATACGATTCTGGTATCACCCATCGGACGGCTCCCGGCGTCCCGCTGGCGTCGCGCTCCGTTCCACAACTTCCTCCTCGCCGGTCGTCAGGGACGCGCCCCAGCCTGAGAAGCAGAACTCCGCGTCGTGGCCGGTGATCTCACGGAACGCGCGCTGCACCGCTTGCCGCATGGGCAGGTCGCCACCCTTCGGCACGTTGGCCGTGTCGCCGATCTTGCAGAACCAGATGTCCCCGTACTGGCGCTTGGGCCTCGACTTCACTCGGTGAACGACCGGCCCGTAGGCGAGGTAGCCGAAGCGCTCGTCGTCATCGATTACATCACGGCCCTTCACGACCGACTCGCCCTGGATCGACACCAGCTCTGTGCCGCCCGCCATCTCCGAGAACTCGGTCGGCGTGATGAGCCGCAGGACGCGACCGTCATCGAGCGTCCAGTCATTCGGTTGGCGGACGTATGTTCTTTCGCTCATTCCGTTTCTCCATTCGGGGCGCGCCGCCCTGTTGGCGCCGAACGCCGTTCGTCGGTTCGGCGGGTTGTCTCGATGTAGAGCAGGTCGTCGCCGTCAGTGATCGCGAGGCCGTGCTTCATAGACTGCGCCTGCTCGCCCGTCACCTCGATTCGCTTCGCGACCTTGAGCGCGGCCAAGAGCTCACCGCGGCGCCAGTCAGCACCCAGCAGCATGTTCGCGCTGGGATTCGTGAGCGTGTGGATGTCGCCATCCGGCGCGATAAACCGCACCGCTTCATCGAAGGACAGGAACACGCGCTCGCACTCGTGCGTCGGGTGCAGACCGTCGCAGTTCGCGCAC
>Ga0066652_100002423_pt1 | contig 10227 bp, 10 predicted proteins | sample GraSoiAngelo_101_FD_71413 | JGI IMG/M metagenome (GOLD analysis project Ga0066652, IMG submission 71413) | Grasslands soil microbial communities from the Angelo Coastal Reserve, California, USA - 14_0903_02_30cm | ecosystem: Environmental > Terrestrial > Soil > Grasslands | place: USA... | reverse complement strand
CTCGCGCGCGGCATCACCGTGGCGGCAAAGGAGGGGGGAGGCGACCCCGACTCCAACTCCGCGCTCGCGCTCGCCGTCCAGAAGGCCAGGGACGCCTCCATGCCCAAGGACAACATCGAGCGGGCGATCGCCAAGGGCACCGGCGGCGGCGCCGACGCCGAGGCGCTCGAGACCGTCCTCTACGAGGGCTACGGGCCGGGCGGCGTCGCGCTGCTGATCGAGGCGGTCACGGACAACCGCAACCGCACCGGCTCGGACGTGCGCCACATCCTGGGCAGGCACGGCGGCTCGCTCGGCGAGCCGGGGTCGGTCGCCTACCTGTTCGACAAGCGCGGCGTGGTCGTGGTCGACGCCTCCCGGTACGACGAGGACGACCTGATCGCCGCCATCGACGCCGGCGCGCTGGACATCGAGCGCGACGACGACGTCTTCGAGGTGCTGACCGAGCCGGGCGACCTCGCCGCCGTGCGCGAGGCGCTCGAGCGGGGCGGGGTCGAGATCGAGTCCTCCGAGCTTCGCCAGCAGCCCAAGACCCGCGTGCCGGTCGACGACGGCGCCGCGCCGGGGTTGCTGCGGCTGATCGACGCGCTCGAGGAGCAGGACGACGTCGACGTGGTGCACGCGAACTTCGACGTGTCCGCCGACGTGCTCGAGCGGGTAGCCGGCTGAGACGCCGCCTCTGGCCCGTCAAGTACGCGGGGCTCCGCCACCAATGCCCGATCTGCGGCTGACGCCTGCGCCGCTGCGCGACGGCGGCGGGCCGTTCCCGGCGCCGGACTCGGTGTGTCCGGGGTGCGGGTCGCTCGAGCGCCATCGGGCGTTCTGGCTGTACGCGCGCGACCCCGACGACCCGAACTTCACCGCGGTCTACGTTGGCGTCAGGCGGGAGGCGGGAACGCCCCCGCCGCCGAGCTGACCGCCCAGCCCAGCGTCTGCACGAGCAGCGTGCGGACCTCGTCGCGCGCCACCTCGCGGCGCTCGACCCAGTCGAGGCTGACCGCCTCGACGAACCCGATCCACCCGCGCACGGCGAGCCGCACAGCCGGCGTCGGGTCGCCGCCCTCCTCGACGATGGCGTCGACGATGCGCTGCGCGGAGATGCGCCGGTTCTCGTCGACAATCGCGCGCACCTCGGGGTCGGTCCCGATGCCGCCGCGCAGGAGGGTGGCGTGGCCGCGGGCGTGCTGCTCGACGTGCTCGAGGTAGGCGTCGATGCTGGCGTTCAGGCGCTCGAGCGGCGGGAGCGACGGGTCGGGCTCGGTGCGGGCCCGCAGCTCGGTCGCCGCCTCGCGGATGACCTCGACGTAGAAGTCGCGCTTGGAGGGGAAGTAGTGGTAGAGGAGGCCCTTGGAGATCCCCGCGGCGGCGGCGATGTCGTCGATCGCGATCTCGTCGTAGGCGCGCTCGCTGAACAGGTCGAGCCCGATCTCGACGAGCTGGCGCCGGCGCCGGTCGAGGTCCAGCCGGGTGCGCGTCGGGGACGTGGCCATCCCGGGAGGGTACCGCTGTGTTGACTCGGATTCAGTAGTACACTCGAACGTGGGTGGGACTGATCGTCGAGCAGCGCGCCCAAGGGCGCTCGAAGGTCGAGACAGGATCGCGCGGTCTCGCTGCGGTCGTGCTCATCCTGCTCATGGGCATCGGGTCGATCGCCATGTGGGTGGTCGTGCCGGTCGGCCTCGTCTACCTGGCCTCGCAGCTGCAGGACAGCTCGCAGCCGTCGCTCGGCCCGTACCTGGTCGTGATCTTCGGCCTGCCGATCGGGATGGTGATCATCGGCAAGCTGCTCGGGAGCCTCGATCGCTACTACCACAGGGTCACCGGCACCGAGCGCGACGTGCGGGTCCAGCTGCCGTGGATGAAGAGCATGCGCGGCGAGCGCGGCTCGACGCGCCCGTTCCGGATGCTCAACCTGGTGATGGTGGTCTCGGTCTCGCTCGCCGCGATCTGCTTCGGCATCTGGTTCTTCTTCTTCGCCGGATCGTCGATTCCGCACTAGCCGGAGTCGCCCTCTCCCGCCCGCACGCGGAACAGCGGCTGCTCGCCGCGCACCCCCTTGAGCTTGCGCTTGCCGGCGAACGACCATCGGTAGCCGCCCTCGCCGACCGCCTCGCGGACATCGCTCGAGGTCAGGACGCTGCCGGGGCGGGCGACCGTGGTGATGCGGCTCGCCAGGTTGACCGGGCGCCCGTACCAGTCGCCGCCGCGGGTCAGGGCGGGCCCGGTGGCCACGCCGGCGCGCAGGGGCGGGAAGCCGTCGCCCTGCTCCTCGCTGGCCTGCACGAGCCCCAGGGCGGCATCGAGCAGCGGCTCGGGCGCGGGTGAGACGAGCATGGCCGCGTCGCCGATGAGCTTGATGAGCTGCACCGGGCGCTGCGCGACCTCGGCCGCCAGCTCGCCCAGCCGGTCGACGACGCCGCCGATCTCCTCCGGCGCAAGCTCCTCGCCCAGCCGCGTGAAGCCGACGAGGTCGGCGAACGCCACCGTGATGTCGGTCCCGGCGCCCAGGCGGCCGCTGCTCCGCGTGGCGCGGTCGACCACGTCGTTGCGGATGGCCTCGCGCAGGTGGTACTTGAAGGCGTACTCGAGCGCCGGACCACTCAGCGGCGCCAGCCCCTTCGCTGCCGCCGAATAGCGCCGGGCCAGGTCGAGCTCGGTGTCGCCCGGGCGCAGGAGGCTCTCGCCGATGACGGTACGGGTGGCGTCGGCGATCCGCGCCATGCCGGTGCTGACCGACCGGATCAGGTCGAAGACGGACTCCTGCGGCAGGCCGGTCTCGACCAGGCTCCTGACCCGCTTGAGGTTCTCGAGGTCGGCATCGTCGAAGACGACGTCCTCATCGCCGGGCATGGGCACCCCGGCAGCGCGCAGGTTGGCCACGGCCAGCTCGCGGCTGGCGCCGGCCCGCTCGACCAGCTCCGTGAGGCTGTACTTCGGGCTCCCGTCGCCGAGGGCGCGCTCGACGGGGAGGAGCACGAGCCGGTCCTCCTTCGCGGCCTGCCGCAGGTCCTCGAGCGAGAAGCCGTCGGCGCACAGCTCGTCGAGGAGCTCGCGGCGCGCCTGCCGGTCCCCCTCGTCGCTGAGCGGGTCGAGCAGCCCCTCGGCGTCCCAGTCCGGCATCGGCCGCTCAGTCCAGGACCGCCGCTCGGATCCGCATCGCCGCGGCCTACGCCAGCTTCTCGGGCCGCTGCACGCCCGTCCGCTCGAGCACCGAGACCGAGTAGGCGCGCGTGCGGAAATGGAGGATCGGGTCGTCGGTCAGCTCGATCCCGTCGACCACGCGGGTGGGGTCGAACACGAGCACGTCGTCCCCCCGCTCGCGGTCGGTCTCGGGCTCGGTCAGGTCGATCGTCCCGGCCACCACCCGCTCGCGGTCGTCGGGCCACCGCTTGCTCGGGTCGTCGGGGTCGTCGCCCGGACCGGCGATCCGCAGCTCGAGCGCGAAGCGGACCGGCGTGCGCGCGACGCGGTCGAGGATCTCCTCGCGCAGGTAGTCGCGACCGCGCTTGCGCGCCTCGCCCGGCGAGAGGCTCGCCTCGCCCGCTTCGGGCGCGAGCACGTAGCGGACGTAGTGCGCGCCGCCGTCGGGATCGATCCACCTGAACGCGTGCAGCGCGTGGTAGCGGTGCGTCGCGTAGCTCGCCGGCGGACGCAGGTGGGGGAGGAGCCTGGGCAGGGCGAGCGCGACCCGGGGGTTGCGGACCAGGAAGAGCGGCATGCGCCAGGCCATCTCGGGCCCCGGCTTGGTCGCGCGCAGCTGCTCGTTGAAGGCCGCCACGTCGGAAACGGCGAAGAAGGGGAGCGACTGGGCGACGATGTCGGTCTTCGAGCCATCGGGGAGGTAGAGCTTGACGGCCAGCCCGCGGACGTCGAAGCCGTGGTCGGGGTCGCCCGGATCGCCGCTGCCGTTGGAGAGGCGGGCCGTGAGCGGCACCGACTCGGCGTGGAGGTGGGCTGCGCGGCTCAGGCGAGCGCCGTCCGGCGTCGGCCGGAACGTGCCCTTGAACAGGGTGCCCTTGGCGTGCAGGGCGCGGTAGCCGGGGTGGGTCCCGTAGCGGTCATGCGCGGCGGCGATCGATTCCTGCGGCGTGGTCACCCCGCGAACCTACAAGGCGCGTACTCTCGATGAGGTGACGCTTCCCGGACGCTCGCGCACGATCGTCGTCGAACCGCTGCGTCGTGCGGTGCCCGGACGCGCGCCCGCACGGCGCCGGCGCGAGGGGGATCCCGGCCCGGCGCCGAGGCGCCGCCGGCCCGCGCAGCCGCGGGAGCCCAGCCGCCGGTGACGGCGGCGCCCGACCTCCTCGACCCCGTCGTCGGCTTCCGGGCCTGGAAGATCATCGACGACCGGCTGCTCTCGCCCTACATCCCGTGTCGCTGGGAAGGCCGCGTCATGCACGCGACGTGCTACCCGGCCAACCGCTCGCTCCTGCGGGGCGAGGGATGGCTCGCCGCGCCCCACGCGTCCCCGCACCGCGACTGCCGGTGCGGCATCTACGCCTACCACCGCCCCGGCGCGCAGGCCTACTACGGCGAGTGGCTGTGGGTCGAGGGCGTCGTCACGGTGTGGGGCCGCCTCGAGGCCCACCGCGACGGCCTGCGGGCAGAGCACGCCCGGGTCGAGCTGCTCGCGGGTCCCGACCGCACCGACCCGGCGCGCCGCCGGGCGGTGCAGGCCGTCGCCGAGCGGCTCGGCGTGCCCATCGTCGCAGCCGGTGAACTGCCCTCGGCAGCGGCCGCGATCGGGGCGCCCTTGCCGCCGTCGTTGCTCCCGGGGTAGGCATCCGACCCGCCGCGGAGAATCCCTCCGCACGTGATCGTCCTCGGCATCGACCCCGGCCTCGCCGCCACCGGCTACGGCGTCGTCGCGCAGCGCGGGGGGCGCATGGTCGCCCTCGACGGCGGTGTGATCGAGACCCCGGCGGCGGCAGCGCCGGCCTCGCGCCTGGCGGCGATCCACGCCCGCATCGAGGGCCTGCTGGGCGAGCACGACCCCGTTGCGCTGGCGCTCGAGGCCCTGTACTTCGGCCAGAACGTGCGCACCGCGTTCGCAGTCGGACAGGCCCGCGGCGTCGTCCTGCTGGCGGCCGGGACGCGGGCGATCACGTGCGTCGACTACACGCCCCAGCAGATCAAGAGCGCCGTCTGCGGATCGGGCCGGGCAGGCAAGGGCCAGGTGCAGGAGATGGTCAAGCGGCTGCTTGCCCTGCCCGAGCCGCCGCATCCCGACCACGCGGCCGATGCCCTCGCCGTCGCGATCTGCCACCTCAACCACGCCCCGCTGCGCGAGCGGGTCCTCGCATGATCGCCCTGGTGCGCGGAGAGGTCGCCATCCGGCGCCCCGACCACGTGGTCGTCGACTGCGGCGGCGTCGGCTACCGCCTCGCCGTCTCCGCGCAGACGCTCAAGCACGTGCCGCGGGTCGGACAGGCCGTCACGCTGCACGCCCACCTGATCCCGCGCGACGACGCGCTGAACCTGTTCGGTTTCCACTCCGAGGAGGAGCGCGACCTGTTTCTCGCCCTCATCGGCGTCCAGTCGGTGGGGCCGAAGGTCGCGCTGGCCGTGCTCTCCGGGGGCCCGCCGCGGGAGCTCATCTCCGCCATCGCCACCGGCGATGCTGCCCGCTTCCAGGCCGTTCCGGGCATTGGCAAGCGCACGGCGGAGCGGATCATCGTCGAGCTGCGCGAGAAGGTGGCCGCGCCGCCCGACGACGCCGGCATCTCGATCACCCGCACCGCCGCCGCCGACGACCCGCAGGCGCTGGCCCGCGAGGGCCTGCTCGGGCTCGGCTTCTCGCCGCCCGAGGCCGACGCGCTTCTCGCCGACGTCGAGGGCGAGAGCCCCGAGGACCTCATCGCCGCGGCGCTCCGAGGAGCCCGCCGGTGACGACGCCCGCGCGGATCCAGACCCCCGAGGCCCTGCCCGAGGAGGACCTCGACCGCTCGCTGCGGCCCAAACGGCTCGAGGACTTCGTCGGACAGGACAAGGTCAAGCGCCAGCTGGCGGTTTCGATCGAGGCCGCGTCGCGCCGTGGCGAGCCGCTCGACCACGTCCTCCTCGCGGGCCCGCCCGGCCTCGGCAAGACGTCGCTGGCCGGGATCGTGGCCGCGGAGCTGGGCGTCGGCTTCGTGCCCACCGCCGGCCCCGCGCTCGAGCGCAAGGGCGACATCGCCGCTTTCCTGACCGCGCTCGAGCCCGGCTCGGTGTTCTTCGTCGACGAGCTGCACCGCCTCCCGCGCGCGCTCGAGGAGACCTTCTACCCGGCGATGGAGGACCGCCGCCTGCCGATCACGGTCGGGCAGGGCGCCGGCGCGCGCGTGGTCACGATCGACCTGCCGCCGTTCACGCTCATCGGCGCCACCACGCGTGCCGGCCTGCTCACGACGCCGCTGCGCGACCGCTTTGGCATCCAGCACCGGCTCGAGCACTATGGCCCGGACGACCTGGTCGAGATCGTCACGCGCAGCGCCGCCATCCTCGGCGTGGCCATCGACTCGGCCGGCGCGCGCGCCATCGCCACCCGCGCGCGGGGGACGCCGCGCGTGGCCAACCGGCTGCTCAAGCGCGTGCGCGACTATGCCGAGGTCCACGGCGAGGGAAGCGTCACCGCCGAGACCGCCGGGCACGCGCTCGACCTGCTCGAGGTCGACGCCGAGGGCCTCGACCGGCTCGACCGCGAGATCCTGTACGCCATCAGCGCCAAGTTCGGGGGCGGCCCCGTGGGCCTGTCGACGCTGGCGGTGGCGGTGGGCGAGGAGGCGGACACGATCGAGGACGTCTACGAGCCCTACCTGCTCCAGCGCGGGCTGATCGCCCGCACCCCGCGGGGGCGCGTCGCGACCCCGCGGGCCTTCGCCCACCTGCGCCTCGAGCCGCCGGCAGAAGACGCTCGCTTGTTCTAAGGCGCCGTTGATCCGGGGCGCTAGCTTTCCGCCCGATGGCCCATCTGTTCATCTGCCCCAACTGCGGCACGCGCAGCACGGCGTCGGACCGCACCGCCGGCTTTCGGCGCGAGGCCAAGGGCTGCAGCAACTGCGGGTTCCCGTTCCTGTTCGAGCTGCTTGACGACTACTACCCGGCGCCCGACGCCGCCTTCTTCGTCTGCGACCAGGAGGGCCGCGTGATCGGCGCGGGGCGGGGCTCGTTCGAGCTGACCGGCCTCAAGGAGGAGAAGATCATCGGGCGGCCCGTCAACGACGTGCTCGGCCTGCGGTTCGACGACGGCTCGGACCAGGTGGCCACCGCGCTCGAATGGGGCGTGCGCGTCCTCGGCAAGCCGGTGTCGGTCAACGCCGAGGGCGATCTCCCCGCGCGCGCCACGGCCGATCTGTTTCCTGCCTACGACGACGACGGAGGACTCCTCGTCGTGCTGACCCCCGAGAAGTAGCCTTAGGGCCACGGATGTCCGACCGGCGCCGCAACGGCCTGATCCTGCTGCTGGTCCTCGGCCTGCTGATCGCGTCCGGCATCGTCATCGCGACCCAGCCGACTCGGGAGGGCCTGGACCTCAAGGGCGGCGTGCAGCTCGTCTACCAGGGCAAGCCCACGCCGCAGCAGCCGAAGGTCACGCAGGAGGCGCTCGACCGCGCGGTCGACATCATCCGCGAGCGCGTCGACCAGCTCGGCGTCGCCGAGCCCGAGATCCAGCGCGCCGGCGCGGACCAGATCGAGGTCGGGCTGCCCGACGTCAAGAACGCCAGGCGCGCCGAGCAGCAGGTCGGCAAGGTCGCCCAGCTCTACTTCTACGACTGGGAGGCCAACGTCCTCGGCCCGGACGGCAAGCCGCATCCGGGCGACCAGAAGGTCACCGGCGGCCCGGCCGCGGGCACGCTCGGGGTCCCCGAGTACCAGGCGCTGAAGATCGCCGCCAAGCGCCCGCCGGCCAACCAGGGCAAGGCGACCACCGGGACGCAGTGGTACCTGGTCAACGACAAGACCCAGACCGTGCTGCGCGGCCCGGAGGAGGCGCGCACCGACCTGTTCTCGGAGCGGGGCCAGGCGGCCGGGACGCGGGTGGTCAAGGTCAACCCGGGCACGATCCTCATCCGCGCCGACACCGGCAAGACCAAGGGTCCGAAGCCCGACCGCTGGTACGTGCTCAACGACAACCCGTCGCTCAAGGGCACGGACATCACCAACCCCGAGCAGAACTTCGACCAGGGCCAGCAGCCCAACGTCACCTTCTCGTTCACCGACTCGGGCGCCGACAAGTGGCACAAGGTCACGCGCAGGATCGTCCAGCGCGCCCAGGCGCTAGCGCCCCCGCAGCCCCCGCGGACCCCCGACGCGCGCGAGTACGCCCACCACTTCGCGGCCGTGCTCGACAACGAGGCGATCACGGTCCCCTACATCTCCTACGTCACCAACCCGGACGGCATCCAGGGCAGCGACTCGGAGATCTCGGGCAACTTCACCATCCAGAGCGCACAGGACCTGGCCAACCTGCTCAAGACCGGCGCGCTGCCGATCAAGCTCCAGCTCATCTCGCAGTCGCAGGTCTCGGCGACGCTGGGCAAGCAGGCGCTGCACCAGGGCCTGATCGCCGGGATCGTCGGCTTCGCGGTCGTCGTCTTCTTCCTGCTCCTGTACTACCGCATGCTCGGCGTGGTCGCGACGGTTGGCCTGCTGATCTACGGGGTGTACTTCTTCGCGCTGATCAAGCTGATCCCGATCACGTTGACGCTGCCGGGGATCGCAGGGCTGGTGCTGACCATCGGGGTGGCAGCGGACGCGAACATCGTGATCTTCGAGCGCGTCAAGGAGGAGATCCGCGGCGGCAGATCGATCGTTTCGGGCATCGCCACCGGCTACAAGAAGGGCCTGTCGGCGATCATCGACGCGAACGTGGTCACGATCATGACCGCGTTCATCCTCTTCATCCTCGCCACCGCGGGGGTCAAGGGGTTCGCGTTCACGCTCGGGATCGGCACGATCGTCTCGCTGTTCACGGCCGTGCTGGCCACGCAGGCGATCCTCGGCACGGTCGGGCGCACGAAGATGATGCAGAGCCGGGCCATCCTGGGCGCCGGGGAGCAGCGCTATCGCTGGCGCTTCGACTTCATGGGGGCCTCGCGGTGGTTCTTCTCGCTGTCGGGCATGATCCTGCTCGTCGGCGCCCTCGCGATCGGCGGCAAGGGCCTGAACTTCGGCATCGACTTCAAGTCCGGCACGCGGATCGAGGCGGCGCTGGTCAAGCCGGCCACGGAGGACCAGGTGCGCACCGTGCTGGCCTCGGCCGGCTACGCCGACGCCAAGATCCAGAAGCTCGACAACAAGGACCTCGGCAACAACGCGTTCCAGGTCTCGACCGCGACGCTCAAGCCGGACAAGGTCAACCAGGTCCGCGACAAGCTCCAGCAGCGCTTCGGGGTCGCGCCGAACAAGTTCTCCAACAACTCGATCGGCCCGACCTTCGGCCAGACGGTGGCCAACTCGGCGGTGGTCGCGATCATCGCGTCGCTGCTGGTCATCAGCGCGTACATCGCGCTGCGCTTCGAGTGGAAGTACGCCGTGCCCGTGCTCATCGCGTTGATGCACGATCTCCTCATCACGAGCGGCGTGTACTCGCTGACCGGCCGGGAGGTGACGACAGCGACCGTGGCCGCGCTGCTGACCATCCTGGGCTACTCGCTGTACGACACGATCATCGTGTTCGACCGGATCCGCGAGAACGTCCCGCGGATGCCGCGGGCCGCGTTCAAGCAGATCGTCAACCGCTCCATGTCCGAGGTGCTGACGCGATCGCTGGCGACGTCGTTCTGCACGCTGCTGCCGATCACGGCCCTGCTGCTGTTCGGCGGCGAGACGCTCAGCGACTTCGCCTTCGCGCTGCTGGTCGGCGTGCTGTCGGGCGCGTACTCGTCGATCTTCATCGCCTCTCCGGTGCTGTGGCACTGGAAGGAGCGCGAGCCGGTCTACGCGCGGCGGACGACGCGGATCATGCGCGAGTCGGGCGGCCTCGTGCCCGCCTACGCGATGGCGACGGCGGGCGGTACGCCGGTCGACGTGGAGCCGGAGCGCAAGGAGCGCAGGCGGCTGCGGCGCGACCGCGTGACCACGCCCGACGAGCCGGCCGAGATCTCGCCGGAGGAGTTCGACGAGCTCGTGGCCGACCTGCCCGCCGAGGGCGACGGGGCGCCGAAATCGAAGCGCGCGCCCGAACCCCAGCGCGAGCCGGAGCCCGAACCCGAGCCCGAACGCGACGAGGCCGCCGACGAGGTCGAC
>Ga0066652_100002422_pt1 | contig 10229 bp, 10 predicted proteins | sample GraSoiAngelo_101_FD_71413 | JGI IMG/M metagenome (GOLD analysis project Ga0066652, IMG submission 71413) | Grasslands soil microbial communities from the Angelo Coastal Reserve, California, USA - 14_0903_02_30cm | ecosystem: Environmental > Terrestrial > Soil > Grasslands | place: USA... | reverse complement strand
AGGCACATTTCCATAAAATCACGAAACGATATGGGTCCTTTGCGCCTTATTTTATCAATAATAATGTCTGAAAGCTGCATCAGCTAAATATTAATCAACTTTAATACCATTGCAGCCAAATAAAATATGTAACTCTGCCTGATTAGATTTGAATGACAATTTCAATTAAATCTACGTAGTAATATTCCATTGCCTGCTGCCACAAGTCATCGCTACACTTTCACTTTTTTGCGGCTATATCTTCCCACCAGTTCTCCAGTGGCGAGGATATGCCCTTCTATTGCTTCCAGGAGCGAGTTCTTATCTTCTCCAGCCACGATCGTCAACTCCCTGTCTAGAGCGAAGACTTTGAAATAATAGCGGTGTGTTCCGGACGGCGGGCAAGGGCCTCCATATCCCGTCTTACCAAAACTGTTTATACCACTGACTCCTATTGATGTTCTTTCTGTTATTTTTTCATGGGGATAAACATTCCATAATAGCCAATGGGTAAAAGTACCAGATGGTGCATCGGGATCTTCCATGATGAGTGCTAAAGTCTTTGTGCCTTCCGGTATGTTGATAATATCTATTGGCGGGTTAATATTTTCCCCATCGCAAGTGTATTGTAGAGGAATATGCCCATTCTGACTGAACTCAGGGCTTTCAACGGTGAGCTTATTATTTTCCATATTGTTGATTTTATTTTTATATTCTATTGATATCTTTCATAATATATGCCAGAAGTCAATTGTTAGCGGTAAATTAAAAGTATTCACCGCTGAATAATTTAAAAGAGAAACGATTTTTTAAATCAGGCAGCAACCATACTCATACATTCAGCCGCGCAGTCCCGGCACATCTTTGCGCAGTAACGACAATGCTCATGTTCATGTTTTTCGCATTCTTCTGCGCAGGCAATGCAGATGTCCGCGCAAACCTGGCAAACTACATTAGCATGATTGCTCTCGAGATTCATGATTTGAACAGCTGCGCGGCAAATGGCAGCACATTCAAGGTCCAGCCTGATGCAGGCGAGCATTTTGTTTGCATTCGGCTCTTTCATGCAGGCTGTCGCACATTGTTCACAGGCGATCTCGCACCGCGAACATGCCTCAATACAGGATTGATATTCGTTAAACATTGTTTTTCGGGTATTTCATGAACGATTGATCTCATTTTTTATAACTCACTTTCCAGATTGTATTGCCACCGTCATCCGCTACCAGCAATGAGCCATCCTTCAACACAGCCACACCTACGGGGCGACCATATACCTCGTTCTTGTCCTCATTCGCAATGAAGCCGGTCAGAAAATCCCTGGGGTTACCTGAAGGCTGGCCATTTTTAAAAGGAACAAACACGACTTTATATCCTGAAAAAACAGAGCGGTTCCAGGATCCATGTTGCCCGATAAATGCACCATTTTGGTATTCAGCGGGAAAATTACCTTTTGTATAAAATGCCAATCCCAGTGATGCAGTATGCGATCCCAGGCTCACATCGGGTTTTATTGTTTTGGAGACAAGATCTGTCCGTTGATCCTTTATACGAGGATCAGCGTTCTGTCCGAAATATGCATAAGGCCATCCATAAAAACCACCTTCCTTTACCGAGGTGAGATAGTCAGGGGGAACATCGTCGCCCAGTTCATCCCGCTCATTGACTGCTGCCCATAACACATTTGTGCCCGGCGCCCAATCCATGCCGACGGGATTTCTCAGCCCACTGGCATAAATTTTTTCATTACTGCCATCGGCATTAACCTCCAGTATCAGGGCTCTCCTTTTTTCCTTGTCAATTCCGTTTTCGGCAACATTAGTCGAAGAACCAACAGCTATATAAATCTTATCTCCAGCCTTATTGCTTATAATGTTTCTTGTCCAGTGGCGCGGACCTCCGGGCAATGAAACGATGTTTTTACCAGCATCAGCGATGGAGGTCACTCCTTCTTTGTAAGGATATTCCATCAGTGCGTCAGTGTTGGCAACATAGAATTTGTTACCCAGGATCAGCATACCGAATGGCATGTTCAGCCCTTTCAGGAAAACGGACTTTGTTTCATAGACCCCGTCTTTATTGCTGTCCCTGAAAAGCAAAATATTGTTTGCGCTTTTATCCTTATCAGCCTGTGAAACAAAAACATCTCCGTTAGCGGCGGTATAGATCCACCTGGGGTGCTGCAGGTTATCTGCAAACTTCGATACAACAAACCCATCCGGAGCTACCGGTAGCCGGTCTTTCTTCCAACCTATGACATCACTTTTTTTGTTGGCCGATTTGGTCGCATAAGGAGGCGGCAAAGAGTCGCCTTTATCCACCACTTTCATTTCCTGTTTTTCCATGGAATCCGCTTTCGCTTTTTCAGCAGAGTCAGTTTTTTCATTGTTGCAATGGCTGAATAAGAACAGGATGGCTGCGATGACCATTAATCGAGTCATATTAAAGTTTTAGACTTACGACGGCTCAAATTTCAGGCCGTACAAATTGAAGATTTTGAGGAAAACCGGGGGTTCAAAGAGAAAAATTTTACACGGAAATGATTTTACGGTTAAATTAAATTTTCGAAGAAGAGTGGTTAATTAAGGCACGGTTTTATATGCTTTTTTTATAAAAAAGTGTATGCAGGCAAAATATAACGAGGCCACAGTTAACAGGCCCAAGGGAGATCGTGTAATAGATGCTCCATTCGTCCAGATAGACGTCGAAAAATACAGCAGGCAGTTAAAAAAAGAACCGGCCTGGGAAAAAAGCGATCGCAATAGCATAACCGTTTTTAAAACAGTCGGTTTTACAATGGTGATTATGCGGTTGCATAAAGACGCTTCGATGAATAATTCGGTTGACGGCCTGTTGACCATACAGGTACTTGAAGGAAGCATAGAATGCATGGTGGGCAGCAAAACCACGACCGTGGAAAAGAATCAATTGGTGACCCTGCACCCCGAGGTGGTTCATACGATCAGGGCTCGTGAAGATTCACTACTTCTGCTGACAAATAACATTGCAATTTGATTTTCTGGTATTGAATCCGGCACCCTTCAAAACAAATGGGTATGAACGAAGAAAAAATATCCGCATTATCTGATTCGCAGCTTTGTGATTTCTTTGTTGACCAGGTAAACGAGATATTTCATGCTGAGAAAAGAATTTTTATTGCCTGGCCCCGTTTCGAAAACGAGGCCCAGGTTCCGTCCCTCAAGGAATCATTTGAAGAGTATTACCAGCAGCTGCAAAAACAAATTATCCGTCTCGAAGGCATATTCACCATTCTGGATATAAAACCCGACGAAAGGAATCCTGAAGCTATAGAAGGATTGCTAAGAGAAACCGATGCAATCATTGACAAAACTACTGAAGGCAGCCATACCCGCGATGCTGCCATCGTGGTTGCCGTCCAGAAAATCGGTCACTATAAAATCGCTACTTACGGAAGCCTGCAACAACTTGCCAGTACATTAGGGATGGAAGACATTAGTAATCTCCTGGGCCAATCGTTGCAGGAAGAAAAGAACAGTGATCTTCTCCTTTCGGGGATAGCCGACAAAAAAATAAACTGGCTGGCTGAGATCGAAACAAAGGAATAAAACAGCAGCCCGGCTATGCGCTCCAAAAAACTATCCCACGCGAAATTAATACAGGCAAACAAAGATCCGCGACAGGCGGCAAAAGTTGCACGTCTTACTTATGTAAATGATCATACCCCGGGATTTAAGCGAATAAAAAAGGGTAAAGGTTTTATATACACTTCAGGGAATAAGGTCCTCAGGGATAAAAAACACCTCGAGCGGATAAAAAAACTGGCAATACCTCCTTCATGGACTGAGGTCTGGATCTGCCGTTCGCCTAACGGACATATTCAAGCTACCGGGCTTGACCTCAGGCAACGAAAGCAGTACCGCTACCATCCTGGATGGAATCGTCTCCGCAGCGAAACAAAGTTTCATCACCTTTATGAATTCGGTAAACTGTTACCCAGGCTCCGGAAAAGAATAAGCCGGGATATACTGTCAAAAAAACTAACCCGTGAAAAAGTATTAGCTGCAGCTATCAACCTAATGGAAAAAACATATATCCGCATAGGCAGTGAAAGTTATGAAAAGCTAAACGGCTCTTATGGACTAACCACATTGAAAGATCAGCATGTCCTGATCCAACGAGATGAGATCAGGGTATCTTTTAGCGGGAAGAAAGGAGTGGAGCACAATATCTCGCTGAAGAATAAGAGACTGGCTCGCATCGTCAAACAATGCCGTGACATACCCGGAAAGGCGCTGTTTCAATACTATGACGAAGAAAATAAAAGAAGGCCAATAGATTCTACGCTGCTCAACAACTACATCAAGGAAGCTACCGCCCCGGAATTCAGCGCAAAAGATATTCGCACATGGGCAGGTTCTGTCCAGGCAATCACATTTTATTTATCAAATCCTGATGCTCCTGTAAATATGATGATTGATTGGGTAAGTGAGAAATTAGGCAACACCCGGAATGTCTGCAAAAAATATTATATCCATCCTTCGCTGCTTGCCTTTTGTGAAGAAAAAAAGCAATTGCCTACGTACAAAAAAGTCAACAATGGCTTCAGTGAAAGTGAGGAATTACTAATGTGTATCCTTAAGAAAAACTAAACTGGTATGGTTTTTTCCTCTAATAGAGTGGAGTGTGGCGTGTTTCCACATTTTCATACGTAAATCACTATTTATTAACTTAAAACATAGATTATGGAAACAAACACTGAAGTGCTGAATGATCTCATAAAAATTAACAATGACAGGATAAAAGGTTATGAAAAAGCCGCAAAAGAGACTGCGGATAAAGATGCTGATCTTCGCCAGTTGTTTACTGACATGGCTGCCGAAAGCGTTCGCTATGCACAGGAGTTAAAAAATCTCACAGTTGGAAAAGGACCCACACCTGCTGAAGAAACAACTTTAGATGGTGATATTTACCGGGCATGGATGGATGTAAAAGCAACATTCAGTGGAAAAAACCGCAAGGCGATCCTGGCTTCCTGTGAATTTGGAGAAGATGCGGCTCAAAAAGCGTATGAAAAAGCGCTGAAGAAACCCGGCCTCTCCAGTGATGTCAGGCAGTTAATCGAAGAACAGAAAGATCAGTTGAAGATGGCACACGATAAGATAAAAAGAATGCGGGATACACAACCTGCATAACAATAATCTTCATGCACGGCAGTTTTCCCTGCCGTGCATGATTTAAAAATTATATTATGGTAAAGCATGCAACAACAGAAGACATGAAGACTTTGGCTTCCTGTATCAATAAGTTGGTATTGGATGGCTATACCGCTAATTTCCAGGTCACCGATGAAGGTTTATTTTCCATCGAAAAGGGTAAACACTACAGGCCGCAAGATGTACATATCGTCAACTTTTTCCGCTTCGAGGGTGCTAGTGACCCGGCAGATAATGCCATCCTTTATGCAATTGAATTAAGCGATGGCACCAGGGGAACATTAACCGATGCCTATGGGCCGTATGCCGATCTCCAGGTCGAGAAATTTGTCAAACAGGTTGAAGACATTAATAAAAAGATGAAGAAAGAAAACTAGTTATCTCTTTCTTTAAAGCCAATCCTTTCCGAATGTACTCCTCTTTATAAAGTTTCAGACTTTTCGCAATAACCCGATATAAAACTGAAGGGCAGAAAAAATTTTCTGCCCTTCAGTTTTTTCAAAAAAAAACGGGGATAATAAAAATAATCCCCGGTATAAAAAATCCAATATCCTATGAAAAACTATTACAGTATTGCAAACGCTGTTCCTGAAAAAAAGATTTGCGCCCTTAAAGATCGCAACAGTTATAATCAACTCTTTACAGATAACTGGAAAACCATTTCCAGATATTCGACGTGTAATTGCGTATTTAATTCCCCATTTTAACGAGGTGCGCGGGTAATAATTCTGCTTGCTGTTTTTTGGGCAGTCCAACAATGAATGTAGAACCCTGGCCTGGTGTGCTTTCGGCCCTGATAAAACCGTGGTGTTTTTCAACTATCTTTTTGCAAATGGACAGGCCAACGCCCGTACCTTCAAACTCATGGTAGCTATGCAGCCTTTTAAAAACAACAAAAATATCTTCGGCATATTTGGGTTCAAAACCGATCCCGTTGTCTGAAAATATGATGTTGTAAAATTTGTCGTCCTCTCTCTTACCATTGAAACGAAAATCTCCCGGATTCCCGGGCTCAGCTTTGATATGAATAACCGGGTTGTCCGTTTTCTTCCTGAACTTGATCGCATTCGCCAGCAGATTATAAAATAGCTGCTGCATCAGGCTGGGAATTACATAAACCGTTGGAAGGTCTGCCACATGCACTTCGGCATTCGTTTTTTCTATCTCCAGTTCCAGTTCGTTAATGGTTTCTTTCATCAGCAGGTTCAGATCGGTCTCCTTGAAATCGGAAGAGTCGGTTGAATGTCTTGAAAAACTGAGTAGATCATTGATAAGCGACTGCATCCGGCTGGAAGAATTGATAATTTTTTTGAAATATTTTTCGGTCTCCTTGTCGTGGTTATTTTTCAGCAGGATCTTATCACTGAACACCATGATCTTCCGGAGCGGCTCTTGCAGATCATGGGAAGCCACGTAAGCGAACCGGTCAAGCTCTTCGTTAACGGCTTTTAAATGGGCGTTGTTTTCCACCAGCTGCGCATTCAGTTCCTTTACTTTTTCTTCTGAGGCCTTCCTCTCCTCTATTTCTCTTTGCAAAGACCGGTTAGCGGCGAGCAGTTTCCTCTCATGTTGAACCAACTGGTGGTTTTTCCGGTACAATTCTACGAATACACCCACTTTGACTCTCAGCAGTTCGGGGTTGATAGGTTTATAGATATAATCAACCCCTCCCATCTTATAGCCCTTGAAAATATAGTCTTCATCGTAGTTGTAAGCCGTGATAAAAATAATAGGGATATTTTTCAGCTTATCCCGTTCGTAGATGATCGTCGCCGTCTCAAATCCATTCAGGTCAGGCATCTGCACATCCATGAGGATCAGCGAAAAATCATGTTGTTGTAGCAATATCTTTAAAGCAGCTTTCCCGGAGTTAGCACGGATAATAGTATAATTATCCTTTTCCAGTATAGCTTCTATTGAGAAAAGATTGTCCTCCCTGTCGTCAACAACAAGAATCTTTATGTCAGATTTACGGGGTTCCTGGCCATTCGCCTGCTCCATGGTGTTTATTTATTTATATAGCCATACTCTCATTAATGACAACAGTTGGTCGATTTTAACTGGCTTGGTTATATAATCCGATGCCCCGGCTTCCAGGCATTTTTCCCTGTCGCCCTTCATCGCCTTGGCTGTTACCGCAATGATCGGTAAACTGTTATTCTTATGTTCCCGGCGAATCTTCTGAGTCGTTTCATATCCATCCATTTCGGGCATCATGATATCCATCAATACGATGTCAATGTCTTTATTTTCTCCCAGGATATCCATCGCTTCCTGCCCGCTTTCAGCAGTTATCGTGTAAATATTATAACGCTCAAAGGCCGTGGTTAATGCGAAAAGATTGCGCACATCGTCATCCACAATCAACACCTTCTTTTGCGTCAACACGTCATTTTTGGCGCGGAGGTTTTCGATCAGTTTCTTTTTCTCCGGCAAAAGATCCTTATGATCTATGTGAAGCAACATGACTGTTTCTTCCAGCAAAAGATCGAGCGAAGTTATATCCTTCAGCAATATCCTGTTGGCGTATTGCTTTAGCTGCGTCCTCTCCTTCGGCGAAAAATCTTTGGCAGAATATACCAGCACCGGTGTCATCTGGATCTTCTTGATATTACTGATCTCAGTCACCAGTTCAAGGCCGCCGATATCAGGAAGCATGTAATCCACAATAATGCAGTCATAGTCATTTTTCCGGATAAGCTCTATAGCTTTAAGACCTGAATTGATAATTTCAATATCGATCATGTCACCATTGTCCAGGATCTTGGTTATCTGCGATGAATCGATTTCGTTATCTTCAATAACCAGCAGCTTTCTTACCCTTCTTTCGTTATAACGCACGATATCCTCGAACAGGTTATCCAGCGCACTTGTCTTTAATGGTTTTAATTGGAAGCTTCTTGCTCCGCGTTGCATGGCCAGTAACCGGTTCTCTTCACCCGAGATCAGGTGTACGGGAATATGCCTGAAATTAATATCGTTCTTGAAAAGATCGAGGACTCTCCAGCCGCTTGCATCCGGCAGTTTCACATCAAGCGTCACTGCGATCGGATTATATTTATTTACGAGATCGAATACATCTCCAAAATTGGTAGCCACTACTGCCTTAAGATCTGATTCGTGGGCCTTGTCGATCATTATTCTCCCAAACCGAACATCATCTTCCACGATCAGTACCACCCGGTCCCCACTCATTACCATATTCCGGTCATCTCCTGTTTCATTGATGATCTCGTTCAGGGCATCGAGATCTTTTGTCTCATTTACCTTGATAGTCGGCACAGACTGGATAGCCGAAGTGGCTGTTTCACTTTCTGCAAGCCGGTATTCGGTAACGGTGAGGTTACTTTGTTTTTCCTTTTTAGCAACCGCAGGATTATAGTCGATAGGGAGGAATAATGTAAATGTACTTCCCATCCCGGCTTCACTCTGCAGTTCGATAGAACCACCGAGAAGGTCAGCAAGACCGCGGCTGATAGAAAGCCCGAGGCCCGTACCTCCATATTTACGGCTGGTTGAACCCTCAGCCTGCTGGAATGCTTCGAAGATAATATTCTGCTTATCCTTCGAAATGCCGATACCGGTATCCTTGATCTCAAATGCAACCACCTTCTTGGCCTGGTCCAGGCTGGGATTAGACTGTCTCCAGTTATGATGCGCTTCATAGATCCTGAGCTTAACCTCACCCTTTTCGGTAAACTTAAATGCGTTGGAGAGGAGGTTCTTCAGGATCTGGTTCAGCCGTTGCACGTCTGTTTCAAGAGTAGCTGGTAAAGCATCGTCCAGCTCAATATTGAACTTCAGATTTTTATTCTCGGAGATATGTTTGAATGTTGTTTCAACAAACGTGGTGACATCCCTGAAATGAAGTTTGACAAAGTCTGTAGAAATATAACCGGATTCGATCTTCGACAGGTCAAGAATATCATTGATCAGCTGGATAAGATCATCGCCGCAACTATGGATAGTTTTTGCATAGCTGATCTGCTTTTCACTCAGGTTACCATCATGATTTTCATATAGCTGCTGAGCCAGGATCAGCAATGAGTTCAATGGCGTACGCAACTCATGCGACATGTTTGCCAGGAACTCAGATTTATATTTTGAAGTAAGCTGGAGCTGTTCGGCTTTTTCTTCCAGTGACAACCGGGCTTCTTCTACTTCTTTATTTTTAGCCTCCACTTCTTCTTTTTGTTTCACAAGAAGGTGTGCCTTATCCTGTAATTCTTCGTTCGTTCTTCTCAACTCTTCTGTCAGTGACTGCGATTGTACCAGCAGGCTTTCTGTTCTTGTGTTGGCTTCGATCGTATTTAACACGATACCGATACTTTCAGTCAGCTGGCTAAGGAAATCGAGATGCGTTTCGCTAAATGAATCAAAAGAAGCCAGCTCAATCACCGCTTTAATTTCTTTTTCGAAAAGTACCGGGAGCACGATCACATTCAGGGGAGATGCTTTTCCTAAGCCCGAACCGATCTTTGTATAGTTTCTCGGAACATTGGTAAGGAGTATACGTTCTTTCTCCAATGCGCACTGTCCGACCAGCCCTTCACCCAGTGCAAATTCCCTGGACGTTTTTACTTCTTCTCCAAAGGCATAAGCGGCAAACAATTTTAATTTCTGGTGTCTTGAGTTTTCTTCCTGTTCAAGAATATAGAACATACCTTTCTGCGCACTTACCACAGACGCTAGCTCTGAAAGGATACGGCGGGTCACGGTATTGAGATCTTTCTGACCCTGCAACATCTGCGTAAACTTAGCCAGGTTTGATTTCAACCAGTCCTGTTCCTGGTTACGCAGCGTAGTTTGTTTCAGGTTAGCGATCATCTGGTTGATCGTATCTTTCAATTCTTCTACCTCGCCTTTCGCTTCCACGCGGATCATCTGCGTCAGATCACCTTTCGTTACCGCCGATGCCACGTCCGCAATGCTACGTACCTGCGTGGTCAGGTTTTCTGCCAGCTGGTTTACGTTTTCCGTAAGGTTTTTCCAGATACCCGATGCACCCGGCACACTTGCCTGGCCTCCCAATCTTCCTTCCACACCTACTTCACG
>Ga0066652_100002421_pt1 | contig 10231 bp, 10 predicted proteins | sample GraSoiAngelo_101_FD_71413 | JGI IMG/M metagenome (GOLD analysis project Ga0066652, IMG submission 71413) | Grasslands soil microbial communities from the Angelo Coastal Reserve, California, USA - 14_0903_02_30cm | ecosystem: Environmental > Terrestrial > Soil > Grasslands | place: USA... | reverse complement strand
AGCATTGATGGCGGTGATCGTCGGGCCCTTGAACCGTACCCAATCGATCGGCGCGCCACTGTTCTTCATCCGCTCGACGCGATTCGAGTAAACGACAACGGCCATCGCCATCTCCCCCGCGGCCACGAGCTGTGCCAGGAGCGTGTGTCCTTTGCGCAGCTGCAAATTTTGCCCGGCGAGTTTCTTCATGTACGCGAGCCCTTTTTCCTTGCCCATGATTTCTATGAGATGATAGAACCATTGGTATTCTTCGGTTTCCAGAGCGATTTGCCCCTTCCACTTGGGATGCAACAAGTCTTCATAGCTTGACGGAACGTCTTTCGGCGAAACCAGCCTTGTGTTGTAACCGATCACATAGGGAATCAGATAAAAAGCGGTCCAGTATCCTTGAGGATCTTTGAAGCCCTCGCCGTAAGCATGACTCTCTTCTGAGACATACTTCCCGAGCAGTCCGGTATTTTTCAGTTGATAGACTTGGACGATGCTGGTTTGAAAAATGTCGGCGTTGTGAACATTGGCTCGATGCTCCGTCAAAAACCTGGTCTGCACACTCTCGCCACTCGAACGAAAGATCTCGGGTTTGATAAAGGGATACCTTTTCGTGAATTCCCGCGCGTACTGATTGGCTTCATCCGTATCCATCCCGGTGTATAAGATCAATCTTCCTTCCTTCTTCGCGCCCTCCAACATTTTTTCTCGCTCCGCGGAAGCTGCGTTCGCTATCGGGTTCTGGAAGGTGAACATGAGAAACAGCAATAAATAGACAGCATTCGATATTGTGCGTAACAGCGTTGATCGAGGCATCATGTCAGATCTCTTCTTTGCCCTTCACTTGCGACAGAGATTAACCACCGTACGATTGCTGTTGTCAACTCGGATCTCCGGAGGGGCCTGCGGGCAACTTGACAACTCTGTCAATCGTCTCATATCGTTTCGCGCAGAGTCGGGAAATCTTTCATCATAGTCGCGATGATTTACGAAGCGGAAGGCCGAGTGACTTTAGCCCTGTGGGGAGACATTATGCTCGCCGGTTGGCGGTCTTCCGCGAACCAGGATTCCTGGGACTGCGCGCAGTTTTGCAAAGCGCCGATGCCCGATTCGCCAATCTGGAAAGCATGGTCGTCCGCTACGTCGAAGGAACGCCCGCGCTACGCACCGGCACACACATGGTGACCGAGCCGGAGTTGCTGGAAGATATCAAGTGGTTTGGCTTTAATATGCTGAGCTGCGCTAATAACCACTGGTTGAATTTCGGCGAAAAAGGTCTGCTGCAAAACTGCTACCAGGAAGTATCCGAACCCTTCGGCACCCGCATCGAACGGCGGAACGGCCTGGGTATCATTCGCGCCGCGTAAAAGGTAGGAAGAAGACAATGCCGGATTTCAAACTGATCTCAGCCGATAGTCACGTCAATGAGCCCCCGGCCGCCTGGGAGCGAGTGCAGAAAGAATATGGCGAGCGCGCGCCGAAAGTCGTGAAAGATCCTCCGGGCGTCCCCAAAGGCATCTGGCTGCTCATCGACGGTCTTCCGCCGGTCGGTTTGTCTCACTACTCAAAGGGACAGGTCGTGGGCAAGGAAAAGGGCATTGCCGAAGTGGACCAGGAAAAACATTTCGAGACGATTCGCTTCAACGAAAATTTTCGCTACGAAGATTATCCCGGCGGCTGGGAGCCCGCGGCACGGCTCAAAGACCAGGATGTTGATGGCATCGAAGCTGAGGTTCTGTTTTCCAGCGCGGTGCGCCAACTCTACAGCCTCGCAGACGAACCGTTGCAGCGCGCCATCTTCCGCTCTTACAACGAATGGCTGCACGGGTTTTGCAGTCACAATCCGAAGAGACTCATCGGCTTGGCCACTATTTCAATCCTCGACATCGATCATACGATCGCTGACATCTTTCACTACGCCAAGCTCGGATTTCGCGGCGTGCAGATTCCCACGCGTATCAAAGACAGCGGCTATTATGAGTCCAAGTATGAGCCGATGTGGGCGGCGTTGGAAGAAACCGGAATGGTGGTGAACGTGCACACGAGCGCCACTCAAGGCGTCGCGCGGACGCATTACGAAGGGCCGCGGCCGGTAGAGCCAAAAAAGCAGAGTCTCGGCTTCGCCAACCGGCAGTCGCCGGCTCAGCAGTTTTTGGGGAATCTCATTCTCTCCGGTGTGTTCGACCGCCATCCAAATTTAAAAGTCGTCTGCGCGGAGTTCGACGTCGGCTGGGTCGCCAACCTCGTCCAACAGGTGGACTACTGGTTCGGCCGTGCGAGCACTTTCGACGCCGAGCGGAACATCAACAAGCTGCCGCCGAGTAAATACTTCAAGACAAATGTTTTCTTCACCTACCAGGACGACCGCGCCGGCGTCCTTACGACACCGGTGTATGGCGAGGATAATTTTCTTTGGGCCAGCGATTTTCCCCACGGCGTGACGACATGGCCCTACTCGAAAGAGACGGTCGACCGCAACTGCGAAGGGATCGATCCAATCGTCATGAGAAAGATCAATCGAGAAAACACGGCGAAACTATACCGTTTAGGCAATTGAAACCGGGAAGCTACGACCGGAATCGACAGAAAAGATCAACAATGCTTAGGAGGCAGAATGAAGGTCACAGTAGATAGAACAAAGTGCGAGGGTTACGCCAAATGTATTCAGGCCTCGCCCAAAGTATTCAAACTGGATGCAAAAATGATCGCCGAAGTCATCGACCCCAAGGGCGACACCGACGAGAAAATTCTCCTCGCCGCCAAAATCTGCCCCACCAAAGCGATCAGTTTAGAAGAGGAAGGAACGGGAAAAAAAGTATTTCCGGTGGATTGAAGGCTTCAGCTCGTCTTCCGGATACTGTTGTAACGTTCCCACAAGCAACAGCTCGGCCCCCAGGCATCGGTTCACTTCTTCTCGCGTTGCTCTGTAACTGTGTGTATCGCTTCGAGGCAGACAGTGCACAAGCGCATCCCGGCCGCGATGTGAACCAGATCCGTCAGTCCTCGTGGTTGCGTACACAACGCGCAAATTGGCTTTTGTCCTGTTTCTTTCGGCTCCGCTGCATTCTCTGACACTGGCTGGTCGAAATCGGCCTCGTCCCTGATGATGTCATTGCAAAGGTCAATACACTCATTACAGATGTAAACAGTAGGCCCGGCGATCAGTTTGCGTACTTCGTCCTGGCTTTTCCCGCAGAACGAGCAGACAAGCGGCTTACGCTGCTGGTCCTGTTCGAATCGCTCTCGTAATATGATCTCTTAAAGCTATCCTCGATCGCCGTGACAAGTTTTTTGAGCTCTTTCGCTACCTGACTTCCTCGGGGCGATTTCTTGGCTTCAATGAGTTTGTCCAAGATCTCTTCAAAGGCGTACACAGCATCACGATAACGCCGCTTTTCGATCAGGCGAGTACAATCTTCTATGTCGATCACGGGTTTTCTTTTTGCCATGTCTTCTCTTCCCGCCTGCCTAAATGCGTATGAGATGTTTAGCAGGGATCAAATCATATAACTGCCGCAGTTGACGTTGATCGCCTGGCCGGTGATGTAAGAAGCCGCGTCGCTGGCGAGAAAGAGAATCGTCCCGACAAAATCTTCCGGCTCGAGGACGTGGCCGAGCGGGTTCGAGCGCAGCCTATGCATCAGTTCCTCTTCGGTCCGGTGGCCGCGGGGCAAGGCGGTATTGGCAATCCCCGGGCAGATCGCATTCGCGGTGATCCCATCAGGGCCCAATTCACGCGCCAAACTTTTGACGAAGCCGATGATGGCAGCCTTCGATGCTGCGTAATGAGCACCTTCCTTCGCGCCGTAGTGCGCGATTCCCGAAGCGATGCTGATGATGCGGCCGCTTTTTTGCGCGCGCAAGGACGGCACGAACGCCCGCGAGCACAGGAAATTCCCTCCGAGATTAACGTTGATGGTTCGGTCCCATTCTGCTTCTTTCATGTCCACCACCAGGGCAGCCGGATAGACGCCCGCGTCATTGACGAGAATATCCACGTGGCCGAAGCGGCCGAGAGTCTCCTGCGCCAGGTTCTTCACGGAGGATTCACTCGCTACATCGACCTCCACCGGCAGGCTCTCCGACCCGAGATTGGTGAGTTCGTCGACAACCGACTTGGCCTTGTCCGCCTGGAGATCGGCCACAACGACTTTGGCGCCTTCGCGGCCCAGACCGAGAGCGATGGCCCGGCCGATTCCCTGGGCGCCGCCGGTCACGACCGCGACTTTTCCCTGCAGTCTCATGGAGTCACCAAGCCTCCGTTCACGTGAAAGGTTTGACCGGTGATCCACGCGCTTTCCGGCGTAGTCAGAAAGTAGAAGGCTTCGGCTATATCTTCGGGCCTTCCCGTGCGGCCCAAGGGAATATTCGACCAGCGTTGCCGGCGCGCTTCGGGAGACTCTTTGCCCATGACTCTCGGCGTGTCCGTTGGGCCCGGCGCAACGATATTGACCAGGATGCCGTAGGGCGCGAGCTCCTGGGCGAGGGATTTGCTGAAGGCGATGATGCCGGCTTTCGCCGCCGCATAGGGCGTGCGCAGCGCCGCACCGGTAAGCCCGTAGTTGGATGCGGTATTGAGAATCCGGCCACGTTTTTGGCGCTGCATGATGGGCGCGACTTCACGGCACATCAAAAACGTGCCTTTCAAGTTTACATCGATGACTTCTTTCCACTCGGCCCAGGTAAATTCTTCGATGCGCTTGGTATAAAAACTTCCCCCAGCGATGTTCGCCAGCACGTCGATCTGACCATAGCGTTTGCCGACGTCGGTCACGAGGGCCTTGATTTCATTCGCGCGGGTCACGTCGACGGACAGCGCTTCCGCTTTGCCGCCGCTCTCGGCGATCTCGCTTTTGACCGACTCGGCGGCTGCGCCGTCGAAATCCGCGATCACTACGCACATTCCGCCGGCCGCCATTCGATGCGCAACGGCTCGGCCGATGCCGTTTGCTCCTCCCGTGATCAACGCAACTTGGCTCACGGCGCTCCTTCAATGGATGAGTAAATATCGCTGATTTCTTTCTGATATCGCGCTTCCACGGCTTTGCGATCGATCTTGATTTTCTGAAAGGCGGTGACGCTCCTAACCTCCGTGGGGAAATCTTGCAGCATCAAGACGATCTTGCGAATCTTCTCCACGGCTTCGAGTCGTAGGTTGATTTGTTCCACTCGCGATTGAACGATGGCTTCGATTTCCTTCTCTGTCAGCGCGGATGCTTCCTTCTTCAACTCTGAGGCAATTTTTTTTCCGTCCGGGACGATCAGCGCTGCCATAAAGGGACGCCGGTCGCCGAGGAGAATCGCCTGGCGCACGAACGGATCGTTCTCCAGCATCAATTCGACGAAACCGGGATAAAGATTGGAACCGTCAGAGCAATAAAAGATATCTTTTTTTCTGCCGACGACGTAAAGACAGCCATCGGCATCCATCGTGCCCAGATCGCCGCTATGATACCAGCCGTCGGCATCAAGCGCCTCCCTCGTCGCCTCGGGATTTTCATAATAACCCGGAAACACCGTCGGCCCTCGCACCAAGATCTCACCGTCGTCGGCAATACGAACTTCGACGTTGGGGAACGGTTTTCCCAAACTCCCCGGCTTGCTATTGCCGATGCCGCTCAAGGATGCTCCACCACACTCCGTGGAGCCGTAGGTTCCAAGCAATGGGATGCCGATCAGCTGGAAAAAATGCATGATGCGCGGCCGCATCGGCGCGCCTCCGTAGGTGATGTATTTGATCCTGCCGCCGAGGGCCTGTTTCACGGTTTGATTGAGCGCGGATTTTAACGAATCAACTCGACGCGAGTCATCCTCACTCAAAGCTCCACGTTCGGCTTTGCTCTTATCCAGAGCTTCCAGCTCGTCCCACAGTTGCCGCTTTCCACTCTCGTCCAGGATGGTGTTCCAGATTGTTTCCATGACCCTGGGAACGATGGTCATCGCCGTTGGCGACAACGCCCCGATGACTTTTAGATTCACCGATTGTTCGGTCGCCTCGATGACAGCCGTGGTCCGGCCGGTGACGGCGCTCTTGAGAAAGCCGAACCTCCCGAGGAGATGATTTAGACTCAAAACGATGACGCTCATCTCTTCCGGCTTGCTCAGCACGATTTCGCCGCCGCTGGAGATATTCGATAATAGATTCTCCTGCGTGCGCATGACGCCCTTGGGCTCCCCGGTGGAGCCCGAGGTGTACATAATCGAAGCGAGATCTCTAGGATGAATCGATTCCAAAACCCGGCCCAATCGATCAGCGTCGTGCTTCCCACTCCGCGCGAGCAATTCTCCAAACGTCAGCGTGTGCGGCAGCCCGGCGCCGCTGCCGTTGAGCGCGATGATATATTCCAGCGACGGAAGCTGCCCTTTGAGATTGAGCAATCGTCCGACGGCGGTTTCATTCTCCGCAAAGACAGCGCGGCAACGCGAATGGCCTAACGTCTTGAGGACCGACGTATCCGACAAACGGGGAGAGACGACGACGTTCGGGAACCCGCCCGCCAGGGTCGCCATATCGGCGCACAGCCACTCGAGGCTATTCTCGCCGAGAATCGCTACCCGATCACCCTTGGCCAGCCCAAGAGCGCAGAGCCCGAAGATTGCGCTGCGAACTTTCGCGCCGAAATCGCGCCAGGAAATTTCTTCGAAACGCTCACCGCGCTGTAGTTTGACGAAAGTTTTGTCGCCTAGCTCCTCGACTCGGGAGAAAAAAATGGCTCCGAGGTGACGGTGACTGTAGGATTCGATTCTCGCGGACTGCATACTCATACGGGAGTGAACAGCGACGGCTCGTATTTCGACCTGCCCGGCTGTTCCACTTTCTTTAGACCTTTGATCTCTGCTCTGTGGGAGAATGCATATAGCACGGCATCGGCCACCTCGTCCATGTGCGCCTGAAGATAGCGCCGCGCCGGCACAGCCAGCCGCAAAAGCTCAACGCCGCGGCCCGACTGGCTGGGCGCCAGCGGCGGCCCCTTGGTCACTCGAACGCCCGAGACGTGATAGATGAAGGCCGCGAGCGCCTCGGCCGCGTAGTGATCCGGCGCAACATGAGGCAGGAAACTTTTGACGTCCAGGAACACGGCATGGCCGCCGGGCGGAGCGAGAATCGGCGTCCCGCCTTTGAGTCGACGCCAGAGATAGTTCACCTGTTCTACCCGGCTGGTGACGTAGGCGTCGCCGGAAAAGATTTCTCCTAGGGCAACGCTCATCGCTTCCATCGCCGTGCTCGGCGGCTGGCTGCCGTTCAGAAATGACTGGACCCGGGCTCGTTGGTATTTTCCCGCATCGCGCGTGGCGATCAGCCCGCCCGCAGGCACGAGCAAGTCTTTCAGCGCGCTCATGGTCAAGCCGTCGGCCAAAGAACAGGTTTCGTAAACGATTTCCCGGATCGAGCGGCTCTGATAACCCGGCTCTCTTTGTTTGATGAGATAGCTATTCTCGAGAATTCGGCAGCCGTCGATAAACAGCGGAACTTGCCTGGCGACAGCCATGGCTTTAGCGGCCTTCAGATTGCGCAACGAGACCGGATGACCGCCGCAAGAATTCACGCACAGTTCGACGTAAACACAGCCGACCTGCTCCCCTTGTTCCTTGAAAACCGTTTCCAGCTTGTTTAGATCGACGTTCCCTTTAAACAGTTGCTCGGAATAGAGGTCGTGGGCGTTATCGGAAATTACATCGACAATTTTGCCGCCGTTCGACTCGATATGAAAGCGCGTGGAAGGAAAAAGCATGTTGCCCGGCGCGACCGTGCCTTCTTTGACGTGCAGCTTCGCCCAAATGCGCTCCGCCGCCCGCCCCTGGGCCACCGGCACCACGTAAGGGAATCCGAAAATTTTTTGAAATTGCTCTGAAAATGAAATAAAAGCCCGGCTTCCTTCCGCCGCCATCTCCATTCCCGATTCCAACGGCCCCGCACCGACCAGCTTTGACAGTTGTGCCGTGCTCAACGAGCTGACGCCGCTGTCGGTTTTGAGGTCCACGTAGATCATCTCTTGAGGGATCAGCTCCGTGTTATAGTACGCGGCCTTGAGCGCCGCCTCGCGCTCGTCGAGAGTGGTCTGGCGCAACGGGCGCACCACAGCGATCTCGTAAGGCGTGGAGAACTGAATACCCGAAGAGGTGGTTTTCATGGTAGTTTTTTACAGCACCTGTCGGTTTATTCTCAACGGAAACGATATTCAAACATTCGCCTACTTCTGCGGAGCTCCTCCGACTTCCGCTCCAGCCGCACGAGCATAGCGACGGGTAAGTATGCCAAGCGCTTTCCGTACCATTTTTTTCTCCGTGGCAAAAGAGAGATTTTCGATCGCCTCCTCGATCGGAAACCAGCGCGCTTCGTCGACTTCATAATCGTGATTGCGCACATCACCCCGCAGGTATTGCAATAGAAAAAAGTAGACTCGCTTGGAGATCCGGATCGGCTCCCCTTCTTTGGTTTTCGACCGATAAGTGTACGAAATATTGCCGAGCTTTTGGTCGAGCCGTCCTTGCAGGCCGGTTTCCTCGCGCACCTCTCTGACGGCCGTCTGGCCGATGCGCTCCCCTTCTTCCACGTGTCCCTTGGGCAACCGCCAGCGTTTGCGCACACGGATCAGCGCCGTTTGAATCTGCCCCCGCTGGATTCGGTAGATCACGCCGCCACCCGACGTTTCCCTCACCGTGCGCATAACGTCACTGCGTTATGCAGCGCCGCCGGACACCTGTTCACCCAGCCAGCGCAGGTAACCGTCGCTGCCCTCGATAATAGGAAGTGCGATAATCTCGGGGACAGCGTAACTGTGCAGCTCATGTATCCTCTTCTCCAAGGCAGCGAACTGGCTATTGCGGGTCTTGATGATGAGAAGCTCCTCTTCGCTTTGCTCTACCTTGCCCTGCCAGCGATAAACGGATTGAACCGGCCCGATTCGATTGACGCACGCCGCGAGGCGTTCCTCGACAAGAGCCCGCGCTAGACGATCTCCCTCGGCGGGCGATCCGACCGTCACATAAACTACGATGAATTCCTGCATTAGCAGGGATCTTACAACGTCTTGAGCGAGAGCCGCAAGAAAGGATATAGGAAAATCGAGGCAATATGAAAAGCAAGGACAAATTGCGAAAAGAGATCTGGACGAGACTGCAAAAGAACAGAGTAGCGCGATTTCCTGGCGCCGAAGGTCGGATTCCTAACTTCACCGGCGCCGAAGCCTGCGCGAGAGCTCTAGCGCAAACTTCGTGGTGGCAAAAAGCGAAGGTGTTGAAAGTAAATCCGGATTCGCCCCAGCGCGCCATCCGGCAAAAGGCTCTGTCCGAAGGAAAAATCCTTTACATGGCTGTTCCGCGTCTACACAGTGAGAAACCGTTCATCGAATTGGATCCTCAGAAACTCAAGTGTTCGCCTTATGCGGCATCATCGATCAAGGGGGCCGACCGGTATGGCCGGCCCGTCAGCCTCGATGAAGTTAGAAGCATTGATTTGATTGTCTGTGGTTCGGTGGCGGTAAATCGTCGGGGCGCGCGCGTCGGCAAAGGCGGCGGCTACTCCGAGTTGGAGTTCGCGCTCCTAACGGAAGAAAAAAAGATCGCTCGCAATACTCCGATTGTGACTTCGGTTCACCCGCTGCAAATCGTGGATGAAGAGATTCCGATGACCGAACACGATATTCCGCTCACGGCGATCATCACGCCGGACGAGATCATCGAAACTAAATCTCCGTTGAAGCGGCCCAAAGGCATTTACTGGAAAATGTTGCCTCCAGAAAAGATCGAAGCGATTCCAGTGCTACAGAAAAGGACCAAGCAAGACTAATCTAAGTTTTTCTGCGACAGTCGGCTCATGCTCGCGCTCCGTTGAATCCCCTCTGGAGGTGTGTTTAACTCACTTAATTTCAAGGAATTTATGGCGATGCAAAAGATCGATTTCGAAAAAGGTAACGGCCTCGTTCCGGTGATCGTGCAGGACTATCGCTCGCGCGAGGTGTTGATGGTTGCCTACATGAATAAGCAGGCCTGGGAAAAAACCAAAAGAACCGGCAAGGCACACTACTACAGTCGTTCCCGCAAAGGCCTTTGGCTCAAAGGCGAAGAGTCGGGAAATTTTCAGGAAGTGAAAGACGCCTTTATCGACTGCGATCACGATACGCTCCTTTTACAGGTGCGACAAATCGGTGGGGCGGCTTGTCACGAAGGATTTCGCAGCTGTTTCTTCCGCAAAAGAGCAAACGGAAATTGGCAGGTCGTCGCCAAACGAGTCTTCGATCCC
>Ga0066652_100002420_pt1 | contig 10232 bp, 9 predicted proteins | sample GraSoiAngelo_101_FD_71413 | JGI IMG/M metagenome (GOLD analysis project Ga0066652, IMG submission 71413) | Grasslands soil microbial communities from the Angelo Coastal Reserve, California, USA - 14_0903_02_30cm | ecosystem: Environmental > Terrestrial > Soil > Grasslands | place: USA... | reverse complement strand
TCAGCAGGTAGACGCTGTTGAAGTCGCCGAGCGTCCAGATGAGGCTCAATAGCGTAGACGTAAGGTAGAGCGTGCGCAGCGACGGCCAGGTGACGTACTTGAACTTCTGCCAGGCGCTCGCGCCGTCGACGCTCGACGCCTCGTAGAGCTCGCGCGGGATCGCCAGGCGCCCGGCGACCAGGATCAGCGTCCAGAAGGGCAGCGCCTTCCAGATATGCACCAGCATCGCCATTGCCATCGCGAGCGGCGGGTTGGTGAGCCAGTTGGGCCCGTCGATCTGGAACCAGCGGAAGAGGAGGGAGTTCACCACGCCCCATTCGGGATTGAGCATGAAGCGGATGGAGAAGATCGTCGGGATCGCCGGCACCGCCCACGGGATGATGAAGACCACCGAAAGCCAGCGGATCCAGATTCGCTCATGCACGAAGAACCCGGAGAGGAAGAGCGCGAGAACGAACTTCACGTTCACCGCGACCAGCAGGAAGATGATGGTGTTCACCACCGTCGGCAAGAAGACCGGGTCGTCGAACAGCGTTTGGTAGCTTTGCGGATTGCGCGCGAGCCACAGGCCGTAGCTCACCGGATAGATGACGAAGATGAGGAACACGAGAATGTAGGGCGCGATGAGGATTGCGCCCCACATTTGCCACGACGAGCTTGCTTTTGCGGTGTGCATGAACAAGAAAGGGCCCCCGCGGGAGCCCTTTCGTGATGGCGCCGCCTGCGTTACCCCGCGACCTGCTTGATGCGCGCGATCATCTCGTCGACCGCCTTCTCCGGCGTCCACTTGTCGACCACCACGCGGTTCACCGCCTTCGCCCAGACGTTCTCGTTGTTGAGGATGGTGAACTTGTAGTTCTTGGTGAACTCGAAGGGCACCGTGCCGGCGGAGAACTGCTCGTGCACGATCTTGCGGTGCGGGTCCTCGGTCCAGAACGGACGCGACGCGCCGGACTTGGTCACCGGGTACCAGCGGCCGAGCGCACCCTCGACGTACGGGATCAGGTTCTCGTCCTGCATCGCGAACTGCACGAACTCCTTGGCGCGCTTCTTGTTCTTCGCGTTCTGGAAGATCACGCCGACCTTGACCGCCGAGCGATACACCATCGGCTGGCCGTCGGGCTTCGCCGGGAAAGCAGACGTGGCGATGAGCTCCGAATAGTTCTTCTTCGCCTGGGCGCGCTGCTCGGGCGTGAGCTTGTCGTTGTTTGAGTCGTCGAGCCACTTCGACGCAATCGAGATGGTCGCGTTGTGCGTCATCATGATCTGCTTGTTGTGGAAGGCGACGTTGTTGTCCGGGTCCTTCCAGTTCACCGCGGAGGGCGGGGTGCAGCCTGCATCGACGGTGTGCGCGTAGTCCTTCACCGTCGCCACCAGGCCCTTCTTCACTTCGGGGCGGTCGACAGTGAGCTTGCCATTGTCGTCCACCACCTTGACGTTGTAGGCGTCCATATAGGTGAGGAACGAGTAGAACGAGTCGCTCGAATCGACGCCCATCGGCGCGCCGACGGAGTAGATGCGCTGGCCGCTCTTCTTGCGGTAGCCCGCCTGGGCCTTGCTGCACCAGAAGTCCCAGTAAGCATTCCAGGCCTTCGGCACATCCGAGTCCTTGAAGCCGGCCTCGGCGAGCATGTCCTTCCAGTACTGGATGTGCATCGTCTGGCGCTTCATCGGAAAGGCGTAGTAGCCGCGCTTGCCGGTCTTCTCGTTGAGGAGATAGACAGTCTCGAGCGTCACCGGCAGGAAGCTCGCCTTCATCGGCATGAGGATGTCGGACAGATCTTCCAGGCGTCCTTCGGCGGCCCACTTGCCCGCGACCTGGAAGTCGAACACGTCGCCATAGGCCACGTCGGGCGGCGTGCCCGCGTCGAGCGCGGCCACGGCTTTGGGCACCGACTCCTGCGGCGAATAGCGCGACAGCTCGACTCTGACGCCGGTCTTCTTCTGGAACTTGTCGATCATGTCGTCGAGGGCCTTGTCCTCCTGCGGATAGAAGCCCTTGGTCCAGTACACCACCAGCGTTTCCTGCGCCGCGGCCGGCGCCGCGAAAGCAACGCACAGCGCTGCTGCACTCAGCAATCGAACAAACATGTGAAGAACGCCTCCTCTAGGGTTCACTTGTATGATAACCGACAATCATTTGTTCTTGGCCTTCCAGGCCTCGAACTCGGCCTTGGTCTCCGCATTCGGCGGATAAAGGCCGAAAATGCCGCGGCCTTCCTTCACTTTCATCTCCACCCAGTCCTCGAAGTGGGTCTGCGCTTCGGCTTCCCTGGCGACTTCGTCAGCCATTTTCGCGGGGATGACCACCACACCCTCGCCGTCACCGACCAGCACGTCGCCCGGGTAGACCGCGACGCCGCCGCAGCCGATCGGCTGCTGCATGTCGATCGCGTGGTGGCGCACCAGGTTGAGGGGCGCGGAGCGCGCGCCGCAGTACACCGGAAAGTCGAGCTTCTCGATCGTCGTCGAGTCGCGCAGGCCGCCGTCGGTGACGATGCCGGCGGTGCCGCGCACCATGAGTCGCGTCATCAGGATGTCGCCGCCGGTCGCCGCGCTGGCATCGCGCCGTGCGTCCATGACGAGCACGTGCCCCGGCGGGCAGGCCTCGATCGCCTCGCGCTGCGGATGACCGCGGCCCTCGAACGCGCCGAGCTGGTCGATGTCCTCGCGCGCCGGGATGTAGCGCAGGGTGAACGCTTCACCGACCATGCGCGCGCTTTTGTTGGCGCTGAGTAGAAAAATGCCCTGAATGAACACGTTGCGCAGGCCGCGCTTGAAAAGCACCGTGGTGAGCGTCGCGGTGGAGACTTTTTTCAGTGCTTCGCGGCTATAAGATGAAAGCATGGTGGAGTTCCAACGCGATGGCGGGGTCGCGCGCATCTTCCTCAACCGACCGCAGAAGGTCAATGCTTTGAATTCGGCGACGCTGGACGCCCTCGTCGCCATCCTGGCGAAGGTGGATGAAAACGTCCGCGTGCTGGTGCTCGGCGGCCACGGTGCCGCCTTCTGCGGCGGCGCCGATGTCAACGAGCTGGCGAAGCTCGACCCGGACAGCGCGCGCGAGTTCGTCGGCCGCATCCACCGCGTTTGCGCGACGTTGCGCGCCCTGCCGGTTCCCGTGGTGGCGCGCCTCCACGGCGCGGTGATCGGCGCGGGGCTGGAAATCGCGGCGGCGTGCGACCTACGCGTCGCCGCGCGCGGCACGCGCTTTGCGATGCCCGAAGTGAAGCTCGGCATCCCATCGGTGGTCGAGGCGGCGCTTCTGCCGCGGCTCATGGGCTCCGGGCGCGCCGCGTGGCTCGTGCTGACCGGCGAGCCGATCGACGCCGAGCGGGCGTATGAGTGGGGGCTGGTCGAGTCGCTGTGTGCCGCGAGTGACCTGGATCAAACGGTCGCGGGCGTGGTCCAAAGCCTGCTCGCCGCGGATCGGGCGGCGCTGCGCGCGCAGAAGGAGCTGCTCCAGCTGTGGGACGAGCAGCCACTGGCGGCCTCGATCGCGGCCAGCATCGAGCGCTTCGCCCAGGCGTATACAATAGGTAGGGCGAAAGCCCCGAAAGAATACTAGATACATGGCAAAGCAGGCGGTCTACGACGCATCGGCGATCCAGGCACTCAAGGGCCTCGAGCCCGTGCGCCGCATGCCAGGCATGTACACGCACACGGTCCATCCCCTGCACGTCGTGCAGGAAGCGATCGATAACGCGGTCGACGAGGCGCTCGCCGGCCACGGCAAGAAGATCACCATCACCGTGCACAAGGACGGCTCGGTCGAAGTCGAGGACGAAGGCCGCGGCATCCCGGTGGACATGCACCCGGTGGAGAAGAAGCCGGCGGTGGAGGTCGCCTTCACCATGCTGCACGCCGGCGGCAAGTTCTCGCGCTCGGGCGACGGCGTCTACCACATCTCCGGCGGCTTGCACGGCGTCGGCGTCGCGGTGTCGAACGCGCTTTCCAAGCGCTGTGAAGTCACCGTGTTCCGCGACGGGCAGAAACACACCATTGCCTTCGAGGGCGGCGAACTCAAGCAGAAGTTGCGCTCCGAGAAAATAAAGGAAAGGCGCACTGGGACGGTGGTGCGGTTGTGGCCGGATCCGAAGTACTTCGACTCGTCGAATATCCCGCTCGCCGAGCTCGAGCACCTGGTGCGCTCGAAGGCCTACCTGCTGCCGGGCCTGGCGATGGTTCTCGAGATCGAGGGCAAGGACAAGCGCGGCTGGAAGTACGAACGCGGCATGGCGCAATACTTCGACTTCATGCTCCAGGGGCGCGAGCTGGTCGCGCCGATGTTCGCCGGCGAAAAATATTTCCAGCAGACCGATATCGCCGAGATCGAGCCCGGCGAAGGCGCCGCGTGGGCCATCGGCTGGGTGGCGGAAGGCGAGGTGTTCGCCGAAAGCCACGTCAACCTGATCCCGACGCGCTCGGGTGGCACGCACGAAGCCGGGTTCCGCTCGGGCATCTTCGAGGCGCTGAACATCTTCATGGACACGCGCGCCCTCGCGCCCAAGGGCGTGAAGATCATCGCCGACGACTTGTGGCAGCGCGCGTGCTTCACGCTGTCGGCGCGGATCGTGCGCACCCAGTTCCATGGACAAACCAAAGAGAAGCTGACCACCCGCCATGCCGCGAGATTGCTGGAAATGTGCGTGCGCGACCCCTTCGAGCTGTGGCTCAGCCAGCACCCCGACGAAGGCAAGAAGATCGTCGAGCTGACCATCGAGCAGGCCCTGGCGCGCCTGTCCAAGGGCAAGAAAGTCGAGCGGAAAAAGTCCAGCGGCATTGCCACGCTGCCCGGCAAGCTGGTCGACTGCGCTTCGGGCGACGTCACGCGCAACGAGCTGTTCCTGGTGGAAGGCGACTCGGCCGGCGGCTCCGCCAAGGAAGCGCGCGACAAGGAGACGCAGGCGTTGCTGCCGCTACGCGGCAAGGTGCTCAACACGATGTCCAAGGACAGCCGCACGGTGCTCGCCAACAAGGAGCTGCAGGCGATCGCCACCGCCATCGGCGTTGACCCGCACGGCGCGGACGATGCGGTCGACCTGAGCGGTATCCGCTACGGCAAGGTCATCGTCATGACCGACGCCGACGTCGACGGCGGCCATATCCAGGCCCTGCTCCTCACATTTTTCTTCATGCACGCGCCGAAGCTGGTGGCGAGCGGGCACCTGTACGTCGCGCAGCCGCCGCTCTACAAGGTCGAGGTTCCGTCGCAGGGCAAAGGCAAGCCGGCGCGCCGCGTGTACTGTCTCGACGATGACGAGCTCGCCGAAATGCTGGCGCAGCTGAAGAAGGAAAAGGTGAAGGACGGTTCCTGGGAGATCTCGCGCTTCAAGGGCCTGGGTGAAATGAGCCCCGAGCAGCTGTGGGAGACGACGATGAATCCGGATACGCGCCGGCTCGTGCGCATGGAGCTCGACGCCAAGGAACTCAACAAAGCCCGCGCCACCTTCGAGCTGCTGATGGACTCCGGTGAAGCCGAAGGCCGGCGCAACTGGATGCGCGAGCACTGGAAGACGGTGGAGGCCGACGTCTAATCACGGACAGACCACGTTTTCATGGCGGCGAAGAAAAAATCGAAGAACAAGCCTTTTTGGGAACGCGCATATCAGGGCCATGCCTATTGGCTCGGAAAGGCCAGATTGGGCAAGGTCACCCTGGCAGGTAAGAACCACTACGAATGGCAGGCGGCCGGTCGCGCGGGTATCAGCGAGGACCTGGAGAGCGCGAAACAGGCCGTCGAACTCGCCATTGCCATGGCCGATAAGCAGCTCGATCTTTTCCAAGAGAAGTAATTGGTGACTGTCACCGTTTAGGAACTCATGGACGACGCCAAGACACTCGACCTTTTCACTCCTGACAATGGCGACGAAGCCGCGCCGATCGAGCAGCACGCGTCGCACGCCTATCTCGGCTACGCCGTGTCGACCGTCAAGGCGCGCGCGCTGCCCGAGATCGCCGACGGCCTCAAGCCGGTGCAGCGCCGCATCCTCTATGCGATGGGCGAGGCGGGCGGCGCGGGATTCTCGAAGTGCGCGCGCTATGTCGGGGAGGTGCTCGGCAAGTACCACCCGCACGGCGACAGTTCGACTTACGAGGCGCTGGTGCATCTCGCGCAGCCGTTCTCGATGCGCTATCCGTTGATCGACGGGCAGGGCAACTTCGGCTCGCGCGATGGCGATTCTGCGGCGGCGTATCGATACACCGAGGCTCGCCTTTCCCGGTTTGCGGAATTGATGCTGGCCGAAATCGGGCAGGGCACCGTCGATTTCGTCAAGAACTACGACGGCAAGTTCGACGAGCCGGCGCTCCTCCCGGCCCGCTTGCCCTTTGGGTTCTTGAATGGCTCGTTCGGCATACCGGTGGGATTTTCGACCCGCATCCCGTCGCACAACCTGAAGGAAGTGGCCGAGGCGGCGGCGCATGTCCTCAAGCATCCGCGCGCGAAAGTCGAGGACGTGCTCGAGATTCTGCCGGGGCCGGACTTTCCCGGCGGCGGCCAGATCATCTCCCCGGCCGAGGAGCTGCGCCAGGCCTACGAGACCGGCCGCGGCTCGCTGCTCCTGCGCTGCAAGTGGGAGCGCGAGAACCTGGCGCGCGGCCAGTGGCGCATCGTCGTCACCGAGCTGCCACACGGCGTCTCGGTGCGCCAGGTGATGGAGGAGATCGAGGGCCTCGCCAACCCATAGCCCGGCTTCGGCAAGAAGGAGGTGACGCAGGAGCAAAAGCGCCTGAAGCAGTTCATCCTCGACCAGGTCGAGGGTGTGCGCGACGAGAGCGACCGCAAATCGAAGCTGCGCCTGGTGATCGAGCCGCGCAGCTCGCGGCAGAACCCGGAAGAGATGATGGCGGCGCTGCTCGTGCACACGTCGCTCGAGAGCCGCTACGCGGTTAATCTCACCTGGCTTGGCCGCGACGGCCTGCCCGAGACCAAGGGCATCGTCGAGGCGCTGAGGGAGTGGGGCGAGTTCCGCGTCGAGACGGTGCGCCGGCGCACGCAGTTCCGCCTCGATCGCGTCGAGGAGCGCCACCACATCGTCATGGGCCGCTTGATGGCCTATGTGAAGATCGACGAGATCATCAAGCTGATCCGCGCCTCGGACGATCAGCCGGAAGCGAAGCAGAAGCTGCGCGAGCGCTTCAAGTTTTCCGAAAGGCAGGCCGAGGACATCGTCAATCTGCGCCTGGGGCAACTCACCCGGCTCGACGGCGTCAAGCTGAACGACGAGCGCAAAGTGCTCGAGGCCGAGCGCAAGGGACTGAAGACGCTGCTGGGGGACGAGAAGGAGCTCAAGAAACTGGTGGTGAAGGAGCTCGCGGAGGACGCCAAGAAATACGGCGACGAGCGCAGGACCCTGATAAAACCGGCCGAGCGCGCGCAAATCGAGCGCACGGTGGTCGAGGAGCCGCTGACGGTGATCCTGTCGCGCAAGGGCTGGATGCGCGCACGCACCGGCCACGGGCTCGATCTGTCGACGCTGGCGTTCAAGGAAGGCGACGCGCTTGCGCAGACGCTGGAATGCAAGACCACCGATTCGGTGCTGGTACTCGCCGGCGGCGGCAAGACCTTCACCATCGCGGCGGCCGACATCCCGAGCGGACGCGGCGACGGCGCGCCGGTGAACACGCTCGTCAACTCGGGCTCCGAGCCGATCGTGTGGATGGGCACCGGCAATCCGGCGCAGCGCCTGCTGATGAACTCGAGCGCCGGCCTCGGCTTCCTGTGCAAGCTCGGCGACCTCGAGTCGAAGACGCGACAGGGCAAGGACTTCTTCGCCGTGTCCGAAGGCGCGGCGGCGCGCCCGCCGGCGCTGGTGAGCGCGGGCAAGTACTTGGCGGCGCTTTCCTCGGATGCGCGCCTGCTCCTCTTTGAGATCGGCGAGGTGCCTGAGCGGCCGAACGGTGGCGTCGGCGTGCAGCTCATCGCTTTGCCGGAAACTGTGCAATTGGCGGACGTGGCGATCACCGACGGCAAGTCGCTGGTGGTCTCGGGCATCAAACGCAAGAACCGCGCGGCCGAGACGCTCGACGCCAAGCAGCTCGCCGAGCACATCGGCAAGCGTGCGCAGCGCGGCAAGCTGGCGGATGTGGGTTTTCGCCCAGACAAGCTAGGTGAATGAGCAGCTGAGAACGCTGCGGCCACTCTGGGCACCGGCCGGGATCCTGGTGGCGGCGGTGCTCGCCATCTGGCTTGGCCGGCCGCTGCCGGCATCGCTCGCCGGGCTGCGCAGCGCGGGGCCGTACGCGGCGCTCGGCACGGCCGTAGCGCTTGCCTGGTGGTTCAACCGCGGCCGCGCCTTCGTCATTGCCGCCTCGCTCCTCGCCGGGTTCGCGGCGTGGCAATACTTTCACAGCAAGGCGGTGTACACCGCGCTCGTCATGCTTGTCCCGTTCAACGCCTTCCTGGTGCTGGCATTCGCCGATCGCGGCGCGCGCTACCGTGCGGCGTACGGTTGGCTCGCGCTGCTCGGCGCCGAGGCGCTGCTCATCGGCTGGCTTGGCTCGGGGCACGAGCGCTGGTCGCTCGACAACTGGTGGCTGCGCTCGCCGCCGACCCCATTCGTCGGCCGGCTGGTGTGCGCGGCGGCGTTCGCCGCGACCGTGTGGCGCGCCTGGCCCGAGTTCAAGCCGGTGCCGGTCGGCAACGCCGGCGCCGTGGCGACCTTCTTTCTTGCCGCCGAATGGGCGGCTTCGCCGGGCGCCTACGCGCTCTTCATGACGGCGAGCGGATTCCTCCTCATCGTCGCGCTGCTGCACGAGTCGCATCAGCTCGCCTTCCGCGACCAGCTCACCGGGCTGCCAGGGCGGCGCGCGCTCGATGAGCGCCTGCGCTCGGTCGGCGAGCGCTATGCGATCGGCATGGTCGATGTGGATCACTTCAAGCAGTTCAACGACACACATGGTCATGATGTGGGTGACCAGGTGCTGCGTCTGGTCGGCGGGCGTCTGGCGCAGGTCGACGGCGGTGGCGTCGCCTATCGCTACGGCGGCGAGGAGTTTTGCGTGCTGTTCCCGGACCGCGACATCAACGAAGCGCAGCGCGCGCTCGAGCAAATCCGCGCGTCGATCGAGCATTACAAGATGGCGGTGCGCGGCGCCGACCGACCCAAGCGTCCTGAGGTGGGCGCGAAGCGGCGCGGAGACGCCGTGCCCGAAAAAATGCTCTCGGTCACGGTGTCGATCGGCCTTGCGGCGCCCTCGAGAGTGCAAGCCGCGCCGCGCGAAGTCGTCATGGCAGCGGACGAGGCGCTCTACCGCGCCAAAAAGGCCGGGCGCAACCGCGTCAGTCGGTAGGAACGCGGGTTGCAGGAGTTGTTGAGAAGGAGAGCGTTCCCATGCGCACACTATTGATAGCCAGCCTCTTCGCCGCCGCCAGCGTCGCATTCGCACAGGCAGAAAAGGACAAGGCCGCCGAGCAGCAGAAGCCCCAGGCGGAGCAGGAAAACGCGAAGGCGCTCCAGGAACGCGCCCGTGTCGAAGGCGCCGCCGGTGGCACGCAGCCGGTGCCGGAAGACAAGCGCAAAAGCGCCGGCGCCGGCGCGGGTCCGCATCGGCATGACCATTTGCCGAGCCCGGCGAAGCTACCGCGCGACGAGCCCGTAGCACCGCCGAAATAACTACCCACCCAGGCACGCCGTTTGCACGCATACCTGGGGTATTTCCCTTTCCAACACCTGGAGGAACGTGATGCGTAAATTCTTACCTGTCGTCTTTTCTGGCGTGCTGGCCGTCTCGTTCAGCCAGCTCGCCCTCGCGCAGAGCACCAGCGCGCAAGGCTCTACCAGCGCGGATACCAGCGCTGATCTGAAGTCGAAGCCGGTGGATACGTCGGCGAGCGGCAGCGCCAAGGCCGGCGCCGGCGCAAGCACCAGCACCGACAAGAGCACCGCCAGCGGGTCGACCGCGGCAAGCGGCGGCTCCTCGACCGGCTCGAGCGCCGGCGCAGGCGCGAGCACGCCGAGCGACGCCAAGGCCAAGGCCGGCCCGACCGATAACCCGAACGTGACGCGCGACGCGCAGGGCCGCGAGCACGCCAACAAGGGCAAGCACAAAGGCCAGAAGAAGAACAAGAAGAACAAGGACGTCGATCAGACTTCCAGCACGACCAAGTCCGACAAGGCCTCGACCGCGGCGGGTTCGACGGCGAAGAGCGATAAGAGCTCCTCGTCCGCGGCCGCGGGCGGCTCAAGCGCAGCGGGTGCCTCGGGCTCGGCAACTGGGAAGGCGGACTC
>Ga0066652_100002419_pt1 | contig 10232 bp, 6 predicted proteins | sample GraSoiAngelo_101_FD_71413 | JGI IMG/M metagenome (GOLD analysis project Ga0066652, IMG submission 71413) | Grasslands soil microbial communities from the Angelo Coastal Reserve, California, USA - 14_0903_02_30cm | ecosystem: Environmental > Terrestrial > Soil > Grasslands | place: USA... | reverse complement strand
CACGACCGTCGATTTTCTCAGCCTGAGGCTGAGTAACTCGACGTTCGGCGAGCTCAGAGGGCGTTGCCCGGCGCTACTCGGTCGGCGTCACGCGGTATGCGTCGAAGACCGAGTCCACGTTGCGGAGGCGCGCGATGCACTGGCGAAGCTGGTCGGTGTCGCCGACTTCGACCACGAAGCGGTTGCGGACCATCGGGTGCTTGGTCGAGCAGCGCGCTTCGAGGATGTTCACCCCGGCCTCCGCGAAGCTCCGCGAGAGGTCCTCCAGCAGCCGTGTCCGATCGTAGGCGTCGACCTGGAGCTCGACGCGGTAGGAGCTCGTGTTGTCGCCATCCCACGAGACATCGGTGAAGCGCTCCGGCGCCTTCCGCAGCGCCTCGACGTTGCGGCAGTCGGCGCGATGGATCGTGATCCCGCGCCCAAGCGAGACGTAGCCAACGATTCCGTCGCCGGGGACCGGGCGGCAGCACTTCGCGAGGCGGACGACCACGTCCTCGACGCCCTTGACCTGGATGCCGAAGGCCGAGGCGTCCTGGGTTCGGCGCTGGCGCTCGTCACGGCCCTCCAGCACGCCGGCGAGCCGCGACTCGGTCTCGTCGCCCGCAACGGCCTCCCCCTGCTTGAGCCGCTGCATGACCTTGTTGACGGCGGTCTTCGGGGAGATCTTCGCCTGCCCGAGCGCGATATAGAAGTCATCGGCCTTGCGAAAGCCCATCTCGCGGGTGACGTCGGCAAGGAGTGGCGAGCCAGCGATCCGCTGCGGTGGGAGGCCGCGCTTTCTGAGCTCCCGCTGGAGCTCCTCGCGCCCGCGCCGCTCCGCGTCCTCGCGGCGCTCGCGCGTGAGGAATGCGCGGATCTTGTTCCGCGCGCGCGTCGTGCGGACCACGGAGAGCCAATCGCGCGACGGGCCGCGCTCGCGCTTCGCGGTCAGGATCTCGACGATGTCCCCGGAGCGAAGTTGGTAGTGGAGCGGGACTATCTTGCCGTTCACCTTCGCCCCCACGCAGCGGTGGCCGACGTCGGTGTGGACGGCGTAGGCGAAGTCAAGGGGCGTCGAACCCGCCGAGAGGTTCTTCACTTCCCCCTTCGGGGTGAAGACGAACACCTCGTCCTCGAAGAGGTCGACCTTCAGCTGCTCGAGGAACTCGGTCGGGTCCTGCTCGGAATCCGCCTCGACCAGCTGGCGCAGCCAGGTCATCTTCTCGCGCCGGGGGTCGCCGTTCGCCGGCGCGCGGCCTCCCTCCTTGTAGAGGACGTGAGCCGCGATCCCGTACTCCGCGAGCTCGTGCATCTCGCCGGTCCGCACCTGGATCTCGAGCGGGCGCCCCTCCGGGCCGATCACGGTCGTGTGAAGCGCCTGGTAGAGGTTCAGCTTCGGCGTCGCGATGAAGTCCTTGAATCGCCCGGGCAGCGGCTTCCAGAGCGAGTGGATGATGCCGATCGCCCCGTAGCAGTCCTTCACCGATCCGACGATCACCCGCATCGCGGTGAGGTCGTAGATCTCGTTGAACTCGCGCCCCTTCTTGGTCATCTTCGAGTAGATGGAGTAGAAGTGCTTGGCGCGGCCGGAGATTTCGGCCTCGATCCCCACCTTGCGCAGCTCGGCTACGAGGAACCGCCCCGCCTCGCTCACGTAGCGTTCGCGCTCGGCGCGCTGCTGGGCCACGAGCTTCTTGATCTCGTCGTACTTGCGGGGGTGAAGGCGCTGGAACGCGAGGTCCTCGAGCTCCCACTTCATCGCGTGGATCCCGAGCCGGTGGGCAAGCGGGGCGTAGATCTCAAGCGTCTCGCGTGCCTTCTCGAGCTGCTTTTGCTTCGGCAGCGCGCCGAGCGTTCGCATGTTGTGGAGGCGGTCGGCGAGCTTGATCAGGATGACCCGGACGTCCGTGGCCATCGCGACCATCATCTTCCGGTAGTTCTCGGCCTGCTTCTCGTCGCGGCTTTGGAAGGTGATGCCGGTGAGCTTCGTCACCCCGTCGACGAGCGTCGCGATGACGTCGCCGAAGCGCTCGCGGACCTCGTCGAGGCTGGCGCTGGTGTCCTCGACCGTGTCGTGCAGGAGCGCCGCGCAGAGCGTCTCGGTGTCGAGACGAAGCCCGGCGCAGATCTTCGCGACCTCGACCGGGTGCGTGATGAAGTCCTCGCCCGATCGCCGCTGCTGGTCGGCGTGGCGCTCGCAGGCGAAGACGAACGCCTCCTCGACCGTCGCCCGATCGACCCGCGCCGGGTCGCCGGTGCCGTGCTCCGAGATCACCGCGAGCAGATCGCCAAGGAGCCCGCGCTCCTCGCGCGTCAGCTCCTTCGTCCGCTCCGTCTGAGGCGCCACTCGCCGCCGGCCGGTGCGTGCGCCGACGCGGGTATGGCCGCTTCGCTCCGCCTCCCCGCGGGGCGCCTTCAGCTTCGTGTTCGCTCGGTCAGGTATCGCACGCCCTCCTGCGACCGAGCTCGAAAGGCGGCGAACGCCGCCGACCGCTCGAGCTCGCTCCCAGCTGAGGATACGACTCGCAGGGAGCGGCCGGGCGCGGCCGGATGCACGAGCACGGCCTCCGTCTCGACGAGCGCGCGGAGGCACCGCGCCGCCGCTTCGGGCGAGCGCTCGTATGGGGCCGGGCCGCTCAAGGTGTGGCGCACGGCTTCCTCGGGAACCTCGCCGCCACCGTCCGCGAGCTCGCGGAGGGCACGGTAGACGGCGGCGAGCACGGCGCGGGTGGGCCACTCGGCCTCGTGGGCGCGGCACGCGAGGTCGAGATGGGCCTCGCTCCACGCGAGGTGGAGGTATCCCGCCCCGCGTGCCAGCGAGTGGTCGAGCGCTCGTGCGGGCGGCGGGTCGATCGCGACCGCGTGCGCGAAGCGCTCCGGCAGCGCCGGATCGCGCGCGAGGGCGCTCCAGTCGGCGAGCACGACTCCGGCGCCCTCGATCGCCTCGGCGATCATGCGGCGTGCCGGCTCATCCGCGAGGCGTGCCGAGGCGAAGGCGACGGTGCCGCCGCCGAAGCGAGCCGGGACGGCAGCCCGCTCGACGAGCTCGCGGCGGCGAAGCGCGTCGCAGCAGGCGACGAGCGTCGCCTCACCCGATGCGGCGAGGGATGCCACGGCCGCCACACCGCTTCGCTCGCGCCGATCGACGACCTCGCGACGGCGCGCGGTCTCATCATCGGTCGCAACCGCGCGGGCCGGCCAGCGATCGAGCGGCGCGCAAAGCTCCGTCTCGACTCGCTCCCACCACTCCTGGTCATCGGGTCGCGGCGGCTCGCACCCCGCGAGCGGGGCGGGGCGGTGCACGCCCTCGAGGACGACCCGCGGTTCGATCGCCCCGTTCCACCGATTGACCTCGAGGCCGACCGAGGCATCGAGCGGCCCCTCGCGCGCGGCCTCCGCCAGTTCGCCGTTCACGCCGAACGCGACGCCGAGCGCGCGCCGCGATCCAGTGGCGAGGGTGAACCGAGCGTGGCGGTCGCCGCTTCCCATCGGCCGCACGTCGGCGAGCCGCGCCGCTGGGACGAGCAGCCGCACCTCGGGGTTGCCGATCCCGAACGGGCCGAGCCGGCGGAGCTGCTCGGCAACGTCGAGGCCAAGGCTCTCGCACCCCACGACCGCGTCGATTGGCTCCGGTGCCGCTCGCGCGTCGGGTCCCAGGACGGTGGCCGCGTGCTCGCAGAAGGCACGGCGGAACGAGTCGATGCGGGAGCCGTCGATCTCGATCCCCGCCGCCGCACGGTGCCCTCCGTAGGCGACGAGGTGGTCACCGCAGGCGCTGAGCGCCGCCAGCAGGTCGAAGCCCGGGACGCTTCGCCCCGACCCTCGCCCCCGCCCCCCGGGGCCGAGCGCGACGAGGACGGTCGGCACGAGATGCTCCTCGGCGAGGCGGGAGGCGACGATGCCGATGACCCCCGGATGCCACCCCTCGCCGGCGAGGACGAGCGCGGGGCCGCCCGCCAGCTCGGCCGGGAGCGCCGCCCGAGCCCGCTCCGCCTCCGCCAGCACCTCCGTCTCGACCTCGCGGCGCTCGCGGTTTGCCCGGTCGAGGTCCGCGGCGATCGCCTCGGCGCGGGACTCGTCGGCGGTCAGCATCAGCTCCACCGCGGCGTCGGCTCGGTACAGGCGCCCGGCGGCGTTGATGCGGGGGCCCAGGCGAAACGCCAGATCGCCCTCGTCGAGGCGCGTCGGGCTGACCCCGGCCGCGGCGCACAGCGCGCGCAGGCCGGGCCGCTGGGCCCGCCGGGCGAGCTCGAGCCCGCGCCGAACGAGCGAGCGGTTCTCGCCCCGCAGCGGCACGAGGTCGGCGACCGTCGCGAGAGCGACCAGGTCGAGATCCGCGGCGGCCCATTCGAGGCCGTGGAGGGCGTCCGCGAGCTTGTAGGCCACGCCGGTCGCGCAGAGCTCCGGGCACGGGTAGCTCGAGACGGCGGGATGGAGGGTTGGGCAGCGAGGGAGGTTGTCGGGAGGTTGATGGTGGTCGGTGACGATCACCTCCATCCCGTTCGCGAGCGCGGCGCGGATCTCGGCGGCGCAGCCGATCCCGCAGTCGACGGTGATTAGAAGCTGGGTGCCGCGCGCCCGCAGCCGCTCGATCGAGGCCGCGCTCAGCCCGTAGCCATCCTCGACCCGCGACGGGATGTACCAGTCGCAGTCGGCGCCGAGCGCCCGCAGCGCTCGAACGAGGATCGCGGTAGCCATCGTGCCGTCGACGTCGTAGTCCCCGTGGACGGTGACTCGCCGGCCCGCGGCGATCGCCGTCCGGACCCGCGTCACGACGGCCTCCATGCCGTCGAATGCGAAGGGATCGTGGGACTCGTCGGCATCGAGGAACGCGCGCGCCTCCTCGACCGTGCGGAAACCGCGGCGTACGAGCGTCGCGGCGACCGGCTCGGCGAGCGCGAGGTCCCGCTCGAGGGCGCGGGCGGCGGCGTAGTCGTAGGGGGCGAGCGTGAACGTTGGCGCGGCGCCTGCCATCCCAGGCAATAAAGGCCGTGCCCCGGACGGAATCGCCCCGGCCGGAGTTGCTGGTCGAGTTGACCGCGATTATTTGGGGTCAACTCGACCAGCGTCCGGCTGCCCCTCCCCCACCTGTTCATGGAGGCCGGGGGCTCGCCTACTCCGTCGCGCTGAACTCCCAGATCGCGATGCCGAGCATCGCCAGGCCGAGGAGCAGGACGATCGCCGCCTCGAGCAGCGCCGGAACGTGCCAGCCCCACCAGGTCACGCCGGGCGCGAGCGCGTGACGGGCGGCCGCCGAGATATCGAGGTGGCCGAAGATGAGCCGGCGCATCGGATCGACCGCGTAGGTCAGCGGGTCGATCCGGTTCAGGACCGCGAGCCATCCCGGCAGGCCCGCGACCGGGAACAGGGCGCCGGAGATGAAGAACATCGGCATGATGATCATCTGCATCACGCCCATGAAGGACTGCAGCTGCTTCATGCGCGCGGCGACCATGACTCCGAAGGCCGTGATCGCGAACGCGAGCAGGAGCTGGAGCCCGAAGATCCCGAGGATGAGCAGCGGGTCGTAGGGGACGTCGACCGCTCCGGCGAGGCAGATCAGGATCACGCCCTGGAGGCTCGCCACCGTGGCTCCACCGAGACACTTCCCGATCACGATCGAGCTGCGGCGCACCGGCGCGACGAGCATCTCGCGCAAGAACCCGAACTCGCGGTCCCAGACGATCGACGCCGCCGAGAACATCGCGATGAACACCACCGCGATGCAGAGGATCCCCGGGTAGATGAAGGTCTTCAGGTTGATCCCGAAGGCGCTCGCCGCGGTGAGCTGCTGAAGGCCCGACCCGAGCACGAACAGGAACAGCAGGGGCTGGACGAGCGACGTGACGATCCGCAGCCGGTCGTTGCGAAAGCGGATGAGCTCCCGCCGCCAGACGATCTTGATCGCGCGCAGCTCGCTGCGCAGGCTGCGCGCCGGCACGTGGACGCGGACCACATCGGACGGAGCGCCTGGCGCGCGGGTCGCCCCGGCGACGGCGGTCGCGTCCGGCACCTTCACCGCCGTGCCCCCGTCATCACCTGCATCATCACCCGGTTGCGCAGCTTGTCCGCCGACTCCTCGGCGTCGCGGATCGTGGTCCCGGTGTGCGCCATGAAGACGTCGTCGAGGGTCGGGCGAGCGACGCTGACGGCGCGGATCGGCACCCCGAGCTCGGCGAACAGGCGGGGCACGAACTGCTCGCCCTCGCGAACCGCGAACGTCACCGCTCCCTCCGAGCGCTGAGCCTCGATCCCGAACCGCGCGGCGATCGACGCGATCGCGGCTTCGTCGTCGTCGGTCTCGAGGCGGATTCGGTCAGCCCCGACGGCCGCCTTGAGCGCGGCGGGCGTGTCGAGCGCGACGATCTCCCCGCGATCCATGATCGCGATCCGGTCGCAGATCTCGGCCTCGTCCATGTAGTGCGTCGTCATGAAGATGGTGATCTCCTCCGCCTCGCGGAGCTCGCCGATGTAGCGCCAGATCGAGCGCCGCGTCTGCGGGTCGAGGCCGATGGTCGGCTCGTCGAGGAACAGCACGCGCGGCGAGTGCAGGAGCCCGCGCGCGATCTCGAGTCGCCTCCGCATCCCGCCCGAGAACGTGAGCACCTGCGAGTCCCGCCGCTCCCACAGCCCCACCATCTCCAGGACCTGCCGCATGCGCGGCTCGACCAGCGAGCGCTCGACCCCGTAGAGCTCGGCGTGCATGCGCAGGTTCTGCGCCGCGGTCAGGTAGCCGTCCAGCGTCTGGTCCTGGAAGACGAGGCCGATGTGCCGGCGCACCTCGTCGCGCTCGGCGACGACGTCGTGCCCGGCCACCGCGGCGCGCCCGCCGCTCGGACGCGCGAGCGTGCACAGCATGTTGATCGTCGTCGTCTTGCCGGCGCCGTTCGGGCCGAGGAAGCCGAACACCTCGCCGCTGGCCACGGTGAAGTCCACCCCGCGGACCGCCTCGACCTCGTCGTACCGCTTCGCGAGCCCCTCGACGAGGATCGCGGCGGCGGCCAGCGGGCGGCCATCGGTGCTGGACGCCGGTGGGTGATCGGTGGCAGAAATGGAGATCAACACGCTAGGACACGCCCGGTCTATGCTCGGCAGGTGAGGCGGGAAGCCCGGCTGATCACGGCGGCTGGCTGCGTGCTGGCGCTCGCCGTCTTCGCGCCGTCGACCGAGGCGACGTTCCCGGGCAAGAACGGCAAGGTCGTCTTCGCCGGCGATGCGGGTGGCAACAGAGGGGGCCTCATCCTCCTCGACCCGACCAGCGGGCAGCGCACGGTGCTGACGCGTTCACCGCGTTTCGTGCAGAACGACGGGGCGCCAACCTTCTCGGCGAGCGGTCGGCGAATCGCCTACGACCACTTCGGTGGCGGCCGCGTCCACATCGACGTGATCGGCGTCAACGGCAAACCCCATCGCCAGCTGACGAACGGCCGTGACGCATTCGATCCCACGTTCTCGCCAAGCGGCCGGATCGCCTTCGACTCCTTCCGGCACCGGAAGAGCTTCATCTTCGTCATGCGCGGGAACGGCAGCCATGTACACAAGCTCGTCGCCGGCTCCTCCCCGGCGTTCTCACCAAGCGGCGGCTTGATCGCCGTCGACGCCGGACGCAAGATCGTCGTGATGCGGGTCAACGGCTCCCACCGTCACACGATCGGCCGCGGCTCCGACCCGAGCTTCGCGCCCGATGGGAGGCGACTCCTGTTCGTCAACCGCGACTCGAGCGACGTCGATCAGCTCTTCGTCTCGCGCACCGACGGCAGCCACCGGCGCCAGATCACGTCGAATTCGAGCTCGAACCTCCTGCTCGCGGACCCCGCCTTCTCGCCGAACGGAAAGCAGATCGTCTTCGAGGGCGAGGACATCACCGGCGGCGAGGGCCAGTCCGACGACATCTACCTCATCAACGCCGACGGCAGCGGCCAGCACCAGATCACGACGGATGGCGGCTCCGAGTCCCCCGACTGGGGCCCGGCGCCACGCTGAGCCGATCCCCTAGCGCTCGATGCCCGCAGCAGCGTCGGCCCGCGCCCCGATGACGTAGACCGCGGCGAGGCCGACCAGCGCGCCCGGGATCGCGGCGACGACGGTCAGCAGGTCGGTGTCGCCGATCGTCCGACCGGCGGCCACCTGGAGCACCGCACCGGTGATCATCGCCCCGGCGATCGCCCCCAGGAACGCCCCGACGATGCCGCCCCAGAAGCGATCCGGCACCCACACGGTGAAGTGCCAGAGGGCGATCCCGGCGACGAACCAGACCAGCGCCGCCACTACCGCCTCCTCCCGTGCTTTCGCCTCCGCCGCTGCTGCTGGCGACGGCGGCGCTCTGCCTTCTCGCGCCGGGGCGGAGTGGCCGGGCTCCCGACCGGCTCCGCCTCGGCGCGCTCGCCCGCTTCGGGCGCCCCGTCCTCTCGGCCGTCCACGGCGGGCGCCTCCAGCGGCGCCTCCGGCTCGGCCGCTGGCGGAGAGGGGGCCGCCGGGGCGGCGGCCGTCGTCGCGGCGGCAGCGACCGGTTGCCGGCGCTCGGCATCCTCGACCCGCGCCACCACGTTCTCCTCCGGGAACCTCGGCACGTAGCCCATCGCCTCGGCGATCCGCGCGCGGCGCGAGCGGTAGGCCGGCTCGCGCTCCTTCCAGTGGGTGAGCACGGGCGACGCGATGAAGATCGAGGAGTACCCGCCGGAGAGGACCCCGACCATCATCGCGAAGGCGAAGTCCTTCAGCGTCGCGCCGCCGAAGATGAAGAGCACCGTGACCAGGAACACGGTCGAAAGGCCGGTGATGAGCGACCGCGTGAGGACCTCGCTCATCGAGCGGTTGACGATCTGCGAGAAGGCCGCGCGGGGCATCCGCGGCACGTTCTCGCGCACACGGTCGAAGACGATGATCGTGTCGTACATCGAGTAGCCGAGGATGGTGAGGAACGCGGCCACGGTTCCGCTCGTCACCTCCCGCCCGGTCAGCGAATAGACCCCCGCGGTGATGAGGATGTCGTGGGCCAGGGCGATCAGGACCGGGATCGCGTATTTCGCCTCGAACCGGATCGCCACGTAGGCGGAGATCACGAGGAGGGAGAAGATGATCGCGATCACCGCGCTGCGGGCGATCTGGGCGCCGAACGTGGGGCCGACCACCTCGCTGTTGTAACCCTGGCTTCCGCCCCGCAGCCCGAACCGCTGGTCGAGCGCCGACTTGATCTGGTTGTTGACCTCGTTCGAGTTGAACTTGCCCTCGATCTGGAACGCGTGCGGCCCGAGGTTCGTCCCGGAGACCGACTGGATCTCCGCCTGGCTCGTCCCCGAGACCCCTGCGTGCGAGAGCGCACCTCGCACCTGGTCGACGGTCGCCGGCTTCTGAAGGCTCGCCTGGACGCGCGCGCCGGATGTGAAGTCGATCCCGAAGTTGAGCTGGCTCGTCGCCAGCGAGATCGCGCCGATCGCAAGGATCGCTCCTGACATCGAGAAGAACCATTTGCTGGCGCCGGTGAAGTCGAAGTTCCACTGGAAGTGACGCTTGCGCGCCCCGAGCGCGGCAGGCGATCGGAGCACGCGGGCACGCGAGAACGTGCCGAGGAAGGCCTGGGTGAAGAGGACCGCGGTGAACAGCGAGACGATCGTCCCGACCCCGAGGGTGAACGCGAACCCCTTCACGCCGGCGGTGGCGAGCACGAAGAGGATGAACGCCGTGAACAGCGTGATGACGTTCGCGTCGATGATCGTCGCGATGCCGCGCCGGTAGCCCTGCGCGATTGCCGACAGGATCGAGCGTCCCGCCCGCACCTCCTCCTTTATTCGCTCGAAGATGACGATGTTGGCGTCCGCCGCGACGCCGATCGTGAGGATCAATCCCGCGATCCCCGGGAGCGTGAGGGTGATCGGGATCAGCTTGATGAGGGCGTAGAAGAGGAGTGCGTAGATCGCCAGGCCGAGCACCGCGACGAGTCCGAGCAGGCGGTAGTAGGCGATCAGGAAGAGGACGATCGCGGCGAGCCCGACGGCGCCCGCGAGCAGCCCCTGGTGGAGCGCCTGCGCCCCGAGCGTTGCCGAGACGGTGCTCTGGCTGATGAGCTGGAGGTCGACCGGCAGCGCGCCGATCTGCAGCACCTGGGCGAGGTCCTGGGCCGTGCCGATCGTGAAGTTGCCCGAGATCTCGGCCCCGGTGTTGCCGGGGATCCCGCCGGGGTTGTCGACGAAGTTGATGATCGGCGAGCTGAAGACCTGGTTGTCGAGGACGATCGCGAAGTGCTGGGAGTACTG
>Ga0066652_100002418_pt1 | contig 10233 bp, 11 predicted proteins | sample GraSoiAngelo_101_FD_71413 | JGI IMG/M metagenome (GOLD analysis project Ga0066652, IMG submission 71413) | Grasslands soil microbial communities from the Angelo Coastal Reserve, California, USA - 14_0903_02_30cm | ecosystem: Environmental > Terrestrial > Soil > Grasslands | place: USA... | reverse complement strand
CGGTCACACATCGCGAACACCATCCGGCTCCTCGCGCTTCCTCTGGACGTTCAGCAACTCCTGGCCGATGAGAAGATCACCGCCGGTCACGCGCGCGCCGTACTCTCGCTGGGCGATAAGGGGGCGATGACGTCGCTCGCGACGCGGATCGCCGCCGAAGATCTCTCCGTTCGCCAGACCGAGGACGTCGTTCGACGCTTCCTCGAGGTTCCGCAAGCGACCGAAGACAAGAAGCGCGTCGCGGAGTCCATCACGGCCAAGCCCCACGCCAACCTCGCCGAGGTTGAGGAGATCCTCTCGGAACAGCTCGCCACGCGGGTGTCCATCCAGATGGGGGCGAAGCGGGGGAAGGTCGTGATCGAGTTCGGGTCGCCGGATGATCTGGAGCGCATCGTTTCCGAGATCATCGGATCCGGCCCCGGCCTCGCCCCCGATTAGGTTCGAGCGGTCGCCGACCGTAGGACGATATCACACAGATCGCTGAGGGTGCGTCCGCTGGCCAGGGCGGCCATCGGTACCAGCGACGTCTCCGTCATGCCGGGCGAAACGTTGACCTCGAGGACCCAGGGCTGGTCGCTCCGATCCACGATGAGGTCGACCCTGGTCAGATCCCGGAGGCGGAGGGCTGATGCCGCGGTCGAGGCCGCCTCGGTGACCGCGGCAGAAGCGCCCTCCGAGGTCCGAGCCGGGCAGAAATACTCGGTGGCGCCGGCCGTGTAGCGTGCCGCGTAGTCGTAGATCCCCTGCTTCGGGACGATCTCCACGAGAGGTAGTGGCTCGAGGTCCGCGCCGGCGAGCGCCGCCGCCACCTCTCGACCCTCCACCTTCGCCTCGATCAGTGCAGCCCCGCTGAAGGACAGCGCAGCCATCACCGCCTGGGGAAGGTCGGCCTCACGCTCGACGAAACTCATCCCCAACGCGGACCCGCTCCTTGAGGGCTTGACGACGCAGGGAAGGCCGATGCGTTCGACGGCTTTGCCGAGAGCGGCGCCCCCGCCGAGATCCCGGAGGGCCCACCCCTCGATCACGACCCACGGAGGCGTCGGGACGCCGGCGCGCCGGAGCGCGTCTTTCGCCAGGACCTTGTCGAAGGCAACTTCGCAATCGAACGCCGCGGTGCCGGTGTAGGGGATCTCCAGGAGGTCGAGGAGGCGTTGCACCGTTCCGTCCTCACCTTCCTTGCCGTGCAAGGCAAGCCAGCACAGATCGGGTCGGCGCTCCGCTAGGGCCTCGACCAACGGCGCCTCGGCGGGATCGAGGAGCCACCCCTCGTGCCCGAGGTCTTCGAGTGAGAGTGTCATACGATGCCCGCTTCGGAGGGAGACGTCCCGTTCCGGCGTCCGTCCGCCCGCCACGATCGCGATCCTCATGATCCGTGCATGCTCCGGTACAGACGCGCATCGTCCTCGAGGAGGGTGGCGAGCCGGGCGACGCCCTCGCGGATCCGATCCTCGGTCGGATAGCAGTAGGCGAGCCGCATCCGATCCGCCCCCCGCGCATCGGGATAGAACGCCGTGCCGGGGACGTAGGCGACCCGTCGCTCCACCGCTGCCGCGAGCATCGAGGTCGTATCGGACCAGTCGGGAAGCGTGACCCAGACGTAGAAGCCCCCGGACGGACGCGTCCACGTCGCGGTGCTGGGGAAGTGCTCATCGAGGGCATCGAGCATGGCATCGCGGCGCGAGCGATACGTGTCGACCAACCCGGTGAGCGCGGTCCTCCATCGGGCGTCGTCGGAGAACCATCGCTCGGTGATGAGCATCGTGAAGTTCGAGCCGCAAAGATCAGCCGCCTCCTTCGCGAGCACGAGGCGCTGGATCACCGAGGGATCGGCGAGCGCCCATCCCACGCGCACCCCTGGTGAGAACGTCTTCGAGACCGTTCCGAGGTAGATCACGTTGCGCGGATCGAGGGAGCGAAGACAGGGCAGCGGCTCACCGTCGAAGCGGAGCAACCCGTACGGGTTGTCCTCGATGATGGGGATCCCGGTCTCGCGACACAGCGCCACGAGCTGCTCCCGGCGGCGGCCGGACATCGTGACGCCTGCGGGATTGCCGAAGTTGGGGACGGTGTACACGAACGTCGGCCGCTCGCCGCGCACGATGGCTCGTTCGAGCTGTTCGACGATCATCCCTTCGTCATCGAGCTCGATCGTGAGGAATCGCGGCTCGTACGCATCGAACGCGGTGAGCGCGCCGACGTAGGCGGGCGCTTCCACGGCGATCGTGTCACCGGGGTCGATGAAGATCTTGCCGAGCAGATCGAGCGCCTGCTGGGCGCCGGTCGTGATCACGACGTCGTCGGGGTCGGCGTCCACGCCCTCTTCGGCCATGAGCATGGCCGCGCGCTCGCGAAGGGCCATCTGTCCCTCGCCGCCTCCGTACTGCAATGCCGTGGGTCCGAGGTCGCGGACGACCTCGGTCGCAACCTCGAGCACATCCTGGGCAGGAAGTGCTTCGACGTAGGGCATCCCGCCGGCCAGGGAAACGACCTCAGGGCGTGAGGCCACCGCGAAGAGCGCCCGTACCTCGGATGCGGACATCCCGGAGGTCCGCTCGGCGTATCGGTCCACGAAACGATCGATGGAGAACTCGGCCATGGGGATCGAAGGAAGACGTTCAGCCTAGCATCCGCGTTCATCCGGACCGAGGACCGCGGTCAGATCGTGGGCGGTGGCGGAGGTGGTGGCATGCCGATGGCGGGCGGTCTCGCGCCGGGCTCGGGCCGACCGATGACGAGGTAGATGATCGCGCCGATCACCTGGGTGAGGACGATCACGATGATCCAGATGAGCTTCGTTCCGCTGCGGTACATCGAGTCATCTGGGACGCGGATGCAGTCGATGAGTGCGAAGATCCACAGCGCGATCCCTCCGATCCAGAGCAGCCCGAACGCGCTGATGAACAGCCACTCCATCTAGAGGTCGACCTTCGGGAGAACGTCGGTGGCGACGACCTCGAGCATCTCGAGGTCGTCGTACAGCTCGTGGTTCAAGAAGATGCGCTGGACGCCCGCCGTTGCGTAAATGCGGAGGCGAGCGGCCGCTCGATCGGACGATCCCACGATGCAATCGCGCTCGATCTCGGCTCGATAGTCTTCGAACGGACCGGCATCCGGATCGATCGCGTGCGCGCGATGGAGCTTCTCGAGGTATTCGTCCTCGGTCCGTCCCACGAAGAACCACGTCATCAATGAGGTCACGAGGGTGGACGGGTCACGGCCTTCGGCTTCGAGTCCGGCCCGGGCCCGCGCGAAGCGCGCGGCGACTTCGTGCGGCAGGCCGCCGACCGTGTTGAACTCGTCCGCGTATCGACCGATCAACCGTTGCATCCTCTGCCCCACAGCCTTCCCGCCGAGGATCAGGGGCGGGTGCGGATCCTGCACGGGCTTCGGGAGGAACTCGGCGTCATCCAGCCAGTAGTACGTCCCGTCGAACGAGAACCGCTCCTGCGTCCAGAGTCCGTGAACGATGGCAACCGCCTCCTCGAGTCGAGCCCAGCGCTCCTGCACGTCGAAGAACGGGAAGCCGAACTGCGTGTGCTCCTCCTCCCACCAGCCAGCGCCCATCCCGACCTCGATGCGACCACCGCTGATCTCGTCGACCGTCGTTGCCGCCTTCGCGAGGAGCGCGGGCGCCCGAAACGTGACCGGCGATACCAAGGTCCCGAGCCGTATCCGCGACGTGCGCGCGGCGAGCCCACCGAGCAACGTCCACGCGTCCGTGGCTCCCCGGCTCGAGACGCCCGGCGCGCTGAAGTAGTGATCCGATCGGAACAGCCCTTCGAATCCGAGCTCCTCGCACGCGTCCGCCAGCGCGCACCAATCTCGCCACGAGACGCCCTGCTGACCTTCGATCATCAGGCACACGCGCATGTCGGTAGCCTAGCGGTCGATGTCGGAGCACCTTGACCCACCCGGCGAGGCGGGCCGCGCCGTCCGGGCGGTCGCGCTCGGGGCCGCGCTGGGAACGGTGCTCGCTCTGCTCGCACGGGCACGTGATCGACGCGCCCGTCGCGCGGCCACCTAGCCGAAGAACCGCCGCGCGCCGTCCGCGACCGCGCGGGCGACGCGCGGCGGGAACCCTTCGTCGTCGATCAACGAGGCCTCGAGCTCATTCGTCGCCGCGAGAGGTTCGACCTGTACGGCAGGCATCCTCGTCTCTCTGAGCATCCCGACGGTCAGTCGCTGGAGGCGGCCGCGGCGACCGAACTCCCGCTCCAACTCCTCGAGGATCAGCTCGGCGAGACGCCGGCCGGCGGGGGAGTAGGTGGTAGCGCTGCCGAAGTACGAGCAGGTCGGACCGCTCGCTTCGGGGACGCCGCCTCCCAGGTGCACAGACACGCACAACGAGGCGCCGAGTTCGTTCGCCACCCGGGCGCGATCCGAAGGCGCGGCCGTGTCGCCGAGCAGGATCTCGGGCTTGGCGCCGAGGCCCGCGAGATGTTCGGCGACCGACGCGGCCATCGCCGCGCGAACGTCCTCGGGGCCATCGGCCGGCCCGTCTCCCGGATCGATCACGATGATCTTCCCGTGGATCGAGCCGCGCATCCCGCGCAGCTCCTCGACCTCCCGCACGACCGCGCGGCTGGGCACGTCTTCGAGCGGCCGCATGCGTTGGATGGTCGCGATCGTATCCAGACCGACCATCCCGTCGGGCTCCTCACCAACGTTTCGTTGGAACTCCCGCACCGCCAGGTCCGTCCGTTGGCCGTGAACCCCGTCTTCCTTCCCGGCGTCGAACCCCAACGCGTTGAGCTTGCGTTGGAGTTCGCGGACGTCGTCGCCTCGGAAGGGGGGCGCGTGCAGGTAGAGGGTTCGATCCCCGAGGCGGAACCCCGCTTCGACGAGCTGCATCCAGGTGTCCGGCCCCACGAGGCCGTCGACCCGGAGATGCCGCAGATCCTGGAACGCGCGGATGGCGGCTTCTGTTGAAGGACCGAACCAGCCCGCCAGCTCACCCGGTGCCAGCGCATAGCCGAGGGCCGCCAGACGCTGCTGGACGTCCAGCACCTCGGAGCCGCGGTCCCCGAGCCGGAAGACGGTCATCCCTCGAGTCTGCGACTCGACCGGGTGACCCGCAAACGCGACGGTTCGCGCGGTTACAGATGTGGTGCGAGGTCGCGCAAGATCGCGTCCTTCGGCTTCGCGCCGATGACGCGGGCGACCTCCTGCCCGCCCTTGAACAGGATGAGGGACGGGATCGACATGACGCCGTAGGTGCGCGTGGCCTGCGGATTCTCGTCGATGTTGAGCTTCGCCACCTTGAGGGTCTCGCCCTTCTCGTTCCCGATCTCCTCCACGACGGGGGAGACCATGTGGCACGGGACGCACCACTCCGCCCAGAAGTCCACGAGGACGGGGGTTTCGGAGTCGAGGACCTGTGCCTGGAAATCCGTTTCGGTGACCGTTCCGATGTTCGCCATATCCTTTTCGTTCTCCTTCGTTCGGGGCCCCCTGCGCGAACCGCAGGAACCGACCCCTACGCTCCCAGAACGCTTGCCGACCGGGCCGGCATTCCGTCAGTGGGCATGGGCCTCATGTTCGAGGAAGCGCTCGGCATCGATCGCGGCTTTGCACCCCTGGCCCGCAGCGGTAACCGCCTGACGGTAGACCCGGTCGGTCACATCGCCCGCCGCGAAGACCCCGGGGACGCTCGTCGCCGTCCGAGGCTCGGCGACCGTGATGTACCCCTCCTCGTCCAGCGCGAGCTTGCCGCGGAACAAGGAGGTGTTCGGGTCGTGACCGATCGCGACGAAGAGGCCGTCCGCGGGGAAGGTGCGCGAGGCCCCGGTGCCAAGGTCATTCAACCTGACCCCCGAGACCGCGTCGTCGCCGTGAACCTCCTCGACCGTCGTGTTCCAGATCACGTCCACCTTCGGGTTGGCGAGCGCACGCGCCGACATCACCTTCGACGCGCGGAACTCGTCGCGGCGATGGACGATCGTGACCTTGCTCGCGAACTTGGTGAGGAAGGTGGCCTCCTCCATCGCGGTGTCGCCCCCGCCGACCACGACGAGCTCGCGATCGCGGAAGAAGAAGCCATCACATGTGGCACACGCCGAGACGCCCCGGCCTCGGAGCTTCTCCTCACCCGGAACGCCGAGCCATCGCGCCGTCGCGCCGGTCGCCACGATGATCGTGCGGGCTCTCCATTCCTGGTCGCCGGCCCGGACGGCGAACGGCCGCTCCGACAGGTCGACGTCGGTGACGTGTACGGGGAGGATCTCCGCGCCGAAGCGCGCGGCTTGCTTCTCCATCTGATCCATGAGCTCGGGGCCGAGGAGCCCGTCGGCGAAGCCCGGATAGTTCTCCACGTCGGTCGTCAACATCAACTGACCGCCGGCCTCGAGACCCTTCAGGACGAGGGGTGCGAGGTTCGCCCGCGCGGCATAGAGCGCTGCCGTGAACCCGGCCGGCCCCGAGCCGATCACGATCACGTTCCGCGGTTCACCCACTGGTTGCGAATCCTCCCATACGCGGAAACGCCCGCCTATTCCCGAGGTCGAGCCGGAGCTCAGGTCGTCGCCTGCGTCGAGGTCGAGCCGGAGCTCAGGTCGTCGCCTGCGTCGAGGTAAGGATCGAGCAGTCGCGGCTGGACGCGACCAAGACGCGAACGATGTCTGCCGGCTGCCCGGCTCCCGGGCTGAGGAGGTAGACGCCGAGGACGGCCGGCACACCCCGATAGCGAGCCTCGATCACGCGGACGAGCTGGCCTTCCGGCGCCCGCTGGCCGGTGGGCTCCGTGAAGGCGCGGTCGAGGCATGTCACGGCGTCCGCGAACGAGATCCGTTTCTCGGGTGTGACGCTCGCCGCGACGGGGACCTGCGTCGCCTGGTCGTTGGATCCGAAGACCGACCCCTCCTGACCGCGGGAGGTTGCGAGCGACTCGACGCCCAACAGGTCGTAGTTGACGTTCTGCGTCTCCACGGAGGTGGCCGGGGATGGGGCCGCGCGTGGCGCGGCCGCATCCCCGGCCGCCGTGGTGACGGGCGCGCTCCCGACGTGGGGCAGGACCAGCGTGACGACGAGGAGCGCGGCGGCGATACCCGCCGCCGCGCCCGCCCAGCGGTACCACGCCGGACGTCCTGGCGGCGCCCCGGCCGCCGGATGGCTGCCGGCACGCCGTCTCGCCTCCGCGACCGCCGCGGCGCCGAGGTCGCCCGGCGCCGGCGTCTCCGGCACCGAAGCGAGGGCCTTCCGCGCGGCGAGGGCGAGGGCAACCTCGGCGCGACACCGCTCGCAGGAGCCCAGGTGCCGCTCGACGGCGGCGCGCTCGCCTTCGGCGAGCGCGCCGTCGACGTACTCCGCGAGCAGCGCGTCGGGGTGGCTCATGGTTGGTCCTCGGACGCTCGAGCCGGCGCCTCGGGTTCCCGGCTCGTGATGCCCATCGCGCGCGCGAGCGCGACCCGCCCGCGATGCACCCGGGACTTCACCGTTCCGATCGGGACGTCGAGGACCTTCGCGATCTGCTCGTACGCCACGTCGTGCAGGTCCGCGAGCACGAGGGCAACCCGGAACTCCTCCGGAACCTCGCGGAGCGCGACGACGGCATCGTGCGTGCCGGCCGACTCTTCCGCATGGTCGGGGACGGGGACTCCCAGCTCGGGTTCCGGCAGATCCTGGCCCCCCACGAGCCGGAGCAGCGGTTGCCGGCGTCGCTTCCGGGACAGGTCGTAGCAGGCATTGACGGCGACACGGTGCATCCACGTCGTGAACGCCGCGTCACCCCGGAACTGCCGCAGCTTCGTGAGGACGGAGAGGAAGGTGTCCTGGACGGCGTCCGCAGCGTCCTCGGGATCCCCTAACACGCGCAGGCAGAGGTTGTAGACGCGTTGACGGTGCCGTTCGACGAGTCGTTCGAAGGCGTCCGTGTCTCCGAGCAGGAACCGGCTGACCAACTCCTCATCGGGCTCGGGCGCATCCACGAGCGAACGCTACAGCGAGGATGGAGACGCGGTTTCCCGCTGGACGACCTTCGTGAGATCTCTGGTGAAGGAGAACCGTCCCGCGATGATGCTGGTCGCGGTCTTCCGGAGGGTGATCGTCACGTCGCCGGACGTCGTATCGACCTTGCACCAGCCCTTGGCCATCGTCGCGTCGGGGTCGGCTTGGTGGACGGAGAGCTCCGCGGCGCCGCACGCGGCCGTGGCGTCCTGCTCGTTCTGATAGGTCGAGACGGCGGTCGATGCGGCCGTCCCAGCCGCGTCCGACAGGCGGAACTTGGTGAACAGGACCGACGCCGTGTCGATGGCGAAGATGCCGAGGACGGCCACGAACAGCAACCAGACGACGATGATCTTCCCGACCATGCCGGACTGTTCGCGGTGCACGCGCTGAAGGGTTGGTCGCATCAGGGTCTCCATCACGCTCCGCGGCGCAGCCGGCCGAGGAGCGCTTCCTTCACTTCATCGACCTCGTGGATCCCGAAGATAAGCGCGCAGGCCAGGAACACAAGCACCCCGGCGGCAACGCTCGCGGTCACCTGGACGAGGCGGGCGAAGCCCCGATCGACGTCCAACGCGATGCCGATGGCGGCGGAGACGCCGGCGGCTGCCGCGGCCGTCACGACCGCCGCCAGCAGCGTCTTGGCGATCGTCGCGCCGATCTTGCGTTCGTCGGCGCCCTGGAGCCGCCGTCGCACGATGACGAACAAGAGGGCGGATCCGAAGACGTAGGAGACGGCGTGGCCGAGGGCGAGCCCGGTCACCCCTCGGTGCCAGGCGAACGCAAGCAGCAGGTCCGCCGAGATGTTCACGACGGCGACCCCGATGTTGACGAGCGCCGGGGTTCGCGAGTCGTGCATCGCGTACAAGGTGCGCGTCATGAGCTGGAAGGCGGAGAAGAACGGCAAGCCGATCGCGAATCCCGCGAGGATGTGCGCGAGGACCGGCAGCTCGACGCCGCGCACGGCGCCGTGGCCGGCGAGCAACGAGACGATCGGTCCCGCGAGAACGACGTACCCGGCGGCGGCGGGGATCATCACGATCATCGTGTCGCGGAACCCCCGCGAGAAGAGGTCCCGGACGCCTGCCCGATCCTCGACGGTCCATCGGTCGGCCATGCCGGGGATCAGCGCGGTGAAGATGGAGACGGCGACGATCGCATGCGGGAGCGAGAAGAACACGAACGCTTGCGAGTAGGCCGTGTAGGCGCCTGCCGAGATCCTGCTGGCGAGCCTGATGATGATGAGGTACGCGACCTGGTTCGCGACCACGTAGACGACGACCCACCGAGCGAGATGGAAGAGCTGGCGAACGGTCTCGTGGCGCCAATCCCAGCGGAGGCGCAAGCGGAACCCGATCCCCCGGAGTGCCGGCCACAGTGCCGCGGTCATGGCGACCACGCCGAACGTCGTGCCCGCGCCCAGCAGCGTCTTCTCGGCGAACGTGAGGGTCTCGACCCGTGGCGGCGTCGTCCCGCGCATCGCGATGAGGGCGAACATGGTCGTGATCACGGCGAGGTTGTTCAGGACGGGGGCATACATCTGCGCCGCGAACCGGCGGTTCGCCGTGAGCAGACCGCCGGCCACCGCGCCGACCCCGTAGAAGACGATCTGCGGCATGAACCATCGGAGGAAGAACGTTCCGAGCTCGATCTCCTGCGCTCGGCGGATCGGATCGTCGACCCCTCCGAGGTACAGACGCATGATCCACGGCGCGATCAGCGCGCCGACGATCGCCACCCCCGTCAGCAGGACGAGCGTGATCGTCAGAAAGCGGTTCGCCGTTTCGAATCGGGCTTCACGTCCACGATCCCTGCCGCGGCCGATGAGCGCCGGGACGAAGACGCTCGTGAGGATCCCGCCCAGCACGAGCTCGTAGATGATGTTCGGGGTGGTGTTCGCCGCGTTGTAGCTGTCCGAGACGACCGTGAACCCGAGGGCCGCGAGCGTCACCGTCACGCGGATCAAGCCCGTCACCCGCGACAGGAGCGTGCCGCCCGACATCACGGCCGCGTTCCGCACGGTGGCCTCGCGTGAGTCCACCGCGTCGGCCCCGCCCGGAGTCAGCTCGAGACCTTCGTCCGCCGGAACCACCTCCGCGAATACAGCAGCGCCAAGACGCCGGCTGCGACGAGCGTCACGAGCAACGCGATGTGGTTGACCGCGGTCGATCGCACCACGATCGCTTGGGGCTCGCCGATCTCGTCTCCGTTCGGTGCGGTGACGTCCACGAGGATGGGGTTCTGTCCAGCCGCCTTCGCGACGACGCGGAAGGTGACCACCTGATCCGG
>Ga0066652_100002417_pt1 | contig 10236 bp, 8 predicted proteins | sample GraSoiAngelo_101_FD_71413 | JGI IMG/M metagenome (GOLD analysis project Ga0066652, IMG submission 71413) | Grasslands soil microbial communities from the Angelo Coastal Reserve, California, USA - 14_0903_02_30cm | ecosystem: Environmental > Terrestrial > Soil > Grasslands | place: USA... | reverse complement strand
GCGAGACCACACCGAGCGGATGCTCCGCGCCGCCGGCATCACGGTCTCGAGCGCGGACCTCCGGACGGTCGCAGGGGTCGGCGGTCCTCCAGCACGGCGAATCAGCGTCCCGCAAGTCGAGCGCCTGGAGCTCGGCCCGGTGGACATCCCAGGCGACTTCTCCTCGGCCGCCTTCCTCCTCGTCGCGGCGATGCTCGTCCCGGGAAGCGAGGTGCGGGTCGACGGGGTCGGGCTGAACCCGAGCCGGATCGGGCTGCTCGGGATCCTCAATCGGATGGAGGCGAGCATCGCGGTCGAGGAGCATGCGGTCCCGGGGCCGGAGCCCGTCGGCACGGTCGTGGCGAGGCATTCTCCGCTTGCCGGCACCCGCGTGCACCCCGAGGAGGTGGCGCTGGCCATCGACGAGCTGCCCCTGGTGGCGCTCGCGGGCTGCTTCGCCGAGGGTGAGACCGTCGTGAGCGGCGCGGAGGAGCTTCGGCGCAAGGAGTCCGATCGGATCGCCGGCGTCGCGGAGGCGCTGCGCGCCCTGGGAGGGGAGGTCGAGCCCACGCCCGATGGCTTCGTGGTCAGCGGAACCGACGGCCTGCGAGGAGGGGGCGTGCGATCGCATGGCGATCACCGGCTCGCGATGCTGGGGGCCGTCGCCGGCCTCGCGTCGCGACAGGGAGCCGCGGTCGAGGGGTTCGACTCGGTTGCGGTGAGCTATCCGGGCTTCGCGCGCGACCTGGCGTCGCTCGCGCGCTAGCTCATTCCGCTCGCTTGCTCGGGTGCCCCTCGCCCGGCCATGGTGAGAGGACGAGCAGCAGGCGGGCATCCTCGGCGGCCCGGACCTCCCGCCGCTCGTTGGGAGCGAACTGCGCCAGCAGCCCGGGGCCGCCTTCGACGGTCTCACCGCCCGAGTTCGCGATCGCGATCCGTCCTTCGACGACGAGGAGCCAAGCGCGCTCGTGGACCTGATGCTCCTGCATGCGCTCGCCGGCCGGGAGCTGGATCACGATCGCTCTTCCCTCGGTCGCCGAGTCGAGCACCTCGGGCGCGTGGGGCTGGACGTCGAGGGTGGAAAGGTCCCAGCTTCGCATCGATCCTCCCGGTCGGATTCGGGCTGGACTTTATCTTTGCCCGCGGTGGACGTGATCGCGATCGACGGCCCCGCCGGGGCCGGCAAATCGACTGTGGCCCGCGCCCTCGCGCGCCGGCTCGGCCTCACGTATCTCGACTCCGGCGCGATGTACCGGGCCGTGGCTCTAGCCGCGATGCGAGCCGCGATCGACCTCGATGATGGGAGGCGCCTCGGCGAGCTCGCCGCCGGGCTCGACATCGGCCTCAACGGCGGCGCGGTAAGCCTGGACGGCGCGGACATCTCAGCCGACATCCGCGATCCGGCGATCAGCGCGGCGGCGTCCCGCATCTCCGTGCACCCGCAGGTCCGCGCCGCAGTGGTCGCGCGCCAGCGAGCCCTGATGAGGGACGGGGGCTACGTCGCGGAGGGGCGCGACATCGGAACAATCGTCGCGCCCGACGCCGCGCTCAAGGTGTTCCTGACGGCCACGGCAGGCGAGCGGGCACGCCGGCGGGCGGCGGAAACGGGCGAGCCGGCCGGCGCGGTCCTCGTCGCGCAGCGCGACCGGGACCGCCGCGACGCCGACCGCGAGCACGCTCCGCTGCGCCGGGCGGCGGACGCCGTCGAGATCGACACGACGGGCCTCGACGTCGAGGCGGTCGTGGATCGGATCGTCCGCCTGGGCGCCGAGCGAGGCATCTTGCGGTGACTCCCTCCACGGCGGCACGCCTGCCGCAGATCGCCGTCGTCGGCTTTCCGAACGTCGGCAAGTCGACCCTCGTCAATCGCCTCGCGGGCGGCCGGGATGCGGTGGTCCACCGCGAGCCCGGCGTGACCCGCGACCGCAAGGCGGTGGAGGCGGAGTGGAACGGGGTTCGATTCCGCCTCGTCGACACCGGAGGCCTGGATCTCGCCGCCGAGGAGAAGCTCGCGCAGGCGGTCGCCGAGCAGGCCCGCGTCGCGATCGCCGAGGCCGACGCGGTCGTGCTCGTCCTCGACGCGCGCGCCGGCCTGCGGCAGGGAGACGCCGAGGTCGCGGACATCCTGCGGCGGTCCGGGCGCCCGCTCGTCGTCGTCGCGAACAAGGTCGATCGCTCCGAGGATGAGCCGTTCGCAGCCGAGCTGGGGCGCCTCGGGCTCGGCGAACCGCTCCCGGTGTCGGCGGCGCATGGCCTCGGGACGGGCGACCTGCTCGACCGCCTGGCGGAGCTGGCGGGAGACGCTGGCGCCACGCCCGATGGCGAGGACGGAAGTGCCGTGGCGGTCGCGGTCATCGGTCGGCCGAACGTCGGCAAGTCATCGCTCGTCAACGCCTTCCTCGGCAGCGAGCGGGTGATCGTCTCGGAGGACGCCGGGACGACCCGCGATGCGATCGACGCCGAGCTCGAGGTCGCCGGCCGGCCCGTCGTGCTCGTGGACACCGCCGGTCTCCGGCGGCGCACCAAGGTGGCTGGCACCGTCGCCTACTACGCGCAGCTTCGTTCCGAGCGCGCCGCCGAGCGCGCCGATGTCTCCGTCGTCGTCTGCGACGCCTCGGAGGGGGTGACTTCGGAGGACGTGCGCGTCGCCGAGCTGGCGATGAAGACCGGCTGCGCGACCCTGGTGGCGCTCAACAAGTGGGACATCGGGCGAACCGACCTCGATGACGCGAAGGCCCGGCTGGGGCGCCGGCTGCGGCTGCGCCCGCCCGTCCTCACCTGCTCCGCCCTCACCGGCCGCGGGATAGCCAAGCTCTTGCCGCGTGCGGTCGAGCTTGCCGACCGACGCGCGGAGCGCATCGCGACTCCGGAGCTCAACCGCTTCGTCGCCGAAGTGGTCGGGCAGACGCCCCCGCCAGCGCGCAGGGGTCGCCGCCTGCGCCTCTACTACGCGGCTCAAGTCGGACGGCGGCCGCCGCGCTTCGCGATCCAGGTGAACGATCGGCGCCTCGTCTCGCGAGATTGGGCGTTCCACCTCGAGAACCGGCTCCGCGAGGCCTACCGGCTCGATGGCGTGCCCCTCGTGATCGACTTCGTGCCCCACAGCTCGCGCCGCGGGACATCGCCGAACCGGCGGCGACAAGGATCGCGGCATGTATAAAGGCGCCGCGTGAGCCCGTTCTTCTCGGGCAGGGAAGCCCTGCGGGGCCTTCGGGGCCGGCTTCGCCGCGGTCGGCGCCGCCCGCCGCCGGCGCCCAAGCCCCCCCGGGCCGCACCGCCACCCGCGGAGGGGCCGGTCGGGCGGTTCGATGCGCCCGCGCCGAGAGAGCCGCCGATCACCGACGAAGCACCGCGGGCGGTCGAGGCCTCCCCCGTGGTCGAGCCGCCGCCCGCGCGCGAGAAACCGCAGCGCTACCAGCCGCCGCCGCTGTTCGGGCCGCCCTCCTCGCACGAGTCGCCGCCGCTGTTTGGACCGCCGCGGCCGACAGAGCCGCCGCGGAGGCGCCCGGGGGCTCCGCGCGCAGAGCCAGCCGCGCGGCCCCCGCGACGTCGGCGCCGGCCGCTCAGGAGGCCGCGACGCCGTCGGCGCCGCCGGGTCGGCGGCGCGATCGGCGGCGGCGCGATCGCCGGCGGCGCGCGGCGGCTCGGCGCGGGGGCGCGCGAGGCGGGTCGCGGGACGCGTCATCGCGTCGGCGCTGCGCGCGGCGCCACCGCGGGCGCGTGGCGCGGACTCGACGTCCACGTCCGGCGAGGGATCGTCGTGCTCGCCCTGCTCGCCGGCCTCCTCGCCGCGTTCTTCCTCGTCGCGGTGCCCGCGTTGCCGTGCCAGTTCCCCGGCGGATCCGTCTGCCCGGCTAGGGACGACGCCGCGGAGCTCGTTCCCGGCGACGCGCTCGTCTACGTCCACGCCGACCTCGATCCATCCACGAGTCAGTACCGGCTGGCGTCGGCCCTCGCCGCGCGGATCCCGACGCTCTCGGCGCAGGTCATCTCGCCGTTCGCCGGGACGATCCCGGGGACCGGAGGGTTGCCAGGATTCGTAAGCGACGTCCGCCCGTGGCTCGGCGACGAAGCCGCGCTGGCTCTCCTGCCCGCACGTGGGCCGCCGCAGCAGGTCGACCTGCTCGCGATCGGCGACGCGCGCGGCGCCAACCGCTACCGAACGACGCTCGAGGGGCGGGCGCCGAAGACCGTGCGGTACCGGGGGATCGACATCGAACACGGCCACGCCGGGGTCGCGTCGGCGATCGTGAACGGCTTCCTGGCGGTCGGCACGAGCACCGGGGTCCGGAGGGTGATCGAATCGGCCACAGGCGCGAAGGGCTCCACGTCCCTCGCCACGGCTCCCGGGGCGAGCCGGGTTCGCGACGAGCTGCCGGCGAATCGCGTCGCCGACGCCTATCTCTCGCCGGCAGGGGTCGCCGCCGTCGCCGGTCGCGCGAGCGGGACCCTGTCCTCGCTGGCGCCGTTCGTGGCTCCCGGGGCGACGAAGGGCGCCGCCGCCGCGCTCGTCGCCAACTCCGACGCGATTGAGCTCGAGATCCGAAGCGTGCTCGATCCGCGGCGGGTCAGGACGCGGCCGGGGTTCTTCGCCGCGTTCGCGCCGTTCGAGGAGATGTTGGCCTCGCGTCTACCGGCGGCGACCCTCGCCTATGTCGGCTTCGGCGAGCCAGGGCGGGTCCTCACCGCGCTTCTCAGCCAAGCCGGGACCGAGGAGCCGGGGCTCGCCCGCAGCTTCACCCGCGTCCTTCGCAAGGCGCGGACGGCGGCGCATGTCCGCGTCCGGCGCGACGTGCTGCCGGCGCTCGGGGATGAGGCGGCGCTCGCCCTCGAGCCGGCCCCGCGAGGGGCGGGGCGGCGCGCACGCCAGACGCCCTACGTCCTCTTCGCGGGGAATGGAGTGAACGCGCCGCGGGCGCGGACAGCGCTGGCGCGCCTGCAACGGCCGCTCCTTCGCTTCGTCCGATCCGGTCGCGGCGGCGGTCATGGCCCCGCGATCATCGCCGGGAACGTGGCGGGCACCACGACGCAGAGCCTCCGCGTCTCGCCGGTCCTCGATCTGACCTACGCCGTCGCCAACGGGCTCCTCATCGTCGCCACGAACCCGGCTGGCGTCGCCTCGATCCTCGCTCCGTCCGGCGCCACGCTCGACGCCACCGGCACGTTCGGGCAGGCCACCTCCGGGCTCAGCGGCAGCCGTTCGCTGCTTGCCTATCTCAACCTGCGGGGCCTCATCGCGGTAGGCGAGCGGGCGGGGCTCGCCGCGAACCCCGGCTACCGGGCGCTGGCGCCGGAGATCCACCGGTTGGAGGCTCTGGGAATCTCGGTGGCGAGCGCGCCCGACGACCTCGAGACCTCGGTTCGCCTGCTCGTCGGCGGGTGAGGTCGCGCCGGGCGACGGGCGGTCCGGTACAGTCGCGCGAATCCCGCGGGGAAGTAGCGAGATGACTACCACGGAGCTTTCGGCAAGCGAGCACCTCTTCACGTCGGAGTCGGTCACCGAGGGCCATCCGGACAAGATCTGCGACCAGATCTCGGACGGCGTCCTCGACGCCGTGATGACCGACGACCCGAGCGGCCGCGTCGCATGCGAGTGCCTCGTCAACACGGGGCTTGTGGTCGTCGCCGGCGAGATCTCTACCGAGACCTACGTCGACATCCCCCGGATCGTCCGGGAGACGCTCCACCGGATCGGCTACGACCGGGCGAAGTACGGATTCGACGCGGATACCTGCGCCGTCATCACCGCGATCGACGAGCAGTCGCCGGACATCGCCCGCGGCGTCGAGACCGCCTATGAGGCGCGCACCGATCCAAACGACGAGGACGAGCTCGACCGGGCGGGGGCCGGCGACCAGGGGATGATGTTCGGGTACGCGACCCGCGAGACGCGGGCGTTGATGCCGATGCCGATCCAGGTGGCGCACACGCTTGCCCGGCGCCTGGCCGAGGTCCGGAAGGCCGAGGTCATCCCCTACCTCCGTCCCGACGGCAAGACGCAGGTCACCGTTAGGTACGAGAACGACCGTCCGGTCGAGATCGTGAAGCTCCTCATCTCGACCCAGCACAGGCCGGGCATCGACGGCGAGACGCTGATCAAGCAGGACCTCTGGGAGCACGTGGTCGAGCCGGTGCTCCACGAGGAGTACAAGGAGCTCTTCACCGAGAAGGAGCTCTACGCCGGCTTCCTCGTGAACCCGACCGGCAAGTTCGAGATCGGAGGCCCGATGGGCGACGCGGGACTCACCGGACGGAAGGTCATCGTCGACACTTACGGCGGCGCCGCGCGCCACGGCGGCGGCGCCTTCTCGGGCAAGGATCCCTCGAAGGTCGATCGCTCGGCCGCGTACGCCGCGCGGTACGTGGCGAAGAACGTGGTAGCGGCCGGCCTGGCCGACCGCTGCGAGGTTCAGGTCGCCTACGCGATCGGCGTCGCGCGCCCGGTTTCGCTGATGGTGCAGGCGTTCGGCACCGGCAAGCTCAACGACGCCGAGCTCACGAAGCTCGTCCACGAGCAGTTCGATCTTCGGCCGGCCGCGGTCAGCCGCTACCTCGACCTCCACCGGCCGATCTTCCAGAAGACCGCCGCGTACGGCCACTTCGGCCGCACCGACCACGACTTCACGTGGGAGCGCACCGACCGGATCGATGATCTCCGCCGCGCGGCAGCGCTGGAGGCGACGGCCTCGGCGCCGGCCTAGGGGCTGGCCCCGGGCCCCCCTTGCGGGAGCGGCGGCGGTGGCCGCCGTTGGTTGCTGCGCGCTCACGGCCGAGGCGGCCTCGCCGCCGCTACCGCCCAGCCTCTTCGTCGCCGGCCGCCTCGCCGACTTCGACCACCGTCCCCTCCGTGTGCGCAGCGCGTCGGCCTCGATCCTCGCGGTCGACCGCGGTGGCGGCGGGATCGCGAGCATCGCGGTCGCCGTAGACGGGAGGCGGGTTGCGCGAGAGCACCTCCGCTGTCCCCACCGCTCATGCCCGCGGACGGCGACCCTTCAGTTCGAATTCCGGCGGGGTCGCTTTGGCGCCGGGGGGCATCGGATCAGGGTCACCGCGACCGACGGCCGCGGAGCGGTGGCAAGCCGGACGATCGTCACCAAGCCACCGCCGGCCCGCCCGCACGGCCCCCCGCGCCCCCTCCCGGCGTTCTACATCACGGCCGCCGATGCCAAGGACCTGCGCCACCAGGCCTACGACGACGCCGCGAAGCTGGCGCGGGTCCAGCACGGGGGGCGGGCCGTCCTGCTGCTCGACTTCGGCGCCGCACGGCACCACGGCAGCCGCTGGGGGACGCGCCTTCGCGGTGGCACGTTCTTCGCGAACGCCGAAATCGGCGCCGCGCTCGACGCGGCCGCTCGCGGTTATCACGCCCAGCACCGCACGGGCAAGGTCGCGATCGCGTACGTCAACACCAACGCGCTGCTCGGCCGCCCAGGCCACGGCGACACGCGAATGAATGCCCACGCCGGCCGCGAAGCGGGTGTTCGCCAGGCTCGAAGCATCAGGCGCCTTCGCCTCTTCCCGGGCGAGTCGGCCGCGCTCGGGGGCGACATCGAGCCGGGATACGACCTCTTCGCGCCCCCGCGCGTGAGCCTTGAGCTCGTCGGCGGGGCGACCTCGGCCGCGGCCGGTCGCCCCTACTACGACGTCGGGACCGCGCCGTGCAGGGGGCGGCGCTGCATCAACGGGTGGACGCTGAACGACATCTGCCGCGTCGCGGCTGCCCGCGGGGTGCGCGCCCTGCCCGAGGTGTACTACGAGCGGCCGACCGACGAGGCCGCGCAGTGGGCCGCCGCGCAGTCGTTCTGCGGGATCTCGTCGTTCGCCGGCGCCAGCGGCAGTCGCCTCGCGGCCTTCAGCCCGGCGGAGAGCTGGCGGTTGCTCAACGCCAAGACGCATGGTCCCGTCGGGCGCGTCGTGGTGGTGTTCCCCCGGTGAGGCGGATCGCTGCGGCGCTCGTCCTTGTGGCCGCTCTCGGCGGCTGCGGCTCGGGGAGCGGCTCGGGCACCTCCGCATCGCACTTCGTCGGTCACCACATGACCCAGTCGATCCCCGCGCATATCGACCGCCGCCCGCAGGGTTTCTTCTCGAGTGACCTCGTGCGGCCGGTGACCGACGCCTGGCGGGCGGCGGATCGCCGCCGCTTCACCGAGGTCGACGCCGGCGCCCTCGCGGCCGACCACTCCGTTGGCGTGCTCGCGGTCTTCCGCCACCGCTTCGTTCGCGCGCGCCAGCGCGGCGATGTGTTGAAGGTGATCGGCTCCGGGCCGCTGCGAATCACGCGCGCGCCCCACGGCGCGGCCGCCGTGACGGCCGCGCAGCGGCGCGGGAGCCTCCGATTCGTCGGCGCCGCGGGGGTGCGCGGGACGCTCCACCTGCGCGACGACAGCGTCACGCTGCGGCCCGGCCGGTAGGCGAGGCCGTCAGGCGCCCGGCGTAGTCGGCTCGCCCAGTCCGTGTGCGCCCGCGGACCGGGCGGTGGTCGCCGCGTCCACCCGCTGTACGACGTCCTCCGGCTGCGCGACCCCCGAGAAGATGAAGTTGTAGTCGTCACCGCCCGCGGTGTCGAAGTCCACGTCGCCGATCTGGAGGATCCGCTGCAGGAGCGACTGGTTGTAGTTGACGTTCTGGACCCGCTCGAGCCGCGTCTCCTGGGTCTCACGGCTGATCAGCCCGCGCTGGATCCGCAGCCTGCGGTTGGTGATCGTGTAGTCGGTCGTGATCCGCTTCAGGAATCCGGCGAGGATCGTGAGCGCGACGCCGATGATCGCCACGACCACCACGTCGCCATCCTTCACGTGGCCGTCGACGATCCTCGTCACGCCTGCCGCGACCAGCGCGGCAACGAGCGTGAGCAGCAAGCCCTTCGCGTAGAAGTCGAGGATCGAGCGCCACGACGGATGGCCCTCGAACATCACCTGCTCGCCGGGCGTGAGGCGGGGCACCGGCGAAGCATAGGCGTCCGGGCCGTTGCCTAGGTTCGGGTCGTGCCGGAGCCGCCGCAGATGGCCATTGCGAGGGTCGAGCCCCTGACGACCTCCCGCGTGCTGCGAGGCCCCTTCGACTACCGGCTCCCGTCGCGCTTCGAAGCCGTCGACGTCGGCAGCGTCCTGGTCGTGCCGTTCGGGCGCCGGCGGGTGATCGGCGTCGTGGTTGAGCTCGCGGAGCGGAGCGAGATCGACCCGTCACGCCTCGTCGAGCCGGTGGCGGCGCTCGAGGCGGGCGCGCCTCCCGAGCTCGTGCGGCTCGGCCTGTGGGTCGCACGGGAATACTGCTCGACGCCCGCCCGGGGGCTCTCCCTCGTCCTGCCGCCCGGCGCCGCGGGGGGTCGTGCGGCGCGCCCCGCCCTCGAGCGACGCGTTCGGCTGATGCCGGCCGGTGCCGCCGCACTAGCGGGCGCAACCGCGCTCGGGCCGCGCCAGCGAGCGGTCCTCGAGCGCCTCGCCGAAGCCGACGGCCGGGCGGCGCCGGCTGGCGACCTGGGAGGGCTTGCGAGGCCGGAGACGCTTCGTCGCCTCGCGCGCCGTGACCTCGTGAGCGTCGAGGACGTCGAGCGGCGGCGCGTCCCGAGCGCGACGCCGCTCGGCGCTGCGCCGGGGGACGTCCGGCTCAACAGGAGCCAGCGCGAGGCGGTGGGGCGGGTTTGCGCGGCGCTCGATCGGAGCGGCGGTTCGCCCGAGCTGCTCCTGCACGGGGTGACGGGGTCCGGAAAGACCGAGGTGTACCTCGCCGCCGCCGCGGCGGCGCTCGAGCGGGGGCGGGGTGCGATCGTGCTCGTCCCCGAGATCGGCCTCGCCCCGCAGACCGTGCACCGCTTCCAGGCCCGGCTCGGCGACCGCGTGGCGGTCCTGCATTCGGGACTCAGCGCCGGCGAGCGGGCGGACGAGTGGCGGCGGTTGGATCGCGGCGACGCAAGGGTCGCGGTCGGGCCGCGCTCGGCGATATTCGCGCCGGTCGGCGCGCTCGGGCTCATCGTGATCGACGAGGAGCACGAGACCTCCTACAAGCAGGAGGGCGACCCGCGATACGACGCGCGGGAGGTCGCGCGCAAGCGCGCCGCCGAGGCGCACGCCGTGCTCGTCGCCGGCAGCGCGACGCCCCGCCCGGAGAGCTGGGCGCAGCTCGAGCGGATCGAGCTCGAGGGGCGCGCGACCGGTGCCGCCCTGCCTGAGGTCGAGGTCCTCGACATGCGCGATCGCCCGGGAGCCGAGGGTCTCCTCCACGAGCGAACAATCGCTGCGCTCACCGATCTCCGGCGCC
>Ga0066652_100002414_pt1 | contig 10239 bp, 9 predicted proteins | sample GraSoiAngelo_101_FD_71413 | JGI IMG/M metagenome (GOLD analysis project Ga0066652, IMG submission 71413) | Grasslands soil microbial communities from the Angelo Coastal Reserve, California, USA - 14_0903_02_30cm | ecosystem: Environmental > Terrestrial > Soil > Grasslands | place: USA... | reverse complement strand
CCGACGGCGCCGACGAGACAGCATGCGGCGGCCACCCACACGTTTGGCGCCACCGCGGCGACGCCGAAGCTGATGGCCGTTAGCGCGATGCCGCCCCCGTACACCTGGGAGATCGGCCGCCGCTCGACGATGCGTCCGCCGGCGAGGCTGCCGATCGCGAGGCCGACGCCGATGCTCCCGAACATGAGGCCGTAGCCGAAGTCGCCCGCACTGAACGAGTCCTTGGCGAGGAACACCTCCGTCGTGTTGATTGCGGCGATCGCACCGAGCGCGACCGTCCACGCGATCAGAACCGCTCGGAGCGGGCTGCTCTGCATCACGAACGCGAACCCGTCGCGCAGGTCGCGGAGGTGGCCGTGCGTCTCGGCTGTGACGGCCTGCAGCAGACGCACCGGTATGCCGGCAAGGAGCGCGGCAGAGACGACGAACGACACGGCGTTGATCCAGTACGCAGCATGCGGGCCGGCGGCGGCGACGAGGATCCCACCGAGGATCGGACCGGCCGCCCAACTGACGTTCTCGGCCGTCTGCAGGAGGGAGTTGGCGGCAGGGAGGTCCTCGCTCTCCACGAGGTTCGGCAGGCCGGCATACGCGGCGGGGCGGAAGAACCCCGTCGCGAGCCCCGCAACGGCGGCCAGCACGACGATTGGAAGCGCACTGTGCGTGAACGCGAGCGCGACGAAGACGCTCGCACGTACGAGGTCGGAGATGATCATCGTCGCGCGCCGCGAGAAGCGGTCGAGAAACGGCGCGAACAGGAGGCCGACAGCAACCGCCGGCAGGAACTCGACGAGGAAGAGCACGCTGACCCACGCGCCCGACTGCGTGCGGTCCTTGACGTCGACTACGAGCGCGACAGTGGCGAGGAGCGTGCCCAGCGTCGAGGCGAACGTCGCCACGAACAGCAGGCGAAATCCGCGCGAGCGGCCGACGACCCCGAACTGGCGGCGGAGCCCGTTCACTCCGCCAAGTGTGTCAGGAAGCCCGCGCCCCCGTCTTCACTCGTCCGAGCGCTTCGTCCAGGAACGCATGGTCGTCGCTCGTCCCGACCGTGACGCGGATCGCCTCCGGCGCGCCGAACCCCGCCAGCGGCCGCACGATCACGCCCTCGCGCAGAAGCGCCTCGAACAGCGCCTGCGCGTCGGCACCGGTCTCTGCGAACAGGAAGTTCCCGACGGCGGGACCGACGGGGTCCAGCCCGTGCCCGCGCAGGACGGCGGCCAGCTCCGCAAGCCCTTCGCGGTTCGCCGCGCGGCGCCGCGCAAGTTCGTCCTCGTCTCCGATGCTTGCGAGCGCGGCGGTCTGCGCCTGCGTCGAGAGGTCGAACGCTCGGCGGACCTTGGAGATGCCGGCAACCACGTCGGCCGGCCCGACGCCGTAGCCGACGCGTAGGCCGGCGAGCCCGTAGATCTTCGAGAACGTCCGCGCGACGAATGCGTTCCGCCCGCCCTTGAAGTACTCGTCGACCGCGTCGGGGTAATCGGCGTCGTCGATGTATTCGAAGTACGCCTGGTCGACGACGGTCAGCACGTGGTCCGGCACACGGTCGAAGTACGCGTCCAGCTCGGCACGCGTGTTCATCGTTCCGGTCGGGTTGTTCGGATCGCAGATGTAGACGAGCTTCGTCCGCGGCGTCACGCCCGCGAGCAGCGCGTCGAGGTTGTAGCGGTGCTCGACGAGCGGCACCTTCACGGGGACGGCACCCAGCTTCGCCGCGTAAATCACGTAGCTCGGAAAGGACGGCCACCCGCAGACGACCTCGTCCCCGGGGTCGAGGACGGCCTGCGCCAGGCAGTCGATCACGCCGTCGGCGCCGGCACCGATCGCGACCGCTTCGAATTCGACGCCGTGGCGATCCGCGAGCGCTGCGCGGAGGGCGTACGCACCCCCGTCGGGATAACGGTTCAGCTCCGGCGCAGCCTTCGCCATCGCCTCGAGCGCCGCCGGGAACGGGCCGTACGGGCCTTCGTTCGACGCGAGCTTCACGACTCGATGGAGACCGAGCTCGCGTTGCACCTCCTCGACCGGCTTGCCGGGCTCGTACGGGACGAGCGCCGACAGCGCCGGCCGCAGGAAGCCGTCTTCCGTCACTCTGCGGCGCTGCCGTTCGACTTCTTGCGCCAGAACATGACGGCGCCGCCGGTTGCCGCTGCGATCGTTGCGATCGCGGACTTATTGAGGCCGGCGTGGTCTCCGGTTCCCGGCACAGCCGTTTTCGCCTTTTCCTTGACGACCCACTTGCCGATCTTCCAGACGCCCCAACCGAGAACCGCGTTCCGCCTGTTCACGATGCTCACTGCCCCCTCCTTCTCTGGGGGCGAGCGTACCGAACGTCAGAAGCTCGGCCGGGGGCTAGTCGCCTACTTGCCGCCGCCCTTGCCGTTCCCGTTGCCGCCGCCGTTCCCGCTTCCCGAGGGAGGCCCGGCCTCGTATGGGCCAGGCGCCGACTTCGGCGGCTTCGCGGGCTTGGACGGGTTCGCGGCGGCGTGCGCGTGCACCTTCGTCCGCCCGGGGGCGGCCGCGGAGTGCGCACCGGCGGATGTCGCCGGATGCGACGGATGAGCCGGATGTGTCCGGGGCTGGTTCAGGTGACGCGAGGCGACGCTCGCGTCGCCGTGCGAAACGGCCGTCGCATGGTTGTGGCCATGAGCGCGCGTGGGCGGGTGAGCGGTTGCCCCGGCGCCGGCGCCGGCGGCCAGGCGCGAAAGGTGGGCGCCCTTCGGCGAGACGACCGGGCGGTGCATGGGCGATGTGGCCGCTCCAAGCTTGAGTGTCGGCGTGGCGATCCCCGTCGTCGGCGTCTTCGCGGTCTTCGTGTGATGCCGAACGGCCTGGTGGACGCCCGCGTACCCGGCGCCGCCGACGACCGCGGCGGCGGAGAATGCGGCGGCACCCTTCAGCACCAGGCCGCCGCCGATGCCGCCGATCGCCGCGCCACCGCCGCCGCCACCGAACAGCGACGTCAGGGACGTCGGCACGGGTACGGCGGCGAGCGACCTGATCGCCGTCCGCTGCGCGCGCTGCCTGCGGGCGAAGCCGGCGCATTCCTTGCACTCGCGCAAGTGCGCACGCAGCGCACCCTTCTCGGCGCGAGTCAGACGGCCGTCGAGCTGCCGGGAGATCGCCAGCTCGGCCTCGCCACAGGTCAGCGACGTTTCCAGCTGCTCCCGCAGCGCTCGCCGCGCGCGGAAGATGAGGGTCTCGACCGCGCTCGGTGACAGCTCGAGGATCTCGCCGATCTCCGCGTACGAGCGTCCTTCCAGCTCGCGCATCACGAGCGCCGCGCGCTGGTTGAACGCAAGATGCCCGAGGGCGCGACGGATGTCCTCGCCGCTCGGGGCCACGTCGTCCGTGTCCACGAACTGGGCGCCCACGTCGTCGTCGAACGCGACCTCGGTGGGACGGCGCGCCGACTGGCGGAACCGCTGGCGGCAGACGTTGTGCGCGATCGCGATCAGCCAGTTCTGCGGCTTCTCGGGACGCTCGCCGCGCTGGAACGCCCGCAATGCGTTCATGAACGTCGTCTGGGTGACGTCCTCCGCGTCGGGCTGATTCCGCATCACCGCGAGCGCGTAGCGGTACACGTCGCCGACGTGGCGCCGGTAGAGCCGCTCGAAGCTCCGGTCCGCACGCTGTCGCTGCGCCAGGAGAGGCGTCATGACTTAGTAGATACCCGTTGCGGCGAATTCTTGCGCCACTCGGCAGCGTGATGCTTCTGTGAACTTAAGGCAACTCGGGCAGGGGCGGCGGGGCGGGAAGCTGGACGGACGGAGCCGATGGCACCGAGACTGCGGGCGCCGCTGCGGCGGGAACCGCCGACGCGACCGATTGGACCGTGTCGGTGACGGGCTTCGGCGCGGCGGGCGGGCGCGGCGACGGCGAGGCGTGCGACCCGGCGGGCGAGGCGGCCATCGGCGTCGCCGGGGCGCTCGAGACGGCGCCTACGCCACGGGAGGACTCGACTTCTGCGAATCGGCTCGCGGGCGCCGTCGTCACCGGGCCGCGGAGTTGTGCGGCCGACGCGCGTCGTGCGAGCGGCACCCCAGCGACGAGTGCGCTCCCCGACGCCTCGCGCAGGCTGTGCTCGCTGCCGGTGCCGACGAACGGCACGGCGACTCTCGGCACGGCCTGCGGGCGCTTCGTCTGCGTGTCGCCGATTCCGGTCGCGACGATTCCGGCGACGATCGCGACAGCGGCCTTGAGCAGGAACCCCGAGCCGACGATCGCCCCACCGCCGGCCACGACGCCGCCGGCGTCGACGAGCTGTGCGAGCGATGTCGGAAGCGGCACGGCCGCCAGCCCGCGAATCGCGGAGGCCTTCATCCGGAGCGAGCGGCGAGCGCGGAAGATCAGCGTCTCCACGGCCGCGACCGAAACGCCGAGGCTGTCGCCGATCTCCGCATAGGTCCGCCCCTCCAGCTCGCGTAGCACGAGCGCGGCCCGCTGGTTCAGCGGCAGGCGGCCCAGCGCGTCGAGCACGGCCTGAACGTTCGGCTTCTCCTCCTCGGGAACCGCCAGCTGCTCGACGTGGTCCTCGAGCGGCACCTCCTTGATGCGGCGGCTCGCGCGCGCGTAACGCGTTCGCGCAACGTTGTGCGCGATCTTGATCAGCCAGTTCTGCGGCTTGATGGGCTCCTCACCGCGCTTGTACGCCCGGTACGCGTTCATGAACGTCGTCTGCGTGACGTCCTCGGCGTCCGCCGGATTGCGGAGGAGCGCAAGCGCGTAGTGGTAGACGTCCTTGACGTGTCGGCGGTAGAGACGTTCGAACGCCTGGTCTCGAGCGAGAGCGGGAATCTCGGGTGCCGCCGCTGCCATGACCCTTTAAGAACGCTTCAGCCGGGAATCCGGATACGCCGGTTTTGCTTTTTCAAAGCGATAAAAGCTGAAGAAAGCTCGCGCGTCAGGCCGTGGCGGCTGCGCGCTTGCGCTTCGGGATGTGGATCGGCCGCCCCAGCGCGACCAGCCCGGCTTCCTTGATCGCCTCCGAGAGCGTCGGATGGGGCGCCATCCCGTCCGCCACGGTCTCGACCGTCGCCTCCGCATCGATCGCCACCACGCCCGCCTCGACCATGTCGGTCACGTGCGGCCCGACCATGACCAGGCCGAGCAGCTCGCCATACCGCGTCTCGTGGATCGACTTGACCCAGCCCACCGTGTCGTTCTGCATGACCGCGCGCGCGTTCGCGATCCAGGGAAACGTTCCGGTCGCGACGTCGTCACCGTACTGCTGCCGCGCCTCCGCCTCGGTCAGCCCGACGGCGGCGATCTCCGGATCGGTGTAAATCGGACGCGGCACAGCCCGGTTGTCGACGACCGCCTCGTGCCCGCACGCATTCTCGGCCGCGACCTCACCCTCGCGGAAAGCGGTATGCGCAAGCTGCCAGTAGCCGGCGCAATCGCCGACCGCGTAGATGTGCGGGACGGTCGTCCGGCGATGCTCGTCCGCCGCGATCCCCTTGCGCTCGTCGAACTCGACGCCGATCGCCTCGAGGCCCACGCCCTCGACGGCCGGGCCGCGGCCGACCGCGACCAGCATGAGGTCGCCCTCGACAGTCTCGCCGTCGCCGAAGTGCACGGTCAGCATCAGGCCGTCGTCGGCGACCTTCGTGCACTGCTTCTCGAGGTGGAGCGTGATTCCCCGCTTGCCGAACTGCTTCGCGAGCTCCTTCGACGCGTCGGCGTCCTCCTGCGGGATCAGCGAGGGAAGCATCTCGATGATCGTGACCTCGCTCCCGAACCTGCGGAAGATCGAGGCGAACTCACAACCGATGATGCCGCCGCCGAGCACGACGAGGTGGCGCGGCACGGATGTGCGCGCGAGGAGACCGGTGGAGTCGACGCAGCGCGGCGAGTCGAGCCCGTCGATCGGCGGTCGCAGCGGGAACGAGCCGGTGGCGATCACAGCCGATCTGAACGAGATGTCTTCCGCGCCCTCGACCGCGATCGTGTTCCCGTCCTTGAAGGTTCCCTTCCCCTTGACCCACTCGACGCCGCTCGCCTTGAAGAGCGAGGCGACACCCTGCGTCATCTGCTTGACGACGCCCGCCTTCCACTCGTTCGACACGCCGAAGTCGAGCTGCGGTCCAGCGATCTTCACGCCGAGCTTGTCGAACGTCTCCTCGGCTTCCTTCAGCGCGTAGGCCGTCTGCACCCACGCCTTCGTCGGGATGCAGCCAACGCGGAGGCACGTGCCGCCCAGCTCCGCCTCGCGCTCGATGCACGCGACCTTCGCCCCGAGCTGGGCGGCGCGGATCGCTGCGGTGTATCCGCCGGGGCCGCCCCCGAGAACAGCGACGTCGACGTCCATCACTCTCGATCGTACAGGCCGAGCAGCGGCGTCCACCGACGTGGATGCTCGCGGAGCGCGGTGTTGTCGGAGAACGCGTCGATCGCGCCCGTGGGATGCTCGAGCGCACGAAGCTCGGGATCCTCGATCTCCGCGACGAGCGCCTGCGCGAAACGGTCGGCGAAGAGCACGCGGAACGGCCGGCCCCAGAAGGGACGCACCGTCGGATCGAGCGTCTTCGTCACGCCGAGGTCGTTGTGCCTGCGAGCCGCGGCTTCGTATGCGTCCACGAGCGCGTGCTCACGCGAGCGCCAGTCGTCCGCGGCGAGCGCCGCCTCGAGCGCCGGCTGCTCCGGCCTGCGCAGCCGGCGATAGGCCGTGCCGAACCATTTCGCATAGGGCGCGTAGCTGCGCTCCTGGAGAAATGCGAGCCGCATCAAGTCGCGGACGAGCGACGCGGTCACCAGGCGCGACCCGAGCTCGTCTCCCCGTGATCCCGTTCGCCCGACGAAGTGCTCGTACTCGGCGATCTGCTGCCAGTGACCGGCCATCGCGTAGAGCCAGACGTCGCGCGGGTACCAGCCGAGGAGCTCGCGCACGTGCGTGAGCTCCCCGATCGGATCGGCGAAGACCGCGCCGGCCGTCAGCTCGAGCAGTCGCTGCGTCGGCATGACGAGCCAGCGCCGTGCGTCGAGCCCTTCGCGCGGATCGTGACCGATTCGCTCGCGGAGGTAGTCGCCGAGGTCGAGAACCTCGGCGCGATGCGCGGGCGGGCCATCCGCGAGCGGCGTGATCCGTGTGGTGCCCGGCTCGTCGGTCGGACCGAAGTTCGTCGGGAAGCCGCCCACCATCGCCGGGAGCTGCGCGGCGAGAAGCGCCTCGACCTCCTCCTTGCGCTCGGGCTCCGGCGTGAAGAGCTGGATGCGCGGCCCCCACTCGTGGTCGCGCGACGTCTCGTCGTCCAGGCCGAGGACGTCCGACCCATAGCCGATCAGTGCCGCCGCATGAGGCAACTTCGGCCGGCTCCGCTCCAGGATCGGACGCACCGCCTCGAAGTAGAAGCGGCGCGAGAGCTCGAGGCCGTGCAATTAAAGGTCTGCCTTCATCGTCACGGTCCCGTCCGCGTCCCCGACCGGGCGGAAGCCGTAGCGCTCGTAGAGGCCGGTGCTTCCCCGCTCGGCGCTCAGGCTGATCGCCGCGTGTCCCTCCTCGCGCGCCCGCTCGAGCAGGGCGCGCATCAGGTCGCCGCCGAGGCCGGCGCCACGGCGGCTCGGGACGACCGCGATCGTCAGCTCGGGCGTCCGTTCGTCGACGAAGCCGAATCCCGGTTCGCGCTCCGAGAAGAGCCGGTACCACGCGGCGCCGATCGGACCGTTCTCCCAGGCAATCAGGCCCGCGTCACCCGGGCGTCCCCAGTTGTTGACGTACCGGGCAACGGGAAGATCCGGGTCTGCATTGAGCCGCCAGTGGTACGCGTGCTTGAGCATGTCGCGAAGGAACCGGACGTCCTGCGGACCGGCTTGGCGGATCACGGCTGCAGTCTAGGAAACCGCGCCGGAGCGGGCCGGGTACCACAAAAGGGGGAAATTTGAGACAGGGGGCGCAAGTTTTCCGGTTCTCTGTCATAACGCGAAAGTGAACCGCAGTCACACCCCCTCCCCTCGCCCCGACTTCGGTACCGGACTGCGCGCGCGGCTCGAGCAGCTGCGTCACCAGCCCGCCGCCGAGGTGCGACATCTTCCCGTTCGCCCTGTCACGCCTGAGGCTCCCGTCCTGGAGCTCCGGCGCGTCGTCGCGGCATAACGCGCGAAGAGCCTCCGCGAACGCTTGCGGCCCTCGGCGCCTAGGCCGAGAGCTCCTGCGCGAACTGGATGCGGTTGCCGTCGGGATCGAAGACGTCGAGCAGGCGCATCTCGCCGTGGAGCTCGAACACGACGCCGACCTCGACGCCGTCGTTTCGCAGCTCTTCCGCGAGCGCCTTCACGTCCTCGACGTCGACATGCGCGACGGCGCCGTCCTCCTGCGGCTCGCCCTGCGCGAGCGCGATCTCCATCTGTCCGCGCTCCAGCTTGGCCCACCCCTCGTCCGCATCGACGAACGTCTCGGTGAACCCGAGCTTGCGCGTGTAGAACTCGCGTCCCGCTGCGAGGTCGCGGACGTGGTACCAGACGATCGGCATCAGAGCGCCAGCCCCGGCTCTTCGAGGAACTGCTTCACGGTCGTGAGGAACTGCGCGCCGGTGGCTCCGTCGACCGCACGGTGGTCGCAGGTGAGCGTGAGCTCCATTCGCGGCCTGACGACGGGCTGACCGTCGACCGCGACGACCTTGTCCTCCACGGACCCGATTGCCAGGATCGCCGCCTGCGGCGGGTTCAACACGGCAACGAAGCGTTCGATCCCGTACATGCCGAGGTTCGAGATCGTGAACGTGCCGCCGTCGAGGTCGCCCTGCTGCAGCTTGCCGGTGCGGGCACGTTCGACGAGCTCCGCGCGCGCGTTCGCGATCCCGGCGACGCTCAGCCGTTCGGCCGAACGGATCACGGGCACGACCAGGCCGTTCGGGATCGCGACCGCGATGCCCACGTTGGCTGTCGGATGCAGCTCGATCGCGTCGCCCTTGTAGAGCGCGTTCACCGCCGGATGACGGAGCAGCGCCGACGCGCACACCTTCGTCAGCAGGTCTGACAGGGTCGGCTTCGCGCCCTCGGTGTGCAGCTCGACGAGCTTTGCGCGCACGATCTGCGCGCGCTCCATGTCGACGGTGACGCCGAGCTGGAAGACCGGCGCCTGCCACGCCTCGGTCAGGCGGCGCGCGATCGTCTTCCGCATCGACGAGAGCTGCTCCACGTGCACCTCGCCGGGCGCGGGCTCCGCGGCACGCGAAACGGAGACGGGCGCTACAGCGTCCGCGGCCACCGGCGGCCCCGACGCGGCGGCGCGTTCGACGTCCTCTGCGACGACGCGTCCCTCAGGGCCCGTCCCGGCGACGTTCGCCAGGTCGATACCGCGCTCGCGTGCGATGCGTCGCGCCAGCGGCGAGGCCTTGATGCGCCCGTTCGTGCGCGAGGACGACGCCTGCAGCTCCGTCACCTTCGCCTCTCGCCCACGCTCACGCTCCTCCTCGCGGGCCGGGCCCGGGGAGCCCTCCTCCTGCTCGTCGTCGTCGACCTTCGCCTCCTCCGGCTCCTCGACCTCCTCGCCGGCCTCGCCGATCACCGCGATCGTCTGGCCGACCGGGACCTCGCCCTCACGGACGGCGATCTTCAGCAGGACGCCGCCCGCGTCCGCCTCGACCTCCTGTGTGACCTTGTCCGTGTCGAGCTCGTAGAGCGGCTCGCCCTTGGCGATCTCGTCGCCCTCGGCCTTCAACCACTTGACGATCGTCCCGGACTCCATGCCCTGCCCTAAGCGCGGCAGCTTGATCTCGGTCGCCACGCTACGCGTCCACGTTGCTTCGTCCGACGGTCGTGTTGATCGCCTCGAGCACGTCCTTGGCATGCGGGACGCACCACTCCTCCATCACCGGAGCGAACGGGAGCGGCGTGAACTTCGCGCCGACCCGCTCGACCGGCGCATCGAGCCAATCGAAGGCTCCGTGCTGGATCACGGCGGCCACCTCCGCGCCGAAGCCCATGCGCGTCACGGCCTCGTGCGCGACGACGCAGCGATTCGTCTTCTTCACCGACGCGATCAGCGCGTCCTCGTCGAGCGGCTGCAGCGTGCGCGGGTCGACCACCTCGACGGAGACGCCGTTCTTCTCCGCCTCCGCGGCCGCTGCGAGCGCCTCGTGCACGAGCCGACCGGTCGCGATCACCGTCACGTCCTCGCCCTCCCGATGGATGCGCGCCTTGCCGATCGGGATCGGCTCGAGCTCGTCGGGCACCTCCTCCTTGATCCCGTACAGCGTCCGGTGCTCGAAGAAGACGACGGGGTTGTCGTCGTAGATCGCG
>Ga0066652_100002413_pt1 | contig 10239 bp, 8 predicted proteins | sample GraSoiAngelo_101_FD_71413 | JGI IMG/M metagenome (GOLD analysis project Ga0066652, IMG submission 71413) | Grasslands soil microbial communities from the Angelo Coastal Reserve, California, USA - 14_0903_02_30cm | ecosystem: Environmental > Terrestrial > Soil > Grasslands | place: USA... | reverse complement strand
CTCGATCGGCGAGCAGAACGCGCGCGGGCTCTTGTTCGGGCGTTCCTCGAGGTCGAGGTGCACGTTCTCCTGCGAGGAAAGGTCGACGCCCAGGTCGGCGAGCGTGCTGTCGAGCGCAGGGACCATCTGCTCCTTCGGGAACATCGGGTCCCACTCCGGCGCGCGGAACAGGCGCGGGATGTCCCAGCGCTGCGCCTCCGCGAGCCCGACGCCGACGCGGCTGCGGAAGAGTTGGTCGGCCGCGTCCTCGTAGAGGCGCTCCGTCGAGTCGAGGAGCGCGCTGCACTGCTCGGCGAGATCGTCGAGCGCTGACGAGGGCATTGCCTTCCGGTACAGCTCGAGGTAGTTCGGGAAGCCGAGCTCGCGCGCGCCGCGCTGCACGGCGACCGCTCCGTCGAGGTGGATCTGGTTCATCTGCTCGTCCAGCACCTCGTTCGCAAGCTCGTCGAGTCGCTGCCGCTTGTCGCGATCGGGCTCGTTCGCCATCGCAGGCCGCACCATGCGGTAGGGGATCTGCTCGCCGTCGACCGAGACCTGGATCTCCGACTCGAGCGTCGCGAGCCGCTCGGCGAGCGTCCTCGTGAGCTCGCCGAAGTAGCCCTCGCACGAGAACTTCCAGAGTTCCCGAATCCGCTCTCCCCCGTTCACGGCGAGGCCGATCGACTTCACGATGTCAGGCTCGGTGAGGTTTGCGTGACGCTCGTAGATCGGCGTCAGGTCGAACGACTCCTTGTGCCCCGCGTAGTGCAGGTAGTACTCCTCGTCCAGCTCTGCGATGAAGCGGTCCGCCTGTTCGCGGTAGGCGTCGAGCTCGCGGTTGGAAGGCGGGGCGGCCGGCACGGGTTGCTTAGGATACCCGCGTGCACGAGATTCGCATCCGGACCGAGCGCCGCACGCAGCTGCTCGACATCACGCGTCAGGTCCAGGAAGCGATCGGGCCGACCAACGGCGCCGCGGCCGCGCTCGTGTACGTGCCGCACACGACCGCCGGCGTGACGATCAACGAGGGTGCCGACCCCGCCGTCGCGCGCGACCTCGAGAGCGCCCTGGAGAAGGTCGTCCACGACGACTGGGACTGGAAGCACGTCGAGGATCCGGACGGTCCGAACGCCCCGTCGCACATCCGCGCATCGCTCATGAGCCCGCAGATCCTCATCCCGCTCGACGACGGAAAGCTCGCCCTCGGCACCTGGCAGGGCATCTTCTTCTGCGAGTTCGACGGGCCGCGCGAGCGCAAGGTCTACGTGACTGCCCTCGCCTGAGGCTTTTACGCAGCGCTAACAGAGCCCTAAACGGCGTCGGGTAGAACGCGACGGTCAGCGCACGGAGGGGGAACCATGCGTCGCTATCTCGTCGTCCTCGCCGCTGCCGCGCTCACGGTCGGCGTGTCGGTGGCGTTCACGCCCGGCGGATCACACGAGGCACGGCCGCACAAGGCAAAGCCGGCTGCCGGGATCCACAAGATCAAGCACGTGATCGTGATCATGCAGGAGAACCGGTCGTTCGATCACTACTTCGGAACGTACCCGGGCGCCGCCGGGCTGCCGCGAAATCCGGACGGCAGCTTCGCCGTCTGCACGCCGAACCCGGCCACAGGCGGTTGCGAGACGCCGTTCCACGACACGAACGATCTGAACGCGGGCGGTCCGCACGGCCAGGTGAACGCCACCGCGGACGTCGACGGTGGCCGAATGGACGGCTTCGTTGCGAGTGCCGAGAACGCAAAGGTCAAGGGCTGCAAGACGAACCCGAACAATCCCATCTGCTCGCAACGCGCGACGAATCCGGACGTGATGGGCTACCACGACGGCCGCGACATCCCGAACTACTGGGCGTACGCGCGGAACTTCGTCCTCCAGGACCACATGTATGAGCCGAACGCGTCCTGGAGCCTTCCCGCGCACCTGTTCATGGTGTCGGAGTGGTCGGCGCGCTGCACGAATCACGACGACCCGTTCAGCTGCACTAACGCGTTGCAGAATCCCGGCTCGCCGCCGGACGCGAAGAACAACCGGCGGCACGTCGCGCCGGCCTATGCGTGGACCGACCTCACGTACCTGCTCCACAAGCACAACGTGAGCTGGCGCTACTACGTCTTCACCGGCACCGAGCCGGACTGCGAGGACGACGCGATGATCTGCGAGTCCGTGAAGCAGGGAGCGCGGACACCGGGAATCTGGAACCCGCTCCCGTTCTTCACGACGGTCCAGAACGACAACCAGGTCCAGAACGTCACCACGCTGTCCCAGTACTTCAGGGCCGCCCGCACGGGGAAGCTCCCGAACGTCTCCTGGATCAACCCGACCGGCGCGGTCTCCGAGCACCCGCCCGGGCTCGTCACCGCGGGTCAGACGTACGTGACCAAGCTCGTGAACGCCGCGATGCGGGGGCCGGAGTGGAAGTCGACCGCGATCTTCATCGCCTGGGACGACTGGGGCGGGTTCTATGACCACGTCGTGCCGCCGAGGATCGACCAGAACGGCTACGGGCTGCGCGTTCCCGGTCTGGTGATCAGCCCCTACGCACGCCGCGGGCTGATCGACCACCAGACGCTTAGCTTCGACGCGTACGTCAAGTTCATCGAGGACGACTTCCTGCAAGGCCGGCGGCTCGATCCGCGGACGGACGGGCGGCCGGATCCGCGGCCCGACGTACGGGAGCGGGCGGCCATCCTCGGCAACCTGGCGCGGGACTTCGACTTCCGGCAGAAGCCAAGGAAGCCGCTGATCCTCACCACGCATCCGGTCACAGACCTGCGCTGATCACGAACGCTCCGGGAGCGGCTACCCTCGGGCGGTGGCCGCTCCCGTCTCCAGGGACCAGGAGCTCGAGCTCACCGTCGAGTCGCTCGCCTACGGCGGCAACGGCGTCGCCCGGCTGAACGGGTTCGTCGTCTTCGTGCGCCGCGGCCTACCCGGCGACACCGTGCGGGCGCGTGTGACGAAGGTGCAGCGACGGCACGCGGAGGCGCTCGCGACGGAGGTCGTAAAACCATCCCCGCAGCGCGTCGACGCGCCGTGCGCGCACTATCCGGCCTGCGGCGGGTGCCGGTTCCAGGACCTCGCATACGAGGCGCAGGTCGCCGCGAAGCACGCCCAGGTCGAGGAGGCGCTGCGCCGGATCGGTGGCATCGCCGAGCCGCCACTCGAGCCGATCGTCCCCGCCGAGGAGACGTTCCACTACCGGAACAAGCTGGAGTACTCGTTCACGCAGCTCGAGGACGGCCCGACGCTCGGCTTCCACAAGGCTGGACGCTGGGACGAGGTGCTCGAGATCGAGCGCTGCTGGCTGACGACCGACCTCGGCAACGCGATCCGCAACGCGGTTCGCGAGTGGGCACGCGGCGAGCGGCTCGTCGCCTACGACCAGGGCGATGGGAGCGGCTACCTCCGCCACCTGGTCGTCCGCGAGGGGCGGAACACCGGCCAGGCGCTCGTTCAGCTCGTCACGGCGCCCGGCGAGAAGTTCGAGGTCGGGCACTTCGTCGACGTCCTGCGCGAGTTCGGGGAGGTCCGGTCGATCCACTGGTCGGAGAACGACTCGCCGGCGGAGACCACGAATCTCGAGACAACTCTGTTGTGGGGTGACGAGGCGATCGAGGAGCAGCTGTGCGGCCGGCGCTTCCGTGTCCGGCCGAACGCGTTCCTGCAGACGAACACGCGCATGGCGGAGCGCTTGTACGGGATCGCGCACGAGTTCGCCGGGCTCGGCGGCGAGGAGACGGTCTACGACCTCTACTGCGGGATCGGGACGATCGGGCTGACGCTGGCACAGGATGCGTTGACCGTGTGGGGGATCGACGTGTCGGAGGAGTCGGTCGCGTGCGCACTCGAGAATGCCGACCTGAACGGGATCACGAACGCCGCGTTCTTCGCGGGGAATGTCGGCCAGTCGCTGCTCGAGCTGCACGAGCGGAGCGGCGATCCCGACGTCGTCGTCGTCGACCCGCCGCGCGCCGGGCTCGCCGGAAAGGCGCTCAGGCGGCTCGGCGAGATCGGGGCGCCGCGGTTGGTCTACGTGTCGTGCAATCCGACGACGCTCGCAGGCGACGTGAAGAAGCTACAGGCGGACTACGGCTACGAACTACGACGCACGCGGCCGGTGGACATGTTCCCGCACACGCCGCACGTCGAGAGCGTGTCGCTGCTCGAACGGACGTGAGCGGCGAGCGATACGCCCGGCGGGAGTTCCTCGTTCGCGCGGGACGGACGGCCGCCGGCGCGAGCGCGCTGGTGGCGTTGCCGGGTTGGCTCGACGTCCGCTCGCACGCGGCTGCCGATCCGAAGCTCGTCGAGCTCGCCGGTCTGTTGCAGGGACAGGTCGTCGTGCCGAGCGACGCGGGCTACGACGCGGCGCGCAAGGTCTACTTCCCACGGTACGACACCGTCGGCCCGCGTGCGGTGGTGTTCTGCGAGACCGACCAGGACGTCTGGCGCACAGTCCGCTGGTCGCGCCGCGACCCGAAGGTGCACATCGTGCCGCGCTCCGGCGGCCACAGCTATGCGGGCTACTCGACCACTACAGGCGTCGTTGTCGACGTCTCGCGAATGAACGCCGTCACCGTGAACGCGGCGAACGGAACGGCAAGCGTCGGCGCCGGCGCCCGGCTCGTCGACGTCTACGAGAAGCTGTCGGAGCACGGGGTCGCGATTCCCGCCGGCTCGTGTCCGACGGTCGGGATCGCCGGGCTAGCCCTCGGCGGCGGACACGGCTTCTCCGGCCGGAAGTTCGGTCTCACCTGCGACAATGTCCGCTCGGTCACGATCGCGATTGCCAACGGCCAGCTGCTGCTGGCGAATACGAAGAACCATCCGGATCTGTACTGGGCATGCCGGGGCGGCGGCGCGGGCCAGTTCGGAATCGTCACGCGCTTCGTGTTCGACACCCATCCGGTCGGCAACGTCGTCACCTACCGCGCGCTGTGGGACTGGTCGGATGCCGCCGCGATCGTCGCCAAGTGGCAGACGTGGGCGCCGAGCGCGGCCGACGACCTCTTCTCCATGTGCGACCTGATCGCGACCGGCGGCTCGGGCGGCCCGCTCGTCGCCTCGAACGGCCAGTACTTCGGCAGCGAGGCCGATCTCAATCAGCTCCTGCAGCAGCTCACTGCGGTTGCCCAGCCGCGCAGCCTCGACGTGCGGACCCGATCGTTCTTCCAGGCCGTGCTCGACTGGGCGAACTGCCCCGCCTACGACCGCTGCCGCATCGGCCTCGACGTCGGCCGCGCCGACTTCCTGGCTAAGTCGGACTACGTGGCGACGCCGCTCCCGTCGAGCGGCATCCAGACGATGATCCACGGCATCGAGCAGCGGCAGTTCGATCCCGCGCTCGGAGCCGGCGCGATCCTGATGGACGCCTACGGCGGAGCGATCAACCGCGTCCCGAAGGCCGTGACCGCGTTCGTGCACCGCGACCAGCTGTTCTCGCTCCAGTACACGACCGACGACGCGTCGGCGGCGGATGCGAACTGGCTGCGGAGCTTCCGCGCCTCGATGCAGCCGTTCGTGTCCGGCCAGGCGTACCAGAACTACATCGACCCCGAGCTCGACCACCCGAACCTCGCGTACTACGGGTCGAACTACGCGCGGCTGCGAACGGTCAAGAGCCGTTACGACGCGAAGAACGTGTTCCGCTTTCCACGGAGCGTCGTTCCCGGCTGATCCGCTCCCAGAGGAGATCGGCGTTCGGCGCGAGGAAGCCGAGCGACAGCAGCGGCAGCGCCGGCAGCCCACGCAGGTCGAACGCGACCGTGAGCGCGATCGTGACCCCGAACGAGGCCGTCAGCGCGACCCAGGTCAACGCCGGCCGCAGCTCGAACCGCACGGAGGCCGCGAGGAAGAGCGCAAAGAAGAGCAGGTCGGGCACGCCCAGGTTCGCGGCCGCGTGCTCGCCGGGGACCGGAAACGCATACGAGAGCGTCGTGAAGACATGCGCGTGATGCGTGACGATCACCTTTGTCGGCCCGCGCCAGACCGAGTATGCGTCGACCCACGGGATGATGAACGCGACCAGCACGACCCAGCCGGCGGTCTCGAAGTACTCGAGGAACCAGAAGCCGATCAGGGTGACGGCGAAGAGCTTCGCCAGGTTCTCCGGCGTGTGCCAGCCCGCCACGTGGAACGCGACCGTGAGGACCGCGAGCGCGAGCCCGGCCGGGAGCAGGCCGCGCGCGCGGCGGAGCGGCAGCATCAGCCACACGAGGCCGAACGAGGCGGGCATGAGGACGAGCGCGAGGAACGCCACGTCCCACCACTCCGAGTGGGGGTTCCAGAGCCGCGCGTGGAAGACGTCGTACGCGGCCAGAGCCGCGACGAGGCCTAGTAGGGCGGCAGCTCGGCCCACCACGTGCCGAGCGGCTTGAAAGCGTTCCAAAACGCGGTCTTTGCCGGGGCCTCGTCGAGCGACGCGTCGATGTCGGGGACGACCAGCGCATCGACGGTCGCGGTGAACCGTTGGAGCTCGCCCGGACGCCACTCGAGCGGGTCGGCGAGCGGGAATTCGATCGCGTTCAGGAACGAGGCCGCATCCTCACCCATCGGGACGACGAGCTTCGGTTGCACGATGTGGAGCTCGCGGGTCAGGAACGCCCGCGACTCCTCGTCGTCGCCCTCCGCGAACTTGAGGCAGTTCGTTCCGTAGATCGACAGCGGATCGACGCGCAGGCGTTGCAGCGACTTGATGATCGCCTGTCCCGAGCGGCCGTAGAACGCGACGCCCTCCTGCACCTCGGCTGGCTGCGGCCGGTACTTGAGCAGCAGGATGTCGCCGAGCGGGTGCCCGGAGCCGAGCACGGGCACGCGGCCTCGCGCGGCGCGCGCGATCTCGTCCGCGAGGGCGTTGATCTCGAGGATCGCCTTGTCGCGGTACTTCTCGTAGATCTCGTCGGTGGGCACAGGACTCACGGGCGCGTTCCCTGGCACGTTCTCCGCTACCGAACCCGTTCCTTGGCCTGGGCCATCCACTTCAGCGATTGCAGGTACACCAGCGACCTCGGGCGGCGCAGAACGTGGGCCGAGCGAAGGGAAAGAAGGAATTCCTCGGCGCCGTCGAAGGCCCGCATCCTCAGCGCGCCGGTGCCGACGCCTTGCAGGACGTGGGCGTCCGAGCCCGCGCCCATGGTCAGGTTGTACTTGCTCGCGAAGCGGAGGGCCTCGTCGTTGTAGCCCTCGAAGAGCAGCCGGGCGTTGTAGACCTCGAAGACGTCGATATCGGCGAGATGGCGGTGGAGCGTCGCCGCGTCGGGGATCGAGTGCAGCCGGTCGAACGGATGCGGGAGGTAGATGAGACCGCCCTGTTCGCGGATTGCCGCGATCGTGTCCCCGAACGACATCCCGCGCGGGATCTCGTCCCGCAGGAAGAGGCCGATCACCTCCCCCTGGCCGTCGGTCTTCACCTCCTCGCCGGGAATAACGACCAGCTCGCGGTCGTGCACGAGCGCCGCGGCCGCCAGCGCGCCGCCGAGGGCGTTGTGGTCAGTCACCGCGATGGCGCCGAGCCCGACGGCCTCCGCGTACATGACGAGGTCTGCGGGCTCGACTGCGCAGTCGTGCGACCAGCTCGTGTGCATGTGCAGGTCGCAGACGATCCATTCGCGGTCGGAGAGCGGATCCGTGCTGCGTGCCGGCCGGCGGCGGCGCGCGAGCGAGCGGTAGAGATCGTCGAGGTCGCGCGCGACGGCCGCGAAGCTCTGCGGCTCGGCGCCCTCGCGCGCCTCGCGCTGCCTCCGCGCACGGAACGTCTCGTCCTCGGCCAGGCGCGCGACCTCGGCGCCCGCCAGCTCCGGCTGGGCGCGAACCCCGGCGGGGGCCGCGATTGCACACCCGGCAGCGGCCGCCTCGAGCGAGACGCGTCCGAGCCCGGCGACGGCGGGTACAAAGATCGCAGCTTCCGCGAGCAGTGCTGCCCGCGCACGACCGTCGCGGGCCGTCCGGACCGAGACGCGGTCGCGGAGCGCGCGCGGAATCGTCGGCCGGCCGGTGAGCGGTTTCGTCCGGAGAAGGACGAGCTCCCACCCTGGCAGCTCCTCCAGCGCACGCAGGACGGAGCGCACCAGTGGACGCTCGGTCGGTCGCCACTCGAGGACGACGACGTTCCGCTTCGGCTTCGGAGCGAGCTCCTCGAGGTCGACGCCTTCCGACACGACGCGATAGGTCCCCGGAAAGCGCAGCGCAGCCGCCTCCGCGGTCTCCCGGCTCGTGGCCACGAGCGCGTCGAGCCTCGCGAGCAGCCGCTCGCGCTGCGCCCGCCCGGGCGGATACGCGAGCCGGTCCTCCGAGACGAACGTGGCCACCGTCAGCGCCTGCGCGTCGCGCAGGGCGAGATACGAGAGGCTCGGCAGCGCGGGCTCGAAGCCGTGGACGACGTCGAAGTGCCCGAGTGCGAGAGCGAGCGAGAGGTTGGCGCGCGACCCGACCGGCACGCCGATCCGGCTTCGGCGCGAGATCGGGACGGCCGGACCCAATGCGACGACCTCGGTGTCCAGCCCGTCGAGCAGCGCCCGGCGTCCGGCGGCGAGGTCGCGCGCTCGGTTCGAGGAGGCGAGGATCGTGACGACGTGGCCGAGCTTCCGAAGCTCCTCGGCGACGCCGGCGACGTGCTCGTTGACGTCGTGCGGCTGCGACCAGGCGAAGGGCGTGACGAGGCAGATCCGGAGACCCATCCTCGTCTGAGTCTAGTTTCCGCCGGCTGAGCCTCAGGCGGGGCGGACGACGATCGTCTCGTCCTCGCCGAACGTCAGCTCCCGCTCGCCGATCTGGACCCGGCGGCCGGGACGGCCGTTTCGGACGGCGACGATCACGGCGCCCTCGAGCGTCCCCAGCAGTCGCTCGGCCGGGCCGCCGCCGTCGGCCGGCGTGACGACGAACCGCTGGAGGATGGGCGTCAGGATCTCGCCGAGCGCGGCGAGGATCACGAGGATCGCGAACAGCTGCCAGCCGTCGCCGTCCTCACGAACCACCATGGTCGTGACGGCGAGGCCGGCCCCGAACGCCGCTGCGACGGTCGCCGGATAGAGGGAACGGAGTAGCTCGGGCGACCGCGTCATCAAGCGCGTCGTCGTCCCCACGAGCAGGGCGAGCGTCCAGGTGAGGACGAGGCCCAGCAGCTTCCAGTAGCCGCTGCTGTCGTGCTGGTCCCAGATCTGGTCCGCCCAGAGCAGGAAGCCGAACGTCGCGAGAACGACGCCGAGAACGCCGAACGGACGCGAGACGCGGCGCTCGAGGCAAGCGATCCCCGCCAGCGCGGACGAGCCCGCGACGAACGCGGTTGCCAGCGTGGCGAGGATCTTCTCTTCCGTGCTCCCGAACTCCCCGTTGACGACCGCCAGGATCGCCACCAGCGCGGCGAACGAGACGAGCGTCGCCGCGCCGAGCAGGAAGATGCGCCGGATCGGCACGGCTACGCCTCGGTGCGGTCCGGCTCTCTCACCGCCTGCCGGGCGTTGTCGCGGATGAACCGGTCGGTCGCCTCGAAGGCCTCGTCGTCGACGATCTGCTTCGGCGGCGACTTCATCAGGTAGGCGCTCGGACCCTCGAGCGCGCCGGTGACTCCGTTGTCGAGCGCGAGCTTCGCGAGGCGCACGGCGTCGATGACGATCCCGGCGGAGTTCGGCGAGTCCCAGACCTCGAGCTTCAGCTCGACGTTGAGGGGCACGTCGCCGAACGCGGAGCCCTCCATGCGGATGTACGCCCACTTGCGATCGGTGAGCCACGGCACGTAGTCAGAAGGCCCGACGTGGACGTTGTCCTTGCCGAGGTCGTAGTCGAGCATCGACGTGACCGCGTTCGTCTTGGAGATTTTCTTGGACTCGAGCCGTTCGCGCTCCAGCATGTTCCTGAAGTCGGAGTTGCCGCCGACGTTCAGCTGCATCGTCCGGTCGAGGCGGATACCTCGCTCGCGGAAGAGCGAGGTGAGGACGCGATGCGTGATCGTCGCGCCGACCTGGGACTTGATGTCGTCGCCGATGATCGGCACCCCGCGCTCCTCGAAACGGCGCTGCCAGTACGGCTCGCGCGCGATGAAGACCGGCATGCAGTTCACGAGCGCGCAGCCCGCGTCGAGAACCTGTTCCGTGTACCACTTCGTCGCGCCCTCGGAGCCGACCGGAAGGTAGTTGACGACCACGTCGGTCTTGGTGTCGCGCAGGATTCCGACGACGTCCGCCGTCTGGCCGGGCGCCTTCGTGACGACCTCGGAGATGTACTTGCCGAGCCCGTCGTGGGTCATCCCGCGCTCGACCGT
>Ga0066652_100002411_pt1 | contig 10243 bp, 11 predicted proteins | sample GraSoiAngelo_101_FD_71413 | JGI IMG/M metagenome (GOLD analysis project Ga0066652, IMG submission 71413) | Grasslands soil microbial communities from the Angelo Coastal Reserve, California, USA - 14_0903_02_30cm | ecosystem: Environmental > Terrestrial > Soil > Grasslands | place: USA... | reverse complement strand
ATAGCCCCACGCCCCTCCCTCGCCGAGGTCGTGGTAGAGGGCGACGAAGGAGGTGCCCGGGTCATCTGGGCCCGCCAGTGTGCCGATCAGGCCCTGGATCGCGAGCGGAACACGGATCTCCTCCGAGGGGATGGTCGAGAGCTCGCCGGCGATAGCGCCCTCGAGCAGGCCGGGACCCAGGGCCCCCAGCCAGCGCTCGCGCGATGGCGGCTCGAGCATCAAGGGCCGGGCGCGAGCCGCGGCCGCCTCTCGCGCCTCCGACCAGTCGAGATAAGCCTGGGCGTCCGCGCGCGACCACTCCTCGCCGAGCTGCCGCGCCGTCCGGGCCCGGTCCGACCAGGTCACGACCCGCCGCCCGTCAGGGAACGGCGCGAAGAGGTAGGGCTCGTGCACGTGCACCTCGAGCTCCAGCCCGAGGTCCTCGACGATCCGCCGCTGGAGCAGCGACAGCGTGTACGTACCCGGCGACGCCCGCACGCCGGGCCACAGCTCCTCGGTGACGCAGGCGCCGCCGACCAGGTCCCGCCGCTCGAAGACCTCGACCGACAGCCCGGCCCGGGCCAGGTAGGCGGCGCAGACGAGCCCGTTATGCCCGGCGCCGATGATTGCCACGTCGAGCTTCGGGGCAGCCATACTCAGAGACTCCCATGCCCAAGGACACGGGCCTTCCCGAGACCGACGCACAGTTCGACTTCAGCCGGATGCGTCGGCGGCGCGCCCTCTCGCGGCTCGCCCACAGGCTGCGCAGGGATCCGAGCGACTTCGACCTCGTGCTGCCATTCGAGGAGGTCGTCGAGGCGCTGGGCCGTCGCGGCGAGCGGCGCCTCGGCGTGCAGACAATCGAGCTCGACTCGATAGTCGGCTCGGTCGATCGCCAGAAAGACTTCGATCGGCGCTTCCTCCCCACGACCGGTCGGGTCCGGAGCCGTTGGGAGCGGGTCGCGACCGCCACGCGCCGCGGCGAGGAGATCCCGCCGATCGACGTCTACCGGATCGGCGAGCTGCACTTCGTCAAGGACGGCCACCACCGCGTCTCGGTGGCCCGGGCGATGGGCTTCAAGGTCATCGACGCGTACGTGACCGAGGTGCTCACCGAGATCGGCGCGACCCGCGAGATCACCATCAAGGACCTGCCGCTCAAGAGTCACGAGCGGCTGTTCTGGGAGCGCGTGCCGCTGCCGCCGGACGACCGCAAGAAGATCCAGCTCTCCGACGAGTGGCGCTACGCCGGCCTCGCCGAGGGCGTCGAGGCCTGGGGCTTTCGGCTGATGCAGTCGCGCGGCGAGCTCATGACCCGCGAGGAGGTCGCGAGCGCCTGGTTCGAGGACGAGTACGAGCCGGTCGTGGAGATGCTGCGCGAGGCCGACCTCATCGGCCGCGGCACCGAGACCGAGGCCTACATGCGCGTGGCGACCCTGCGCTACCTCCTGCTTCGCACCCACGAGTGGGACGACGAGGTGATCGAGCGCCTGCGCGGCGAGCTCGACAAGCCCTCCTGGGACGAGGACACGCTGGTCCGGCGGCTCAGGAAGGAGCTTCGGTAGCCGGGCTTTCCGGCTGGCTCTCCGCCTGGGCCTCCTCCTGCTCGCGCCCGCGCCGCAAGCGCTCTCCGGCGTCCCCGTCTCCGTCCGTGGTGAGGCTCGCCCCGCTGCCGGGGTCGAACAGGTGGAGCCGATCGGCGTCGACCCAGAGCTCCGCCTCCTCACCCTGCTTGACGCGGCTGGCGGGCTCGAGCCGCGCGACGATCCGGCCCTCCTCGCCGCTCGACGGGACCTCTCCCCCGCCGGCGTCCTCGGCCAGCTCCTGGAGCTCCTTCGACTCCACCGCCTCGGCCTCGACCGAGAAGTGCGCGTATAGCTCGGAGCCCATCGACTCGAGCACCTCGATACGTGCCCTGAACGTCAGGCCGCGGTCGCGGGCGTCGCCCACCAGCGAGGCGTCCTCGAAGCTCTCGGGCCGGATGCCGGCGATCAGCTGGCGGCCCTCCGCTTGGCGCCCCAGCCGCTCCCGCAGCGACTGGGGCAGCCTCACCTCCCCGAAGGGCAGCTTGACGCTGTCACCGCTCACGTGGACCGGCATGAAGTTCATCGCCGGCGAGCCGATGAACCCGGCCACGAACAGGTTGAGCGGGTTGTTGTAGAGCTGCATCGGCGATCCGACCTGCTGGAGGATGCCGGCGCGCATGACCGCCACGCGATCGCCGAGGGTCATGGCCTCGGTCTGGTCGTGGGTCACGTAGATCGTGGTGGTGCCGAGCCGATCCTGGATGCGCGACACCTCGGTGCGCATCTGGACGCGGAGCTTGGCATCGAGGTTCGAGAGCGGCTCGTCCATCAGGAACGCCTTGGGGTCGCGGACGATCGCGCGGCCCATGGCCACCCGCTGCCGCTGGCCGCCTGAGAGGTTGGCCGGCTTGCGGTCGAGATGCTGGGTGAGGTCGAGGATCCGGGCAGCCTCCTCGACCTTCTGGTTGATCTCCTCCTTGGGCGCTCCCCTGAGCTTTAGCGCGAAGCCCATGTTGTCGCGCACGGTCATGTGGGGGTAGAGCGCGTAGTTCTGGAACACCATTGCGATGTCCCGGTCCTTCGGGGCCTTCTCGTTGACGACCTCGTCGCCGATACGCAGCTCGCCGTCGGTGATGTCCTCCAGTCCAGCGACCATCCGCAAGGCAGTCGACTTCCCACAGCCCGACGGGCCGACGAGGATCACGAACTCGCCGTCCTCGATCGTCAGGCTCATGTCCTTGACGGCCTCGTAGCCGTCCGGGTAGCGCTTCGTTACGTGATCGAGCGTGATGTCGGCCATCTCTGCCCCCTCCTTATCCCTTGACGGCGCCGGCGGTGAGCCCGGCCACGATGCGGCGCTGGAAGATCAGGACCATGATGATGATCGGAATCGTGACCACGACCGCCGCGGCGGCCACGGCGCCCACCGGCTGCTGGAACTGCGAGCCGCCGGTGAAGAACGCGAGCGCGGCGGGCACGGTGCGGGCGCTGTTGCTCGAGGTCAGCGTGTTCGCGAAGATGAAGTCGTTCCAGGCGAAGATGAAGACGAGGATCGCCGCGGTGAAGACGCCCGGCGCCGCGAGCGGCACGATCACCTTCTGGAAGGCCTGGAAGGGCGTGGCGCCGTCGACCTGAGCCGCCTGCTCGAGCTCCCAGGGGATCTCCCGGAAGAAGGCGCTCAGCGTGTAGATCGCGAGCGGCAGTGCGAAGGTCAGGTAGGGGATGATCAGCCCGATCCACGTGTCGTAGATGCCGATGTTCCGCCAGAGCTGGAAGAGCGAGCCGACGATCGAGATCGCCGGGAACATCGCCACGGCCAGTGCGCCCGAGAGGATCAGCGCCTTGCCCGCGAAGTCGAGCCGCGACAGCGCGTAGGCGGCCATCGCCGCAAGCACGATCGCGATGAAGGTGGCGATCGCCGCGATGCCGATCGAGTTGACGAGCGCGTGGGTGAAGTCGCTCGTCTTGAAGATCTGGTCGTAGTTCTTGAAGCTGACGCCGGAGAAGAACTTCTTGTCGCCGAGCTGGTCGGGCTTCTTGAGCGACAGCGAGACGATCCAGGCGACCGGGAAGAGCGCGTACAGCACGACGACGAGGATCCCGATCGACCACATCAGCTTCTGGCGCGGCGTGTTGGCCATGCCCGTTAGACCTCCTCCCCCCTCTGCTGCGCGGTCGAGGTCCCGAGCACCTTCACGAAGAAGAAGGCGATCAGGATCACGCAGATGAAGACCAGCACGGAGACCGCCGAGCCGAGCCCGATGTTGACCCGGTTGATCAGGACGTTGTAGCCGAGGATCGACACCGTCTCCGTGTTGTTTGCGCCCGATGTCTGGATGAAGACGGTGTCGAAGAGCCGGAACGCGTCCAGCGTGCGGAAGAGCAGCGCCACCAGGATCGCGGGCTTCATCAGCGGCAGCGTGATCCGGAAGAAGCGCTGCACCGCGTTGGCGCCGTCGACCTTCGCCGCCTCGAGCAGCTCGTCGGGCACCAGGGAGAGGCCCGCAAGCAGGAGAAGGGCCATGAACGGCGTGGTCTTCCAGACCTCCGTCAGGATGATCATCGCGTAGGAGCCCGTCTGCTGGGTAAGCGGCGCCGCCGTGTCGGAGAGCAGGAACGTGCCCTGGGCGAAACCGCTAGCCGGGTCGACCGCGTAACGGAACGTGAATGCCGCCACAACCGTGACGATCCCGTACGGGATCAGCACCGAGACGCGCACGGCACCGCGGCCGAAGATCGCGCGGTGCATGACGAGAGCGATCGCCATGCCGAGCACGAGCTCGATCCCCACCGAGAAGACCGTGATGACCAGCGTGTGGACCACGTCCGACCACCAGGTGCTCGAGGTGAGCACGTCGCCATAGTTGGCGAGGCCTACGAACTCCTTTTGTGACGGGAAGCGCAGGTCGTACTTCTGTAGCGACAGGTAGATCGCGTAGACGATCGGATAGCCCGTGACGATCAGCATCGTGATCACCGCCGGCGCGCAGAGCATGTAGGCGAGCCGGCGCTCGGACTTGGCCCGGTCCGTGACCTTCTTCTTCGGCGGGGCGGCGCCGGTGCGCTGGTCTACGGTGGCTGCCTCCACTAGAAGATCTTTCCCTTCGCGGCCTTGTCCAGGCGATCCTTGAGCTGGCCGACCACGGAGTTCGGATCGACGCCGTCCTCCGGGTGGAAGGTCTTCTGGATCGCCAGCGAAACGTCGCTGTAGGCGGGCTCCACCGGCCGCGGCCCGGCGGCGTTGATCGACTCACGCAGAAGCGCCGAGAAGGGGAAGCCCTTCTTCACCTTGGGGTCGTTGTAGGTGGCCGCGGTGGTCGGTGGCAGGCCGCCGAGAGTCGACGCCAGCACCTGGTTCGCCGGCTGCGCGAGGCATTCGGCGGCCGCGAACGCGAGCGCCTTGTGCTTTCCGTACGCGCCGACGCCGATGTTGATCCCGCCGAGCGGCGGCCGGCTCGGCAGGTTGGCGACCGTGCGCGGGTAGCGGGCCCAACCGATCCGCTTCTGGAAGTCCTTGGGGCTCTTCACCATCGCCGCGCTGGGGTAGATGAACGTGTAGTTGACCTGGTAGACCGAGCGGCCGGACTCGAAGCCGAGGCGGGCCTCGTCCTCCTTGTTCGTGCCGAGGCCGGGCGGAGCTGCCTTCGACGTGGCCAGCCGCTTGACGATGCTGGCCGCCTTCTTGAGCGCGAAGTCGCTCGCGGTCACCTTGCCCGTCTGGCTGACGAGCGAGCTGCCGGCGCCGTCCACCAGCGCGTTCACCCACACCGTCAGCCCCTCGTACTGGTTGCCCTGCACCTCGATCGCCTTCCCCTTCTTGACCGCCTGGCTGATCATCTGGTCCCAGGTGAAGTTCGGCCCGGGCTTGGGCACCAGGTCCTTGCGATACCAGAGGAGCTGGGTGTTGCTCGTGAAGGGAATCCCCCAGACCTGGCCCTTGAAGCGGACCGTCCGCAGGGGGCCGATCAGCTTGCCCTTCTGAGCCGCGGTGCGGCGGGCGCCGGTCCAGGGCTTGATCCAGCCGGCCCCGGCGAACTCGGCGGTCCAGATCACGTCCATTCCGACGAGGTCCACGCTCGAGTCCTTCGCCGCCAGGCGCCGGACCACGAGCTCACGCTGCTGGTTGGCGTCCGTGGGCAGCCGCTGATAGTTGATCTTGAAGCGGCCCTTGTTCTGCTTGTTGCAGTTGGCGACCGACTTCTCGTAGCCCCCGCTCGGCTCGTTGAAGACGTACCAGTTGAGGGTCGGGACGCCGCCGCCGCTGCCGCCGGAACCGCATCCGGCGGCGAGGGCGACCGCACAGACCGCGCCGAACGCGGCCAGGCGGCCTACGTCCATGCTCCCTCCTCCATCGGCTATGGAGTACCCGCCGGGCCTTAACTGCTAACCCGCACGGAGATCCGCCGGCCGTCCCGCCGGTAGGCGAGCTCGTCGGGGGTCCCATCCCCCAGGCAGAACTCCGGGCCGAGCTCGCGCCGCCCGGCGATCAGCTCCCGGAACAGCGACAGCAGGGAGCCCGGGTCGGCGGCCTGCTGCTCGACGTTGCGCTCGGCCGGGTCGACCAGCGGCAGCCACGGCTCGCCGGTGGTGAAGCCGCCGCTCGCGGAGCCGTCCCACTGCATCGGGTGGCGGTAGCGGTCGCGGCCGGCACGATCGCGGGGCGGGTCGCCGCCCGGGCCCTCGATCTGGCCGATCTCGTCGCCCTGGTAGACGAACGCGGCGCCCGGGAGCGTCAGCAGCAGGGTCGCCGCCGCGCGGGTGTTCTCCTCGCCGAAGCGGGAGGCGAGACGGCCGAAGTCGTGGTTGGACATGACCCAGGCGACCTTCGGCCCGACGCGGACGGTCCTCTCGATCACCTCGCGAAGCCGCGCGGCCTCGAAGGGCGCGTGAAGCAGCTCGAAGGCGAAGACAGCATCGAGATGCTCGAGGTACGGCTGCCACTTGGCGCTCGGGAGATAGACCTCGCCCACCAGGTAGGCCCCTCCGACCACCTCGCGGATTCCGGCGAGCGCGGCCGCGATGTCCGGGTGGTTGCGTGAGTTGGAGAGCGCGAGCTTGGCCTCGTCCTCCCTGAGCGGCAGCCCGAACGGCTGGCTCGCCGGCGGGTCGTCGCGCAGCTCCGGGTCCTTGAGCAGGCGGTCGATGGCGTCGATGCGGAAGCCGTCGACCCCCCGCTCGAGCCAGAAGCGGAAGACGCCGTGCATCGCCTCGACAACCTCCGCGTTGCGCCAGTCGAGGTCCGGCTGCTCGGGATAGAAGGAGTGCAGGTAGTAGCGGCCGCGCTCCTCGTCGAGCGTCCAGGCGGAGCCGCCGAAGGCGCTCAGCCAGTTGTTCGGCTCGTCCCGCCAGATGTACCAGTCCGGGTGCTCGCGGAACCAGGGGTGCTCGATCGAGGTGTGGCAGGGGACTACGTCGAGGAGCACGGCGAGGCCGCGCTCGTGCGCCTCGGTGACGAGCCCGACGAAATCCTCGAGCGTCCCGTAGACGGGGTCGATCGCCGTGTAGTCCGAGACGTCGTAGCCGAAGTCCGCGAGCGGCGAGGGGTAGATCGGCGACAGCCAGAGCGCGTCCACCCCGAGCTCGACCAGGTGGCCGAGGCGGGAGCGGATCCCGTTCAGGTCGCCGATCCCGTCGCCGTCGGAGTCCTGGAACGAGCGCGGATAGATCTGGTAGACGACGGGGTCGCTGCGCACTGGCCGGGCAGAATAGGACCGATGTCGCAGGAGAACGTCGACCTGGTGCGGGAGATCTACGAGCGCTTCCGGGCCGGCGACGCGGACGGCGCGCTCGAGCTGCACGATCCGGACGTCGAGGTCCGCGATCGCCCCGAGGCGCCGGACCCGCAGGTCTACCGCGGCCGCGAGGGCGTTGTCAGGTCACTGAGCGTCAGCCAGTCCACCTTCGAGGGGCTGGAGATCCTGCCCGAGGAGTTCGTGGACCTCGGCGACGACGTGATGGTGGTCTTCCGCTTCGTCGGGACGGGCCGCGAAAGCCGGGTCCCGGTCGACGAGCGGCTCGTGCACCTGTGGACGATCCGCGACGGCCGGGCCTTCCGCATGGCCGTGCATTCGAGCCGCGACGACGCGCTCGCGGCTGTGGGACGGCCCCCCGACCAAAGGGGCCGGGGGGCCGCCACTGGGTCGGGGGGCGCGGGCGAGCCCTAGCCGAAGCTAGGACGCTGCACCCGCGGTCTGCTGGGCCTGCTCTTCGTGCCGGCCCTCGCAGATCTCTTCGACGAGCTTGTCGCAGAACGCCGGAAGATCGTCCGGCTTGCGGCTCGTCACGAGACCGTTGTCGACGACGACCTCCTCGTCGACCCACTCGCCGCCGGCGTTCTCGATGTCGGTCTTGAGGCTGGGCCACGAGGTGACCTTGCGTCCGCGGACGACGTCCGCCTCGACGAGCATCCAAGGGCCGTGGCAGATCTGGGCGACGGGCTTCCCGGCCTCGAAGAACGCGCGCGTGAACCGCACGGCGTCCTCGTCCGCGCGCAGGAAGTCCGGATTCGCGACGCCGCCGGGCTGGACGAGCCCGTCGTAGGCGTCGGGATCCGCCTCGGAGACGGTCTTGTCGACCTTGAAGGTGTCGGCCTTGTCCAGGTGCTCGAAGCCCTGGATCTCGCCGTCCTCGATCGAGATCAGCTCCGGCGTGCCGCCCTCCTTCTCGACGGCCTTCCAGGGCTCGGTCAGCTCGACCTGCTCTACACCATCGGCGGCCAGGAACGCGACCCGCTTGCCCTCGAGCCGGTTCGCCATCGGTGACCTCCTTCGTTCGAGTCCTTTCAAACCGAGTACCGGAGGCCCTGACTCGCTAAACGGCCGAGCCTCGCTATGTTCTGGCCCCGATGTCCTCGCCCCCGCGCAGTCGCGAGCGCGAGGAGCAGCGCCGCCTAAACCTGAGGACCCTGGCGATCGCGAGCATCGCCTCGGCCACGGCGGCGGTCGTTACCTCGCAGTTCTGGGCCGGCGGCACGCCGATCGCCGCCGCGGTCACCCCTGTGATCGTGGCGCTCGTCAGCGAGATGCTGCACAAGCCGACGGAGGTCATCGCCCGGCGGATCACTTCCGAGCGCCCGGCCCTCTCGCCTCGCGCCGAGCGCTCGCGCACCATCCCGCCGCCGGCGCGCGAGCCGGGCGACCCCCCTGTGCGCGTCTACGGCCGCGACCGCAAGCCGCGCAGGCGGAAGATCGCCGTCGGCGTGGTGGCCACGACCGCCGTGCTCGCCTTCGCCATCGCGGCGGCGGCGCTGACGGTGCCCGACCTGATCGCCGGTCACTCGTTCATCAACGGGGACCGCAACGCCACGATCGTCCCGACCAAGCGGAAGAAGTCGAACAGCAGCGGGCAGCAGACGACCCCCACGACCACCAGCCCGAGCCAGCAGAGCACCCAGACGACTCCGCAGCAGAGCCCTCAGTCGACCACCACCACGCCCGCACAGACCGAGACGACCACCACCCAGACCCAGACGACCCCGAAGAGCAGCGGGAAGTAGATCGGATGGGGCAGTCGGCGAACGCCGGGTCGGGACGTGCGTATCGCCTGACGAAGAGCTAGGCGAGCTCGTCGATCGTCCGGCAGCCCTGGCCGACACGGCCCCGGGTCTGCCAGTCGAGCCACCAGCCGACGTGGGAGAGCGCCGAGGCGGCCATCGCGGTGGTCGCGACCACACCGCGAACCAGGGCCCCTGCCGTGTAGCGGTTCATGGCGCCCTGGTGCGTACCCGGACATCGGGCGCCGAAACAGGTGGCACCATTGACGGCGATGGCCCACACGCACGCTCATGTCGACCCGGGTGCGGATCGGGGGCGCCTGCGGGTCGCGCTCGCGCTCGTGCTGGGGCTGATGGCGGGCGAGGTGGTGGCGGGCCTGCTCGCCGGCTCGCTGGCACTCCTCTCGGACGCCGGCCACATGCTCACCGACGCGGCGGCGATCGGCTTCGCGCTGGTCGCGGCGGCCCTCGCCCAGCGACCCGCCCGCGGCCGCTTCACCTTCGGCCTGCGCCGGGCGGAGATCCTGTCGGCCCAGCTGAACGGGGCGACGCTGGTCGCCCTGGCGGCGCTGATCGTCTACGAAGGGATCAGGCGGCTGGTGTCGCCGCCGGACGTCGACGGCGGCGTGGTGGTGGCCGTGGCGCTGGCGGGCGTGGCCGTCAACCTGGCAGCCACGCGGGTCCTGTCCGGATCCGACCGGCGCAGCATGAACGTCGAGGGCGCCTTCCAGCACATCCTCACCGACCTGTTCGCGTTCATCGCGACCGCGCTCGCGGGCGCGGTAGTCCTGATCACGGGCTTCGATCGCGCCGACGGCATCGCGGCGCTGGTGGTGGCGGCCCTGATGCTCCGCTCCGGCATCGGCCTGCTGCGCGACTCCGGCAGGGTCCTGCTCGAGGCCGCCCCGCGCGAGCTCGACCCCGGCGAGATCGGGCGCGTGCTCGCCTCCGAGCCGCACGTCGTCGAGGTACACGACCTGCACGTCTGGGAGGTCACCTCGGGCTTCCCGGCGCTGTCGGCGCACGTCCTCGTCGGACCCGACTGCGACGCCCAGAAGCACCGGCGCGAGCTCGCGGACCTGCTGCGCGACCGCTTCGGCATCGAGCACACGACGCTCCAGATCGAGCACGCGACCGGCCCGCTCGAGATTGCTCCGCTCGAGCCCGGGTAGCCGGGCCGTATGCGCTACTGGGTACAACTCGCCACCGAGCAATTCCCGCCCAGCGACCTGGTCCGCCAAGCGCA
>Ga0066652_100002408_pt1 | contig 10248 bp, 6 predicted proteins | sample GraSoiAngelo_101_FD_71413 | JGI IMG/M metagenome (GOLD analysis project Ga0066652, IMG submission 71413) | Grasslands soil microbial communities from the Angelo Coastal Reserve, California, USA - 14_0903_02_30cm | ecosystem: Environmental > Terrestrial > Soil > Grasslands | place: USA... | reverse complement strand
CGGCGTCAGCTTCGGCCCGCTCTTGGCGGATCCGGCCTGGTCGATGGCTGAGGCGAGTGCCATTCCTCTCGCGATCTTGTCGGTATCGACTCCGTCCTTCAGGAGTCGCTGTATTTTGGCAAAGTAGCCGCTCTCTTCCTTGAGCGCGACGAGCGAGACGCCTTGGCGGCCAAGCTTGGCAACAACATCGTTGCTCTCGACCAGTTTTCGCCAGAACTCATCGATCTCGCGTTGCGAAGCCGAACCTGTCGCTTGCGACAGCAGCTCTGTGAGGCGCGGATTTCTCTTGATGGTCTCGACGATCGCTTTATCGGCAGCGGCGGCGGCCTCGATCTGCTTGAGGCGCAGCATGACATCGAGCAGTTTGGTGCGTTCATTCGCGAGTCCAACACCAACGGCGATGAGCATGCAGAAGACGAGCAGGAGCATGATCTCGGCCATGGTCAGACCCAGCACAAGACCTTGCCGATACGAGGCAGCTTGCCGGCCAATGGTTTCAGGCATCAGTCGATTGTCTCCCGCCTTGGCGCGCGATGCGACGCGCGAAGGTCTTCCACGACCCCCGATATCCTGTCGCTGGCGGCGGCTAGAGATCGCACGCTTGCTTCCACCGCTGGCAAGAGCTGCCGCAGATCGTCGCTTTGCGTCGCCGCCTCAACCCCGTATCTGACGAGGAGGTCCGTGAATGTCCGCATCGTGGCATCGGCTTTTTCCAGGCTGACCTGCAAGACCTCGGCGTAGGCTGTCGAACTGGTCCTGAATTCGTCGAGCGCCTTCGCCACCGCCTTAACCATGCTGGCTGCCGCTTCGAGGGTGGCGCGATTCGTGGAGGTCGCCGTATCGAGATCCTGTCGCAAGCTGACGACCAAATCGGTTGACCTCGCGGCGGCAGCGTTTGCCGTCTCGAGCGCGTCTTTGACGGCGGACGCCTGCGCCCCGGTTTGCGCGGCCAAGCGCTCCGCAGCCTGCGCGAGTGACGCGGTCATCGGCTCGAGGCGAATCTCGATTACGCGCTCCGGCGTCTGCATGGCGGAAAGTTTTGCCGTTATGTCATCGAGCGCTGCGGAAATCGCCCCTGCGCGCTCGGACAAGCTCTGGCTCGCACCCGAGATTTGCCGGCCGCTGTCCGCGAGCTTTGCGGCGATCCCCTCGCTTGCTTGCATGATCGCGTCGGCGGAACGCTGTGACGCGGCTTCGACCGGTGCCAGCGCTTTTGCCGTGATCTCTTCCAGGCTGCCCAGAAACTTACCCACGACCTCGTCGAATTTGTCGGTGACGTGGCTGAACGAGTCCGCGGCCGCCTGTTGCGCGGAGCGCCGGTGATGGCCAAACTCGACGACGGTGCTGTCGAGTTCGCGCCGGACCCGGCGCGCTGCCTCAGCGAGTTCCAGCCGCATCATCCGTTCGATCTCGACCGGATCGCGCCGCATCTGGTTAAAAATCACGCGCAGTCCGATGCCCGCGATGGTTGAGCCGATTGCGATACCAAAATTCTGCACGATCTCTTCGGCCGCGCGCGCAGCTGTGAACTGATAAAGCGAGACGCCCAGACTCGTGAGCGTGAAGAGAAATCCCATGTAATACAAGTTGTCGCCCGACTGATCGTCGCGTAGCCGCAGGCCTCTCGCCGAATAGATCAGCAGCGCATAGGCCAGCATGGTGCCGACCGGCACGAAGGTGACGTAGAACGGCCCGATGCCGACGAGCTTGGCGATGACGATGTAGACGCATCCAATCGCAACGAAGGCCAAGAACACCACGGCGCTTGCGCTCGTGGCGTAGGCCATGTCCGCCGCGCGTTGGGTCCACGGGGAAGGATGTTTCACCGCCACCTAACCAACCCCTTGAAGTTTGTTCGCTTGTCTCAGTCGACCGTTGTTGTCACGAATCCACTCAGCCCAGAATCGGATGTGATCCGCAGAGTTGATCGGCTTGGCAGAGGATCGTTGGATGTAAAAGATCGTCACTTCGGCACCATAGAGATTAGTCCGAAACTTCTGATAAGCGCGTGAAGCCTTGTAACGGCCGTAGGATAGGTCGCCGGCGTATTGCGAATAGTCCGGCTCATGCTCCAGCATGTCGGAAACAATGATCAGCGACTTCGAAGTTTCTTCCACCGCTCGGCCGGTGAAACGTTCGACCGCAATGCGCTGAACCGTCTCCATGATCGGGGAGGTTTTGCCCGGCAAAGGACGAAACCCGATTTGCAGAGCGTCTTCGAGCGGTTCGCGAAATCCGTCCAGCCATCGCTTCTTCGCCAACGCGGGGTTCGCGGTATACTCGCTCAAGCCGGACCCGTCGCCTGGATTACATCGGGCAAAGAGCGACTTGCCGCCTGCGACCTTCGGGTCCAACAGCCTCAGCTCCAGCAAGCCGTAGGTCGGCAAGGTCTCGGCAATGTCCGCCAGTGCCGTCTTCACTTCGCGCTTGGCGATTTCCGGGATGTCGTCGGTCGAATCGAGAAGCACCACGGCGATGGAACGGGGCCCATCCACAGGGCAGAGCGAGGAGCGATCAAGTGCAGGCGGACGCGCCGCAGTCGTATAGACGTAGGCACCCGCCGAAATCGCGCTGAGCGCAAGCAACGCCAATGCCGCTCCAACCGCGTGCTTGCGCAGATCGCCCGGATTCCTACTACGCCGCCTTGGCGCTCGACTTGGCAACTGTCTTCTCCTCCACGAGTTCGTCAATCTCGCGGTAGCTGGCGAATGCCCGCTCGAATTCGGCGTGGATGGCCTGCACTTGAGCGACGAGTACCGCCTGCGATTCCGCGATCGACCGCCTGAGATCGTCACGCGCCGATGTCTCCAGCCAGCCGTCGTCGATCGGAAATTTGTCAAGCGTAAAGCGTGCCGAGAACCTGGCCGGTGGCGGGGTCTTTCTTTGCCGCTTATTCGCCTCATGATAAATGGCGAGGAGTGCGTTTGCTGCCCGTTCGAGATGCGCCTGATGCGCTGCGAACAGGCGAGCCAATCGAGCCCGGCCTTCGAGAATGGCATCATGCTCGCCGCGCCGGATCGAGAGGTCGCGGTTCGCTTCCTCGAGAATCTCGATCGCCTGGTTCCTAATCTCGAGAAGCTTTGCGACCAGATCGCTCTTTTGCCTGATATAGGCCTCGTGCGCCTCCGTACGCCGCTTTTCTAAGGTTCCGTATCCCGGATAGGGATCGAAGATGAGGAAAGCATCGGCAAATGCGATCAAGGAGCACAATATGCCCAGACCAAAGAACAGCCAGGATTTCACGTCCGCGATCGCGAGCGGCGAGGCCTGGAGCCGCAAGAGCACCTCGCGCCCCGCATCGGAAACGAGGGATCCCGAGGCCTCACGATAATGGGCAAGGGCAAGGTTGAGGCCGAGGGCCAACGCGACATAGCAAAGCAGCGATAGCAGTCCGAAAAGTTTGCGAAAAAGATTGCGATGGTTGAGCTCGCGCACGCCCGCGACGGCGATGAGAAAGCTGCCGCCGACGTTGAGCAGGGCGAACGTGAAGGCTTCTACCGCGCCGCCCAAATACCCGAGCTCGCTTCCCTTCGCCAGAAAGAATCCGTTGAGAAAAACCTCGAAAACGAAAACTGCGAGAAGAACGCCGACCTTGAGCGTCAGGTTGCCTCCGAACGCCCAGCGCGCGGTTCGCTTGAGCTTGTTGCGGCGCTGAAACTCGTCGCGTTCGAGCTCCAGATCGCGCAAATGCCGGCGCAGGCGGTGCAGCTCGTCCCGGCCCTGCGCCGCTTCAGCGCGGAATTCGCTCACGGCCGCGGGGTGCAGCTTGCCGAATCGTCGCGAACCGCCCTTCGAAGTCGAGACTACTTAAGCGCTCCTTGTATGTGCGCAGCTCGTCGAGAAGTAACCCGTGCGCCGCATTCTTCTCTGCTTCGACGCGCTCGATGATCCGGTTCTCGACATCGTCGAGGGCAATGCCGTCGGCGGCCGGTTCTTCCCGCGTGCCGCGCTCGGCGCCGGCTGTCGCAAGCCCCATGTCTGCGGCGAGCTTCTCGATATTCAGCGCCGGGAAGACTTCCAGCGAAGGCCGATAATCGTGTTGCTCGCGCTTCAACCCGTTAAGGAGGCGAGCAAGCGCGGACCTTTGCGTCGGTTCCATAATCCCTACGTCGGTCAGAGCCTTCGAGCTATGCCCCCGTCGACCGCGGCAACGTTAGAACTGCCGTTTCGCGGAATAGGCCAGCAATATGGGCAGAAGTTGTCGAGCCGCGCGAGCCAGGCCCCTTCCGCCCTCTGGAGCCTGCGTTCACTGGGCGCCTTGAGCTATCCATCTGTGGCCACACTTGTGACGCGGTTACCACAACCGAATATCAAGTGTTTAGCTGTGATTAATACCAGTAGACCCCAGGGTGGGGCAGTGGCCATCGTCGCGCCGATCGATCGGTCTGGACGTGACCTATCTATGGCTTTTCACAAGAGAAATACCGGACTAGCGGTGGCGGCTGCGGCTGCAATTCTCTTCGCCGCAGTTCTTGCCTATTCCCCGCTTGGTCCTGGCAGTTGGTGGCAACCCAGGCTCGGGGCCGCGGGAACGACTGCAAAGGCGCAAGGCGCTCCTTCAAGTCCCGCTGGCGGCAACGCAGGCAGTCCGCCCACCGTCAACCTCACGGATTCGCAGCTCGGATCGGTCAAGGTCGAGCCTGCCAGCGAGCGGGAGTTTGCGATCGAGAAGGAGTCGGTCGGCAGCATCGATTTCAATCAGGAAATGACGGTCCAAGTGTTTACCCCCTATCAGGGCAGGATCGTCGGTCTCTTTGGCAAGGTCGGCGATGACGTGCAAAAGGGGCAGACGCTGTTCACGATCGACAGCCCCGATCTCCTGCAGGCAGAGTCGACCTTGATCGCCGCCGCGGGGGTGTTGGAGTTCACGACCCGGAATCTTGCCCGGTTGCGCGAGCTCTACAAGACACGCGCGGTATCGCAAAAAGACATGGAGCAGGCGGCCTCGGACCAGCAAACCGCCGAAGGCGCGCTGCGGGCGGCACGCGATTCAGTACGCCTGTTCGGCAAGGCCGATTCCGAAATCGATCGCATCATTGCCGAGCGCAAGGCCGATCCGATCCTGGTCGTTCCGAGCCCCATCGCCGGACGAGTTACCGCCCGCAACGCGGCACCGGGACTGTTCGTCCAACCGGGAAATCCCCCCGCGCCCTATTTGGTGGCGGACATCTCGACGATGTGGATGCTCGCGAACGTCCCCGAGAACGACAGCCCGGCGTTTCGCGTCGGGCAGGAGGTCAAAGTCAAGGTCAGCGCTTTTCCGGAGCGGATATTCGAGGGGCGCATCTCCACCATCGCCTCCATGGTCGACCCTATGACTCGTCGAGTTCTTATCCGTTCCGAAGTGCAGAACCCGCGCGATGAATTGCGCTCGGGAATGTTCGCCACATTCGCGATTCGCACCGGCGCCCCCGTCCGCTCCGTCGCGGTTCCGCTCGACGGCGTCGTGCGCGAAGGCGACGGCACAATGACGGTGTGGGTCACCGCCGACCGGCGCCGATTCACCAAACGCACGGTCAAAGTCGGCCTGCAGCAGGACGGCTACCGGCAGATCCTCGAGGGCGTCCAGCCGGGTGAGCTGGTCGCTACCGAAGGCGCGCTGTTCCTGAGCAATGCTCTGGCCACGGCATCGCGCTGATCTTCTCGCTCGAGCGGCGAGGCAGGGCGGGTTGAGAGGGCGCCGATGCTGAAGGCACTCCTGTCATTCGGACTGACCCGCCGTCCGATCGTTCTTTTGTGCCTTTTGGTTTTTATCGGCGCTGGCCTGATCGCGTTCAGCAAACTGAACATCGAGGCCTATCCCAATCCAGCGCCGGTCATCCTCGAGATCACCGCTCAGGCGCCGGGCCTCTCGGCCGAAGAGATGGAGCGTTACTACACCATCCCGCTGGAGGTCGGGCTTGCTCCGACACCGGGAGTGAACGTCATTCGCTCGACCTCGTTCTACGGCCTGTCATTCGTTCGTGTCGTATTCCAGTACGGTGTCGACTATTACTTTGCTCTCACGCAGACCGCTATCAACCTGCAACAAAACGTGAGCTTGCCGAATAATGTGCAGCCGACCATCCAGGGCACGAGCCTAGTCGGCGAAATCTTCCGATATCAGCTGGTGGGACCGCCAAATTTCGGATTGACGAACCTGCGCACGGTCCAGGATTGGATCTTGCAACGCCGTCTCCTTACTGTTCCCGGCGTGGTCCAGGTCAATACTTGGGGCGGAACCACTAAGCAGTACGATGTCGAAGTCGATCTGCACAAGCTCGATGCTTACAGCGTCACGCTGCCTCAGGTCATCGCAGCCATCGGCAATGCCAACGTCAACGTGGGCGGCCGCACCATCAACATGGGTCAGCAGTCCGTCAATGTCCGTGGAGTGGGGCTCATGGACAGCGGCGGTTCGGCAGATTTGACGCAGGGATACAAGGTCGGCGACATCGAGAATGTCCTGCTTTCTCAATCGAACGGCGTCCCGGTATTCGTGAGAGATGTTGCCAGGGTCTCCGTCGGTCACGTGCCCCGGCTCGGCAAAGCCGGTCGCGACAAAGAGAACGACGTGGTCGCGGCGATCGTCATTATGAACCGTACGCTGCACACGAATGACGTCGTGGCGCGGGTGCGTGCGGAAGTCGACAAAATTAACAATGATGGGAGCTTGCCCCCCGGCGTGAAACTGGTCCCCTTCTACGACCGAACCACGCTGGTCTCGGTCACCACCACGACGGTGCTGCACAATCTGGTGTTCGGCTGCCTGCTCATCTTCTTCATCCAGTGGCTTTTCTTAGGTGATCTGCGCAGCGCGATCATCGTCGGCGCCAACATTCCGTTCGCGTTGTTCTTCAGCATCATCATTCTGGTGGTTCGAAATGAAGACGCAAATTTGTTGTCGGTGGGTGCCGTTGATTTCGGCATTATTGTCGATGCAGCAGTGATTCTCGTGGAAAATATCTATCGAAACTTTCAGGCCAGACCTGAACAAAGACGAGGGCTATTGCAGCAGTTGGCAGCAGGACAGTGGGGGCCCGATCCAGCAGGCGAGACGGATGCATCTGGCCCGCAGACATGGACTGACCGGTTGCGGCTCATTCTGATCAGCGCTCTCCAAATCAACAAGGCCGTGCTGTTTTCGACGGCGATCATCGTAGCCGCCTTCATCCCGCTATTCACGATGCAGGGTGTTGAAGGCCAGATCTTCGCGCCGATGGCGCGCACTTATGCCTATGCGTTGGTGGGAGCACTGATCGCGACGTTCACAGTGACGCCGTGTCTCGCCTCCCTCTTGCTCCCCGAACACATCAGCGAGGTCGAGACTGCGGTCGTGAGGGCGCTACGTTCGACCTATACGCCAGTGCTGCGTTGGTCGCTCACGTATCGCCGATTCACGGTGGCCATGGGGCTGCTCTTTCTCGCGGTGACGGGCTTCCTCGGGTTGCGGCTGGGGGGTGAATTTCTGCCGACGCTTGAGGAAGGCAATCTCTGGATTCGAGCGACGATGCCGCCGACCATATCGCTGGAAGCCGGTATGCCGATTGTCGACAGGATCCGGGAGATCCTGCTTCGTCACCCGGAGGCTATTACGGTGGTTTCTCAGCATGGCCGGCCCGACAACGGCAGCGACGCCGCCGGATTCTTCAATGCCGAATTTTTTGTGCCGCTAAAGCCGTTTGAAGAATGGGCCAAAGGAAGGACCAAAGCCAAGCTGATTGACGAATTGCAGGCCGAGTTCGCGAATGAGTTCACGGGAATCGGCTTCAACTTCTCGCAATATATTCAGGACAATGTCGAGGAGGGTATTTCGGGGGTCAAGGGCGCCAACTCGATCAAGATCATTGGTCGCGATCTCGCCACTCTGGAGCAGATTGCCAGACAGGCGATGCGCGAAATGAGTCAGGTCAGGGGAGTTGCCGATCTCGGTGTTTTTTGGGTGCTCGGGCAACCTAACCTGAACATCAAGGTCGATCGCGAAAAGGCGGCACGCTACGGGCTGAATGTCAGCGACCTCAATATGGTCATTCAAGCCGCGCTGGGCGGCACCGTTGCCACGACCCTGCTGGAATCCGATCGACAGTTCAATGTGACCGTGCGGCTTGCGCCCGAATATAGGAACAGCATCGAAGCAGTGAATAACATCAAAGTCGGCGTTCAGACCGACAACGGCAATGCCTACATACCTTTGAGTGATCTCGCCTCTATTACGCTCGATACGGGTGCCTCTTACATCTTTCGTGAGCGCAACCAGCGTTTCGTACCGCTCAAATTCAGTGTGCGGGGTCGGGACCTCGCAAGCGCTGTCGCGGAGGCGCAGGAGAGGATTGCGCGCAATGTGACGCTGCCAACCGGCTATCGCATTGAATGGGCCGGGGAATTCGAGTCGTTGCAACAGGCAAAGAACCGGCTTGCCGTCATCCTCCCGATCACTCTCGCGCTCATCATGATGCTCCTTTACGGGATGTTTAATTCATTCCGCGATTGTCTCATGGCTCTGCTCGGAATTCCGTTTGCAGTCTGCGGTGGCATTTTGGGATTGTACGTTTCCGGACTGGCGTTCAGCATTTCCGCCGCCATCGGATTCATCTCGCTGTTCGGAGTTTCCGTTATGAGCGGAATCCTTATCGTCAACGGCTATCGCCAGGTTGCCGCAACTGGCTTGGACACCGTCGAGGCAATGTTCCATGCCGCCGAACAGCAGATGCGGCCTATCTTGATGATGACCTTGTCGGCCTGCATCGGCCTGCTTCCGGCCGCAATCTCGACCGGAATTGGCAGCCAAGTTCAACGTCCGCTCGCCACCGTGGTGGTTGGGGGCATGCTGGTCGGACCGATCATGCTGCTTCTCGTCGTCCCGGCGCTGCAGATACTGTTTCTGGGCAGACGGGGCGAGGCGGGGCCGAGAACGCCACAGGCACGAGGCCACGCCGAGGTGGACACCTAATAACAGCGTTGGAGTGAAGGATAGCTGCGGACTATCGGTCGTCATCGCAGCGGGGCCCGGGCTCAGCCTGTTTTGGCGTGCTGCCACCCGTTGTGGGGCAGATCGTGCGGCGAAGAGCGCCCTCTGGGCTCCCGCAGCCGGACCGAGGCAGCCAAGGCCACGGGTCGCGAGCCCGGCAGCCGCGAGCAATGCTCGCGAGTTGGCCCTGTTCCGCGTCGCCGGCATTACCTTGTCGGGCCAGGGAACTTATATCCTGTAATGAGTTTCTCTAACATCCCGACCGGGCAGTCGGAAGCGCGCTTGTCAGTCATCGCGCTAGGCTCTCGGAAATCGAAGCGCCGAACCCATGAGCGCCAAGATCACGACAGAACAATCCGGGCAGGGGCTTTCCCCTGAGAACAGCTCACCGAAGGCCGAGGTTCCCGTTATCCTTCGGATGGGGGCTATCGTCCTTCGCGCCCTCTTTATTGGGGCGCTGCTGGTGGTGGTGGCGCGCGTCAGCACGCCTCAAAACGAAAGCATATGGTCCGCCTATGAGACCCCCGGCGACCTTATCAGGCTCGCCTTGGGCGTCGCCGTCGGGCTGTGGATCTTGCTCCACCTCTTCATGCTTCCGAAAGATCCCGAGGGGTATCGGACTTGGGTCTATCTTGGCCTTATCATCGCTCCCTTCGCGTTGGCGCTCGCCATCTTCATGCAGTGACGCACGGCCGCGGATTGCGCAGGTGCTACGGCTCGATGAGGCGGCCGGTCGCCGCCTTGATGACGGCCTGCGTGCGGGTCGCCGCGCCAAGCTTGGTGCGCGCGTTGTCGATGTGAAAATCGACCGTGCGCTTGGTAAGGCCCAGAATCTGCGCAATTTCCGCCGACGTTTTGCCGCGCGCCACCCAGGTCAATGTTTCCACCTCACGATCATTGAGCTGCACGAGCTTCGGCCATAGCTCCCAACGTGCTACGCCGGCGAGGCGCGCATTGATGATGGTGGTGAGCACATCGAAATCGATCGGCTTGGTGACATAGTCGTCCGCCCCGAGTTGGCGCCCCTTGAGCTCGTTGTCGCGATCCGTCAGAGCGGTCAGGAATACGAATGGCATTTTCGCGAAGCGAGGCTCGAGCGCAGTCAACCGTTCCAGCACTTCGAACCCGGACATTACCGGCATGCTGATATCGGACAGAACGAGGTCGGGCATGTTCTTCAAAATGGCGGCGAAACCCGCCCGACCGTCATGAGCGACGCTGACTTCGAAGCCTCGCTCAACAAGCTCTTCGGCAATCAGCGCCGCTGTCTCGCGGTCGTCTTCAATGCACAGGACCTTTTT
>Ga0066652_100002405_pt1 | contig 10251 bp, 11 predicted proteins | sample GraSoiAngelo_101_FD_71413 | JGI IMG/M metagenome (GOLD analysis project Ga0066652, IMG submission 71413) | Grasslands soil microbial communities from the Angelo Coastal Reserve, California, USA - 14_0903_02_30cm | ecosystem: Environmental > Terrestrial > Soil > Grasslands | place: USA... | reverse complement strand
CGAGGCCCTGCGCATGGGCGCCGAGGTCTTCCACGCCCTGCGCGCCAAGCTCCACGAGCGGGGCCTGAGTACGGCGGTGGGCGACGAGGGTGGCTTCGCGCCCGACCTCGACTCCAACGAGGACGCCCTGCGCGCGCTCGTGGCCGGCATCGAGTCGGCCGGCTATGAGCCAGCAGCGCAGGTCGCGATCGCGCTGGACCCGGCGGCGAGCGAGCTGGTGCGCGACGGCGCCTATGCGCTCGAGCACGAGGGGCGAAGCCTCAGCGCGGATGAGCTGGGCGCCTACTGGGCCGACCTCGCCGGGCGCTACCCGATCGTCTCCATCGAGGACGGCATGGGGGAGGAGGACTGGGAGGGCTGGCGCGCGCTGACCGAGCGGCTGGGGCGCCAGGTGCAGCTCGTGGGCGACGACCTGTTCGTGACGAACACCGAGCGCCTGCGGCGCGGCATCGAGGCCGGCGTTGCCAACTCGATCCTCGTCAAGGTCAACCAGATCGGCACGCTGAGTGAGGCGCTCGCGGCGATCGCCACCGCACGCGAGGCCGGCTACACCGCCGTGATCAGCCATCGCTCGGGGGAGACCGAGGACGTGACGATCGCCGACCTCGCGGTTGCGACCGGGTGCGGCCAGATCAAGACCGGTGCCCCCTCGCGTTCCGAGCGCGTGGCCAAGTACAACCAGTTGCTGCGCATCGAGGAGCAGCTGGGGGCCGACGCCGAATATCCGGGGCGGGCGGCCTTTCCCTTCGCCTAGCGAACCCACGCGGCGCGGCCCGGCGCCCGCCCACCACGCGCTCATGGCGTTACCGTGCCTCGCCGCATGTGTGCTCCGGCGGGCGGGATCCCTTTCGGACGCCAGCAGGCAGGAGGCGGCGCGGTGGGCTCGAAAGGGCAAGGATGCCCCCGGCTGCCCAGGGCGCGAGCACCGCGCCTCGCCTTGCGAGGGCCGGCTCGGGCCGGCCGCGGCGGGCCTCCCGCACGGCGGGGCAGGCGGCACCGGGTGTGCGCTGGGACCGCGTCGGGCGCCTGGCGATGCTGTGCCTGCTGGCGGCGCTCTTGTACCTGTATCTCAGTGCCGGCGTCCACATGTTCTCGACCTGGCGCGAGGCGCGACGCGACAGCGCCGCCGTGGTCGCCCTGGAACGCGAACACGCCGTCCTGGTGCGCGCCCACGCCTCGCTGGGCCGGCGGTCGACGGTCGAAGCCCAGGCGCGCAAGCTCGGCATGATCAGGCCGGGCGAGCAGCCCTACATCGTCTCCGGCCTGCCAGGCAACTGAGCCGCCCGCCGAGGCGCTGTTAGCCTCGCGGCGTGGGCGACGAGAGCGCGATCTACTCCTGGCAGCAGGGCGAGCGGCGGCTAACAGCCGAGCCTCCCGAGCGCGCGGCGCGCCTGGAGCGCGTCACCGATGCACTGGTGGCCGAGCTGCGCCGCCGGCTGGGCGGGCGCTTCTCCTCACGGGAGCTGGTCGAGCTCTACCGGGCGGGTACCGCCTGGTGCCTGCCGATCGCGATGAAGGTGGCCCCTGAGGATCCCTGGGCGTGGGACGGGGCGACGGTCGTCGACGCCGCTTTCGCCCGCTATCTGCGCGAGGCCGCCGACTATGCGGGCGGGCGCACCGGGGCAGACGGGCGCGCCGGCGCGGCGGCCTAGGGGCCGGGGTGGGTCAGCCGTCCTCGCCCACGCGGCGGATGACGATGCGGTCTTCCTCGATCTCCACCTCGACGAGGCGGTGGCCGGCCCAGTGTTCGGCGTAGATGGGGTTGTCCTCGATCGCCGGGTCCAGCCACAGCCCGTACCCCTCCTCGCCGTGGTCGAAGGTGCCCTCCAGCGGCCCGGCATTCGACGCCTCTCCGCCGCGGCGGCGGCCTGCCAGCGAGCGCCGTCCGCGTCCGCCCCGGCGCCGCCGTCGCCGCGGTGTCTCGCCGGACTCCTCGTCGGACTCCCCGCCGTCTGCCTGGGACTCCTCTTCGCGCGCGCGCTCGGCCTCTATCTCGGCCGCCTCGAGCTCGGCGGCGATCAGGGCATCGTCCTCGGCGCGCAGGTCGATCTCGTCGGGATAATCGGCGGCCAGCGTGCCCTCCGGGGCGTCCTGCTCTGAGACCAGCTCGTTCTGGCGCTTGAACTGTTCGATGTCGCGCACGCTGACATCGAGCTGGTGCGCCACCCACGCGTCGGTGCGGCCCTGCCGTACCCACGCGCGTATCTGATTGAGGTTCGGGCGCAGCGACTTTCGCGGCATCGACGGTCGGGGAGACTAGCGCATCGCCTGCACCCGCCGGCCGGCACGAGGACCGTGCGACAGGCGCGCGGGCCGCCCTTTTGCAGCGTGCCGCCCAGCGCGGCGGCCGAATCGCTTTCCCCCGGTCCTGTGACTATGCTAGGCAAACCGGCGGCTCGGGGGTTGCGCCGGTCGACTGTCGACCACAGGAAGGGTATCCGAATGCTGGTTTTGACCCGCAAGCCCAACCAGAGCATCATGATCGGCGACGACGTGGAGGTGTCGGTCCTGTCGGTAATGGGCGAGAAGGTGCGCATCGGCATTCAGGCCCCGCAGGAGATCCCGGTCTTTCGCAAGGAGATCTACCTGGAGATCCACCGCGACGATGGCGGCGTCCAGGAGGACGTCCGCGCGCAGGTCGACGACGCCGTCGGCGAGCTGGAAGAGAGCTAGCCGAGCAACAGGTAGAGCGTGCGGAACATGACCACCGTGACCACCACGGCGGTCAGGATCAGCGTCAGCACCAACAGCACGAAGCGGGCGAAGCCCCGCCGTTGACGGCGGTCCGCTTCGCGCTTCAGCGTGCGCTGCGCGGCGGTGCGCTGCAGCGAGGCACGCCGGCGGCGATCGAGCGTGACCTCGTCCGAGAAGGCCTGCTCCCAGTCGGTGACCGTCTGGCGCATCTTCATCGCCGCCGAGGCGGATGGACTGCCTGCCGGCAGGGCTTCGGGGCGGCCCGCGGGCGAGGCTTCGGGGGCGCTTGCGGGCGAGGCTTCGGGGGCGCTGGCCGGCGAGGCGGCTGAGCGGCTAGGAGGCAACGCGCTCCCTGCCCTCGGCGGCCTCGTACACCTTGACGAAGCGCAGATAGTTCTCGGCGATCTTGCGCGCTCCCTCTAGGCGCTCGATCTTGCCGTCGACATAGGCCTTCAGCGGGTCCCACCAGATCGAGCGTCCGATCGCAAAGCCGACGAAGCCCTCGACGGGGGCGGCCTGCGCCAGCCAATGGTCGACCTTCGTATCGTCGGCACCGCGGCCCAGGACCACGCAGACGACGTCCTCGCGACCGCCCGCCCGGGCCTGCGCGACGAGCATCTCGCAGTCGGCGCGCTGTTCGACTCCCTCGATCTTCCACACGTCGACATCGATGCCGGCGTCCTGGATGTCGGCGATCGCGCGGCGCATGAGCTCTGGGCGCAGCTCGGCCTCATAGCGCTCCTGGTCGCCGCCGACGGCCTCGAGCTGCCTGTCCTCGGCGGGCACCAGCAGCTCGAAGAGAAAGCGCCGCTGGTTCTGCTTGAGCCAGTCGCTCAGGCGCTTGAGCTTGGACAGCTGTTCGCGGTTGCCGGCCTCCTCGCCGTCGGCGTTGTAGCGCACGAGGACCTTCGTGAAGTCGGGGTCGAAGCGTTCGATGTGCTCGGCGAAATCGTCGCCGTACTCGAAGTCGAACATCGTCTGCCCCGAGCGCTCGGCGGGCATCGCCAATTTCAACCCCTGCTCGCGGGCCTCCTCGGGCACGCTTGAGCCGAACTGCTCGTCGACGAGCACCCCGGCCGTGGCGGCGTCGGCGCCCGCGCTGACCGCGCGCAGCATGCCCTCGAAGATGAGGTGCTTGGCGTCGGCGATGATCGCCGTCTGCTCGGCATCGGGCTCCCCCTCGATCCCAAAGAACTTCTTCTGGAAGGAGCCGCGGTGATCGAAGGCGAGTATGTAGAGCTTTTGGTCGTAGCCGAGCGCCACGGGGTGAGTATCCCAAAGGGCGCGGGCTGGGGCGCCTAGGTCCTTAGAATGGATCGACGATGTCCTCGAGCGCCGATCTGTTCGTGGTCTGCAAGCAGTGCGGCTCAGAGGTAAGCCCCTACATCACCGAGTGCCCGTACTGCGGGCATCGCCTCCGCCGCCGCGCTCCCAAGCTCCCCCGCGAGAACATGCTGCAGCGCGGGCGCCCGGGCCCCCTGGCCAGGCTCGCCCGGCGCGGGCTCGGCCGACGGCCCGTCCCGGTGCTTGCCCGCCGGCGCCTGTCGCGCTGGCCGGGAGAGGCTGCGCTCGCGCCGCCCTACGTCACCATCGCGATCGTCATGCTCAGCTGCGCGGTGTGGGTCGCGTGGCGCGCCGACCTCGTCAGCCTCGACAAGCTGTGGATCAACGGCCCCCTGCACGGCGACTGGTGGCGCCTTCTGACCAGCCAGTTCACCTATATCAACGGCCTGTACGAGTTCGCGGTGCTGCTCGTGGTAGCGATCTTCGGCTGGCTGCTCGAGCGCCGCCACGGCCACGTGGTGGTCCTCGCGCTGTTCCTCGGGGCCGGCGTGACGGGCGCGCTCGCGGCGGCCGCCGCCTACCCGCAGCCGGTCGTGCTCGGCGCCAACGCCGCCGCGCTGGCCCTGCTGGCGGCGTGGGTGGTGCCAGACCTGCTCGCCGCGCGCGCGGGCACCTACTACGAGGGCGACCTGCTCGGCGCGGGGGCAATGGCGGCGGTGCTGCTGGCGGTCCCGTTCGCGCTGCGCCGTCCCGAGGCCAGCTGGCTGGCCGGCGTCACCGGCTGCGCCATGGGACTGGTGCTCGGCTTCGGCCTCCAGCGGCTGGAGCCGCGCGAACTGTAGGGAAGGCCGCCGCATCGGGGGCTGGGTGGCGGCGCTCGCCGCCGCTGGCCGACGCACCGCCGGCGCGGGCGACCGTGCCGCGGTCCTTATGATGCCCATGGCCATGACGATGACCAACGCCGTGGTCCTGATCGAGGCCGAGCGCGACGCGCTGTCGACGCTGGGCGGCGAGCTCGCCGACATCGAGGGCGTCGCGGAGGCATATTCGGTGACGGGAGACTGGGACTTCGTGGCGATTGTGCGCGTACCCGACCACGAGCAGCTCGCCGACGTGGTCACGGGCGCGATCAGCGGCCTGTCGGGCGTGACGCGCACCCAGACCATGGTCGCCTTCGCCGCCTACTCTCGCCACGACCTGGAAGCGCTGTTCTCGCTCGGGCAGTGAAGGGCGGCGCGATGGGGTCGGTGCCGATCAAGACCGAGTACGGCCCCACGCTCGGCCGGCTGCTGTCGCCTCGCTGGCGCGGGGCCCCGAGGCTCGTACGCGCGCTCGTGCTGGGCGCCTGCGTGGGGCTGGGGGTGGTGGTGATCGCCGCGGTGCTGGTGCTGGGGGACGCCCACTACGCCCACGGCGGGCGCGTGCCGTTCAGCTTCAGCTACCGCAGCCTCTACCGCACCACACCGGACTCCGGCGGCTACGTCAAGGTGACGCGGCGGCGGCCGGGCGGGCGGCTGGAGGACTCCTTCGCCGTTGCCCCCCTGCGCCTGCCGCCGTATTCCGGCGAGCTCTCCGGCGAGCTGCCCCTCTATGCCGCAGGCTATGTGGCCGCGCTCGCACGCCGCTACCGCGCCTTCGAGCTGGGCAGCGAGGGAAAGACACGGATCAACACGATCCCCGGCTACCAGGTCGTCTACACGGCGACCGTCGAGGGACAGACGATGTGGGGCAGGGACGTGCTGCTGCTGCCGCCCAAGCGCCCGGGCGTCCGCGACGGGGTGCAGATCACGATGCTGACCTCGCCCACCGCCGACCCCAAGGTCAACTCGCCGCTGGAGGTGGCCTCAGACGGCGTGCTGCTGCGGCCGGTGAAGACGTTCAGCTTCGGCTAGCGCCGACCGAGGCCCGCAGGAGCGGGCTGCGCGGTGGGCCGGCGCCCGTCGTCAGCGGGGGCGCGTCGCGGCGCGCCGGGAGGCCCGCCTCGCGGTGAGGCGGCGGGGAGCCGTGCCCCTGGTGGCGCTCTCGGAACCCTGCAGGGCGAGCTGCAGCGTCTGTGGCGGCGACGCCGGTTCGGCGTCGGCTGCCGGGGCCTGCTCGGGTTGAGCGGGGGTTGTGGCGGCGCCACCGGGCGCATCGCCGGTCGCCTGACCAGGCGTTGGCGCCGGCGAGCCTTCGCCGGCGGATTCTGTGGCCGGCACGGTGGCGGCGGAGGGTCCCGCGGACGGCGTGTCGGGCGGCACGGAGACGGTCGAGCTGGCGGGCGGCGCCGCAGGCACCTCGGGCGGCGGCGACGACGCGGTATGAGTCTCGTCGGTGGCCGATGCCGGCAGCGGCGTGGACTCCGCGGTCACCTGTGTCGTGGGCGCTTCGGCGGGCGGTGGTTTGACCGTCGCGGCCGGGGGTGGTGCCGGGGTGCCGACGGCCGGGACCTGTGCCGGGGCCCCGGGAGCGGTCGCCGCGGCCCGCTTGGGCTTGGCGGCGGGGTGGCGATGGGCGGCCCTGGCAGCCGGCGCGTGGCTGACCGGCTGGGCGCGCTCGCTGATCACGACCGGCTGGCCGTAGGCGGTCGTGCTGCGCGAGGCCGTCGCGGCGGTTGCGTGATGGTGGCGGTGCGTGGACTCGTCGGCGGCAACCGCGCCCGCGCTGACGATCGCAGCGGCGGCGAGGCCGGCAACGGCCTTGCTCGCCAGCGCACCGGCGCCCACCGTGAAGATGCCACCGGCGCCGGCTCCACCCGCGGCGCCCGCGCCCGCGGCGGCGCCCGCGCCGACGGTCGCGCCCGCGCCGCCGGCGACGTGCCCGGCCGACGCGGTCGAGCCGAGCTTCGCCAGCAGCAGCTGTTTGACGAGGATGAGCGGCCCGACGGGCAGGATGGCCGCAAGCGCGTGGTTGTTCTCCTTGAGCTGCTTGCGGAAGAGCCGGCAGCGCTCGCAGTCGCGCACGTGGCGGCGAGCCGGCGGGCTGAGCTTGACCAGACCCTCGGCCACTTCTCCCAGCTCCATGCGGACCTCGTCGCAGCTCAGCTTGCGCGCCTCGGCGGCCTCGGCGAGCGAGATGCGGGCCCGCACGAGCAGCGACTTGACCGAGGGCACCGTGGTCTCCATCGCCTGTGCGATCTGCTCGTAGGAGAGGGCGTCGATCTCGCGCAGCAGCAGCGCGGTGCGCTGGGTCTCGGGCAGCTGGTGGACGTCGGCGATCAGCTCGCGAAAGCTCTCGCGGCGCAGCACCCGGTCGCCGGTGGACATGCCGTGATCGGCAAAGTGGACGTCCATCGAGTCCACGCCGACGGCCGTCGCCCGGCGCAGGTGGTTGAGCGAGCGGTTGCGCGCGATGCGATAGAGCCACGGGCGCACGTTGATCTCGCGCTCGTCGGCGAGGACGGCGTTGAAGGCGGCGGCGAAGACCTCCTGGAGCACGTCCTCGGCGTCCTCGCGCGAACCCAGCATGTGCCGGACGAAGGCGAGCAGCCGCGCCTGATAGCGCGCGCAGAGCGCCTCGAAGGCAGCGTGCTGCCCGCGGCGCGTCAGCGCGATGAGCCGCTCGTCGGATTGCAGCCGCAGCAGGGGCGAGGGTCCGCGCAGCCCGGCCGCCGCAGGCCTATGTGTGAGTGAGGAAACCTCCACGTGCAGATCCAATCCGGACTCTCTAAACCCCCTCTAAGTCCTGCTGACACGGTACCAACGCCCAAGTTGCGCTCCGGCAGGCGGTGCCGCCGCTTGCAGCGCGGCATGCCGGACTGAGACTCCCGCTCCACCGCGGCTGCCGGCGCTAGGATCGCACTCGCCCGGGTAGACAAACTGGCAAAGTCAGCGGACTTAAAATCCGCGGCCCGCAAGGGCGCTGCGGGTTCGAATCCCGCTCCGGGCATCGCCTCCCCCGCGGCCCAGACCGCAGCCCCGCGCCGGCCTTGGCACGGTAGAGTCGCCATCGTGTCGACGGAGAGCGTGCAGGAGACCAAGACCTTCCACGGCGGGAGGCTGGTCGCCAAGCGCCTGAAGGCGCACGGCGTGAGCCACCTGTTCACGCTCTCGGGTGGGCACCTCTTCTCGATCTATGACGGCTGCCGCGAGGAGGGGATCGCGATCGTGGACGTTCGCCACGAGTCCACCGCGGCGTTCGCCGCTGAGGGCTGGGCGAAGGTGACGCGTCAGGTGGGCGCCTGCGCGCTCACGGCCGGCCCGGGGGTGACCAACGGCATGAGCGCGGTGGCCTCGGCCCAGGCGAACCACTCGCCGGTGCTGGTGCTCGGCGGCCGCGCGCCCGCGATGCGCTGGGGCCAGGGATCGCTGCAGGAGATAGACCACGTTCCCTTCCTGCGCCCGCTGAGCAAGCTCGCGGCGACGGCGGGGAGCACCGAGGAGATCCCGGGGCTTGTCGACATGGCCATCCACGCCGCGCTCGCCCCCCACGGCGGGACGGGGTTCGTCGACTTCCCGCTGGACCTGGTCTTCATGGAGGCGGCCGAGCCGGATGCCGACGCCGAGTCGGCCGGCACGCCGGAGGGGGCCGGCCTCGCGCGCGCCGAGGGCGCGGCGATCGAGCGCGCGGGTCGGCTTTTGCGCGACGCGCAGCGGCCGGTGATCATGGCCGGGACCGACCTCTACTGGGGTCATGGCGAGAAGGCGCTGCGCGAGCTGGCAGAGACGCTGCGCGTCCCGGTATTCCTCAACGGCCTCGCGCGCGGTTGCCTGGCGGCCGACCACGAGCTCTTCTTCTCGCGCACGCGCTCGCAGGGGTTGCGAGGCGCCGACGTGGCGCTCGTGATCGGCGTGCCGATGGACTTCCGCCTGGGCTTCGGCGGCGCGTTCGGGGAGGACACCGAGCTGGTGGCCATCGACGTCGCCGAGCCCGAGCGCCCGCATCCGCGCTCCGTGGCGGCGGAGTGCTACGGCGATGTGGCATCGACGCTGCAGGATCTGCTGGCGGCAGCCGGCGGCGCGGCGCTGTCGAGTGCCGGCTGGATCGAGGAGCTGCGCGCGAGTGAGAGCGATCGGCGCGCGGCCGAGCGCAGCGAGCGCGAGGACGATCGCGCGCCGCTTCACCCGATGCGACTGTACGCGGAGCTCGGCGAGGTGCTCGAGCGCGACGCGATCGTGATCGGCGACGGCGGCGACTACGTCTCCTACGCGGGCCGCGTGATCGATAGCTATCAACCCGGGTGCTGGCTTGACCCCGGGCCCTTCGGCTGCCTGGGGACCGGCCCGGGCTATGCGCTGGCGGCAAAGCTCGCGCGGCCCGAGCGCCAGGTGGTGATGCTGCTGGGCGACGGCGCCTTCGGCTTCTCGGGCATGGAGTTCGACACGCTCGTGCGCCATGGCGTCGACGTGGTGGGCGTGATGGGCAACAACGGCATCTGGGGCCTGGAGAAGCACCCGATGGAGTTCCTCTATGGCTACTCGGTGGCCGCCGAGCTGCGTCCGGAGACGCGCTACGACCAGGTCGTCGAGGCGCTGGGGGCACATGGCGAGCTCGTGGCCCGCCCGCAGGACTTGCGCGGCGCTCTTGAGCGTGCCTTCGCCGCCGGCCGCCCGGCGCTGGTCAACGTGCTCACCGACCCGAGCATCGCCTACCCCCGCAAGGCGAACCTCGCCTGAGGCGCTCCTACTCCAGACCCGCCACGCGCATCGCCCCGCCGAAGAGCAGATCGTGCTCGGAAACGCTCACCTGCTCCAGCTCAAAGGCGCCCAGGACCTCGCCGAGGATCACCAGACCGGCGACGATCGTGGGAGCGCGGTCGGGGTGCAGACCCGGCACTGCGCGGCGCTCCTCTTCGCGCATCGCCGCCAGGCGGGCGAGCATCTGCTGCACGACCGCGCGCGAGAGGGGGTAGCTCTCGACGCGAGCCGGGTCGTAGGGGTCCAGCCGCTGGTCGATCGCGGCGGCCGAGGTGGCGGTCCCCGCGACGGCGATCGCCCGCTTGACGGGCGCCCGCTCGGCCGCCGGCAGGCCCTCTTGGAACACGGCGCGAACGTCGCGGGCAAGCGTGTCGAGCTCGGCGGAGGCCGGCGGGTCGGAGTGGATGTGGCGCTCGCTCATGCGCACCACCCCGACCGGCAGGGATGTGTGAAAGCCGGCCGTGTGGTCCTCGCCGACGACGAACTCGGTCGAGCCGCCGCCGATGTCCACCACGAGCGCCGGCCACTGCGACGCCGGAGCCGAGTCGCGACCGGACATCGCGCCCAGGAACGTGAGCTGGGCCTCCTGGTCGCCGCTGAGCACGTGCGCGTCGAGCCCGAACTCGTCGCGCACGCACGCGGCGAACTCGGCGCCGTT
>Ga0066652_100002401_pt1 | contig 10252 bp, 10 predicted proteins | sample GraSoiAngelo_101_FD_71413 | JGI IMG/M metagenome (GOLD analysis project Ga0066652, IMG submission 71413) | Grasslands soil microbial communities from the Angelo Coastal Reserve, California, USA - 14_0903_02_30cm | ecosystem: Environmental > Terrestrial > Soil > Grasslands | place: USA... | reverse complement strand
AAGCGATTCGCGAACGAAGGCGACGTCGTGAAGCTGGATCAGCTGCTCGCGGAAGTCGACGAGAAGGGCGACGGCGCGCGTCCGTCGGCCGCTGTGGCCGCTGTGGCCGCTGTGGCCGCCCCGACGAAAGCCACTGCTGCGCCGGCCGGTTCCCCCGGCGGCGGACAACGTGTTTCGCCCGCGGCGCAGCGAACCGCAGATGAGCGTGGGGTCGACGCGACGCAGCTCTCGGGCACCGGACGCGGCGGCGTTGTGAGCAAAGCCGACGTGCTCGATGCGCGCGCCGGTGTGCCAGTCGCGCCGCCGGCACAGCCGTCCCCCGTCCGGGCGCCTGCCGTATCGGCACCGGCACCGTCGCTGAAGGCACCTGCCGCCGGCGAGCGCGAGACACGCGAGAAGATGACCACGCGACGCAAGCGCATCGCGGAGAATCTTCTCGAGTCGCAGCACGCGACAGCGCACCTCACGACGTTCAACGAGATCGACATGACCGCCGTCGAGACGTTGCGGGGGCGGATCAAGGAGCGCATCGAGAAGGAGCGCGGCGTGCGGCTCTCGTTCATGCCCTTCTTCGTGAAGGCGGCGGTCGCCGCGCTCAAGCAGTTCCCGGTGGTGAACGCGCAGATCGACGGTGATTCCATCGTCTACCGCCACTACGTGAACATGGGAATCGCGGTCGCGTCCGAGCAGGGCCTCGTCGTCCCGAATATCAAGGACGCCGATCGCATGGGTATGCTCGACGTCGCGCGGCAGATCGCCGATCTGGCCAAGCGTGCCCGTGATGGAAAGCTGGCCATGGATGACCTCACGGGCGGAACGTTCACCATCACGAACGGCGGCGTGTTCGGTTCACTCGTCTCGACACCGATCATCAACTACCCGCAGGTCGGGATTCTCGGGCTGCACAAGATCCAGGAACGCCCGGTCGCGATCGCCGGGAAGGTCGAGATCCGGCCGATGATGTACGTGGCGCTCTCGTACGATCATCGCATCATCGACGGGCAGCACGCGGTGCTCTTTCTCGTCAGAGTGAAAGAGCTCATGGAGGATCCAGCGCTCCTCGCGATCGACTGAGACGCCGCCATGACTGGTTCTTCCCAGACGACGGACGTCGTCGTCATCGGCGGCGGCCCCGGTGGCTACGTCGCCGCCATCCGGGCGGCGCAGCTGGGACTCTCCACGGTCTGCGTCGAGATGGACAAGACCCTGGGCGGCACGTGCGTCAACGTCGGCTGCATTCCGTCGAAAGCCCTCCTGTCGAGCTCCGAGCACTTCGAGTTCGCGAGGTCACATGCGTCGGCGCACGGCATCAAGGTCGCCGGCGTGGAGCTCGACCTCCCGACCATGCTCAAGCGCAAGGACGACGTCGTCGGCCAGAACACGCGCGGCATCGAGTTTCTGTTCAAGAAGAACAAGGTGACCTGGGCGAAGGGCCGCGGATCCCTGGAGCCCGGGAAAATGGTCACGGTCACCGCCGCGGACGGGACGATGACCAGTTATTCCGCGGGGAACGTGATCATCGCGACCGGTTCGGTGCCCGTGGCGCTGCCGTTCCTCGAGTTCGACGAGCAGCGCGTGCTATCGAACGTCGGAGCACTGAAGATTCCCACCGTGCCGAAGCACCTCATCGTCATCGGCGGTGGGATCATCGGACTCGAGCTCGGATCGGTGTGGCGCCGGCTCGGCGCGAAAGTCACCGTCGTCGAGCTCATGCCGACCATCCTGCCCGGTATGGACGATGAGCTCGTGAAAGAGGCAGACAAGATCTTTCGCAAGCAGGGCATCGAGATCCGGACTGGCACGCGCGTCACGGCGGGCGGTTCGAATGCGGAGGGCATGACGGTCGACATCGAAAAGGATGGCGCCAGAGAAACACTGACCGGTGATTTTGTGCTGGTCTCCGTCGGTCGCAAGCCGTCGCTCACCGGGATCGACGCGGCGAAGCTCGGTCTGACGCTGACGGGCCGGGGCGAGATCGCCGTCGATGATCGCATGCGCACGAATCTCCCCGACGTGTATGCGATCGGTGACTGCGTGCCGGGTCCGATGCTCGCGCACAAGGCCGAGGACGAAGGAGTCGTCGCCGCCGAAGTGATCGCCGGGATGCCGGCGCACATGCACTACACGTCGATTCCTGGCATCGTGTACACGTGGCCGGAGATCGCGGCGGTCGGGTTGACGGAGAGACAGCTCAAGGACAGCGGCCGTGAGTATCGCGCGGGCAAGTTCCCGTTCTCGGCCAACGGCCGGGCGCGGTCGATGGGCGAGAGTGCCGGCTTCGTGAAGTTCCTGGTCGACGCGCGCACCGACGAGCTGCTGGGATGCCACATGATCGGTGCGAACGTTTCCGAGCTCATTGCCGAAGTCGTGCTGGCGTTCGAGTATCGGGCGTCCGCGGACGACATCGGGATGACGGTTCACGCGCACCCCACGCTCTCCGAGATCACCAGAGAGGCGGCGCTCGCCGCGCTCGGCCGCCCGCTGCACATCTGAGCGTCGGTGACGGGATACTTTCACGCCGGTCCACGGGCGCTGCAGCCCGGCGACTCCGAAGCCGTGCGGGCGCTCGTCTGGGCCGCGCTCGGCGTGACGCCGTACGTCGACCGCGTGACGGAACTGCTCACGGCAGCGGAGCGTGGCGATCCGGAGACGCGCGCGTTGGTAATCGAGCGCGACGGAACGGTCGCCGCCCTGGCATTGTACGGACCGGTTGCCGGGGCGGCGCACACGTGGCAGCTGAGCATGGTGCTGACGGCGCCACGCGTGGATTTGCGTGAAGTGGGAAACGCAATCATCGAGGGCGTCACAGCGCACGCGCGCGCAGACGGTGCGCGACTTCTCGTCGCCGAGCTTCCGGCGGACGCCGCGCTCGGGCGAACCCTCACGCTCCTGCGAGCGAATCGATTCAGCCAGGAGGGACGTATCGCGGACTTCTATCGGGACGGCGTCGCGCGTCTGTTTCTCCGCCGCGATCTGGACGGCGACTAGCTGGCGCCGCGGGCGCCGCGGGCGCGGGTGGCAAGCGCCGTCATGGCGAGCGGCGCGAGCAGCTCCGCCCACCGGCGATACATCTCGCCCGACGGATGCAGCTTGTCGGTCGCGACCAGCGTCGGATCGTGCAGCATCGCGCGCGTGACGGTTGTAACGTCGACCCAGCGCACGCCCGCCTGGTTGGCGAGCTCCGCACCGCGCGCATTGTATGCTTCGATCTCGCGCCCGATCAGCGCCCGATCGCGTCCCTCGGAGAACGGCGTCGCGCCCCAATCGGGAATCGAGATGGCGAGCACGCGCGTGGCGGCGTCGTCAGCGAAGCGGATCGCGCGGCGCAGCAGCTTCTCGTATTCGCCGGCAAATGACCGCACGTCGCGACTGCGGTACTGGTCGTTCACGCCCACCATCAGCGTGACCAGGTCGAACGGTCCACAAGGGCTTGCGGCGTCGATCGCGTCCGATAGCTCGTCGGTGGTCCACGCCGTGCGGGCGACGATCACCGGATCGTCGAGATCGATCTCTCGCGCGCGCAGCAGGCTGGTGAGCTGAACTGGCCAGCACAGCTCCTCGGCGACCCCCTCTCCGCTGGTGTAGGAGTCGCCGAGTGCGAGAAAGCGCACTACGCCGATTTGTCGCGCGGCGGTTGGACGATACGATTCGTTCGCTTGTCGGGCCGCCGCGCGCTTGAGACGGCAGTGCCGTTCTTTCGAAGCTGGCCCAGGAACGCGGACGGGCCCGCGCCATCCGGCAGTGCACGGAGCGCGCGCAGCGCATCTTCCGGACGCAAGGCGAGCATGGCGCTGAACGTGTCGGGATCCACCCCCACGCGTCGAAACTCGCTCAATAAGACTTCGAACGTCTGCTCGTCGGCCAAACCAGCCTCCTTAGCGGAGGGGTCTCGAGTCGGGACCCATTATAGACAGATCGCACATTATTTCTATACCAACTTCATGCCAACCCGACTCGACCTTGGACGGTGCGGCGATAACCAGTTGGGGCTGAACGAGTTAGCAAACAGGTCCGTTTGATGTAAAAAGGGCCGATCCGTATCCGGATCGGCCCTCGAGGATATTGCGGGTCGCCTTACGGAGCCATGAACATCGCCGTTGCCGCAATCGCAACGGTGACGAGCGCCGCGCCGATGCTCACCGCCGCGACGGGCGTGACCACGAACTCGCGGCGATACCACGGCGTGATGACCGACGGTGCATGGTGTGGCAGCGCCGCCATGATCTGCGCTTCCACGTATTCGGGCGTGCGCATGCGTCGCGTGCGATCCATCTGATTGTTTACCGATCTCCAGAATTCGACATCCTTCATGGTATCACCCTTCCGGACTGCTGCTTCCGGCAGCTCGCCGTCGAGCCACGCATGGACGCTGGCCGCGAGCGCGTGATCCGCATGCTGACCGAGCGGAACTTCGCGTTCGACAACCGGACGAACTTCGTGATCGCGCTGCAGTTTCGGCGCGCTCTTGTGCCCGTCGCGACCATCGCGCGGGGAGCCGGGATTCAGGTTGTCATGCATGTTATGCGTACTTCTCCTCGAGTAAGGCCTGTAGCGCTTCGCGCGCGCGATGCACGCGCATCTTCAGCGCCCCGACCGTGGTTCCGAGCAGATCCGCCATCTCTTCGTACGACCGACCTTCGACGTGCTTCATGATGAATGCTTCCCGCAGTGACGCCGGGAGCGCAGCCAGCGCGCCATCCAGATCCGTGCGAAGCTCACTACGATCGAGATCCTCGTCCGGTGTCGCGTAGGCAGACGGCTGATCGTCCTCGTCATAGCTGAGGTGCGACCGCCGGATGTTCTTGAGCCAGTCCTTGCAGCCGTTCGCGACGATGCGAAAGACCCAGGCGTCGAAGCGGCCGCGTACTTCCGCCAGGTGCTGATACGCCTTGATGAAGGACAGTTGCAGGATGTCTTCTGCCACGTCCGGGCTGCCCGTCATGCACAACGCGTGGCGATACAACGGATCGCTGTACCGGCCGATCAGGATACGAAACGCATCACGGTTCCCGCCCAGGACCCGCTGAATGATGACCTGATCGGAATCAGGTTCAGCGGTTACCGCGCGCGGCTCGCTCTCCGTCATCTTCACGACGGTAGAGTAATGCGGTTTCCGCGCACGGGACAGGGCAGGTCGTGCTGCCTGCGGTCGGAGTACGGTTGCCACGTCCTTAAGACGAATCGAGGAAACGGGGGTAACGGCGCTCAGTCGCAGGCTCCCGGGTCACCCTGCCGCGAACGCGGACCACCCCTGCGCTCGCAGCAGCGCGCCATGTTCGTCGAGCCGAGGCGGCGGTCGCCGCACCTCTCCACCGACCGCGGACGGCATTCCCGTTTCCGCCGATGCGCCCGCGGTTTCCGCGATGACTTCGAGCACGCGCTTCACGACCGCACAGGGTACGTCCTCGTCCGACAGGCGCCGCATCCAGTGGTCGGCCGGTTGTGTCGCGATCGTTTGTGCCATCGCCGTGACCACCAGGTCCCGGTGCGCGAGGCGACCGGCATTTGTGGCGAGACGAGAGTCCGATGCGAGCTGTGTGAGGCCGATCACATTCGCGCACAGGCGCCACTGCTGGTCGGTTCCCACCGCGATCACGATCGCGCGGTCCGCCGCGTGAAAGAGCTGATACGGGACGAGGTTCGCATGCGCGTTTCCCCAGCGCCGGGCCTCGGCGCCGCTGACCATCGCATTCTGCGCCACGTTGATCAGCGCCGACCGCGCACTGTCGGCGAGCGACACGTGCAGGCGGCGAGCGCCGTGCGGACGAGCCACGAGCGCCGCGACGATGCTGATGACGGCGTCCTTCCCGGCCATAACGTCGGCGAGGGCGACGCCGATCTTCGTGGGCTCACTGTCGGGAGCGCCCGTGATCGCCATCCATCCGGATTCTGCCTGGACGACGAAGTCGTAACCCGGTCGGTGCGACTGCTCGCCGAATCCGGAAATCGTACACCAGATGAGGTGTGGGTGGCGCGAAACCAGCGCGTCGGGATCCAATCCACTCCGCATCAGAACGCCCGGACGGAAGTTGTCGACCACCACGTCCGCGTCGACGAGCAGCTTTCGCACAAACTCGAGGTCGCGCCCCTCGGTCAGGTCGGCGGCGGCGCTCAACTTGTTGCGATTCGTGCTGAGATAGTACGCGCTCTCGCCGTGCGCATTGAATGGCGGGCCCCACGCACGGGTGTCATCACCCGTTCCCGGCCGTTCGATTTTCACTACGTCCGCTCCAAGATCACCGAGCATCATCGTGCAGAATGGACCCGCCAAGACCCGGCTGAGGTCCAGCACCTTTATTCCAATCAACGGAAGTGTCGTTATCATGTCGTTAAATTGTCTCGAGTATGACTCGATGAGTCCGATAAAATGCTGGACATATAGACATACTGCCGTTGCTTATGCTCGTCATCGCCCTTACTTCCGTGAACTTGCGTAGCTTATGCCCTGTCATATACTTGCCCCCTGCTGACCTGCCCGGCTGAGCGCGCCGCTGAGACGCCGCCGTCGCGCGCTGTGCGCTGCCGAACGCCACGATTGATACCTGCGACCAATGGCCGAGAAAGCTCAAGTTACTGCCGTAAAACCGACCCCCAACGCTGCACCCGCCGTCAAGCGGGGCCCAGGACATCGCGCCGTCGATGCGCGCGATGCCATCGCCGAGCTGACCGAACGCGCACAGGAGATCAGTCAGGAGGCCGGGACCAGGGTCGCCATCGCGATGAAGGATGTCATCAGCGCGGCCGCCGGGATCGCCGGCTTTGCGGTCGAGAGCGCGCGCGACCTCGTGCAATTCATGGTGCGTCGCGGCCAGATGACGGAGGAAGAAGGCGCAAAGCTCCTGCGCGAAGCCGAGTCGTCGCACTCGAAACGTCCGGCAGCGGAACGCAAGAAGCCGACGGCGTCCGAGATTGCGAACGATGCGCGTGTGGCGCAACGCGCGAAGGCCGCGGCCGAGCGTGAAAAAATGATGGCGCAGCACATGGCGCGGATGCCGATGCCGCAGGCGAGTGCGAAGAAAGCGGCGCCTGCGAAGAAGGCGGCGCCGGCGAAGGCGAAGAGCGCGGTGCGGCCGAAAGCGAAAGCCAAGCCGGCAAAGAAGGGATCGAAGCGAGGCTGAGCCGCGGTCGGATTCCCGTCGCTCAGGCGTGTGAGCGGCGCGCCACGATGAGGTCCAGCACTTCGCGCAATTCCTCGGTGGAATCGAGCACGACCTCGGCGCGCGTGCCGGCCATCTGGTCGTTGGACCCGCTCACGTGGACCGTGACGGCGCGCTCGGTTCGCGTACGGAGGGCCGCGATCGCGTCCTCATCGGTGCGATCGTCGCCGGCGTAGAGGACCGACGCGTCGTGGGCCAACGCTCCGACATGCTCGACGAGTGAGATCGTGGCCGTCCCCTTGTCGACGTCGACGGGTGGCCGCAACTCCACGATCTTCTTTCCTTCCGTGATGCGCAGATCCAGCGTGCGCGCCACGTCACGTGCGCGCTCCACGAGCGCGCCCACGTCGTCCGGATCCACCAGGCGGTAGTGGAGGCTCATGGTCCAGCGCTTGTTCTCGATGATCGCACCGGGAACCACCGGCTCGACGGCACTCAGCAGATGCGCTGCCTCAGCAATCCTGTCCTCGAAAGGGCGCACGGCATCGAGCGGTGAGAGCTGGCCGTCCGGCGTCCGTAGCTCGAACCCGTGATTCCCGATCACCCATGCGCCGTCCACCCCCGCGAGACGCCACGCGTCCGCCGCGGCACGCCCGGATACGAGCGCCACGACGACGCCCGGCAGCGCGACGAGGCGCCGCAGCGTCTCGCGGGTCTCGGCGGGGACCATGGCCTGCTCCGGCGTCGGCGCTATCGGCGCCAGCGTGCCATCGACGTCGAGCATCGCGGCGAGCGGCGTCCCGTCCAGCCGATCACGGACAATGCCGATGAAGCGGTCGACGCCGCCGGCTCCTACGCTGCGGCGTTCGTTCAACCTGGCGTGCGGGCTCCGGCGCCCGCGGGCTGCTCCGACATGATGTCCGCCGCTCGCGCGAGAATCGAGTCGAGCCAGTCGAAGATCGTGTTGGTCCGCAGTCGCCGGCGCATGCGGCGCATCCGGCGGCGACGCTCCTCCGCCGGCATGTCGAGTGCAGAACGAATGGCGGAGACGAATCCGTCGATGTTGAAGGGATTGATGAGCACAGCCCCCTCGATCTCCTCGGCAGCGCCGGTAAAACGGCTGAGCAACAGCACACCGCGCTCGTCCACCTGGGCGGCAACGAATTCCTTGGCGACGAGGTTCATCCCGTCCTGGAGGGATGATACGAGGCAGATATCCGCCGCGCGATAGACCGCCGCGAGCAGGTCGGCGTCCACGTTCTCGTTTACTAAGACGATGGGTGTCCAGTCCGAGGTACCAAATCGTTCGTTGATCCCCATGACCGTCTGCGCCACGTCCTGCTCGAGCTGCGTATACGCCGGAAGATTGGAGCGCGACGGCGTGCAGACGAAGAGAAAGGTGAAGCGCTGGCGCAGCTCCGGGTGCTCGGTCCAGAGCAAATCGAGCGCGCGCACTCGCTCGGGAATGCCCTTGGTATAATCGGCGCGATCGACACAGACGCCGAGCTGCCTGGCTCCATGCGCGTACCGCTCGCGCAGTGTGGTCGCGCGTCGTTCGGCATCGGGCGTCCGCGCCATCGCTTCGTATTTCTCGTAGTCGATGCTGATGGGAAACGCGGCGACCTGCACCACACGGTCCTGCAATCGTACCGTGCGGTCGCCGAGATCGACTTCAGCGTCAGGCACAAACTCCGCGACGCAATCGAGAAAGTTCAGCGCATGACGCTCGATCTGGAATTCCATCAGGTCGTTGCCCAGCATGCCGCGCAGCAGCACCTCGTGCGAGCCGCTGGGCAGCAGGCGCAGGATGTCGGGCGGAGGAAATGGAATGTGCCAGAATTGATGGATGAACATTCCCGGACGCATCGCGCGCAGGAACTCCGCGACGAGTGCGAAATGGTAGTCCTGGATCCACGCCATCGAGCGCCCCGTGCAACGCTCGGCTTCGTCGGCAACGGCGTGGGCGAACCGCATGTTCACCGCGCGATAGCGGTCCCAGAACTCGGTGCGGAACTCGAAGTAGTGAATGAGCATGTGGCAGAGTGGCCACAGCGAGCGGTTCGCGAATCCGTGGTAGTACGCTTCGACTTCATGGTCCTCGAGCCACACGCGTCGCAGTGTGTACGATTCTTCGCCTGGCGGCACCTGCACGCGTCCGAGGTCGTCCGACGTGTCGCGGTCCGCCGAGCCCGATCCCCAGGCGACCCACGTTCCGTGGATGCGACGCATCGTGGGATCGAGCGCAGAGACGAGCCCGCCGGCTGGCTGCTTGATCTCGACGCCGTGTACGCCACGAATGTGCTCGTACGGTTCCCGATTTGAGACAAGGATGAACTTGCAGTCGCTGAGATAGCGAAGAAAATCGGGCATTAGACGTTGATCGCGAGCAATCGGTATGCCCTGCGCGGCGCGACAGTGATCAGCGCTGGCGAGGGCCGCCGGAGTTAATACGTTTCCCCGGCCCTGTACGTGGAGTCAGCGATGCGACGGTCGCCAACGTGACTCGTGAAATCATAAGTCGGGCGCCCACACGAATCGACCTCGGTGGGGGCTGGACGGACGTGCCACCGTACTCCGATCGCGAGGGCGGATTCGTCTGCAACATAGCCATCAATCGCTATGCAGTCGTCCGTTTATCTGAAGGCGATCACTCGAGCACGGCTGATGACGCGCCGATCGTTCGCGCGGCGCTGCGTCGGGCCGGATTGGCTGATATGGCGGTCTCGGTCGCCAACGATTTTCCGGTGGGTGCCGGCCTCGGCGGGTCGTCTGCGCTGAGCGCAGCGCTTCTCGCCGCCATCGCCGCGTGGAAAGGGGAGCCCATCGATCGCTCCGGGATCGCGGAGGCCGGACGAGCGCTCGAGGTCGAGGAGCTTGGCATCCCGGGCGGTCGGCAGGACCATTACGCCGCAACGCATGGCGGCGCTCTCGCGCTCACGTTCCAGGGCGCGACGTCGGTACGGCGCATCGCGCTCGACGCCGCCACACGCGACGACCTGTGCTCGCGCGCCGTCCTGGTATATACCGGACAGTCGCGCATCTCCGGAGACACGATCACCGCCGTTCTCGGCGCCTACAAGCGCGGTGACGCGACCGTCCTCAAGGCGTTGCGCAGCATGCGCGAGCTGGCCGAAGCGATGGTGGACGCGTTGGAG
>Ga0066652_100002399_pt1 | contig 10255 bp, 7 predicted proteins | sample GraSoiAngelo_101_FD_71413 | JGI IMG/M metagenome (GOLD analysis project Ga0066652, IMG submission 71413) | Grasslands soil microbial communities from the Angelo Coastal Reserve, California, USA - 14_0903_02_30cm | ecosystem: Environmental > Terrestrial > Soil > Grasslands | place: USA... | reverse complement strand
CACGACGTTGTCGATGTACGTGAAGTCGCGCGACTGGAGCCCGTCGCCGTGCACCTCGAGCGGCTCGCGCTTGAGCGCCTGCTCGAGGAACTTCGGGATCACCGCCGAGTAGATCGACTCAGGGTTCTGGCGCGGCCCGAAGACGTTGAAGTACCGGAGGCTCACGGTCTCGAGGCCGTAGAGCCGCGCGAAGGTCTGGCAGTAGTGCTCCGCGGCGAGCTTCGAGACGGCGTAGGGCGAGATCGGTCGCGTGGCGAGCGTCTCGACCTTGGGCAGCGCCGGGTCGTCGCCGTACACCGACGAGGACGACGCGTAGACGACGCGCCGGACCTTCGCCTCGCGGCAGGCCATCAGCAGGACGAGCGTGCCGGAGACGTTGACGTCGTTCGAGCTGAGCGGATCGTCGACCGAGCGCGGCACCGAGCGGAGGGCGGCCTGGTGAAACACGCCGTCCGCGCCGCTCACCGCGCGGCGCACCGCCTGCGGGTCGCGCAGGTCGCCCTCGATCAGCTCGACGTCGCCGATCGCCGCGAGGTTCTCCCGGCGCCCCGTGGAGAAGTTGTCGAGGACGCGGACGCGGTCCCCTCGCCGCCGGAGCGCCTCCGCGATGTTGGAACCGATGAAGCCGGCTCCGCCGGTCACGACGTAGGTCTTTCCCTGGCTCACCCTGGGGACTGTACGTAGAGGGACAGCGAGTCGCAAGCGAAGACCAGGACATCGCCGTGCGGCTTGCCGGGGAGCGAGGCCGATGTTACGACCTGCCGTCCATCCGACGGGACACGCACAGGGCTCGAGCGGTCGGGACGGCGCTGCTCGTCCTCACCGTCACCGCCCCCAGCACGAGCCCGGCCGCGGGCCTCGCCGTGCCGCTGGCGATCGAGGAGACGGCCGGGGTCGCGCGGCGCTCCTGGCCCGTCACCGCGAGCGTCCCCTTCCCCCGCGGCCGCCTGCGCGGGGCGGACGTCTGGGTCGCGGCGCCGGCGGGCGACGCGACGCTCGCCCAGGCGCGCGCGCTCGAGCGCTGGCCCGACGGCTCGACGCGCTGGCTCCTCGTCGACTTCCTGGCCGACGTCGGGTCCCACCGGCAGGTCACCTACATGCTGCACGACGGGACGGCGCCACACACGCCCGGTGGCGGGATTCGCGACAGGGACACGGCGGCGGGCCGCGTGCTCGACACGGACGCGCTCCGCGTGACGGTCCCGGTGAGCGGCCCGACGCTCGCCGAGCTCGCGCATGACGATGGCGCCGTCCAGCCGATCGCCGCGCCGACGCTACTCCTCGACGGTGCGCCACCTGCGACGCCGGCCATCGTGCGCGTGGCGGTCGAGACCGTCGGCCCGGTCCGCACCGAGCTCCTCGTCACGGGCCGGTATCCGCAGGGCATCGACTACGAGCTCAGGCTCGCGGTGTTCGCGGGCGAGCCATGGGTCCGTCTGCAGCTCACGATCACCGACATGGCCGACGCGGAGTTCGCGCCGGTGCGATCGCTGGCACTCGCGGCGCTCGGTCCATTCGCCCGCGCGTCGCTCGGGATCGACGGCAACGCCCGCACCGTCCAGATCCGCGGCAACGACCGGCACGAGCTCCGCCACGCCGACGCCGAGCCCGCCGAGCTCGACGGCGAGCGAGCCGGCCGGCATGGCGATGGGTGGGTGCGAGCGGTCGGCGACGAATCGATCCTGACGATCGTCGCGCGCTACTTCTGGGAGGAGTATCCGAAGGCGATCGAGGTCGCCGCCGATCGCGTCCGCCTCGACCTGTTCGCAGGCCGTGACGCCCCCGTCCTCCTCGGCTCGGGCGCGGCGAAAACGCACGAGCTCTGGGTCGCCGCCGAGCCGCTCGACCGGGCGACGCCTCCGGCCACGCTCGCTGCCGCGCTCCAGGCGCCGCTGACGGCGCTCCCGCCCGCCGGCTGGATCGTCACGAGCCGCGCGCTACCCCAGGCGCTCAGCCCCGCGGCGCCGGGCGCAAGCGATTTCCTCGCGCACCTCGCCACGGCGGTCGCCCGATACGAGGCCAACGCCCGGACCGAGCGCTGGGACGACGGTCCGCCGGTGCCGTGCACGGCGCGCACGACGGAGAACCCGCGCCTTGGCTTCTATGGCGCGCTCAACTGGGGCGACTGGAATTTCCCCGGCTACCGCGACCGCGCCGACGGCTGCGATGCCTGGGGCAACCTCGAGTACGACCTGTCCCAGGTCCTCGGCCTGGGCTGGGCTGCCACCGGCAGCCGGCTCTTCTGGGAGGCGCTCGTGCCCGCCGCCCGGCACTACCGCGACGTCGACGTCGCCCACCACGCGCCCAACCATCCCGAGTGGGTGGGCTTCAACCACCCGCACACCGCGCTGCACTTCACGTTCGGCAAGCCCGCGAACGTGGACCTCGGCCACACCTGGACCGAGGGGCTCCTCACCTACTACCGGCTGACCGGAGAGACGCGGGCGCTCGAGGCGGCGCGCGGCATCGCCGATGCGCTCCGGCTGCACGCCGCGCGCGCGGACAACCCCCGCAAGCTCGGCTGGCCCATGATTGCGCTCGTCGCCGTGTACGACGCGACGGGCGAGCGTCGCTATCTCGAGGCAGCGCGCACGTACGCCGACGCGGCCCTTCGCAAGTATCGGCCGTCGCCGGCGGCGGCGGATTGGAAGATGGGCATCCTCGCCGATGGGCTCGCCGCGGTCCACGCCGCCACGGGCGACGACGACATCCGGCGCTGGCTCGTGACCTACGCGGACACGCTGCTCGCGAGTCCCGGCCGATGGCCTGACGCGCGCTATGCACTGCCTCTCGGCTACCTCGCCGCGGCGACCGGCGTCGCGCGCTACGAGGCCGCCGCGCTGGCGGTCGCGCGCGGTCTCAAGATCGGCGTCCGGGGGAAGCAGCTCGCGATCGCCGGCCGCACCGGCTTCCGCCTGCTCGCGCCGCTCGCCGCTACACGCGGCCTCGCCGCTCCTCCTCGGGCGTCGGCATTCGCACCGCCACCACCGTCACGGTCGCATGCAGCTCCTGGCCGGCGCCGGGCGCGTTGAAGTCGGCCTCGACGGTCTCGGGGCCGAGCGCACGCACCCGGAAGCGAAGCGCCCGGCCCTCGTCGGTCCTGAGCACGTACTGCCGTCCGACCTCGAGTTCGAGGTCGGGAGGAAGTCGATCGCGCGGCATGGTGCGCACGAGCCCCGGCAGCGGCTCGCCCCAGGCCTCGTCCGCCGGGATGCGAAGCTCGCGCGTCTCACCGGCGCGCATCCCCGCGAGGCGCGTCTCGAGCGGCGCGAAGAGCTGTCCCGCGCCGTAGAGGATCGACAGCGGGCCGCATCCGCCCGTCGAGTCGATCGTGTCGCCGGTCGCCAGGCGGACGGTATACTCGAGGGTGACCACCCGCCCCGGCGCCACCTCCATCAGCGCGCCCCCCGCCCGAGCTGCCGGACGATGGCGCCGAGCAGATCCGGCGCGCCGGCGGACCCGCCCTTCGTCACCAGCGGCAGCCCCGCGTACGGGCCGCTCAGGAGGCGCGTCCGCACGACGAGGGGACAGAGGCGCGACTCGACGGCGAGCGTCGGGTGCCCGAGGCCGTCGAGCACGTGATAGGCGGTCTCGCCGCCGACCAGCGCGAGCCCGGCCGGGCGCGTGCGCGCCAGCGCGGCGAGCGCGGCCGCCCGGAGCGCCGCCAGCACGGCGGGGCTGCCGTCCGGTATCGGCGCCGCCGGCGCCACCAGCGCGACCGGCCGACCACTCTCGAGGAGCTTCCCCGCGGCCAGCCCCGCGGCCTCCGCGACACCGGGACCGTCGACGAAGAGCGCCTCGAGCGTCTGCCGCGCCGCCGCGCTCTCGACCTGCGCCCGGGTGGCGGGGTGGGCGCTTCCGGCGACGACGAGCACGCCGCTGCCCGTTGCCGCGGTCGGACCCCCGCGCGGCCGCCCCCCGTGCTCCGTGCCGAGCACGCGGCGAAGCGCGCGCGCGAGACCGGTCGAGCCGACGAGAAGCAACGGGCGCGGCCGCGACAGCAGCCGGCGCACCGCGCGCTCGAGGTCGGCGTCCGTCTCGGCGTCGCACACGAAGACGGTGGCGCCGGCCACGCGCGCGGCGTCGACGGCGCCGTCGAAGTCGTCGCGCCCGCGAACCGCGCCGAGGCCGATCACCGCCGCGTGGCGGCGGCTCGTCGCCCCGACCGCCGCCGGGACGCTCGCGTCGCGGATCGGGTTCTGCGGGTCGCGCGCGAACGCCGTGCGATGGACGGGCACGCCGCCGATCAGCTGGCAGCCCTGCTCGGTGGTCCGGCCGACCTCGGGAATGGCGGGCAGGACGAACGCGTCGGTGACGCCGAGGACGTCCATGGCCGCGTCGATCTCAGCGCCGATCGGGCCACGCAGGCCCGTGTCGATCTTCTTGAGGACGATGCCCGACCAGCCCGACCGGAGGTCCGCGAGCGCCGCGCCGACCCGCCTCGCCGCCTCCGCCGGCGGCAACGTCCGGCTCTGCGTGTTGCGGACGTTCAGCACGCCGGGTGCCGCGGCGCCCGCCGCCGGATGAACCACGACGCCGGCCGGCCAGGGCAGCATCTCGGCGGCGACGTCGCAGGCGCCGGTCAGATCGTCGGCGATGATACGCAGGGCGTGCATGATCGAGCGAGGTCGGGGTGGGCGAGCTGCGACCGTGGAACTCAGGAGAGCAGGATGGCGCGCGCCGGGGCGCCGTCGAGATCCGGGAAGCTGAGCGGCAGGCAGACGAGGGTATAGCGGCCCGGCGACGCTTGCCGCAGGTCGAGGCCTTCGATCACGAAGACGCCGGCCCCGAGCAGGGTGCGGTGCACCGGGAAATCCGCGCTGCCGAAGCGTTCGATCGAGAGGTAGTCCATGCCGACGGCGCGTACCCCGCGCGCGACGAGCAGGCGCGCGGCGTCCTCGGTGAGATAGACGAAGTCGCGCTGGAATTCCGCGGCCTCCCAGCGCTGCGAGTTGTCCGTCCGGCAGAGGAGGATGTCGCCCGGCCGGAGGTCGACGTCGGCCAGCGCCGCGGCGTCGATCGTGGGCCGCCCCCGAAGGTCGGCCACGAGCGCCTCGCCGACCATCCGGTCGAGCGGCACGTCGCCGAGACGTGGTCCGTCGGCGAGAAAGTGGTAGGGCGCGTCCACATGCGTGCCCGTGTGCGATCCCATGGTGAGGAGCGAGAGATTGCAGACGTCGCCGGCCTGGATGCGGCGGACCGCGTCGACGCGGGGCACGGGGTCGCCGGGATACACGTGCATGCCTGCGACGTTCGGCACCGAGATGTCGAGCACGCGGCGCCGCCCCGGGAGCGCCGCATGGGCGATCGCGATCTTCGCCGTGTACTCGGCGAGGTCCGCGATGTCGCACGCCTGCTGCACGGAGCCGCCCCACGCGAGGATGCCGTGGCGTGCGAGGAGGAGCACCTGGGTGTCCGCGGGCGCGGTCTCGAGCGCCGTGACCACCCCATCAGACAGCGCGCGCGATCCCGACGTCGCCGGCGGAACGACGGGCGTCAGGTGCAGCCGCTCCTCGGACGTGACGGTCATGAGCGGGATCGGCTCGCCGCGGATACCGAACGCGATCGCGTGCGGCGGATGCAGATGCGCGACGGCGCGCGTCGCCGGCCGGGCCGCGTAGACCGCCGTGTGCATCAGCATTTCCTTGGACGGCACGTAGCGGTCGGGGCCGGCGACCTTCCGCCCGGCGAGATCGATGGTCACGAGGTCCGACGGCTCCGTGTCGCGGAGCGCCACACCGCTCGGCGTGATGAGAAAGAGATCGGCTGCCCCGAGGCGGGCCGAGAGATTGCCCCCCGCCGCGGAGACGAGGCCGCGATCCCAGGTCACCCGGCAGAAGCGCGCGATCTCCTCGCGCAGCCGTGCTTCGGCCGCGTCGATCATCGGCGCACCGGCGGTTGCCATCAGGCCGCCCTTCCGTAGGCCGCCGCGAGACCCCGCTCCGGCGAGCCCCGCTTGCCAAACGCCACCTCGGCGGCGACGCGGATCGCCTCCAGCAGATTGCGGTGATCGGCGATGTTCTTCCCCGCGATGTCGAAGGCCGTGCCATGGCCGGTCGAGGTACGGATGAGCGGCAGGCCGATGAGGAGCGTCACCACGCGGCCGAACCCGACGAGCTTGACGGCCATCAATCCCTGGTCGTGGTAGAGGGCGAGCGTCAGGTCGTAGGCGCCGTCGCGCGACTTGAGAAAGACGGTGTCGGCGGGGAACGGCCCCTGGGCGTCGATTCCGCGCTCGCGCGCCGCGGCGACCGCCGGCACGATCTCGTCCTGCTCCTCGCGGCCGAAAGCGCCACTCTCGCCGGCGTGCGGGTTGAGACCCGCGACGGCGAGACGCGGCCGCGCGATGCCCATGTCGCGCAGCGCCGCGTCGGCCAGCACCAGGCGGTCGAGCACCCGCTCCTTCCGCACGTAGTCGCAGACCGCGCGGAGCGCCATGTGGTTGGTGAAGAGCATGAGGCGCATGCGGTCGACGACCATCACCATCGCCGGCCGCGACCCGGTGAGCTCGCCCAGGATCTCCGTCTGTCCCTCGTACGGGTGGCCGGCGGCGTGCATCGCCTCCTTGTTGAGCGGCGCGGACACCATGGCGTCGATCTCGCCGGCGACGGCCAGCCGTCCCGCCTCGCGCGTGTAGTGGACCGCCGCGTCGCCCCGCGCGGCCAGCACTTCGCCCCAACGGTGCGCGGCGAGGTCGACGTTCGCGTAGTCGATGACGTCGAGCGTGCCGGCCTTTCCCTGGGCGTCCCCCGGCCGCGAGATCGCCCGCATCGCGAGCCGGACGCCGGTGACCGCCATCGCGCGCTCGAGCACGCGGGCGTCTCCCAGGACCAGCGGAACCGCCCACTCGAAGGAGTGCGGATCGGCCAGCGACTTGACGATGATCTCGGGCCCGATGCCGGCCGCGTCCCCCATGGTGATCGCGACCCGCGGACGAGGTTCCATCGGCATCACTCCGTGCAGGCGACCGGCACGAGCCCCGGCTCGGCGCGCGCGGTCACGTGGTCGTAGATCGCCTCGATGCGGTCGAGGACGGCGTCCCAGGCCTCGCGGCTCTCGACCGCGCGGCGCGCCGCCCGCCCGAGCCGCTCCCGCTCGCGGCGGTTTCCGAGCAGGGCGACGATCGCATCCGCGAACGCGCCCTCGTCGTCGTCGGGCACGACGCGGCCGGTGCACCCGTCCTGGAGGCCTTTCGCCGACCCGGCCGACGCGACGATCGCCTTGCCGGCGGCCATGTAGTTCAAGAGCTTCATCGGGAACCCGGAGCGCTCGGCTCGCGGGCAGACCGCGATGGCGGCTGCCGCGAGTCGCGCGCGCACCTCATCGTACGACCCGGCGCGGATGACCTCCACCCCCCGGGCATCGCCGACGACGCGCGCGGCGGCGCGCCCGTCGGCGTGCGTGACGATCAGCAGCCGCGCGGCGGGCACGCGCGCGCGGACGCGGGCAAAGGCGCGCAGGAGAAAGGCGAGGTTCTGGTAGCCATCGAGGTTGCCGGCATAGCACACGAGCCCGCCGTCACCGCCGGGCACCGGGGCCGGTCCGAGCTCCTCGGGGGCGCCCGTCGGCCCGATGCAGGCGAGACCGCGGGCGGTGACGCCGCGCCGGCGGAGCAGCGCGCCGAGCTCGTCGGTCACGGCGATGCAGAAGTCGGCGCGGCGCGGCACCTCGGCATCGAGCGCCCGCCCGACGCCCCCGGCGAGCCGCCGCGCGAGTGGACTCGCGAAGTAGAGGGGCAGCTCCTCGGCGAGCGCGCTGTGGCCATGGTACACGAGCGGCCGCCCCGTCAGCCGGGCGACGACGAGGCCGGCGATCGCGGCCTCGTAGTTGTGGGCGTGGATGACGTCGATCGGGTCCCGGGCGACGACCCGCCAGAGGCGCGCCGTCAACGCGAGATCGCCGAGGACGCGACCGAGGCGCGGGCCCGGGGCCCCGATGCGGCGGCCGCGGTACGTGACGAGCCGCACGACGTGCCCGCGCCCGGCGAGGCCGAGCGCGAGCTGACGCACCAGCACCTGCGACCCGCGCGGCGCGCTCGACGGACCCGCCAGCACGAGCGCGACCCGCATCAGGCGCCGGGCTCCAGGTAGCCGAGCGCCGTGAGACGCGCGCGCACGTCGCGCTCCTCGGCCGCCCCGTAGTCGATGGGCGGGGTGGCCGGTGCGGGGACGGGATCGGCAACGAGCGGCGCCGACGCCTGCAGGGCGACTTCGATCGGACGCCCGTCGAGCTCCTCGGGCACCGCGAGGCCGCCGAGCGCCAGCAGCGTCGGCACGACGTCGAGGATCTCGACCGCGGGAATCTCGCCCGCCGCCCGGACGTCACGACCGGCGAGCACGACGAGACCGTGCCGCCGGTGCGACCCGTTCATGCCGCTCCCCTTCCCGCTCCCGTACTCGTGCGGAGCGAGACGGCGAAGCGCCGGCCCCGGGCCGCCGCTCCGCAGGCAGGATGCGGTGTAGCCGTCGGTACGTGCGAGCTCGACGAGCAGGTCCGGCGCCGAGGCGACGAACGGGCCGCGGTACAGCTCCTCGCGACGCCAGACGCGTCGCACGACGCCGCGCCCCGCGTCGTCGCGCCACTCGAGGAGGCCGCGGGCGACGTCGTCGCGCACGGTGTGATAATCGGCCGCGTCGACCGTCCCCTCGGGCTCGCGGCCGCGCAGGTTGAGCCAGACGCTCGGGTGATAGTCGAGCTCTTCCGAGTACGCGGTCGTGCGTCGCCAGTCGATGCCGCCGAGGCGATGGGCGCTCTCGAGCCGGCTCGCTGCCGCCGGCAGCCGGCGTACGAGCCCGCCGAGCCATCGATGCGGGAGCGCGCGGAGCGCGATCCCGCGTGCGGCGCCCGCGAGACGCGCGGCCGGTGTCCGCCGCGTGAAGGCGAGGAGGCCGCACTCGGCGAGCCGGCGGTTCAGGTGGACGACGCGATCGCCCGCACCGCCGCTCCCATGGTCGGACACGACCGCCACCGTCGCGTCGGGCGGGGCCGCGGCGAGGAGCGTGCCGATCGCCGCGTCGAGTGCCTCGTAGACGTGCCGAACGGCGTCGCCGAACGGGCCCGGAGCATGGCGCGGCGAGCGCCGGTCGTGGAAGCGCCAGAAGTGGTGCGCCACCGTGTCCGACTCGCCGAAGACGACCATGAAGGCGTCCCAGCGCTCCCGGACGAGAAGCGTCCGGGCGAGCGTCGTGCGGCGCTCGATCCCGTCGAGGAGACGCGCGAGCGCGTCGGCGTGCCAGCCCGGTCCGGTGTCGACCTCCTGGAAGTCGGCGAACGGCAGGCGGCCGACGAGTCCCTGGATCTCCCCGTACAGCGCGCGCGGATGGACGAAGGAGCCGTCGATCGCGGTGGCGAGCGGGCTATCGAACCCGCTCACCATCACGCCCGCCACCGGCTCGGGCGGATAGGTGGCTGGCACCGTCAGGACCGCGACGCGCCGGCCGGCCGCCGAGAAGCGCGTCCAGAGCGCCGGCGCGCGGCGATAGCTGCCGTTCACGAAGCGGACGCGGTAGGTGCCGGGCACCCGCGCGCTGAAGTCGAAGATACCGTGCCGCCCGGGGTTCACGCCCGTGACGAGCGACGTCCAGGCGGGGAACGTCGCCGGGGGGACGGTCGAGCGGAGCCGCCCCCAGGTGCCGCGCTGCATGAGCCCGCGCAGCACGGGAAGCCGCCCCTCGGCCGCCCACGGGCGAACCAGGTCCAGGGTGGCGCCGTCGAGCCCGATGACGAGAAGCGGCGCCGCCACCGGTCAGTTCACGTAGCCGAGCGCGCGCAGGCGTTCCGTCGTAGCGGCGTCGACCCCGCGCTGCTCGGTGGCCCCGGCGTGGGCGCGTGCTTCGAGCACCGAGCGGCCGAGCTCGGCGCGCATGGTCTCCTTCTGCGCCGGCTGCGTCGCCTCGAGGTTCGCATGCTCGCCCGGGTCGTGCCCGAGCTCGAACAGCGCCTCGGGCGGGAGGCCGCGCGGGTTCTCGGGGTTGGCGGTGACGAACTTCCACTCGTGCGTTCGCACCGCCTGGAGCACGTTGCCCTCGAGATCTTCCTCGGCGAAGACCGTGGTCCGGGCCGGTGGCGCGCCGCCGTCGAGCGGCAAGGGATGGCCTGCGAGCACCGCCGGGACGTTCAGCCGCGCCGCGGTGAGAACCGTCGGAGCGATGTCGAGGCTCGTGGCGAACTCCTCGACGACCCGACCCGCGCCGCCGCCGACCGGCGGCTTCATGATGAGCGGCACGTGGATCTGCTCGTCGTAGAGCGTCGTGCC
>Ga0066652_100002397_pt1 | contig 10258 bp, 10 predicted proteins | sample GraSoiAngelo_101_FD_71413 | JGI IMG/M metagenome (GOLD analysis project Ga0066652, IMG submission 71413) | Grasslands soil microbial communities from the Angelo Coastal Reserve, California, USA - 14_0903_02_30cm | ecosystem: Environmental > Terrestrial > Soil > Grasslands | place: USA... | reverse complement strand
AGCTGACCGGTCACGAAGCCGGCCTCCGTTGACGCGAAGTAGACGACCGCCCCGGCCACGTCCTCCGCGGTGCCGAGACGCTTCAGCGGGGTGCGGGCGACCTCCACATCGCGAAAGCCTGGGTCCTTGCGCATCCGCTCACGGGTCAGGTCGGTTTCGATGAGGCTCGGGCCCACCGCATTGACCGTGATCCCGCGGGGCGCGAGCTCCAGAGCCAGGGATTTCGTCAGAGTGACTACGCCGCCCTTAGCCGCGCTGTACGCGATGCGCTCCACGCGACCGAGGACTCCGTAGATCGACGCGACGTTGATCACGCGACCGCCGTCGCGGAGGATCGCGAGGGCGGCCTGCGTGACGAACGCGACACCCTTCAAATCCGTGTCGACAACGGTGTCCCAGCCTTGCTCGTCGAGCGTGACGAGGTCGGTCGGGATGTTCGTGCCCGCGTTGTTGACCAGGATGTCGATCGTTCCCCACTCGCGCGTCAACGCCTCGAAGCACGCGCGTATTGAAGCGGCGCTGCGGACGTCCAGACCCAGAGGGACAGAGCGACGGTCCTTCGCGCGGATTTCGCGTGCGACCGGCTCGGCGTCTGTTGCGTTCCGCGATGTGATAGCGACGTCGGCGCCCGCGCCGGCAAGGCCGAGGGCGATGGCGCGACCGATGCCACGCCCGCCGCCGGTGACCAGCGAACGCTTGCCGTGCAGGCTGAAAGGGCCGTCCACTTCAGCGTGGCAGGATACGTTCGATGCGGACGGTCGAGGCCGAGATCCGCGCACCGGGAGCCGAGGGCTTCCCCGACGTGCTCACGCCCGAGGCGCTCGACTTTCTCGGACGGCTGCATCGCGAGGTCGAACCCACTCGCGTCGAGCGGCTTGCGTGGCGCGCCGAGGTCGCCGAGCAGCTCCGCAGCGGCGGGACGTTCCACTTCCTCAAGGGGACCGCCGACACTCGAGAGAAGGATTGGCGCGTCGCCGACGTGCCGAAGGATCTCCGTGTCCGCAAGGTCGAGATCACTGGACCGACCGATCGGAAAATGGTCATCAACGCCTTGAACTCGGGCGCCTCTGTGTACATGGCCGACTTCGAGGATGCGAACACGCCGACGTGGACGAACATGGTCGAGGGTCAGCGGAATCTGATCGACGCGGTCGAACGCAAGATTTCGTTCAAGAATCCCGACGGTCGCGAGTACAAGCTCAATGACAAGATCGCGACGCTCGTCGTACGACCGCGCGGATGGCATCTCGTCGAGCGGCATCTGGCGATCGATGGCACTCCGATCTCCGGCGCGGTCTTCGACTTCGGCCTGTACGTCTTCCACAACGCGAGGCGCCTGCTCGAGCGCGGGAGCGGACCGTACTTCTACCTGCCGAAGATGGAGAGCCACCGCGAGGCACGGCTCTGGAACGACATTTTCAACTGGACTGAAGACGAGCTCGATCTCGGTCGCGGAAAGATCAAGGCGACCGTGCTCGTCGAGGTGCTGCCGCTCGCGTTCGAGATGGAGGAGACGCTCTATGAGCTCCGCGATCACAGCGCGGGTCTGAACGCCGGACGCTGGGACTACATGTTCAGCATCATCAAGAAGCTCGGCGAGCGGAAGGAATTCATCCTCCCCGATCGAGGACAAGTGGCAATGACTGTGCCGTTCATGCGCGCGTACACGGAGCTCCTCGTGAAGACGTGCCACAAGCGCAGTGCCTTCGCCCTCGGCGGCATGGCCGCGTTCATCCCCAATCGCCGCGACCCGGCCGTGACTGAGACCGCGCTCGCGAAGGTCCGCGATGACAAGAAACGTGAGGCGACCGACGGGTTCGACGGCACCTGGGTGGCGCATCCCGATCTCGTGGAGACCGCGATGAGCGAGTTCGACCGCGCGCTCGGGAAGCGGCCGAACCAGCTCGACCGCCAACGTCCCGAGGTGAACGTCACCGCGGAGCAGCTGCTCGACGTGCGGATCCCCGGCGGCACGATCACAGACGCAGGGTTACGCACGAACGTGAACGTCGGCATCCAGTACATCGCGTCGTGGCTTCGCGGGACAGGCGCCGCCGCGATCAACAACCTGATGGAGGATGCCGCGACCGCCGAGATCTCGCGGTCTCAGGTGTGGCAGTGGATCCATCACGGCGTGTCGCTCGCCGCAGGACCCCGGGTGAGCGCGCAGCTTGTGCGCGACATCGAGCGCGAGGAGCTTGCGAAGATCAAGTCCGCGGTCGGCGACGATTTCTTCGCGAAGGGCCGCTACGACGAAGCGCGCGAAATCTTCGAGGCAGTTGCGCTATCAGAAGAGTTCAAGGAGTTCCTGACGATCCCCGCATACGAGCACATCGACTAGCCACGTCGCTCCGCGTAGCCGACTGATCCAGATAGCCGGCCGTAATAGGCACGAGGGCACGAGGGCCACCTACTCTGAAGACATGGCGGGTCGCGTAGTGCTCGTTGCGGCGAAAGCCTTCGCAGACCGATGGTGGATTCCATCGACGGCAATACTCGCGCAGGTTCGTCCTGGCGCGCAGGTAAAGGTCCGGGCTGTTGAGCTCGAGGTGGACGGTGGCGCGGACTTGTACACGAGTCGCCCGATTTGGGTCTCGGTCGACACCAGCGTGGGAGAGGTCGTGGAAGGTCCGATCATCCGAAGTTCGCTTGATCGTGACGGCTATCGAAAGGGAGAGCGCCTACGGACGACGATCGATCGCTTGTGCGACGTGGTTCTTGTCAGCGAGGAGGGGCGCCCTGAGTTCAACCAGGAGCGTGCGCGCTTCGCTCTCGGGAAGCGTGTTCTCGTCGGCATCACGGACGAGTCACGCGGAGGTGAAGCGCTGGGACAGCGTCAATTCGTCGGTGTTTTGACTTCGGTCGACCCTGTGAAGGGTCTCACATTGGCGCTCAGTAGCGGCGAAACGTACAACCTCCCACCTGATCTGACGACATGGGAAGAAGCTGCTCCAGGTAAATACCGGTTGCGTTCGACGGGGGAGGTTGTAGTGGATCCTGATTACATCTGTACTTGGGTAGCGAGTTCAAACGAGGACAGTAGTTATCCGCAGACTGACTAAGTCGCTTTCAGGGACACCCGCTTGGCCCAGGGATATTCAGTTGCAGCGCATCCTCGCGGGAGAGGAACCTGCCGTCGTGCACATTCGGATCGATTGGCGCACGTGTCACCTGCAGGCGCTCGTTCATGAAACGACGTCGTCGAGGCGAACGTGCTCGGTCACGCCAATCGCTCGGTGAGGATCCGATTCACGACCGTGGCATTGGCCTTACGGCCGAGCTTTCCCATGACCGCACCGACGAGAGCGCCGAGAGCGATCGTTTTCCCGGCCTTGTAGGCGGCGACCGCCCCGGGGTTCGCCTTGATGACCTCGTCGACCGCCGCCGCGATCGCGCCCTCGTCGCTCATCTGCCCGAGCCCGCGCGTGTTCATGATCGCTTCGGGGTCGCCGCCGTTCTTCCACATTTCGGCGAAGATCTCCTTCGCCGACGAGCCGCTGACCCTTCCAGCCGCGATGAGACGGACGAGTGCGGCGAGCTGCTCGGATCCGACACGCGAGGCGCCGATCTGGACCGCTTCGCGTTTCAGGGTCGCGGTGAGATCGCCGATCACCCAGTTCGCGATCGCCTTGGGCTGACCCGGCTCAGCTTTGACCGCCGCTTCGTAGTAATCGGCGAGCGCGCGGTCCGACACCAGGATCCGCGCGTCGTAGTCGCTGAGCCCGTAGGCGGTCACGAATCGCGCGCGCCGCTCGGATGGCATCTCCGGCAGGGCCTCGCGGAGCTTCGCGACGGTCTTGGGCGACGGCGCGAGCGAGACGAGATCCGGCTCCGGAAAGTAGCGGTAGTCCTCCACGTCCTCTTTCGACCGCTGGAGGTAGGTGCGGCCGCGTTCGGGACTCCAGCCGACGGTGATCTTGCCCGTCCGCGTCCGGATGTCCCCGCCCGACCGCCACTCTTCCCAGAGGCGGTTCGACTCGAACGCCACGGCGTCGCGCAACGCTTGATAGCTGTTCAGGTTCTTGATCTCGCTCTGCGGCGGCCACATCGTCTTGCCGTTCTCCTGGAAGCGGATCGAGACGTTCACGTCGAACCGGCCCGCCCCTTCCTCGAGACGCATCTCGGAAACTCCGGAGAAGATGAGGATGTCGCGCAACGCGCGGACGTACGCCTCGCCTTCCTCGGCGGAGCTCATGTCAGGCTCGCTCACGATCTCGAGCAGCGGAACGCCTGAGCGATTGAAGTCGACGAGCGTGTAGCGGCGACCCGCGTCCTCGCCGTGCTTGAGGGTGCCGGTGTCTTCTTCAAGGTGTGCGCGTGTGATGCGCACCTTCTTTCCGCTCGAGAGTTCGAGCCATCCCTTCACGCTCAGCGGAAGGTCGTACTGCGAGATCTGATAGCCCTTGGGCAGATCGGGGTACAGATAGTTCTTGCGGTCGAACTTCGTGTGCGGCGGCGTTTCGCAGTGGAGCGCGAGCCCCGCGGTGAGCGCGAGCTCGATCGCGCGCCGGTTGGGGACGGGCAGCGCGCCGGGTAGGCCGAGGCACACCGGGCACACGAGCGTGTTCGGCGGCGCTCCGAACCAGCGCGCCTGGCAGCCGCAGAACATCTTCGATTCGGTCTTGAGCTCGACATGGGTCTCGATCCCGATGACGAGCTCGTACGGCGGCCCACTCATGGGCTGGGAGGCGCGGGGATGCGCTCCGACGACACGATGAGCCGGCTCAGGTTCACGATCACGCGGTCCTCACTCACCGAGACAAGATATCGGTCGAGGCCGCGCGGGGCACCGGGCCCGGCTTCGCCACGGTCATTGAAAAGGACGAGGTCCGATCCACTGCACGCGGCCGTGAAGAAGCGGAGGGGCCGGCTGTCCAGCGTGTCGTTCCAACTGACCGGACAGACACGGCCGAGCTGATCCGTCCACAGACCGCGGAACGCCACGACCTCGGTCCTCGAGAGGCGGCTCAGCCAGAACGCGTGCGCATCGTCGACGAGAGGCGGACCGAAGCGTTTCGGCGCAGCGCCGACGGCGGGAAGCTGCGCCGTCGATAGCACGAGACGGTCGCCTGGCACGAGCGCCGGTGGCGCGACGAGCTGCGGTGCGGCGGCGAAGGCCGCGACCCCCGCGAGAACAACGAGACCGAGAAAAAGAAAAATGCCAATGAGGGCGAACTGCTTCCACACGGGCGTCGGGTCGAGCGATTCGGGCCCCGCCCAATGTTCGGGCGGCTGATCCTCGTAGCGTGTCCCCACCTAGGCGACCAGCGTTCGAATGCGGCGCTGAGCGGCGCGCACGGCGCCGCGCACGAAGGGACGCTCGTCCGACGCCAAAAACTCAAGGACGTCCGGCGCCTTCTGCCCGATGCGCGCACCACTCGCGGCGGAGAGCGCCATCGCCACGTTCCAGCGAACGTTCTCGTCGGGGTCCTGCATCCATTTGCGCAGGCGAGCGAGCGTGGCCTCCGGATACGAACGCACGAACTGGTCGCCGATCGCGAACGGACCAAGGCTCTTGCGCACGTACTCCTCGTGGTCACGCAGAGCCGGCTCGATGAGGTCAAGGAGTGGCTCGGCCCACTCCGGCGTCCGCGTCCGCGCCGCGTACTTCGCGGCGACGACGACCGCGCGGCGCAGGCGACCGTCCGGACCTCCCACCCACTCGCGCAGAAGGGGGATCGTATCGGCCCACGCCTGGGTAAGCGCCTCTCCAAGGAGGGTCGCGGCGGTCTCGCGGACAGCCCAATCGTCGTCGCGCGCGAGTCGGTAACCGATGCGCGTGAGCTCGCGGAAGTGAGTACCGGCAAGGGGCCAGACGAGGAGCCCGGCGAGCTCCTTGTCGACGCGCCTGGGATGCGCCAGAAGGCGCTCCGCCCAATCCAGCCGCACGCGTGGGGCCGGATCGACCGCATCGATCACCTTGACCGCGCTGTCGTACTGATCCTTGCGCACCCAGCCGTTCAGACCCGACTTGCGGAGCGTGTCGGACGCGCCGAGCGGGTCTCCGGCTCGCAGCGAGCGCTCGAATCGCTGGAGCCAGGCGGTCGAGGTCGAAGTTGTTTCGGCTGCCGTCACGCTCGCCCGACAAAGCGCGCGATACGTTCGCCCGCCTCTTCGATCTTCTCGAGGCTCGTCGCGTAACACGCGCGCACGTGGCCCCGACCCCGTTCACCGAACGCGCTCCCCGGGACCGTGACGACCTTCTCTTCGAGGAGAAGGCGCTCCGCGAACTGCTCGTCGTTCATTCCCGTGGACGTGACGTTCGGGAAGCAGTAGAACGCGCCGCGCGGCTCGAAGCAGTGCAGACCGAGGTCGTTGAAGCGCTTCAGCATCACCTTCCGCCGCCGGTCGTACTCGCCGACCATGCGGCGGACCTCGTCTTCACCGTTTTGGAGCGCCTCGAGCGCCGCGTACTGACCCGCCGTCGGCACGCACATCACGGTGTACTGATGAATTTTCATCATCTGCTCGATCACCTCGGCGGGCGCGCACGCGTAGCCGACACGCCAGCCGGTCATGGCGTAGGACTTCGAGAACCCGGCGAGGTAGACCGTGCGCTCCCGCATGCCGGGCAGCTCGATGATGGAGCGGTGCTCCACGCCGTAGACCAGGCGGTCGTAGATCTCGTCGGCGTAGATCAAGAGGTCGTGCTCTTCGGCGAGCCTTGCGAGACCCGTAAGGTCGTCCTCGGTCAACACCGCGCCAGTCGGGTTGTTCGGGAACCCGAGCAGGATCGCACGCGTGCGCGGCGTTATCGCCCGCTTGACGTCCTCCGGCCGCAAACGGAAGGCGTACTCCTCCTCGGTCGACACCGGCACCGCGACGCCGCCGGCGAGCACGATGCCCGGGACGTAGGCCACGTACGAGGGGTCCGCGATGATCACCTCATCGCCGTCGTTGAGTGTCGCGCGCAGGGCGAGATCGACCGCCTCCGAAACGCCGACCGTGACGAGGATCTCGCGCTCCGGGTCGTATCGGACGCCCCGGAGCTTTTGGGTGTGCTCGCTGATGGCTTCACGCAGCGGACGGATCCCGTAGTTCGAGGTGTACTTCGTCTTCCCGTCCTTTATGGAGCGGATCGCCGCCTCGCGAAAGCGCTCGGGCGTGACGAAGTCCGGCTCGCCGACGCCGAGCGAGATGACCCCTTCGGCGCCCGAGACCAGATCGAAGAAGCGCCGGATCCCGCTCGCGGGGATGCGCTCGACTTTCGCGTTCGTGAGCGAACGACGAGTGGCTCTCATGCGGCCTTCTCCTTCGGTCGTTCGAGGTGGTGCGGTGTCGCGCGCTCATAGGCGGCGGCCACCCGGAACATGGTGCGCTCTTGGTACGAATTCGCGATGACCTGGAGCCCGACGGGCAGTCCCTCGCTGAGCCCGCACGGCACCGAGATGCCCGGAAGGCCGGAGATGTTCACCGGAAGCGTGAAGATGTCGTTCAGGTACATCGAGAGCGGATCGTTCACCTTCGCACCGATGGGGAACGCGACCGTCGGCGATGTCGGCGTGACGAGAGCGTCCACCTTCTGGAACACGCGGTCGTACTCGTCCTTTATCAGCGTCCGAACCTTCTGCGCCTTGACGTAATAGGCGTCGTAGTAGCCGGCCGAGAGCGCGTACGTGCCGAGGATCATCCGACGCTTCACCTCAGGACCGAAGCCTTTGCCGCGGGTGCGGCGATACGTCTCGAGGAGGTCGGGTCCCTCGACGCGCAGGCCGTAGCGGATGCCGTCGTAGCGGGCGAGGTTCGAGGAGGCTTCGGCCGGTTGGATGATGTAGTAGACGGCGAGGCCGTGGTCGGTCAGCGAGAGTGAGACCTCCTCGAGCTTCGCGCCCTCGCGCTCGAGCACCTTCAGGGCGTCGCGCACGGCACGCTCGACGCCAGGCTCCATGCCCTTGACCGAGAAGTACTCCTTCGGCACGCCGAGACGCATCCCCTTCACGCCCTTGTCGAGATCGCGGCGAAGGTCGTCGTTCGGGAAATCCGTGACCATCGTCGCGTCGTTCGGATCCTTGCCAAAGATCGCCTCGCACACGATCGCGACATCCTCGACCGTGTTCGCGAACGGTCCGACCTGATCGAGCGACGAGGCGAACGCGACGACGCCCCAGCGCGGCACGCGCCCGTACGTCGGCTTCATTCCCACCACGCCGGTGAGGGCAGCTGGCTGGCGGATCGAGCCGCCGGTGTCAGTGCCGAGGGCGAAGAGGACCTCGCCCGCTGCGACCGCGACCGCTGATCCACCGGACGAGCCGCCCGGCACGCGCTCCGCGCACCAGGGGTTCTTCACCGCGCCGAACGCCGAGTTCTCGTTCGAGCTGCCCATCGCGAACTCGTCGAGGTTCGTCTTGCCGATCATCACGGCACCCTCGGCGTCGAGGCGCTCGACGACGGTGGCCGAGTACACCGGGACGTATCCCTCGAGGATGCGCGAGCCCGCCGTGGTCGGGATCTTCTTCGTGCCGATGATGTCCTTGCACGCCCACGGGATCCCCGTGAGGAGCGGCCCGTCGCTCGCGCGGAGGCGCGCATCGGCCGCGCGCGCCTGCTCGCGCGCGTGATCGTCGGAAAGATGCAGCCATGCGTTATGACGGTCGCGGTGAGATCGATCCAGCGCGAGCTCGGCGAGCTCGAGGGCGCTCACTTTTCGGGCGCGCAGGAGCTCGCTCGCCTCGCGGATCGAGCGCGGCATCTCCGTCATGGCCGCTCTTCCAAGACCTGCTGCACGCGGAAGAACTCGCCGTCGCGTCCACCCTTCGGCGCGTTGGCGAGCGCCTCGTCGCGCGAAAGGCTCGGACGGATCTCGTCCTCCCGCATCACGTTCGAGACGGGCAGCACGGACGCGGTCGGCGACACCTTCTCGGTGTCGACCTCCTTGAGCCGCTCGACCGCCTTGAGGACCACCGAGAGCTGCCCGGTGAACCGCTCGACCTCATCTTCCGTGAGGGCGATCCGCGCGAGTCCAGCGGCCTTTTCGATGACGGAGCGATCGATTGCCATTACCGAAGTTTACCGGCGTCTCAGTTACAAGTGACCCCCGGTCTTATCGGGAGAGGAGACGATTGGGATGTCTTCTTGTACTCGGCGTATTCGAGTCGTTTGCAGAACACCAGATTTCCCTGCAGGTCGAACGCCTTTATGAGAATCGTGGGGTGCTCGCCCGGCCCGCCGACCTTGCCAACTGAGGTCAGACGGCCTGGATGCAATGGCCCACGACCTTCATCGACCAGTTGGCCCGAGTCGAACGCGAACTTTACGTTGACATCCTGGTCGAGATCGTTCCGGACGGTGGCCTCGTATCCCTCGTCACAGGCCACGATGAACACTGCGAGAAAGGCGGCGGCGATCCGCACGCGCATCCTCTACTTGCCCGCTAAGCGCGAGATAAGTGGTAGCCCAAGGACCAGGATGCCGACGATCACCGAGGTCGTAGCGCCGAGTAACACGCAGGCTGCGGCGACATCCTTCGCCACTTTCGCCGATGGATGACGCTCGGGCGAGGCCAGAGTGACCGCGAGCTCCAAAGATGTATTTATCCACTCGAGCGCAAGCACCAGGGCGATGGTGATCGCGAGCACGGCCCATTCAAGCGGCGCCAACCCGAGCCACAGGGCGAGCGTGATGGCTGCAGCGCCGACGGCGAGCTCGATCCGCGCGTTGCGCTGCGTGCGCACGATGTAGGCGATGCCCGCGAACGCGTAGCCGAACGAACGCAGAAGCACGCGCGTAGTCTGCGGCGGCGGGAGGAGAGCCGTGCACGAAGTCCCGAAGGTCGACCCCGTTCTGGCTGTCGCGATGGTCGCAGCCTGGGTCTTTCTCTATATGGTCATCGGAGGCCGCTGGCCCAAACCGTTCCTCAGCGGCCAGCTGACCTCGGGAATGCGGTGGCGAGCCGCGATCGCCACTCTGCTCTTGATCGCCGTCTTTTCGGCTGGGGCGATCCTCGGGCTCTGGACAATCCCCCCGCGAACCAGCGGATAACGCGCACACTTGCAGTCAGCGTCCGACCCGAAGCGAGGTGAATCGAAATGTCGAGCGATCCAAAAGTCGACGAGCGTCGCGCCAAGCTCAGCCCGATCCAGTACGCGGTGACCCAGGAGGCGCGTACGGAGCCGCCGTTCACCGGGGCGTACTGGGACCACCACGGCGAGGGGACCTATCGCTGCGTCGTCTGCGACGAACCGCTTTTCGACTCGGGCACGAAGTTCGAGTCGGGGACGGGCTGGCCGAGCTTCTACGACGTCGTCGAGAAGGGCAACGT
>Ga0066652_100002393_pt1 | contig 10268 bp, 11 predicted proteins | sample GraSoiAngelo_101_FD_71413 | JGI IMG/M metagenome (GOLD analysis project Ga0066652, IMG submission 71413) | Grasslands soil microbial communities from the Angelo Coastal Reserve, California, USA - 14_0903_02_30cm | ecosystem: Environmental > Terrestrial > Soil > Grasslands | place: USA... | reverse complement strand
TCCTGGTCGCTGAACGCCTGACCGTCCTCCATCGCGACGGCCCCGGCCACGGCCCCCGCCTCCGCGCCCGCTTCGCCTCCCGCGCCGAGACCGACCAACGCGCCCGCCAGCGCCCCGAACTCCATCGACTCCTCCTGGGAGAGGTCGCTGAGCTCGACGGCCGTGATCACCCCGTCGTCGTCCTTGTTCACGAACAGGAGGTCGACCAGGCGGATGATGTCCTCGTCGCGGAGGCGCTTGAGCTCGGCGAGGATCTCACCCTCGAACTTGCCGTGCTCGAAGCCCACCACCAGCATCTGTACGGGTCCGAATTCCATGTCTGCCTCCTCAGCCGTTTAGGAGCTTCTGCTTCTGGGCGTCGAACTCCGCCTGGGTCAGGACACCGGAGTCGAGAAGCTCTTTGAGGTTCTTCAGCGCCTCGATCCGGTCGGCGTCCGACATGGCAGCCGGTGCCGGTGCCGCGGCCGGGGGGGCGGGCGCGGGCGCCGCCGGCGCGGGCTGCTGGGCGATCGCGGTGTCCTGCTCGGCCTCCTGCTGCTGGCCGGCAGCCCGCCGCTTGCCGACTGCGTAACCGGCGCCGCCGACCATCGCCGCGCGCATCAAGGGGCGTCGTCGTCCAACTAGGGGCATCCTGGTTCCTTTCGCTCGCGTTGAGGCTGGAAACGATCCAACCGCAATCGGTGCCATCTCGCATCATGCGAAGCGGGTGAAATGCGACGGCTCGGAGCCGGCCGGCGGCGGTGCGTCGTGGGAAGTGAGACGGGGCTACGGCGACCCGGTCGGCGTCGGTGCCGGCCTCGGCGGCAGCGCGCGGCGATCGTCAACCACGTAGGCCGCGATCAGTGCGATCGGGAAAACGAACAGGCTGAGGATGAAGAACCCCAGGAAGCTGTGCCCCTTGCGACCGGCAACGCGGGCCGGCCAGAAGGCGATGGCGACCACGATGCAGAAAGCGAGAACCCCCAGAACAAACCCACCGAACGTCGAGACTGCGAGAACATCGGGCATGAGTCAAACCTCCATCAAGAGTGAGTTGACCACGCAGCGTCCCACCGCTGGGTGCGGGCCACATCACCCAGATGGGATGAACACGAGACAGAGGCCGCCACGGCCGAATCGAATCATCCGGTTGGGATGATGCGTTCGGCCAGGCGCAGCCATAGAGTCGGAGACGTCGAGGGGATCTGATGCCTGCTGAGCGTCCGTCAATCCGTCACATCGCGATTGGGCTGGCGGCGATCGGCGTTCGCGGCATGGAGACCGCAACTCGCGCGGGCTGGCGGACCGCCGTGATCGTGGGCAGGCCGCTCGGGGCGACGTGGGATTCGCGAGTGGCCGTAGGGCCGCGGGCGGCCCTCGCCGCGCCGGTCAGCCGCCTGGCGACGCTCGGCGAGCAGGCGGAGGCTCGAGCCCGCGACGACGCGCGCAAGCAGGTCGCGGCGGCCGTGGAGGGTGTGTTGACCAACCGGTTGGTCGCGGAGACGGTCGCCGACGTCCTCAGCCGCGGCGTCGTCGACCGCGTGGCCGTTGCGGTGATCGAGAGCCCGGAGTTCGAGCGGGCGGTGGTCGCTGGGCTGGACAGTCCCGCCCTGGAGCAGTTGGTCGCGCGGATCGTCGAGTCCCCCGGCCTCGAGCGCGCGATCACCCGGGTGCTCGAGAGCGAGCTGGTCGACGAGCTCAGCGACCGTCTGCTCGCCAGTGAGGAGGTCCATCGCTGGGTCGAGCAGATCGCGCAGAGCGACGAGGTTCGCGCCGCCCTCACCCAGCAGAGCATGGGGCTGGTCGACGAGGTGGCAGGCGCGATGCGGGCCCGGACAGCTTCGGCCGACACCGTGGCCGAGCGGATCGCGCGCTCCGTGCTGCGGCGCAAGCCGGCGCCGTGGTCGCGCCCGCCGCCGATGCTTCCTGAGCGGTCCGATCGGGAGTGATGCCCAGCCCCGTCCGCCCGATGTACGCCGGCTTCGTCAGCCGCGGGGTGGCGTGGGTGGTGGACAACGTGATCATGGTGGCCATCGCCACCGTCGTCACCGTCGTCACCGCCGTCGTTCTCAACGCGATCCTGCCCCACGGTGTCCAGCCCGACGCCCCGGAGATTCTGGCCACGGCGGTCGGCTGGGCGACCTTCACGACGCTCTACTTCGTCGGATTCTGGGTCCTGGCCGGTCAGACTCCCGGGATGCGGCTGATGGGGCTCGTGGTGGTCCGGACGAACGGTGCCCGGGTCGGCGTGGGGCATGCGCTGCGCCGGCTGGCGGGGCTGGTCATCTCGATCCTCACACTCGGTCTCGGCTTCCTTCTCGTGCTCGTGGACGATCGCCGCCAGGGCTTGGCCGACAAGCTTGGCGGAACGCTCGTCCTCTACGCAGGCGAGTCGGGGCTCGCGAGGGCGGCGTAGCTGGCCGCGATCGCGCGCACTATGCCATCCAGCGGTAGTGGCGCTGCCAGAGGCTGAAGGCGATGACCGCGCCGGCCACCAGGCTTCCGGCGACGGCCGAATGCAACAGCAGACCGACCAGCGTGCCGGCGAGCACCGCCAGACCGAGCAACGCCAGGAAGATCAGCCATGCCATTGCCACGTAGGTCACAACGCGGCGATCAGCACGAGGTTGGCCTGACCAAACCTGGCCATGGATGGCCACTTCTTGAGGGCAGGCTTTCCTACAGGAGGCTGAGCTTCTCCGCGCGTGTGAGCCGCTTGATCCGCGCCTCCTCCCGCCGCGCCGCGCCGGCATCCTCCATCGGACGGGCCAGGGCCAGCTCGACCGGGCGTCGGCTCGCGGTGTAGCGCGCACCGCGTCCGTCCGCATGCGCCGCAAGACGTCGCCCGAGGTCGTTCGTCCAACCACAGTAGAGCGAGCCGTCAGCGCAGCGAAGCAGGTAGACCCAGGCGACGGGCATGCGAACGCGAACTTCGCTGACGGCCCACCGCCTCCTGCGAGCCCGTTCCCTCAGCTGCCATGCCGGTCACTCCTCGCCGGTGATCAGGCGCGCGCCGCGACCGTGGGTGAAGAAGCTGAAGGCCCAGCGGATGACGACCAGGAGGCGGTTCTGAAAGCCGATGAGATACCAGAGATGGACCACGAGCCAGCCGACCCAGGCGACGAGGCCGCTGAGCCTGACGAAGTTGAGATCGGCCACGGCACTCGCCCGGCCGATGGTCGCCAGGTTGCCCTTGTCGCGGTAGCGGAACGCTGGGGTCGGGCGCCCGCGCAGGCGGTTGCGAACCAGCCGGCCGGCGTAGCGGCCCTCCTGCATTGCCACGGGCGCGAGCCCCGGCAGGGCGAGCGGCTCGTCGCCATCCCGGCCAATGCGCACCATGTCGCCGATGGCGATGACCTCGGGATGCCCCGGGAGGGAGAGGTCCGGCTCCACCGTGACTCGCCCGGCCCGGTCCGTCTCGGCGCCGGTGAGCGCGGCGAGGCTCGCGGCCAGGCTCGAGGCGGTGACTCCGGCCGCCCAGATGCACGTCCGGGCCGGAATGTGCTCGACGGCGCCGTGCTGGTTCTGCATCCTCACCGCGTGGTCGTCGATCGCCACCACGGTCTCGCCGAGGCGCGGTGTGACGCCCAGGCGCTGGAGCGAGCGGGCGGCCTTGGCGGACAGCGACGCGGGGAAGGTCCCCAGGAGCCGGTCCGTGGTCTCCACCAGGAGGATGCGCGCCTGGCGTGAGTCGATCGCTCGGAAGTCCCGCCTCGTGTCCCGGGCGATCTCGCCGATCTGTCCGGCCATCTCCACGCCCGTGGGGCCGCCCCCGACGACCACGAAGGTCAGCCAGGCGGCACGTCGATCGGGATCGGGCTCGACCTCGGCCGCCTCGAAGGCCCGCAGGATCCGCCGCCGCAGCTCGAGCGCTCCCTCCAGCGACTTGAGCTCGGGAGCAGCGGCCCGCCAGTCGTCATGGCCGAAATACGAGTACTGGGAGCCTCCGGCGACGATCAATGTGTCGTAGGGGATCGACGATTCGCTCTGGGCGCCGACGGGGTCCAGCTCCACCCGGCGCGAAGCCAGGTCGAATCCCTCGACCTCGGCCATGAGGACCCGAACGTTGTCGCGCCTCCTGAAGATGGTCCGCAGCGGGTAGCAGATCTCTCCGGCCGAGAGTGCCCCGGTCGCCACCTGGTAGGCCAGCGGCTGGAAGAGGTGGAAGTTGCGCCGATCGACCAGGGTGACATCGACCGGGGCGCGGCTCACCTTCATCGTCGCCTGGAGGCCGCCGAAGCCGCCGCCGATGACGACGACGCGATGCCGGTCTTGGTTGGCTGAGGGCATCGCGCCGAGCCTATGCCATTGTCGTGCCGGCGCCCGCGACGGTACGGTGCGCGCGTGTCAGGAGACGCCAACCGCAACGGCGCCGAGGTCGAGCTGGCCCGCGGCGTGATACGGGCCTGGGAGCACCACGACCTGGAGTGGCTGCTCGAGCACTCGACGTCCGATGTCGAACTGCGCCCCTACATGTGGACCGACCTGCCCTTCCGCGGAACCGAGGGCATAACCGTCTTCGTGAAGGAGTACCTCGCGGTCCGCAGGCCGCTGACGATCGAGGTCGAGCGCGTCCGGAAGCGCGCCGACCCGGTGGCGCTCGACGTCCACCTCCGCGGTCACCTGCACGTGAGCCACGCCGACTTCGACGAGCATCCGACATTCGTGTTCTGGATGCGCGACGGCAGGCTCGCTCGCTATGAGGGCCACATCGACCCCGCCGCGATCGAGGAGGCCACGGCAAGGTCCCTCGCGGAGGGCGGCTAGGGACGTGCTCGGCCTCCCCGAGGGCGTTCGCGCCTGCCTGTTCGACCTCGACGGCGTCCTCACGGACACCGCCAAGGTCCACGCCGCGGCCTGGAAGCAGATGTTCGATGTCTACCTGCAGGAGCGGGCGAAGCGCACCGGGGAGTCGTTCGTCCCCTTCGACGCGAAGCGGGACTACGACGAGTACGTCGACGGCAAGCCCCGCTACGACGGCGTCCACGCCTTTCTCACGGCGCGTGGGATCGACCTGCCGGAGGGAAGCCCGGACGACCCGTCGGACCGCGAGACGATCTGCGGCCTGGGCAACCGCAAGAACGAGATCGTGCTGCACATGATCCGCGAGCACGGCGTGGATCCCTATCCCGGCTCGGTGCGCTACCTGCAGGCGGCGGTGGAGGCGGGCCTTCGCCGCGCGGTGGTGTCCTCGAGCACCAACTGCCGGGACGTTCTCGAGGCGGCCGGGATCGAGCGCTACCTCGAGGCGCGGATCGACGGTGCGGTCGCCGAGCGCGAGCACCTGAAGGGCAAGCCGGCGCCGGACACCTTTCTGGCCGGCGCGCGTGCGCTCGGCGTGGAACCCAGCGAGGCGGCCGTCTTCGAGGATGCGCTGGCGGGCGTCGAGGCGGGCCGCGCTGGGAGCTTCGGCTTCGTCGTCGGCGTCGACCGCGTCGGTCAGGCCGACGCGCTGCGGGCGCACGGCGCCGACACCGTCGTCTCGGACCTCGCCGAGCTGCTCGACGACCGATGATCGAGCAGTCCACCTTCTCGGTCGAGCCCTGGGCGCTCCGCGAGACCGGGCTCGACCTCGATCGCCTGGCGCAGAGCGAGTCGATCTTCGCGCTGGCCAACGGGCATCTCGGGCTCCGGGGCAACCTCGACGAGGGGGAGCCGCACGGCCTCCCCGGCACCTACGTCAACGGCCTCTACGAGGTCCGTCCGCTGCCCCACGCCGAGCCGGCGTACGGCGACCCCGAGGCCGGCCAGACCATTGTGAACGTCACCAACGGCAAGATCATTCGCCTGCTCCTCGAGGACGAGCCCTTCGACGTGCGCTATGGCGAGCTCCGGTCCCACGAGCGCGTGCTCGACCTGCGCGCCGGCCTGCTACGACGCACCGTCGAGTGGGCGTCACCGGCCGGGAAGGCGGTGCGCGTCACGAGTACGCGCCTGGTGTCTCTCGCGTACCGCTCCCTCGCCGCCATCCAGTTCGAGGTCGAGCCACTCGGCGAGGGGCCCACGCCCGTGGTCGTCCAGTCCGAGCTCGTGGCCAACGAGCCGCTCCCCGGAGGCGGCGAGGACCCTCGCGCGGCGGCCGCGCTCAGCTCGCCCCTCGTTTCCGAGCAGTCGACGGCGCACGACATGCGGGCGGTGCTCGTGCACGTCACCAAGGACAGCGGCCTGCGGCTGGCGGCTGGGATGGATCACGTGGCCGACCGCCCCGACGTCGAGGCGACCTCCGAGAGCGAGGACGACCTGGCGCGGGTGAGCGGCGCGACCGAGATTCCCGCCGGCGAGCGGCTCCGGTTCGTCAAGTTCCTGGCCTACGGGTTTTCGAGCGTGCGCTCCGAGCCGGCGGTGCGCGACCAGGTCGAGGCGGCGCTGAGCGAGGCGCGTCACATCGGTTGGGATGGGCTTCTCGCGGCGCAGGGCTCCTACCTCGACGAGTTCTGGGAGCGCGCCGACGTCGAGCTCGACGGCGACGCCGAGGTCCAGCAGGCCGTGCGGGTGGCACTGTTCCATGTGCTCCAGTCGGGTGCGCGCGCGGAACGGCGGGCGATCCCCGCCAAGGGCCTAACGGGCCCGGGTTACGACGGGCACGCCTTCTGGGACACCGAGGCATTCGTACTCCCCGTCCTCACGTACACCGAGCCCGGCGCGGCAGGCGACGCATTGCGGTGGCGACACAGCACGCTCGAGCTTGCCCGCCAGCGCGCCGCTCAACTCGGCTTGGAGGGCGCGGCCTTCCCCTGGCGGACCATCGCCGGGGAGGAATGCTCGGGGTACTGGCCGGCCGGGACGGCCGCCTTCCACATCGGTGCGGACATCGCTTACGCAACCTCGCGCTACGCCGCAGCCACGGGCGACGAGGCTTTCGAGCGCGACGTGGGCGCCGAGCTGCTGATGGAGACGGCGCGCCTGTGGCGCTCGCTGGGACACCACGACCCGCGCGGTCGTTTCCGCATCGAGGGGGTGACCGGCCCCGACGAGTACAGCGCGGTCGCCGACAACAACGTCTACACGAACCTGCTGGCCGAGCACAACCTCCGCGCGGCCGCTGACGCGTCCAAGCGCTACGCGGACGTGGCAGCCAGGCTTGGCGTCGACCCGGAGGAGGCGGCGGCGTGGCGCGACGCAGCGGACGCGGTCGTCATCCCTCACGACGACGCGCTCCAGGTCCACGCCCAGGCCGAGGGGTTCACCCAGCACGCCGTGTGGGACTTCGCGGGCACCAAGCCCTCGGAGTACCCGCTGCTGCTGAACTTCCCCTACTTCGACCTCTACCGCAAGCAGGTCGTCAAGCAGGCTGACCTGGTTCTGGCCCTGCATGTCCGCGGCGACGCCTTCACGGACGACGAGAAGGCCCGGGACTTCGACTACTACGAGCGCCTGACCGTTCGCGACTCGTCGCTCTCGGCCTGTACGCAGTCGGTCATCGCGGCCGAGGTCGGGCATCTCGAGCTCGCCTACGACTACCTCGGCGAAGCGGCGCTGGTGGACCTCGACGACCTCGAGCACAACACGCGCGACGGCCTGCACATCGCCTCGCTCGCGGGCACGTGGATCGCCATCGTCGCCGGGCTCGGCGGGCTGCGCGATCACCGCGGCAACCTCAGCTTCGCCCCCCGGCTGCCGGAAGCGATCACCCGGCTGAGGTTCCGTCTGGAATTCCAGGGACGCCGGCTGAAGGTCGAGGTCAAGCCGCGAGAGGCGATCTACGCCCTCCTCACGGGCGAGCCGATCGAGGTCGAGCATCACGGCGAGCGGTTCGAGGTCCCACGCGAACAGGCGATCACGCGGCCGGTTCCACCCGCGCCCGTCCGCGAGGCGCCCCGCCAGCCGCCCGGACGAGAGCCGGCTCGGCGGCGCCGCGGGCGATCGAACCCCTGAGCCGGCGACGGGCTCAGGCCGTGTCGACGACCGCCGGCTCGAGGCCCAGCTCCTCGACCGCGTCGTCGCGGAGCTTGAACTTCTGGATCTTGCCCGTGACGGTCATCGGGAACTCGTCCACGGCGATGACGTAGCGCGGCACCTTGTAGTGCGCGATCTTGCCGTCGCAGAACTCGCGCACCGCGTCCGCGTCCAACTCGGCCCCCTCGCGGAGAACCACGAACGCCGCGATCTCCTCGCCGTACCGCTCGTCGGGCAGGCCCACGACCTGCACGTCGGCGACCTCGGGGTGCGTGTAGAGGAACTCCTCGATCTCGCGCGGATACACGTTCTCACCGCCGCGGATGATCATGTCCTTGGAGCGGCCGACGATCTTCACGTAGCCCGCCTCGTCCATCGTGGCGAGGTCGCCCGTGTGCATCCAGCCGGCACGGTCGATCGCGTCGGCGGTCTTCTCGGGATTCTCCCAGTAGCCCAGCATCACGCTGTAGCCGCGGGTGCACAGCTCACCGGGCTCGCCGCGCGGCACACATGCGTTCGTGGCCGGGTCAACGATCTTCACTTCGACGTGCGGGTGCACCCGCCCAACGGTGGCGACGCGACGCTCGACGTCATCGTCGGCGCCCGTCTGGGTGGATACCGGCGAGGTCTCCGTCATGCCGTAGCAGATGGTGACCGCCTGCATGTTCATCTTCTCGATGACCTTGCGCATCACCTCCACCGGGCACGGCGAGCCGGCCATGATGCCGGTCCGCAGGCTGGATAGGTCGAATGACGCGAACTCGGGGTGGTCGAGCTCGCCAATGAACATCGTCGGTACCCCGTACAGCGACGAGCAGCGCTCGTTCTGGACCGCCTCGAGCGTGGCTCCGGGCTCGAATGCCGGAGCCGGGACCACCATGCAGGCGCCGTGCGTGGTGCAGCCGAGGTTGCCCATGACCATGCCGAAGCAGTGGTAGAAGGGCACCGGAATGCACACCCGGTCCTCGGGTGTGTATGCGCACGCCTCGGCCACGAAGAAGCCGTTGTTGAGGATGTTGTGATGGCTGAGCGTGGCGCCCTTCGGGAAACCCGTGGTGCCGCTCGTGTACTGAATGTTGATCGGGTCGTCGAACTGCAGTGCCCGGGCGCGCTCGCGCAGCGCGTCCTCGGGCACGGCCTCGCCGGCGGCCAGCAGCTCCTCCCAGTCAGGCGAGTCGAGGAACACGGTGCGCTCGAGCTGCAGGCAGAGCGGCGCCACCTCGTCCAACATGGCCACGTAGTCGGAGGACTTGAACGCCCGCGCGGCGACCAGCACGCGGCAGCCGGACTGCTTGAGCACGTACTCGAGCTCGGATGTCCGGTAGGCGGGGTTGACGTTGACCAGGATCACCCCGGCCTTCGCCGAGGCGTACTGGACGAGGACCCACTCGGAGCAGTTCGGGCTCCAGATCCCCATCCGGTCGCCGGGCTCGAGCCCCAGGCCGACGATTCCGCGGGCGACGCGATCCACCTCGGCGTCGAGCTCGGCGTAGGTCATGCGCACGCCCTGGTGGCACACGACGAGCGCCTCGCGGTCTGCGTAGGCCGCGGCCACCCGCTCGAGGTTGGCGCCGATCGTCTCCCCGAGCAGCGGAGTGTCCGATGTGCCGTGTGCGTATGAGAGCGTCGCCAAGCTCGATTCCTCCGACCGCCCTGCACCTTGCCGCAGACGCCGGCGATGTGCAAGCGGTCTGCCCCCGTGGCGGCTAATCTGCCGGGGGAGGCGCAGGCGGCGTGGCGGATCAGGCCCCCAACCCCGACGGACGCCGCCGGTCCGACCGGGCGCTGGCGGACGTCGACGACGTCACCGACGCCGCGCTTGGCTACCTGCCATTGGAGCCGTTGCTCCGGGAGCTGCTGGAGCGCATCGCCGCCGCGATCGCCAGCGACACCGCGGCGATCCTGCTGCTCGACGAGTCCCGCGACGTGCTCGTGGCGCGGGCGGCAATCGGCATCGAGGAGGAGGTGCGCCGGGGCGTGACGATCCCGGTCGGCGCCGGCTTCGCGGGACGGATCGCCCTGGAGCGCGAGCCGCTCGCGATCCCCGACGTGAACCGCGCCGAGATTCTCAACCCGCTGCTGCACGAGCGCGGCATCGCGTCGCTCCTCGGCGTGCCGCTGCTCGTCGACGGCCGGGTGATCGGCGTGCTGCATGTCGGTACGTTGCACCGGCGCGACTTCACCGACGACGATGTCCGCCTCCTACGGGTTGCCGGAGACCGCGCCGCGATGGCCATCGACCGCGCTGGGACGCGCGAGCAGCGTCATCTGGCGGAGGCGCTCCAGCGCACGCTGATGCCCGCCACGCTCCCGGACACGCCGGGCGTTCGGATCGCCGGCCGCTACCGTCCTGCGCTGCCCGGCGCCGCGCTCGGCGGAGACTGGTACGACAC
>Ga0066652_100002391_pt1 | contig 10270 bp, 6 predicted proteins | sample GraSoiAngelo_101_FD_71413 | JGI IMG/M metagenome (GOLD analysis project Ga0066652, IMG submission 71413) | Grasslands soil microbial communities from the Angelo Coastal Reserve, California, USA - 14_0903_02_30cm | ecosystem: Environmental > Terrestrial > Soil > Grasslands | place: USA... | reverse complement strand
TCGTCAGTGCGGATGTCGATGATCTCGACGCTGGAGCCGTTTAGAGCTTCTTTGAGTCCCTGATAACGTTCAGCCGCATTGCGAGCATCGCTTTTCCCGACGAAGACCATGATCTTTCCGCCGTTCGGCAAAGCTTCTTTGACGAGCTCGCCCGCCTGGCGTCCGGCGGCGACATTGTCGGTTCCGATATAGAGCGCGCGATCGCTGCTCGGGGCATCGGAATCCTGCGTGATGACAAGCGCTTTTTTCGCCGTATCGTTTATCAACTGCGTCTGGTTGTCCGGATCGACGGGGCTGATTGCGATGCCGTTCACTCCAACGGAGACCAAGTCATCGACGATCCGCTTCTGCTCGTCGGCCGCCCCGCTGCCGGGCATTTTGAATTCGACCGTAACTTCATTAAGTTCGGCGTCAGCCTTTTCGACACCCTTGCGAGCGATCGTCCAATAGTCCGAGGCGTTATTTGTGACGAAAGCGAGCTTAAAACTCTTGCCTGTTGAAGAAGCATTGCCGTTCGCGGAGGCGTTCGAGACGTTTTGATTGCCCGGAGCGCCGCACGAAACAAAGAGACAGACAAGAAAGATCGATAGTAAAGAATAAAAAGTTGTTTTGATCATAATCCTCGCATGACCAGCCTGCGAATCCACCGGTTAACCGCTTTTCCGTGAATGCATTCTCCGAAAACCAAAATACAAAAAAACGGCCGTTCCGGGGGTACGGTGAATATACTCCCTATGCATGCCATTCGGCAACTTTCGCAAACCAACATCACGCTTCAACGCTTTGTAGACGCACACGTCCAAACAGCCTGCAGCCGGGCGACGAACCGTAAAAAATGTACGGTTTCTCAGCAGTTTCTTTTTCATATTGTGCTGCAAGTTGGTCGATCCCGCTCCGACTTCCGCGGCGAGCGAGGACCGCGACCGCGCCGCCGCTTCCTCCGCCTGTGATCCGGGCCCCGAAGAGCCCTTCATTACGGCTTGCTCTTACAAGCTCAATGATGCGATCGGTTCGCGGTTCGGTGAGTCCGCATGCTTTATAACTCTCGTGCGACGTGAACATGAGTTCGCCTGCGTCATCCAGTCGATCAGTGGTCATTAATTCGGCGAATCGATGCACGCGCGAGTTCTCATAGATCGCGTGTTCGGTGGGTGCTTTTATCGCGTAGGTTTTCTTTGGGTCAACGGATGTTACCGGGTCGGTCGTGCCGCGATACCTGGAAAGAAATTCCTGACCGTTCATTGCGCCAGGGAGCTTGTTTCGAAATTCCTTTTCATAGTCGTTTGGAGTCACATTTGCGAGATAGCCCTGCCAGCGTGCGTCGTCTATATCGACTAACCCATCACCGACTTCGCGAATGTCGAGTCCTTCGACCTCGGCAATTATTCGATAGCCCATGAATGCGCCGATGCGAACCGAGGAATAATCAGAACCGGACACCGCGTGCCGGACCCCGGAGTCGATTCCCCAGAATTCGACATCGTTGGGAATCTCGATCCAGCCGCGGATCTCCGCCGGCTGGCATACAAGAGCTGTGAGCTTTCCCGCTTCGCCGCAGTGCGAGGTAATCTGGTCCATCACGCCGCACGCTGCACCGACGATGCGGTTCTCGACCTTTTGGCAGAGAAGCGCGAGATCACGTGGTTCGATGTTGACATCGTACGCGTAGCAAACAGCCTGCATCACAGAAACCTCGAGCGCCGCAGATGAACTTACGCCCTTACCGATCGGCACGCGCGACGCGATCAGGATCTTTGCACCTTCATGAAATCGAACTCCGAGCTCTTTACCGAGAACAAAAAAAACACCCGCGGCGTAACGGACCCAGTCGCCTTCATTTCGTTTGGCAAAATAGTCTTTAGCCGACGCGAGATCGAGTGGTTGATCGTCCCGCACCAGGTCGGCGAGCGGCATTGCAAACGTAGAGGTGTGTTCGTCGATGGTTGCGATCTCGATCTTATCGCCAGAATTCTTTTGGATAGCTGCGAACGTCGCTTCGGCGATCGGCATTTCTAGTACGAGCGAGCCCGAGTAGTCCGCGATACCGCCCATCACATCGAGCCGACCCGGCGCACGCGTGACGCTAACATCTCGGCCGCGATCGAACGACGAGTGCGCGTTTAGCGTCTCCACGAACCAGTCAACGTCGTTCAGCTTAAATGAATTGTCTTCGACGATGGTGAACACAATTTATTTCAGTCCGCGTGAGTCGAGCGCGGTTCGAAGCGCGAGTTCGATCTGCTGCCGGATGAGGCTGTTCGCATAGCCGATCCAAGCGACATCTGGATTGACGTTCAGAGGAGCACCGAGTAACTCGCCATCGGCGCCGGTGATCTCAATGCCCATCTCCCGCGCGATCAGTTCGGTACAAAGATCGTATGGATGACAGCAGATGCTTAACTCCAGGCCGCGGTCCGCCATGATGTTTCGCATCAGTGGGCGAATGTCCGCGACAAACCGATCATGGCCAGCCATCAGCTCATAGAGTTGACCGCCGGTCGAAATGTACTGATCTTCGAAACACTGAGCCTTTCCCTCACGAGGTTTTCCGAGGACTTCGCGCACGATCTCTTCGTCGATCTCGGCTAAAACGTCTCTCACACCGGGAAAGAATCGTGCGATCATCGCGAAGCCTTGCTCAATTGAATTAGCCGCCGAAGGCTTGAAATGGATCGGTTTCGATTCGCCCGTAAGCCTATTAAAACGTTCAGCTTGCGCGCCTTCACCCCGATGCGCCCAAAGCGTGTCGGATAAGTGCTGCTTGACCAGTGGAATCTCCGTTTGGATCGCGAATTCGATATCTCGGAGACTTGTTTCGGGTCCGCGATTCGCAGCGACGCCGGTCAAAACCCACGCGCTGCGTTTTTGATACATCAGGCCGCGGGTTCCATCTATCGGATCGATGATGATTCGCCATAATGCATCCGATTCATCCGCGCCGCGGGGAAGAACTACTTTGCCTTCATCAATGCCCTCGGCGATGAGAGCGATCGGAACCTGCGAAGCGATCTCGGTTTCAAAAAACTCGACGATCATCTCTTCGCTTATGCGATCGATGGCGAAGATCGTGTCGCCATCCCCATCCGCGACGATTTCAGACAACTGATCGACCGAGGCATTCTCGCAAGCCGCAACTACCGAGTCGCGGACCTGCACGTGCAGGCGCTTGATCGGTTCAAAAAGCGATCCAATGTCGTTCAAGATCTGGCCTCCGATTTGTAATGAATATCCGACATCGAACGAAGCTCGGCCGCTTTGTCCTCAGGTGAAGTGTCGCTTAGAAAATTTCCTCCGCCGATCTCGGGCCCGGCGAGATACTTGAGAAGATTTGGTTTGCGCAGCGGCGGATGAAACTCGATATGAAAATGAAACGTGCTGTGATCTTCGTCGTCCGTCGGCGCCTGATGAAGCGGCATCACGTACGGGAAAGGCATACTCCACAGGTTATCGAACTTGATCAGGACCGTTCGCAAGACGTCGGCCAGATCCGTGAGTTCGTCGTTTGATAGCGCCGCGATGTGTGGATGCGTATTTTTCGGCGCGACAAAAACTTCGTAAGCATATCGTGCAAAGTACGGAATGAACGCGATTGCCGAATCGTTCTCGGAGATGATCCGGCGGCCATCTTCTTTCTCGGCGCGAATGATATCCTGAAAAAGAACGCGACCGTCTTCAGAAAAATATCGTCGCCCGGCCGCGACTTCATTCGCGATCGTCTTGAACACAAAATTGTTTGCGTAGATCTGGCAATGCGGGTGCGGATTCGAAACGCCAACCGCCTCGCCTTTGTTTTCGAAGATCAGAACGTGTTCGATCTCGGCTCTGCTGCCAAGACCGAGATATTGTTCCTGCCAGGTTCCTAAGAGCTGGGTGATCTGCTCCGAACTTAGTTCTGCCAACGTGAGGTTGTGATGCGGACTATAGCAGACGACACGTGACACGCCGTGAGCAGGTCGAGCTTGATACGCCGATGACGACGGCTGAACAACGTCCGGTGCCCCGAAACTTACACTCGGGTGATCATTGTCGAATACGAAGACATTTTCGTAATTTGGGTTGGTCTTTCCACTAACTCGGGTGTTCCCCGGACAAAGGAAGCAGTCAGGAACGTAGTCCGGAAGCGGCGTTTCCTCGGTTGTTATCTTCTCACCGCTCCAGGGCCGATCCTGCCGGTGCGCAGCCACAACGACCCATTCCTCGCGCAGCGGATGCCATCGTTCTTCCCACGTCATATTGTTCCGTATTTCCATAGCAACTTTAGCCCAGCGCCGGCCCTGCAGCAATGGCGGTTAATCGGTTAAATGAGTCTTTAGAATTGACCGAACTAATGATATGGTTTAGAAACTCCACGGGTTTGGACCTATGAGACCGAGATTTGCCGGGAAGCGCAAAAACGCAGCAGCATTCAGACAAAGATGTGCAGGTTTGGTCGCGCCGTCGATAACGAAGGGAAACCTTTTGTTGTTGCTCATTGCATGTTTATCGGTGTGGCCAATCGAGGGCCAGGGACGGGCCAAAAAACAGTCCACCGATAGAGCCTTTCCAGCATGGACGCGAAATACCGGGTCAAGAACGGCGCCGAAGATAAAACGGAACTGCGCCGTCAAGTCTTTTGGAGCGAAGGCCGACGGCATTACAAATTCCACCAACGCAATTCAGAAAACGATCGACGAATGCTCGAAGGTAGGCGGCGGAATCGTCGCGTTCGAGAAAGGTGAATACGTCACCGGTGCCCTGTTCCTAAAAAATAATGTCGATCTTCGAGTCGGCGATGGCGTAACGCTTCTCGGCAGTCAGGACGACGGCGATTATCCGCGTGCTCCGACCCGCGTCGCCGGCATCGAGATGACTTGGCCATCCGCGCTTATCAATGTCGACGATGCGAAGAACGTAAGGATCTCAGGCGGCGGGACGATCGACGGTCGCGGTAAGAAGTGGTGGGACAAGTATTGGGCGCTGCGGCGGGAGTACGAGCCGAAGGGACTGCGTTGGGCGGCAGACTATGATGCGGAGCGCGTTCGATTGGTGGTGGTCAGCCGGTCGTCGGATGTGACTGTCGAGAATGTTAATCTCAAACGGTCCGGATTTTGGACCGTGCAAATTTTGTTCTCCGATCACGTGACGATCGATGGCGTGAAGATCAGCGACAACGGCGGGCCGAGCACGGATGGAGTCGATATCGATTCATCAACGTACGTTCTCGTTCAGAACTGCGATATCGACAACAACGATGATGACATCTGCCTAAAAGCGGGCCGCGACTTCGACGGACTTCGAGTCGCTCGTCCCACCGAATATGTTTTCATCCGCGACAACATGATCAGACGCGGCGGCGGGATCATTTCGTTTGGCAGCGAAACGTCGGGCGGCATTCGTCACGTCGCCGCGCTCAACAATCGAGGCGTCGGGACGAAAGAAGGAGTTCGATTCAAATCCGCAAAAACGCGCGGCGGTTATGTCGAGGACGTCCTCGTTCGCGGATTGAAGATGGAAAACGTCGCTCTGCCTTTCACGTTCACTCTTAACTGGAATCCGAGTTACAGCTACGCGACGATCCCGGCAGACATGAAAAATGTCCCAACCTACTGGATCGTTTTGAACACGCCGGTGCTGCCAATAGAAAAAGGTTATTGTCGGTTCCGCAATATCAGGATCGAGAAGGTCGAGATCGTCGGAGCAGACCGGATCTTTACCGCCGCGGGTCTTCCGGAAAAGTTGATCGAGAATGTGACTTTTTCCAACATCAGTGCGGAAGGAAATTCCGCGGGGTCGATCGAGTATGCGTCGAACTGGAAGCTGACGAACGTCAAGCTAAAAACAAAATCGGGTGATGCGGTGAAGATCTCGAACAGTCGATCCGTATCTGTATCGGATATCGCGCAAAATAAATGAGAGTATTTCTTTCCGTTGTCATTCTTGTTTTTCTTGCGAACGTTTCGCTTTCGCAAACGAAAGGGTTTTATAACGTTCGCGACTTCGGAGCGAAAGGCGACGGTGAGGCACTCGACACCGATTCAGTAAACAAAACGATCGATGCTGCCGTAGCGAAAGGCGGCGGAACCGTCTTCTTTCCAGCAGGCTCGTATCTCTGCTTTTCGATCCGTTTGAAAAGCAACATCACGATCTATCTCGATGACGGCGCGACGATACTTGCCGCTGATCCCTCCGTGCACAAAGACAAGTACGATCAGTGGGAACCGAACGAGTTTGATATGTATCAGGACTTCGGTCACTCGCATTGGAAGAATTCTTTGATGTGGGGAATCGGGATCGAGAATGTCGCGGTCATGGGTCAGGGAAAGATCGATGGCCAGGGCCTGTCGCGTCGAAGTCCGGGACCGCGTCGTCCCCGGTCAGTTGGCGAAACCCCGACTAGTATGGCGAACAACGTTTCGCCCCTTGGCGAGACGTCGCCGCTCACAGAAATGGACGGCATCGGAACTAAGGCAATCGCGCTCAAACTGAGCCGCAACATTACGCTCAGGGACTTCACGATCTTTCGTGGTGGACACTTCGCGCTTCTCGCGACAGGCGTCGACAACCTGACGATCGACAATCTGCGGGTGGACACAAATCGCGATGGTTTCGACATCGACTCATGCCGGAATGTGCGGATATCAAATTCGTACGTCAATACACCAAACGACGACGCGATCGTATTGAAGAGCTCGTTCGCCCTCGGTTTTCCGCGAGCGACGGAGAATGTCACGATCACCAATTCACAGGTGTCAGGATTCGATCTCGGAACGATGCTCGACGGAACTTTTAAGACCGCCCAGGAGTTCGCTCCGGACAAAGATAGAGTGACCGGCCGGATAAAGCTGGGAACAGAATCGAATGGCGGGTTTAAGAACATCGCGATCTCGAACATCAACTTTGTACACTGCCGCGGGTTTGCGATCGAGACGGTCGATGGCGGCAACATCGAAGACGTCACCGTTTCGAATCTCACGATGCGCGACATCACAACAGCGCCGATCTTTATCCGGCTCGGCAAGCGTCAACGCGCTCCCGAAGGAACGCCGGTCGCAAAAGTTCGACGGATCATCATCGATAACGTCGTCGTTTCGGGAGCACATCATGAGTTTGCTTCGATCATCGCCGGCCTCACCGAGAGTCCGGTCGAAGATGTTCGTCTTTCGAATATTCGAATTCACTACAACGGTGGCGGGACGAAAGTGAATGCGGTGCGGGAGATCCCGGAGAACGAGAAGAATTATCCGGAGCCGAGTATGTTCGGTGTGACCCCCGCGTATGGATTTTATGTGAGACACGTCCGCGGAATTACTTTTAATAACCTCGAGGTTTCGTTTGAGAAAGATGATGCAAGACCGGCGTTTTTTCTTGACGATGTTAAAAACATAGCTTTTGTCGGAGCGAATGCTCAGCTTTTTCCCGATGCAAAAATGTTTGTGCTCAAAAATGTGTCGAACTTTAGCTCGTCGCAAAGCCGCAACCGCGACGACGTAAAGATCGCAACAGCGGAGAGGCGCGAGTTTTGATGAATGTTGTGCGTTGGGGAATCATCGGAGCCGGCGATATCGTGCGAAAGCGCGTCGCCGATGCCATTCGCAATAGTGCGAATAGCGAACTTGTCTCGATCAGTCGCAGGAACTCAGATACTGCCGAGGCCGCCGCTGCTGAACTAGGTGCAAGAAAATATTTCACGGACTGGCGCGAGCAGATAGTCGATAAAGAGGTCGACGCGGTTTACGTCGCAACGCCGGTATACCTTCACGCCGAGCAAACGATCGCCGCCGCCGAAGCAGGCAAGCACGTGCTCTGTGAAAAGCCGATGGCATTGAGCGTCGCTGCTTGCGATTCAATGATCGCGGCGTGCGAAACTAACGACGTTAAATTAGGCGTTGCATACTACCGGCACTTTTATGCGGTGATCGAGCGTGCAAAAGAGATCATCGCCGCAGGTGAGATCGGCCGAGTTTCGCTTGTCCATATAAACGCCTTCGAGCATATCGATATGCAGTCGGGCGATCCGCGACACTGGTTTGTCGAGAAAGAAAAAAGCGGCGGCGGTCCGATGATGGATTTCGGTTGCCACCGGCTCGAAGTGTTAGTTAATTTGTTTGGTGAAGTGGATCGCGTCGCGAGTATCATCTCGGGAAGCATTTACGCACGTGAGATCGAGGATACCGCTGTCGCGACGCTGCATTTTGCATCGGGCACTACGGCGACGATCTCGGTCACGCACGCGACCAATGTTCCGAAGGATACGCTGCAGGTCTTCGGCACAAACGGCTGTATTGAAATTCCGGTTCTCAATTCCGGTCGTTTGGTCGTGATATCTGGCACGCATCAACGCGAGGAAAATCTACCGCCGGTCGTGAACATCCATCAGCCGCTGATCGCGGATTTTGTCGAGTGCGTTTTGCGCGATCGCGAACCGGCTGTCGATGGTCGAGCCGGTGCTTACGTCAATCAACTTTTGGAAAAGATCTATGCCGAAAAGTAGGATCTCTCAAAAACTGGCGCTCGTCTCGGGCATCCTCGTCGGCTTGCTTGCGTCGTCGGCCCTGGCTCAGGTGCGCTCGACCATCTCCTTCGACAACGACTGGCTGTTTCTAAAAGGAGATGTCATGGGAGCGGAAACTGTGAACTTCAATGACTCGAGTTGGCGGAGGCTCGACGTACCGCATGACTGGAGTATCGAGGGACCCTTCGACGCTAAGAATCCGACAGGGGGTGCGGGCGGATTTTTACCAGCCGGCGTCGGTTGGTATCGCAAACACTTCAACGTCGCGGGCAACCAGAAGGACAAACGTATCTTTATCGAATTCGACGGCGTGATGGCTAACAGCGATGTTTGGATCAACGGCGTTCATCTCGGCAAAAGGCCGTACGGGTACGTTAGCTTCGCGTATGAGATGACCGGCCATTTGAATTTGGGTCAGGACAATGTGATCGCGGTCCGTGCTGACAATTCGGGACAACCGGCATCGAGGTGGTACACGGGTGCCGGGATCTATCGACACGTGCACCTTGTGACCACCGGTCAGACGCGCTTTGCGAATTGGGGAGTCTTTGTAACAACCCCGCGAATAGACGCGAAGCAAGCCACGATCCACATCTCTGGTGAAGTCCTCAATCAGTCCGCCGCAGGCCGAACCGCAGGTATGCAGGTCGATCTCATCGGGCCGGATGGAAAGTCCGTTGCATCGGGACAAACCAGCGTTGGAAACATCGCTCCGGACCAGATGATGACTTTTGATCTCGATCTTACAGTCAAAGACCCTCAGCTTTGGGACATCGGGAAAGGGGTTCTTTACAAGGCGGTCGCGCGTGTCAAGAACGGCAGCAAAACGCTCGACGAGCAAACAATTCCATTCGGTATTCGTGAATTTCATTTCGATCCGGCCACCGGATTCTGGATGAACGGCCGAAATTTCAAGCTTAAGGGAATGTGTCTTCATCATGACGGCAGTGCATTCGGCGCAGCCGTTCCGCTCGCTGTTTGGGAACGCCGACTTACTGAGCTTAGAAAGCTTGGCGTCAATGCCATCCGTAATAGTCACAACCCGGAGCGCGATTTTCTGGACCTCGCCGATCGGATGGGTTTCATTGTCATGGACGAGCTCTTCGATCAGTGGACGCTCGCCAAAAATCCGTACGACTATCATCTCTATTTCGACGAGTGGTCAAAGATCGATGTCCGTGATACGGTCCGCCGCGATCGCAATCATCCGAGCGTGATCATCTACAGCGCCGGAAATGAGATCCGCGATAATCACGCCGATCAAGAGAAAGCGAAGCAAACTTTGCGAGGGCTCGTCGATACATTTCACGAGAATGACCCGACGCGTCCGGTCACTCAGGCTCTTTTCCGCCCGAACATCGAAGGCGCGAACGACTATAACAACGGCCTCGCTGACATCCTCGATGTTGTCGGTCAGAACTACCGCGAGAAGGAAATTCTCGCGGCATACAAGCAGAAACCCACGCGCAAGATCATCGGGACGGAGAACGACCGACAGAGTCTCGAGCAGTGGCTGGCGATGCGCGATCATCCCGAGTATTCGGGACAATTCGTTTGGGCGGGCGTCGATTACCTCGGCGAAGCGCGAGCATGGCCGAATTACGCATTCAGTTATGGAATGCTGGACCGCACTGCACACAGACGGCCGCTTGGCTGGCAACGTCAGAGCTGGTGGAGCGACAAGCCGATGGTATACGCGGCGAGGCGGACCGCTCCGAACACCGCTGCTCCAACGGACCCTGGTTACGATCCGAATGAACAAGTAAGAACGCGGGTCGT
>Ga0066652_100002390_pt1 | contig 10272 bp, 5 predicted proteins | sample GraSoiAngelo_101_FD_71413 | JGI IMG/M metagenome (GOLD analysis project Ga0066652, IMG submission 71413) | Grasslands soil microbial communities from the Angelo Coastal Reserve, California, USA - 14_0903_02_30cm | ecosystem: Environmental > Terrestrial > Soil > Grasslands | place: USA... | reverse complement strand
GATCGCGAGCTCCGGTCCGACCACCGTCAGCCCCGCGCCGCGCAGCATGTTCGCGCGCAGTGCGTCGTTCACCGCCGTCAGCGGCAGTGCCTGGATCACCGGCTGGATCGCCACCGGAAAGTTCTCCGACGAGAAGAAGACGCCGGAAAGGATCCACATCGGCATCATCGCGAGATTCATCAGGCCCGACGCACCTTCCACCGTGCGGGGCCGCGCCGCGATGAGCAGCCCGAGCGCGCCGAACGCCAGCGCGCCAAGCGCGCAGATGGCAGCGAGCTGCAGGAACGAGCCGCGCAGCGGGACGCCGAATGCAACGGCCGAGAATCCAACGAGAAGAAAGATCTCGATGACGAGCAGCACGAACCGCGAGATCACGAAGCTCAGCAGATATTCCGCGCGCGACATCGGCGTCGCCATCAGTCGCTTCAGCAGTCCCTTGCGCCGCGCGTCGACCACGGGGAAGCCGATGCCCCAGATGCCGTTCCCCATCAGCCCCATGCCGAGGAGCCCGGGCACCACGAAATCGATGTAGCGCGACCCGGGCTCCCGAATGAAGCGCTCGGAATTCGCCACGACGTCGCGTCGGCCGCCTCCGCGCTGGATCGCGTCGTCCGCGAGCAGGCGCGCGTTGCGTGCGTCCTCCCGCGTGTCGTCGTACTCATAGTCGACGCCGCCCGTGGCGGGAATCCTGACAGCCAGCGCGATACGACCCGTGCGCAGGCCGAGCCGCGCATCCGGTTCGGTGAGCCGCTGCGCGGCGACACCCGCTGACCTGGCGAGCGCCGCCATCACCGCAGCGCTGCGCGCGGAGTCGCCGACGACCGCGACGTGCACGACCTCAGGCGGCCGATTCCGAAAAGCGATTCCGAGTCCGACCGACAGAAGGATGGGAAAGGCGAGCGACCAGAACAGCGCCTCCGGCTCGCGCACGAACTCGCGAAAGCGCGTCAGCACCAGCTGCCGCAGGGAATCACGCATCGCGCAGGTGCCGGCCGGTGAGTGAAACGAACACGTCTTCCAGGGTCGCCGAGTGCGTGCTCAGCTCTGTCAGCCGGATGTGTTGCTGCTCCAGGAGCGTGAGCAAAGCGGGCATCGTGCGGCGCAGCTCGGTGGCCGTGAGCTGGATGGAGCCGTTGTCGTGGCGAACGGCGGTCACGCCGTCCAGCGCTTCGAGCGTCGCATCCTCGATCGCCACTCCGTCGGCGGTGAACGTCACCACGTGCTCCGCACCGAGCGAGGCGATGAGCGCGCGTGGCGCGTCCAGGGCGATCACCTGTCCATGGTCGACGATCGCGACCCGGTCGCACAGCCGCTCGGCTTCGTCCATGTAATGCGTCGTGAGGACGACGGTGCGTCCGTCGCCACGAAACCGCTCGATCAGGTCCCAGAGCTGCCGTCGCGACTGCGGATCGAGTCCGGTCGTCGGTTCGTCGAGGAACAGGACGCGCGGATCACCGACGAGCGCGCACGCGACAGCGAGTCGCTGTTTCTGCCCGCCGGACAACGTACCGACGCGCGCGCGCGTCTTCTCCTCCAGCTGCACGAGCGCGATGACCTCGTCCTCTCCCAGCCCCTTCGCGTAGAAACTGCGAAAGAGCCGGACGGTTTCGGCGACGGTCAGCTTCTCGGAGAGCTGCGTCTCCTGCAGCTGGATGCCGAGGATGTTCCGCAGCTCCCGCTCGTGCGTGGCCCATCGCATGCCCAGGAGCTCGACGTCGCCCGAGTCGGGCGGCGTGAGCCCTTCGCAGATCTCGATCGTCGTGGTCTTTCCCGCGCCGTTCGGTCCGAGGAGCCCGAAACACTCGCCGAGCCCGACCTCGAGATCCAGATGCACGACGGCGCGCACGTCGCCGTACGACTTGCACAGATCCCGGATAGCGAGCGCGGTAGCCACGGCGGGAAGCTAGTCGCGCAGGCGCCGCAGCAGCATCGGCAGCGTCGAGAGGAGGAGCATGGCCGCCGTCACCCCTCCGGCGAGCCACAGCGCGCGGTGTGACGCATCCTGGCCGGCGCCCATACTGCGCATCAACGCCGCGCCCACGTAACTGTACGCGACGACGCTCGGGATCACGCCGAGGGCAGTCGCACCGAGCACGCGCGGCAGAGCCACGCCGGCGACACCGGCCAGATAGTCGAGCGTGGCGAAGGGTGCGACCGGGAGGATGCGAAGACGAAACAACGCCATGACGTCGGCACGCTCGCGAAGCCGTCGCAACAGCCGATGCTCGCCGAGCATCCGCTGGATCGCCGAGCGCAGCACGCGACGCGCGAGCAGGTGCGCCAGGCAGGTGCCCACCATCGCTCCGAGCCAGGCCAGAGCCGTGCCCTCCCACGCACCGAAGACGGCGCCGCCCAGCAACGTCATCACCGCTGCCGGCAGCAGCACGGTGATCGCGACGGCGTAGATCGCGACATACAGCACCTCGCTCCAGGGCATCGCATGGATGCGCGCCGCCGATTCCGCCAGCTGCCGCCGCTGGTGCAGCTCGAAATAGCCCATGTGCCAGGCGAAGACGACCGCGCCGATGATCACGGAGGCCACGACGCCCAGGCGGAGCGCTGCGGTCCAACGCGAACCTGCTGCGGGCTGCGCCTGGGGTCGGTTGTCGGGGTTCACCGCGGCGGAAACAATGCGAAACACCGCATGGCTTCAAGCGTAGGTATAGAATCACCCCTGACGTCGCTCACCCGCCGCTCGCATGCCCGCCGCACCCGCCCTGCTGATTGCTGTCCTCTACCTGCAGATCAACGTGCAGGCGAAGACCACCAAGGACACCACCGGTGGCAAGGACGGCGTCAACGTCGCCATCACGGTGGGCGGCGACGGCGATCGCCGCGGGCCCCCGAAGCGGATGCCCGTTACGGATGAGCATCTCCGTACCGCATTCAAGTCGCCGCTCGCAAAGTCGCTCCTCGAGCGCGCACGCGACGCACGCGAGGCACAGGATTCGGCGCTCCAGGCGTACGACGCCACGGCGTATCTGCGCATCTCGGCCGGGATGGGGTTCTCGAAGATCGGCCGCGACCGGCTGATCTTCCGGCATGAGAACGTCACACGCGTGCAGTGGAATCGCAGCGTGGGCGCGTGGATCGACGTGAAGGGCGCTCGCACCGCCATCCCCGTCGCGCCCGCGCAGGAAGCGGACTCCGAGACCACCGAGGAGCTGAACGACTCGGACATGACGCCGCTCCCGTACTTCCCGGGCCAGGAGCCGTTGATTCAGCTGAACGGCAGCGGGATGATGAAGACCACCGTGGATGAGCGGGACATGGTGCACCCGCTCGCCGTCGGCGCCGAGGCGTACTACACGTACGAAGCCGGCGACTCCGTGACCTTCCATCTGCCGGACGGACGATCGGTACAGCTGCGCGAGCTGCGTGTGCGTCCGCGGCAGAGCAAGTGGAACGTCGCCGTGGGGTCGCTGTGGTTCGACACCCGGTCCGGGCAGCTCGTGCGCGCGGCGTATCGCTTCGCGGTACCGATGGACGTATGGGCGGTCGTGGAGGAACAGGACTCGACGGCGCAGGACGACATCCCCGTGTGGGTGAAGCCGCTCATCTCGCCGATGCGCGCCTCCATCACGGCCGCCGCTGTGGAGTACGGTCTGTATCAGGGCCGGTTCTGGCTGCCGCGCATCCGCAGCGCGGAAGGGGACGCGCGGGTCAGCTTCATGCACGTGCCGTTCAAGTTCGAGACGAGCTTCAAGTATGCGTCCGTGAACGGCACCGACTCGCTGCCGCAGATCGTGATCGCGAACGAGCGGCCGCGGCCGCCCGATTCCCTCAGCGAGAGTGCCCGGGACAAATGGCGCGACTCCGTTCGCGAAGTGCGACGCGTGGCGCGCCGTGCCGAGCGCGACTCCATCAAGCAGGGAATCAAGGTCGACCCCGACGTCTGCGCGCGCAGCAAGGACAGCACGCGGCTCGTGACGCATCGCAGCTATCAGAACACGGACATCAAGGTGGCCATGCGCGTCCCGTGCGACCTCCGGAAGCTCGCGAGCTCGCCGGAGCTGCCGAAGTCCATCTACGACGACGGCGAGGAGGTCTTCGGCAAGTCCGAGCGCGATGCGCTCATCAAGGAAGCGCTGCGCATGAGCGCGCAGCCGCCGCTGTCGATCGGAATGCTGCCGCCGACGTTCAAGTACGGGCTGGAATTCGTGCGTTTCAATCGCATCGAGGGGTTTTCCGCGGGCGCGCTGGTCGAGCAACCGCTCGGGGCCGGGTACACGGCGTCGCTGCTCGCGCGGCTCGGCGTCGCGGACTTCGAGCCCAACGGCGAGCTCACGCTCGCTCGGACGAATCTGACCACGACGATCCGGGGACGCGTCTACAACCGACTGACGTCGGCGCGGGACTGGGGCAACCCCCTGAGCTTCGGAAGCTCGCTGTCGGCGCTGCTGTTCGGCCGCGACGAAGGCTTCTACTACCGGGCGACGGGCGCGGAGGTCGAATGGGAACACGACCGGAACGCGCTCGTCACGTGGAAGCTGTTCGCGGAGCGCGAGCGCAGCGCCGATGTCGAGAACTCCTGGTCGCTCGGGGCGCGCTTCATCCCGAACATCGAGGCGCGCGAGGGCGGGTTCGCCGGCGGCGCGATGCGGATCGTTCACATGAAGGGACTCGATCCGAACGGCTTCCGCGTCTTCACCGATCTGCGGTTGGAGGGAGCGATGTCCGACTCCGCCAGCGCGGCGTATGGTCGCGGCGCGCTGGACCTGACGTTGTCGCGCGGCCTTGGCTACGTCGCAGGCGCGGTGACGCTCTCCGGCGGATCCTCGCTCGGGTCGCTGCCCGCGCAGCGACTCTACTACCTCGGCGGCGCGCACACCATCCGCGGCCAGCGGCCGGACACGGCGATCTCGGGCAACGCCTACTGGATGGGCCGGCTCGAGGTCGGCGGCGTCACCAGCGCCTTGCGTCCCATCGTCTTCGGCGACATCGGCTGGGTCGGCGATCGCGAACGCATGCACGAGGTCGGACGTCCGCTGAGCGGTGTCGGTGTCGGTGCGTCGGTCCTCGACGGCCTGATCCGGGGCGATCTGTCGCGCGGGCTGTATCCATCGAACAGGATCCGCTTCGACCTCTATGTAGAGGCGCGCTTCTAGGCGCACGCGTTCGGCCCCGATCGATCGCAGGGCTGCCGCGGGTTTTGGCTAGCTTGTGCGAATGATCAAGGAGCTCATTGCGCCTCGCGTGTCCGCGTATCTCGAGTCGCTCGTCGCGAAGCGGCCGCCCGAGCTGGCGCGCATGGAGCGCATCGCGAAGAAGGCCGATTTCCCGATCATCGGTCCGGCCGTCGGGCAGCTCTGCTATACGCTCGCGCGCGCGACGGCGGCGCGCCGCATCTTCGAGCTCGGCAGCGGCTTCGGTTACTCCACGGCATGGTTCGCGCGTGCTGTTGCCGAGAACGGCGGCGGCGTCGTGCGGCATGTCGTGTGGGACGAGGAGCTGTCACAGCGAGCGCGCGGCCATCTCGACGCGCTCGGCTTCGCGAACGTCGTGCAATACACGGTGGGCGAGGCCGTTGCGACCCTGCGCGCCGAACACGGCGAGTTCGATATCATCTTCAATGACATCGACAAGAGCGGCTATCCCGCGTCGCTCGCGGTGATCGAAACGAAGCTGCGCGTCGGCGGCCTGCTGATCACCGACAATCTCCTGTGGAGCGGGCGCATCTTCGACGCGCGCGATCGGAGCAAGAACACCGACGGCGTTCGCAAGCTGACTCGACTCGTGACGCGATCGCCGCGCTGGTCGGCCACCATCGTTCCCATCCGTGACGGTGTGCTCGTCGCTACCAGGCTGGCATGACCGTGGACCGCGGCAGCCCGAGATGGTTTGGACGGGCACGTCACGCCAGCTTCAAGAAGAAGGCGATCGACGTCACCCTTGGCCTGCTCTACTCCGGCGGCTGGCCCGCGGTGATCACGCGCGCCATCGGACTGCAGGGGACGCTGCAGGTGGCCGAGCATACGTTCCGCATCGATCGGGCGCGGAAGGATGCGCCGCCGCTGCGCGTCGTGTTCGCGTCCGACTTCCATGCAGGGCCGACGCTGCATGCCCGGCTCCTCGCGGACGTCCTCGCGGCCATCACGGACGCGAACGGCGACGTGCTGCTGCTCGGCGGAGACTTCGTGTCATTTCACGCGCGGCATGTCGACAAGCTGCTCGCCACGTTTGCCGCCACCAACGCGCCCCTCGGGAAGTTCGCCGTCCTCGGCAATCACGACCTGCTCGGTGACGACGCCTACATCGCCAGCGGACTCGAACAAGCGGGAGTGAAGGTGCTGGTCAACCGGAACGTGCGTCTTGCGCCACCGCACGACGACGTCTGGATCTGTGGCTTCGATGACTGGGACGAAGGGCTCCCCGATGCCGACCAGGCGTTCTCCGGCGCGGACGGCACACGCATCGTCCTCGCGCATCAGCCGGATGCGTTGCTGGCGATCGAGGACCGGCCGTTCGACATCGCGTTCTTCGGGCATGTCCACGGCGGACAGTTTCTGCTTCGCAACCGCGAGCCGGCCATCCGCCACCGCGGCCCGGTGAGTCGGCTGTATATGCACGGCGGCGTGTTTCACACGGGCGCGAAGGACGCGCCGGTGCTCGTGAGTCGCGGGATCGGAACCAGCACGCTGCCGGCACGTCGGCACGCGGATCCGCAGGTGCACATCTGCACCTTGCTCCCGAAAAGCTCCGGGTAATAACGGGAATCGCGCGGCTGGTCACTCCAGGCGCGGCGATCGCTATCACCTGCGTTTCGGAACGCAGCATACTCGCGCTCCGAACCGTATAATCAGCGACACCTGATTTTCCCCGAGCCCCCGCCGCCTTTCCCGTGGGGGCTTCTTCCACTCCCAGAGGTTCTGCATGCGGTATGCACCACTTCTCCTGCTCGCCGCCGCCAGTGTCGCCGGCGCGCAGGGGCCCGGCGCGTCGCGATCGGACAGCTCCGCGAAGAAGCCGCTCCCACTCTCCGCCGGACGAAAGATCACCTTCACCACGACGAAGGGATCCTGGATGTCTCTGGACGTCAGTCCCGATGGCAGAACGATCGTCTTCGACATGCTCGGCGACCTGTACACGCTTCCCATCGAGGGCGGCAAGGCGTCGCCGCTGATGACCGGCATGGCGATGGACAACCAGCCGCGATTCAGCCCGGACGGAAAGAAGATCGCGTACATCTCGGATCGGTCGGGAAGCGACAACGTCTGGATCGTTTCCGTCGACGCAAAGGATACGACGCAGCTCACGAAAAGTCCGGCGAGCGGCAATACGCTGTACATCTCGCCTGAATGGACGCCGGACGGCAAGTACGTGGTGGCGTCGCGCAACGCGGCGGGAAGCGCGTCCAAGCTCTGGCTCTACCATGTGGACGGTGGCACCGGCGTCGTGCTGGGCCAGCAACCCGGCCCGGTGAAGATGACGAGTCCCACCGTGAGCCGGGACGGCCGCTACATCTGGTACTCGACGCGCACAGGAGACTGGCAGTACAACGCCGTCGGACCGCAGTACCAGCTCGCGATCTACGATCGCGAGACCGGCACGAATACGGCGATGTCGCAGCGCTACGGCTCCGCGTTCCGTCCGCGGCTGTCGCACGACGGCAAGTGGCTGACCTACGGCACGCGCTACGAGAACAAGACCGGGCTGCGCATCCGCAACCTGGATACGGGTGAGGAGAAGTGGCTCGCGTATCCGATTCAGCGCGATGACGCTGAAGCGCGCAGCTCGCTCGACGTGCTCCCCGGTTATGCGTGGATGCCCGACGACAAGGCGGTCGTCATCTCGTATGGTGGCGAGATCTGGCGCGTACCGGTGAACGGTGCTCCGGCGATCAGGATCCAGTTCTCGGTGGACGTCGCGGCGGACGTCGGTCCGGAAGTTCGCTTCGCCTATCGCGTCGCGGATTCCTCGACGTTCACGGCGCGGCAGATTCGCGACATCGCGCCGTCGCCAGACGGCAAGCGCCTCGCGTTCTCGGCGCTCGATCACCTGTACATCATGGAGCTCCCGAACGGTCAGCCGCGTCGCGTGACGGACATGAGCATCGGTGAATTCCAGCCGACATGGTCGCCCGACGGGAAGTCGCTCGCGTTCGTGACGTGGGCCGCCGAGGCCGGCGGCAACATCTGGCGTTTGGCGCTGGACGGCAAGGCGAAGCCGCAACAGCTGACGCGCGCGAGCGCACTGTACTCCGAGCCGGTGTGGTCGCCGGACGGCAAGCGCATCGTCGCGATCCGTGCGTCGAGCCGCGACCTGCGTGACGCGACCGGTCCGTTCTTCGGTCACGGGCTTGGCTCGCAGTTCGTGTGGGTCCCGGTGACCGGCGGCGACGCGGTGCTCATCGCGCCGACTGGCAATCGCGACACGCCACACTTCACGAGCGACACGAGCCGCATCTATGCGTACGGCTTCCAGGACGGACTCGTCTCGTTCCGCTGGGACGGCACCGATGTGAAGCAGGTGCTCAAGGTGACGGGCCCGCTTCCGCCGCAGGGTGTGCTCGATCTCGATGCCGATCCGCGCAACAGCGTGGACCTGCCGATGCCGACATACGAGTTCGAGCCGCAGGCGCCGCAGCCTCCGCCGGCCGGCCTCGTGATGATGTCTCCCAAGGGCGACCGCGCGCTGGCACTGGTCGGCCGGGATGTCTACGTCGTCACCGTTCCGTACGTCGGCGGCACGACGCCGACGGTCTCCGTCGCCAATCCCGACGGCGCGGCGTTCCCCGTGAAGAAGCTCACGGACATCGGCGGCGAATTCCCGATCTGGAGCGCCGACGGCAAGGCGGTGCACTGGGCGATCGGCAACGCGTTCGTCACATACGATCTCGAGCGCGCGAAGCTCGTCGACGACAGCATCAAGAGCGCATCGCGCGCGAAGGCGGACAGCACCCGCAACGCGCCGAAAACGCCCGCGGACAGCGGCACCTCCGCCGCGAAGTCGGACAGCGCGAAGTCGGTCGCGAAGAGCGATAGCGCGAAAAAGAACGAGAAGTCAGGCTACAAGCCGACCGAGCAGCGCATCGCGATCTCGGTGCCGCGCGACATGCCGCAAGGTGCCGCCGTGCTGCGCGGCGCGCGTGTCGTGACGATGAAGGGCAAGGAAGTCATCGAAGACGCCGACATCGTCGTGCGGAACAACCGCATCGTCGCCGTTGGCAAGCGCGGCAGCATGGAGGTCCCCGCGGATGCAAAAGTGATCGACGTGGCCGGCAAGACGATCGTTCCCGGCTTCGTCGACACGCACTACCACATCATGTGGTCCATCCCGGAGATCCACGTCCAGCAGCCCTGGCAGTACGCCACGATGCTCGCGTACGGCGTCACCACGACGCGCGATCCGCAGACCGCCGTGACCGACGCGCTCACGTACGAGGATCAGGTGAAGACTGGTAACGCCGTGGGTCCGCGCGTGTACTCGACCGGCCCCGGCGTCTTCTCGAACGAGATGATCAAGGACCTCGATCAGGCGCGCAACATCCTCAAGCGCTACAGCCAGTACTACGACACGAAAACGATCAAGATGTACATGACGGGCAGCCGCCAGCAGCGGCAGTGGATCATCATGGCCGCTCGGGAGTTGGGGCTGATGCCGACGACGGAGGGAGGTCTCGACTTCCGGCTCGACATGACGCACGCGATCGATGGCTACTCGGGCATCGAGCACGCGCTTCCCATCACTCCGCTCTACACCGATGTCGTGCAGCTCTTCAAGGGCACCGGCGTCACGCACACGCCCACGCTGATCGTGCAGTACGGCGGCCCGTGGGGAGAGAACTACTGGTACACGAAGACCGATGTCCACGGCGATCCGAAGATCCGGCACTTCATGCCGGAGGCGGAGCTCGACGCGCGCACCCGGCGGCGCGGGACGGGCGCAGGCGGCAGCACGCCGAGCCCGGGCCCGGGCGGATGGTTCATGGACGACGAATACATCTTCCCGATGCAGGCCGGCTTCTCCAAGGATCTCATCGAGGCGGGCGGCCGCGCCGGCGTCGGCAGCCATGGCCAGATGCAGGGCATCGGTTACCACTGGGAGCTGTGGATGCTGCAGTCCGGTGGGATGTCGAATCACGATGCGTTGCGTGCGGCGACGATCCTCGGCGCCGAGGCGATCGGCCTGCAGGCCGACATCGGATCCATCGAGTCAGGAAAGCTCGCGGACTTCGTGGTGCTCGACAAAAACCCGCTCGACGACATCAGGAACTCGAACACCATCCGGTTCGTGATGAAAAACGGCCGGATGTATGACGGCAACACGCTG
>Ga0066652_100002388_pt1 | contig 10275 bp, 10 predicted proteins | sample GraSoiAngelo_101_FD_71413 | JGI IMG/M metagenome (GOLD analysis project Ga0066652, IMG submission 71413) | Grasslands soil microbial communities from the Angelo Coastal Reserve, California, USA - 14_0903_02_30cm | ecosystem: Environmental > Terrestrial > Soil > Grasslands | place: USA... | reverse complement strand
CGCTTCACGCCGTACCTCTCGGAGCTGCAGCCGCAGATGTTCGTCGAGGTGCATCCGGATCTGGCGCGGAAGCGCGGCCTGACACACGGCGGCTGGGCGACGATCTCGACTGCGCGGTCGGCGATCGAGGCGCGCGTGCTCGTCACCGACCGTGTCCGCCCCGTGCGGGTGAACGGCCGCGTGACGCACCAGGTCGGGCTGCCGTACCACTGGGGATCGCGCGGGCTGACGACCGGCGGTGCGGCGAACGATCTTCTGCACCTTGCGCTCGATCCGAACGTCCACATCATGGAAACGAAGGGGCTCACGTGCGACATCACGCCGGGCCGGCGCCCGCGCGGCGCCGCGCTCGCCCGGTTCGTCGCCCAGAAGCGCGAGCGTGCGCTCGCAGCCAGGAGCAGCGCGCCCCGGACGGAGCCGGAATCGGAGCGGTCGACGTGAGCGCACTGGCGGAACCCAGCGGCAAGCCAGCCGCCTGGCTCGATACGCACGGCGACGAGGCGGAGCCGCGCGTCGGGTTCTTCACCGACACGAGCGTCTGCATCGGCTGCAAGGCGTGCGAGGTCGCGTGCAAGGAGTGGAACGTCATTCCGGAGGACGGGCTCGTCTGGAGCGGCGAGAGCTACGACAACACCTCGGAGCTCGGCGCGAACTCCTGGCGTCACGTCGCCTTCGTGGAGCAGCGCAAACCGCTGAAGGTGGACGGCGAGGACGACACCGCGACGCTCGACGTCACCGGTACCGCGGACTTGGCCGATGGCAGCGCGCCGATCGACGCCGAGCCGCTGCGCTGGCTGATGTCGAGCGACGTGTGCAAGCACTGCACGCACGCCGGCTGCCTCGACGTCTGTCCGACCGGCGCGCTCTTCCGCACCGAGTACGGCACCGTCGTCGTGCAGGAGGACGTCTGCAACGGCTGCGGCTACTGCGTTCCCGCCTGTCCGTTCGGCGTCCTCGACAAGCGGCACCTCCCGCGTAAGTCGGACGATGCGCCGCTCGCGCTCCCGCTCCTCGGCAAGAAGGAGGACGGCCGCGTCTGGAAGTGCACGCTCTGCTACGACCGGTTGAAGGGCGGCCACGAGCCGGCGTGCGCGAAGGCGTGCCCGACTGACTCGATCCAGTTCGGGCCGCTCGAGGAGCTGCGCGAGCGCGCCGACAAGCGCCTCGACAAGCTCCAGGCCGAGGGCTGGAACGGCGCACAGCTGTACGGCCGCGACCCGGAGGACGGCGTCGGCGGCTTCGGCGCCTTCTTCATGCTCCTCGACGAGCCGGAGGTCTACGGCCTGCCGCCGGATCCCGTCGTCCCGACGAAGAACCTCGCGCAGATGTGGCGGAACACCGCGATCGCGGCCGCCGCGACGTTCGTCGGGATCGCAGCGGCGTTCCTGGGAGCGCGCGAATGACGCATGACGGCTCGATCACCGCAGTCGGCACGCGGATGGATTCGTACTACGGGCGACCGATCCTCAAGGAGCCCGTCTGGCAGCCGGAGATTCCGTGCTACTTCTTCACGGGCGGCCTCGCGGGCGCATCCTCGGTGCTCCATCTCGTTGCGAGCTTGCTCGGCCACAAGAAGCTCGCCCGCCGCTCGTTGTTCATCGGCGCCGCCGCAGACGCCGTCAGTCCCGTTCTCCTGGTTTCGGACCTCGGCCGACCGGAGCGCGCGCTGAACATGTTTCGCGTCTTCAAGGTGACGTCGCCGATGAGCGTCGGCAGCTGGATCCTGCTCGTGTCCGGCGGTGCGTCGAGCACCGCTGCCGCGCTCGAGCTGCTAGGGAAGCTGAAACCGGTGAAGGTGCTCGCCGAGATCGTCGCCGCGGCGACGGGACCTCCGCTTGCGACCTACACCGGGACGCTGATCGCGGACACGTCGATCCCGGTCTGGCACGAGGCGCGGCACGAGCTCCCGTGGCTGTTCGGCTCGAGCGCCGGGGCGAGCGCGGGCGCCGCGGCCGTTGTTGCGGTCCCGCCCGACGAAGCGGGGCCGGCTCGGCGACTGACCGTCGGAGGCGTCATCGCGGAGCTTGCGCTGATGCAGGCGATGGAGCAGCGGATCGGGTTCGTCGGCGAGGTCTACAAGCGAGGGGCCGCCGGAAAGCTCGGCCGCGTCGCCAAGGTGTGCGCGGCCTCGGGCGCGGCACTACTGGCGACTCGAGGGAAGCGGAGCCGCTTCGCGGCGGTCGGCGGCGGGGCGCTCGTCCTTGCGGGGGAGCTCGCGCTGCGCTGGTCCGTGTTCCGCGCCGGCTTCCAGTCTGCCCGGGATCCCCGCTACGTCGTCGAGCCGCAGCGCGAGCGCAAGACGCGCTAGTCGCGGCGCGCTAGTCGCCGAGCAGCTTGTCCTGCCGCTCCTTCTGGTCGTTCTGCGTCTTCGTCTGCTGTTCGATTGCCTTCTGCGGGGGGTTGTCCGGCGGCGCGTCGTTGCGCACGGCTCCGGGCGTCGGCTTCGGCGTCAGGTAGTCGTCGCCCCCAGGCGGCAGGTCGCTCTCCTCGCGGGGGACCTCCGCGGAGCCGTCGCCGGATGAGGGCTGGACCGGAGCCAGCGCCTCGCCGACCTCGTCGATCGACCGGTACTCGCGCTCGGGCAGTCGCGCGAGGAGCGAGGACGCGTCCGCGTCGCCGTCCTGCTCGCGCGCGTAGCGGACGAGATCGTCCTTCGTCGCCGGGAGCGGCACGCCCTCGAGTAGGACCTGAAGGGCTGCGACCTCTGCCGGCACCGCGTGGGTCTACCCGGTTTGCCCGCGGCCACACCTGGTACGGAGACGACGTGGAGCTCGGCTACGCCCTGTCGTCGGAAGAGCACACGCCGGGGGACCTCGTGCGACACGCACGTCTCGCCGAGGAGGCGGGGTTCGGCTTCGGGCTCATCTCCGACCACATCCACCCGTGGACGAACGAGCAGGGTCACAGCGGATTCGTCTGGGGCGTGCTCGGCTCGATTGCGCAGGCGACGGAGCGATTCCGGATCGGCACAGGGGTCACGTGCCCGCTCATCCGGATTCACCCCGCGATCGTCGCGCATGCCGCCGCGACCGCCGCGTGCCTGATGCCCGAGCGCTTCTTCCTCGGCGTGGGAACGGGCGAGAATCTCAACGAGCACGTCACCGGCGCGAAGTGGCCGGCGCCGGACGAGCGGCTCGACATGCTCGAGGAGGCCGTCGGGCTGATGCGCGAGCTCTGGCAGGGCGACTACGTCACGCATCGCGGCACGCACTACACGGTCGAGAACCTGCGCATCTTCGACGTCCCCGACGGCGGGGTCGATGTCGCCGTGGCCGCGATGCAGCCGAAGGCGGCGGAGCTCGCCGGGCGCATCGGCGACGCGCTCGTGAACGTCGCGCCGAAAGAGGAGATCATCGGCAGGTTCGACGAAGCGGGCGGGAAGGGCAAGCCGAAGTACGGGCAGATGACCGTCTGTTGGGCGGAGTCGAAGGACAAGGCGAAGGAGACCGCGTTCAAGGTCTGGCCGAACGCGCTCGTCGAGGGAAGCGCGTCGCAGGAGTTGCCGCTGCCGAGCGACTTCGAGCAGCTCGTCGCTAGACGCGGGGCCGACGAGCTCGAAGGGACGCTCACGATGGGGCCCGATCCCGACGAGTACCGCAAGGAGCTGTCTGAATACGACGACGCCGGGTACACGCACGTGTACGTCCACCAGATCGGCCCCGACCAGCGGGGATTTCTCGAGTTCGCAAGACGGGAGCTGATGAACCGCTGAAACTCCCTGCATACAGGGGTATTTCGTCTTAACACGTCCGTAACGGCATGTTTCCTAGGGTGTTCTGAGACACAGGCCTGGTACACCAGAGAAGGGGGAATCTTCGATGCGTTTGTTTCGACGGATGCGACCGTCGCCCGCGATGGTGGTCGCATGCATCGCCCTGCTGGTCGCGCTCAGCGGATCCGCCTACGCCGTCACGCGGCTGCCGCGGAACAGCGTCACCAGCGCGCAAGTGAAGGACCACTCGCTGCTCGCGCGCGACTTCAAGGCGGGCCAGCTTCCGCGCGGCAAGACGGGGCCGGCCGGACCGGTGGGGCCTGCAGGACCCGCAGGGCCAGCAGGGCCCGCAGGACCGGCAGGGTCCGGCGGCAGCAGCGCCGTCAAGTGGGCGGTCGTGCGATCTGACGGCGGCATCGCCGCGCAGTCCGGTGGGATCACCCTCGCTGCGAAGCCCGCGGCGGGCGAGTTCATCCTGAACTTCGGTAGCGCAGTCACCGGCCATCCGATCGTCTCCTCGGGCGCGTACGCGGCCGACAACTCCGACCAGCGCGGCGAGACGACGGCCGGCCCGTGCGGCGGCGGCGCAGAGGGCGCGACCTGTCCGACCTCCGACACGACCTCGAGTGTCATCGTGCAGACGAGGAACAACGCAGGCATCCCGACCGACCACGCGTTCTACGTGGCGGTCGTCGGCTGAATCGATCAGCTGGCGCGGCCGCGGACCCGATGGGTTCGCGGCCGCGTCGGCTCTCCTTTCGAGCAGACTGCAGCCGTGCGCGTCTCGGCGAAGGCGGACTACGCGCTGCGGGCGGTGATCGAGCTCGCCGCTGCGACGGACGGCCCGGTCAAGGGCGAGCGGATCGCGCAGTCGCAGGAGATTCCGCTCAAGTTCCTCGAGAACATCCTCGGCGACCTGCGGCAGGCGGGAATCGTGTGCTCGCAGCGCGGCGTCGAGGGCGGCTACTGGCTGGCGCGTCCCGCAGAGGAGATCTCCGTCGCGGACGTCGTCCGTGCGGTGGAAGGGCCGATCGCGAACGTCCGCGGCATCGGGCCGGAGAGCGTGGAGTACGTCGGCTCGGCCGAGCGTCTGAAGGAAGTCTGGATCGCGGTGCGGGCGAACCTGCGCGCCGTCCTGGAGCGAGTCAGCATCGCGGATGTCGCGAGCGGCGACCTACCGGAGCCCGTCGCCGACCTGACGCGAGACCCGGACGCCTGGCAGCCGCACTGACGAATCCCAAGTATCAGTCTGTTACTTGGCTCTTCTCGTCGGGACGCCCACGCCGGCGACGTGCCGGAGGACGGCGTCCGGTGGGCGTGTCCGCATCGCGACGTCGAGGAAGACGCCCGCGGCCGTCGGTCGGCGTCGCACGCGTCGCGCCTCGTGCACGAGCACCCGTACCTGCTGGTAGCTCGGTTGCGGCAAGCCAAGCCGCTCAGCGCGTAGGCCTACGCGCCGGGAGATCTCTGCGATCGCCACTCGCTCCGCCGAGAGGCGGACGATCTCTTCACGGAGCCGCCACGCGATCCTCGGTGCGGAGGAGACCACGCAGTCGACTGTCGCGTCGTCACCCGCATCCCTGTGTGCCGACTTGGAGCCGCCATCAGCTCCAAGTAACAGTCTGTTACTTGGCGAACACGGTTTGGCGCGTGGGGCGCACGTAGACGATCTGGCCCCGGGCGAGCTCCAGCGCTTCCGTCTGTTCGCGCGTCAGCTGCGCGAACAGCTGCTCGCCGTCGTCGCGGACGAGCTCCACACGCACCTCGAACCCGAGGTGGACGAGGCGTTCGACCATTGCCTCCTGCGTGGCCCCGTTCGGCTCGAGGAGCAGCTCCACGTCGTGCGGACGGATGAACGCCTCGCCGACACGGTTCACCGGCCCGACGAACGACATCACGAATTCGTTCGCCGGCGAGTCGTACAGCTCGCGCGGCGGAGCCGCCTGCTCGATCCGGCCGGCGTTCATGACGACGACGCGGTCGGCGACGTCCATCGCCTCCTCCTGGTCGTGCGTGACGATCACGGTCGTGGTGTGCGTCTCGTCGTGCAGCCGCCGGAGCCACTGCCGGAGCTCCTTTCGCACGCGCGCGTCGAGCGCACCGAACGGCTCGTCCAGGAGCAGCACCTTCGGGTCGACCGCGAGGGCGCGCGCGAGCCCCATTCGCTGCCGCTGGCCTCCGGAGAGCTGGGCGGGATATCGCTTCGCGAGGCCGCTCAGCTGGACGAGCTCGAGCAGCTCGTCCACGCGCGGCCCAATCTCGCTGCGCGGACGACGCCGGATCTTCAGGCCGAAGGCGACGTTCTCGCGCACCGTCATGTGCTTGAACGCCGCGTAATGCTGGAAGACGAAGCCGACGCCGCGCCGCTGCGGTGTCCGCCGGGTGACGTCCTCGCCGTCAAGCCATACCTCTCCGCCGTCCGGCCGCTCGAGGCCGGCGACGATCCGCAGGAGGGTCGACTTGCCGCTCCCACTCGGGCCGAGGAGCGCGGTCAGCGATCCCGCCGGCACGTCGACCGACACATCGTCGAGCGCCACGAACTCGCCGAATCTCTTCGTGATCCGGCGGGCCTCGATCACCGGGTCTCCTCCTTCGGACGCAGCGTGTTCAGCACGAGCAGCGTCGCGATCGCGATCAGCGCGAGGACGACGGACGACGCGTATGCGCCTGCAACGTCGAAGTCGTTGTAGCGATCCTGAACGTACAACGTCAGAGTCTCGGTCTGCCCGACGAGCCGCCCGGAGACGACGCTGACGGCTCCGAACTCACCGAGGACGCGAGCGGTCGTGAGGACGACCCCATACGCGACGGCCCAGCGGATCGACGGCCACGTCACGCGGACGAACGTCTGCAACGCGGACGCCCCGAGGGTTGACGCGGCCTGCTCCTGCTCCGTTCCGATCTCGCGCAGCACCGGCACCACCTCGCGCACGACGAACGGCAGCGAGACGAAGATCGTCGCCATCGTCATCCCCGGAAGCGCGAAGAGAACGTTGTGACCTTCGAGCCAGCCGCCGCGGCCGTAGAGCAGGAGCAGCGAGAGGCCGACGACGACCGGCGAAAGCGCCAGCGGCAGGTCGACCAGCGCGTTGACGACGCCGAAGCCGGGGAAGCGATAGCGCACGATCGCGAGTGCGCAGAGGACGCCGAAGATCGTGTTCGCCGGTACCGCGATCGCCCCGATCATCAGCGTCAGCTTGAGTGCGTGGACCGCGTCGGGTGACGAGATGGAGCCCCAGAACGCGCCGAGGCCGTGCTCGAACGCGCGGTAGAACACGAGGCCGACCGGGGCGACGAGCAGCACCACCAGGTAGCCGAGCGACGCGAAGCGAATGGCGTAGCGGCCCATCAGAGGTCGTGCCTCGTCGTCCACCGCCGGAACGCGCCAATCAGGAGCAGCACCGCGAACGAGATCGCGAGCAGCACGACGGAGACGGCGGCGGCCCCTCCGGGGTCCCCGCTCTCGATCCGGCCGAAGATGTACAGCGAAGCGACCTCGGTCCTGAACGGCAGGTTGCCGGAGATCAGGACGAGCGCGCCGAACTCACCGACCGCCCGGGCGAATGCGAGCGCGACACCGGAAAGCACCGCCGGGAGGATGTTCGGCAGCACGATCCGCCGGAAGATCGCGAGCGGCGACGCACCCAGCGACGCGGCGGCGTCCTCCATCTCGCGATCGAGCTCAACCAGCACCGGCTGCACCGTGCGGACGACGAACGGGAGCGTCACGAACAGCAGGGAGATCACCAGGGACCAGCGGGTGAACGCGGCGTGGACGCCGACCGGGCTGCGCGGGCCGTAGAGCGCGAGCAGCGTCACACCGGCGACGACGGTGGGCAAAGCGAAGGGCAGGTCGATCAGCGCGTTGACGATCGACTGGCCCACGAAGCGATCGCGGACCAGAGTCCACGCGACCGCCGTCCCCGCCACGGCCTGGACCGCGGCGACGACCGCCGACACCACGAGTGTCAGCTTCAACGCGGCGACGGCCTCCTCGTTGGAGACCGCCTGCCATGATCCGTGTGCGCGCGCAGACCACACCAGTGCCGCGAGCGGGAGCAGAACGACGACGCTCAGGTACGCGGTGCTCAGCCCAACCGTGATCCCGACGCCGGGGCGCCCCCGCGCCCGCGGAGCCGGTAGCGCGTGCGCCCTAGCCGCCAAGCTGGTGCTCGATGGTCGCCATCACGCCGTGGTTCGGGTCGAAGAACGTCTTCTCGACCTTCGGCCACCCGCCGACGTACTTGATCGTGAACAGCTGCTTCGGCGCGGTGAACCTGAACTCCCGCGCCACGGACTTCAGCACCGGCCGATAGCCCGTCGTCCCGAACAGATACTGCGCCTGCGGCGTGTACAGGAACTTCACGAACGCCCTCGCCTGCGTCGCGTGCTTCGTCGTCGACGTGACGGCAATCGGGTTCTCGATCAGGATCGTCGCCTTCGGGGCGACCCAGTTGATCGACTGGCCCTTCGTCTTCGCGAGCATCGCCTCGTTCTCGTAGGAAAGCAGGACGTCCCCCTTTCCGGCCAGGAACGTCTGCAACGCCTCGCGCGCGCTCGACGGCTGCGCGACGACGTGCTTCCTGTACAGCTTCGTCAGGTAGGCGATCGCCTGGTTCGGCGTCTTGCCCGCGCGCAGCGCTCCCCCGTAGGCGGCCATCGTGTTCCAGCGCGCGCCGCCCGAGGTGAACGGATTCGGCGTGACGACCTGCACGCCCGGCCTGAGGAGGTCGTTCCACGTCCGGATGTGCTTCGGGTTTCCACCGCGCACCACGAAGACGACCACGGAGCGCGTGACGATCCCGTGCCACTTGTTCTTCGCCCAGCTCGGGCTGACGAGCTTGCTCTTGACGAGCGTGTCGATGTCGGGCGCGAGCGAGAGCTCGACGACGTCGGCGGGTAGCCCGGAGACGACCGCGCGCGCCTGGTCGCCCGAGGCGCCGTACGACTGGCTGAAGCTCACACCCTTCCCCGCCGAGGTCTTCTGGAAGGCCGGGATGAGCTTCGAGTACGCGTCCTTCGGAGTCGAGTACGCGACGAGAGCGAGTTTCACGTCGCGCGCCCCACCGGCAGCGACGGCAGGCACCGCGAGGGCGATGGCGACAAAAACACTAATACGACGCATTTGACCTCCTCATTTCTCCACCTGATCGGTGGACTTTAGGGAAGGCGCCCCGGTGGCGTCAAATCGGTACGTAGAATCGAGACGGATGGCCGGCTCGACGCTCACGGTGGGGGATCACAGCTACGAGATCTTCCAGTTGAGCCCGGAAGCGGGCCGGCTCCCGTACACGCTTCGCGTACTCCTCGAGAACGCACTTCGAAACGGCGAGAACGGCGACGCCGAGGCGATCCTCCGGTGGTCGCCGACGGCCGAGCCCAGCGAGGAGATCTCGTTCCGGCCCGCGCGAGTCCTGCTGCAGGACTTCACCGGCGTCCCCGCGATCGTCGACCTCGCGGCGATGCGAAAGGCGATGGAGGACCTCGGCGGCGATCCCGCGAGGATCAATCCCCAGCTCCCGGCCGAGCTCGTGATCGACCACTCCGTCCAGGTCGACGAGTACGCGAGCGCGCGGGCGCGGTTCCGAAACGCGGAGCTCGAGTTCGAGCGCAACCGCGAGCGCTACGCCTTCCTGCGCTGGGGTCAGGCTGCATTCGACAACTTCCAGGTCGTCCCGCCGAACACGGGGATCGTCCACCAGGTCAACCTCGAATTCCTCGCCCGCGTCGTCGAGGACCGCGACGGCCGTGCGTTTCCGGACACGCTCGTGGGCACGGACTCGCACACGACGATGGTCAACGGCCTCGGGGTCCTCGGCTGGGGCGTCGGCGGAATCGAGGCGGAAGCGGCGATGCTCGGGGAGGCGGTCTCGATGCTCGTCCCCCAGGTCGTCGGGTTCAAGCTGACGGGTGAGCTGCAGGAGGGCGTTACTGCGACCGACCTCGTCCTGACGGTGACGCAGGTGCTCCGGCAGACCGGCGTCGTGGGGAAGTTCGTCGAGTACTTCGGGCCGGGCCTCGGCGCGCTCACGGTCGCCGACCGGGCCACGCTCGGAAACATGTCGCCCGAGTACGGCGCCACGTGCGGGTTCTTCCCCGTCGACGAGAAGACGCTCGAGTACCTGCGCCTGACGGGGCGCGCCGCAGAGCGCGTCGCACTCGTGGAGGCGTACTGCAATAAGAACCTGCTCTGGCACGACGAGTCGCACCAGCCGGAGTACTCCCAGGTCGTCGATCTCGACCTCTCGTCGGTCGAGCCGTCGCTGGCGGGCCCGCGCCGGCCCCAGGACCGCGTTCCGCTCAACGCGGCGAAGCGATCGTTCCTCGAGTCGCTGGAGACCTTCGGCGTCGACTACGGCAACGGTCACGACGAGGCGGGGTCCGAGTCGTTTCCCGCGAGCGATCCTCCCGCCGACGCCCAGCCGGGCAGCGTCGTGTCCGACGCCAAGGTCGACACCGGCGGCGGCGTGGCCGTCGCGGTCAAGCCGCGAACGGTTCCGGTCACCATGGACGGCGAGGAGTTCCCACTCGAGCACGGATCGGTCGTGATCGCGGCGATCACG